>Ga0136621_1001148_pt1 | contig 10751 bp, 11 predicted proteins | sample AntDryUQ445A2306_FD_104673 | JGI IMG/M metagenome (GOLD analysis project Ga0136621, IMG submission 104673) | Polar desert sand microbial communities from Dry Valleys, Antarctica - metaG UQ445A (23.06) | ecosystem: Environmental > Terrestrial > Soil > Desert | place: Antarctica: Dry Valley...
CGATCGCGGCGCTCAAGGGCGCGGGCTACGACGGGACCGTGACACTCGAGGTGTTCTCCCGCGAGCGGGAGTACCTCAGGACCTCCCGGCGCCTGTGGCTGGGCTGGTGGACCGGCCGCTGATCTGCACTAGTGCACTTGCTGTTACTTATGTTTATAGTTGTCGCCTGATGCTAAAAACCGTCCTGTGGTGGCTTCTGGTCGCTTTTCTCATCTTCTTCATCGTCTCGGCGCCCGGTGAGGCCGCCCGCATAGTCCGGGCCACCGGCGAGAACGCCGGTGACTGGTTCACCACGGCGGCCAACGCCTTCACCACCTTTTTCTCACGTCTGGTGTGATGTCGGAGGCCGCCGGCGCCTTTGCTCGAGATGCGAGGCAGAGGCAGTACCTGGCCGAGGGCGAAAACCTGGCCCTCGCAGTGCGCCGGCACTGGACCATGTTCATGCGGTCCGGCGCCCAGTCGCTCGGTGTCCTGGTGGCTGCCTTCGGTCTGGACTCGCTGACGAGTGATCCCGGCGCCCCCGGAGCCCTCGACCCGCTGTGGAGGCTTGTCTCCACGGTCGCCGTGCTGTTCTTCGCCTGGCAGGTGCTCAGCTGGTGGCTGACGAGCCTGGTGGTGACCGATCATCGGGTCTACGAGGTGTCGGGACTTCTGTCGCGCAATGTGGCCTCCATGCCTTTGAGCAAGATGACCGACATCACTTACCACCGCTCTCTTGTGGGCCGCATCCTCGGGTACGGCGAGCTGATTCTCGAGTCCGCGGGCCAGGAGCAGGCCCTGAGTCGCATAACCCACCTCCCCGATCCGCTGAACTTCTATCGCACCGTGACCCTGCTGGTCACGAAGGCCGGAGCCGGGCGGCCGCGGGGCACGGAGGACGAAGAGGGCGTGGCGGCCAGGGGTGTGCCGGAGGAGCTTTTCCAGGATGAGCAGGATGATGACGACACCGACGAAATCCCTCCGGTGCGTCTATGACCGGGAGGGGAGTCCGGGGTAGGTGAAGACCAAAACCGTAGCTGCGATCCTGTTCGGTCTGCTCATGGCCGGGGTAGCCGCTCAACGTGGTGATGCCGGGCAGACCTGTCTCGGGGCAAAGGTGACCATCAAGAGCGATGCGACCAACCACCTGGCGGAGGGGACTGCGGGCAACGATGTCTTCGCCGGGGGGCCGGATGACGATCTCTTCTACGGACATGGCGGAGACGACACCGTCTGCGGCGGCCAGGGCGACGATGCCCTCAGGGGCGGCGAGGGTGCGGATCGGATGGACGGCGGCCACGGAGACGACCGCATCTACGGTGGGCCCGGCGACGACGCCAGAAAAGGTGGGCTCTCCGGGGGGCCCGATGACGACCAGATCCTGGGCGGTTCGGGAAACGACAACGTGTCCGGGAGTGAAGACGGCGATGTGCTCGTCGGGGGGCCTGGGAACGACATCGTCTCCGGCAACCAGGGTGGTGACCGGGTTTTCGGCAATCCCGGAACCGACACTTTGTCGGGAGACAGTGGCGCCGACAGGCTGAACGACGGAGCCGGATCGGGCTCGATCGACGGCGGCCCGGGCCGGCGGGACAGGTGTGTGGGTGACACGTCTCCGTCCGGCTGCGAAATCATGCCCTGAGCCTCTCCCGGGCTATGGATGGCGCTGCCGGTGAAACCCCCGGTTGTGGCGCGAGGCTTAACCTGGGTTGTGGCCACCGGTGTCGTTGCAGCCCTGTTATCCGTGATGGTGCTCGCGTTCGTAGAGGGGTTGCGGCTCTTCTATCCTGCGCGCGAGACATGGCTTCGTCTTCGCCGAAGGCGAGGCAGGCATTCTGTGTGGATCATGCGCCGGCGCTACGAAGCCGCGGCGAAGGGAACCACGCCGCGCCGCCTGGCAACCCTGCTGCTGGGACTCATCATCGTCTGGGTGGCGGTCGCAAGCCTGCTCGATAAACGCTGGAACGAAGTCGTGCTCGACATCCTGCCCTCGGTCGCGATCTGGATCGCGCTGTTGCGCACCCCCGGGGCCCTCCGCATCATCGCCGAGCGGATGAAGGATTTCGAGCGTTCCCTGGGGGAGGATCCCGACGCGGAACCGGGGGAGGGCGACGGCGGGCCGGCGGCCGTGACGCTGTGAGCCGAACCGTATGCGCGATGGTCCGGTGGCGCCGGACCCCCTCCGCCACGGCCCCGTGACGCCGGACCTCATCGGCCCCCGAGCGGGCCTGGACTCCGCGAGGCTCTATCTGGTCGCCCCGGCCCGCCTGGCCGCCGGGAGGCTGGCCGACCTCGTCGGCGAGCTCGCCAACGCCGGAGTCGATTTAATCCAATTGCGCGAAAAGAGCATGGAGGCGCGCGATGTGCTGCGTGCGGGTGAGCCGGTAGCGGCGGCATGCCGGGATGCGGGCGTCCCCTTCATCGTCAACGACCGGCCCGATATCGCTCTGGCTCTGGGGGCCGACGGGGTTCATCTGGGACAGAACGATCTCCCCGTCGAGGTGGCGCGCCGTGTGTGCCCCGCGGCCTTCGTCGGGCTCTCCACGCATGCCCCCGAGGAGGTACACGCAGTGGCCCGTGCGGATGTGGACTACTTCGCGGTCGGTCCGGTGGAGGCGACCCCGACCAAGCCCGGCCGGCCCGCAGCGGGCATCGAGCTGGTTCGCTTGGCATCCCGAACAGCCGGCCCGCCGTGGTTTGCCATCGGGGGCATCAGCGCAGACAGCCTGGAACGGGTGCTCGAAGCCGGGGCGCGCCGAATCGTCGTGGTGCGAGCCGTAACGGAGTCAGGCGATCCTCCCGCTGCTGCGGCGCGCCTGCGAGACATGCTCGAGGGGACGCCGTGACGAGCCGGCAGCCCGGCTCGGCCGGCGGCGCGCCAGGCCGTAAGCTCGACGACCATGTTCAAACCGAAGCTTCAATGGCTCTTGATCTTCGTACCGATCGCCATCGGGCTCGAGGTGATCCACGCCCCCGCGATCGCCATATTCGGGGTTGCCGGGCTGGCGATCCTTCCCCTCGCCGGAATGATCGGAACCGCGACCGAAGAGCTCGCAGCTCGATCGGGCCCGCAGGTGGGCGGGCTCCTGAATGCGACCTTCGGAAATGTCACCGAGATGATCATCTCGTTCTTTCTCATCCTCGAGGGCCAGATCGAGGTGGTCAAAGCCTCCCTGGCGGGCGCCATCATCGGCAACGTCCTGCTCGTTCTGGGCCTGGCCTTTCTCCTTGGAGGATGGAGCAGAAGCGAGCAGACCTTCAACGTCAAGACGGCCGGTTTGCACTCGGCTTCGCTTGTCATAGCCGTGGTCGCGCTATTGATGCCCGCGCTGTTCTCCTTCACTCCCGAAGCTACGTCGTTCCGCACCGAATCGGTTTCGGTTGGCGTGTCGGTCGTCCTCATGATCCTGTACGTCTTCAGCCTGGTGTTCTCCTTGATCACCCATCGTGCATTGTTTCGCTCCGAGTTCCACGCAGAGAAGCCAAAATGGTCAATGGCGCGAGCGCTTGGCTACCTAACGGTTGCGACCGTCGTGGTTGGGCTGATGAGCGAATTCCTTGTCGGCGCGCTCGAGGAGGCCACCGCCACTCTCGGCCTGTCGGAGTTGTTCGTGGGCTTGATCATCGTTCCGATCATCGGCAATGCCGCCGAGCACTCATCGGCGGTGGTCCTTGCGATGAAAGACAGGATGGACGTCTCGATCGAGATAGCAATCGGTTCCTCCGTCCAGATCGCGTTGTTCGTAGCGCCCGCCCTGGTCTTTGCTTCTCTGGCGGTAGGACAGCCAATGGACTTCATCTTCACGGGTTATGAGATCGCAGCGGTTGCGTCCTCCTCGGTGATCCTGGCCTTCATTGCGCTCGACGGGCGCTCGAACTGGCTCGAAGGGGCTCAATTGCTGGCGGCCTACGTCATAGTTGCCATCTCGTTCTTTTTCCTCTAAGGAGGGCTCATGCCGCGGGCTATTGACTTTCACGTGCACTGCTCCACGCATGAGTGGCTCGAAGGCTCGATCGGGCCGATGCTGGAAGCGACCGCGCGTTACTTTCGCAGTGAGGTGCGCGTGCGCACCGTCGAGCAGATGGCGGCCGAGTACCGCGACTGGGACATCTTCGGGGTTCTGCTGGCCTGGGATGCAGAGACCGCAACGGGCCTGCCGCCGCTGACCAACGATCGAGTCGCCGAGATCTGCACCGCCTATCCGGAACAGTTCATCGGTTTTGCAAGCGTCGATCCCCACAAGCCGGATGCGGTCGACGAGCTGGAGCGGGCCGTGTCCGAGCTGGGGCTGCGGGGGCTCAAGCTACACCCTCAGGTACAGGCGTTCTATCCCGACGACCCTCGCTTCGAACCACTCTGGAACAAGTGCGAGGAGCATTCGCTTCCGATAGTGGTTCACGTCGGCCAGACTGGTCTCGGCGCCGGTGTGCCGGGAGGTTCGGGGATCGCCTTCGACTACGGACGTCCGATGCTCATGGACAAGGTGGCGGCGCGCCACCCTGGGCTGACCGTGGTCATGGCGCACTTCGGCTATCCGTGGCACCTGGAGGTGCTCGCCAGCGCGATGCACAAGACCAATGTGTGGGTCGATCTCTCGGGCTGGCGTCCGAAGTACATTCCCGCCGAGGTGAAGCGCGACGCCCGGGGGCGCCTCGCGGACCGCTTCGTCTGGGGCAGCGACTATCCGATGCTCGATCCGGGGCGGCTGCTCGACGAGATCGACCTGATGGAGCTCGGGGAGCGCAAGGAGGACGTGTTGATCAATAACGCCGCCCGCCTTCTGGGAATAAGCGTCTGACCTGTGGGCGTAAACTAGGGCGCATGGCAACCACAGAGGACATCCGCGAAGAGGTGACCGAGGCGCTCAAGACGGTCGACGACCCCGAGCTCGGCATCGACATCATGAACCTCGGCCTCGTCTACGAGGTCGAGATCTCCGACGAGGGAAACGTCAAAGTCGAGTTCACACTGACCACCATGGGCTGCCCCATCGGTCCGATGATCGACGAGCAGATCAAAGACGCAACTGCCCACATCGAAGGTATCGGCCAGGTGACGACAGAGCTCGTGATGTACCCGCCCTGGAGCCCCGAAAAGATGTCCCCTCTGGCCAAGTCCGCACTGGGCATCGTCTAACCCGGCAGACCCGCCTGACCCCATCCACCTTCATTGCACTCTCTGGCCCGGTTAGCGGGTTCCACAGTGCAATGGAGCCTCCCGGCCTACCGAAGTCGAGGCCGGAGTTTTCCGCCACCTGCCTACGGGGGTTGACGGACCGGCGCGGCGACGGCTACTATCGAACATACGTTCGACTCGGCCACCGACCGGTTAGGGGACTTCCCCGGCCCCCACCGGCGCCCGGGCCCGGACTCCGCAGGGGCCCGACCGGCCTTCGCACCAGGTTGGTCGGGCCCTTCTTTGGACGGATCGAACAGCGCCTCGTGGCAAATCGGCGTGGAGGTCTGGTGAGTGGCAAAGCGGTACGACGAGGCGATCGACGTCACCCCGGACCCGGAAGGTGGGCCGGTGGCGTTTCTCTGGCGTGGGCGCAGGTACGAGATCGACCAGCACCTCACCGTCTGGCGGGAGGCCGGGGAGTGGTGGAACGGGCACGGCAAGGTGCGCGACCGCGAGTACTACCGGGTTCTTGCCCGCCCGGCCGGGCGCCTGGCGACCGGAGACCTCGACGCCGACGGTTTCCTGCAGTCGTTCTCGGCCGTCTACGACCTCTACAGGGACCGCGCCGGAGACTGCTGGCGGATGGCGAGGTTGTGGGACTGACCGGCGCGCCTGTCCACGCACGTCCCGGGCGGCGCGCCGGGCAAACGTGCTCCCGTAGGGGTTCGGGGCTGGGTATCCCGCCGGGTCCCTCCCGATCCCCCGGGCCCCCGGGCTCCGATGGGGGCACCGGATGGAGTGACCCGCCGGAATGAGTGGGTTCGTCCATCTCCATTGCCACACGACGTGGTCGCTGCTGGACGGGGCAGTCCCGGCCGAGATGCTGGCCCATGCCGCCGCCGAGGCCGGGTTCGAGGCGATTGCAATGACCGACCATGACGCGCTCACCGGCGCGGTGCGGTTCTCGAAGGCGTGCCGTGACGCCGGCGTCAAGCCGATCTTCGGGGCGGAGCTGACGGTTGGCGGCCCTTCCAAACCTGCACGGCCCGAGCACGTCACGGTCATCGCGCAGAACAAGGCGGGCTATGCTAACCTGTGCCGGCTCATCAGTGAGGCGCACCTGACGCATGAGCGCGGTGCACCGCACACCTCGCTCGAGAGGATCGCACAACGCTCGGACGGGTTGTTCGTGCTCTCCGGTTGCGCTAACGGCGAGGTAGCGCGGCTGGCCGCGGCCGGCGCTCTCCCCGAGGCGGTCGCCGCGGCCCACAGGTGGCGCGCCGCAATCGGCGACGGCTATCGCATCGAGGTATTCGACCACCGCGGTTACGGCGACCACGCATTGCGAGATCGCCTTTTGAACATTGCTGCACAGGCAAAGATCCCGGCGGTTGCAACCAATGACGCTCACTATGTGACACCCGAGGGCGCTGGCACACACGAGCTCCTCCACGCAATCAAAGACATCGTCCCGTTGTCCCGAACCAGGGCCCTCCGTACCAATTCCGAGTACTTCATGAAAGACGAGCGCGAGATGCAGAACCTTTTCAGCGACGCACCAGAGGCAACCGGCGAATCCTTGCGCATTGCCGATGCCTGTGACTTCGATCTCGATCTCGAGGGTTACCACTTCCCGCAGATGCCGATCCCGCAAGGGCAACACCCCACTGGCATGCTCGCAAAGCGCTGTTTCGAAGGGGCGCTCCACCGGTATGACCGGCTTACAAGAGAGATCGACGATCGCCTCCAGCACGAGCTGAGGCTCATCTCTCGAATGGGATGGCCGGCCTATTTCATCCTCGTCGCCGACATCGTCGATCACGTCCGAAAGGTGATGGGGATCAGATGTGCTTGCCGGGGGAGTGCAGCGGGTTCACTGGTTTGCTACGTGCTCGGCATCTCCGACGTCGACCCCGTTCGTTACAACTTGTTGTTCGAGCGCTTTATGAACTCGAGGCGCGACGAACTCCCCGACATCGATGTCGACGTCGAGTCGCACAGGCGCGAAGAGGTCCTCGATTACATAGCGGAAACCTATGGGGCCGAGCAGACCGCGGTTTGCTGCATGGTCGACACTTTCAGGGCGCGCCTTGCAATTCGCGAAGTCGGCAAAGCGCTGGGGCTTCCCGCCGAGGAGATAGACCTCGTCGCAAAAGCGTTCCCGCATGTGCGCGCCCGGGACATCCCGCGCGCCCTCGAGCAACTTCCGGAGCTTAGAGGATCCAACCTGAAGTCGGGCCAGCTCGACCAGCTCTTCGGATTATGCCTCGCCATCGATGGATGGCCGCGCCATCTCGCGCTTCATCCTTCGGGCGTGATCCTGTCCTCGGCCGACCTCGCCGATCGCGTGCCGATGGAGTCGTCGTGGCAAGGCTTCACGATGCTCCAGGCCGACAAAGACGACGCCGAAGCACTCGGTCTCGTGAAGCTCGACGTTCTCGGTGTGAGGATGCTGTCTTCGATCGCGCATGCACGCGCCGAGATCGCTCGCACCGAGAACATAGAGCTGGACCTCGACACACTCCCGCACGAAGACCCGGCCACCTTCAGGCTCATCTCGAGCTCTCGCACACTCGGATGCTTTCAGATCGAGTCTCCCGGCCAACGCGAGCTGCTGGCGCGTTTTCAACCCAACCGCTTCGAGGATCTGATCATCGACATCTCGTTGTTCCGGCCGGGGCCGGTCAAGTCGGACATGGTGTCGCCGTTTCTCGACCGCCGCCATGGGTTCGAGCAGGCGCGCTACCCTCATCCGAGCCTCAAGCCGATCCTGGCCGAGACAAACGGCATCATCGTCTATCACGAGCAGGTGATTCGAGTGATCTCCGCGGTGGCCGGCTGCTCACTGGACGACGCCGACTATGTGAGGCGCCACCTCGGCTCCGCCGAGGACGAGGTCCAGGTCGGGCCGGTGGACGTGGCCTTGCCTCGAGGCGGGCTCGGCGCGTGGTTTCAGAGCTCGGCCGTGGCCAACGGCTTCACCGCTTCAGAAGCGGTCTCGTTGTGGAAGGAGGTCGTGGCGTTCGCCTCGTTCGGGTTCTGCAAATCCCACGCCGCTGCGTTCGCGCTCCCCACCTATGTGTCGGCGTGGCTGAAGGCGCACTACCCGGTCGAGTTCCTGGCCGGGGTGCTGACCCACGACCCGGGCATGTATCCCCGGCGGTTCATCGTGGCCGACGCCAGGGCGATGGGCATCCCGATCCTTCCGATCGACGTCAATGCCTCAGACATCGTCTACCGGGCCGAGCCCGTTCCCCAGGATCGAGTGGAATCCGTCACCCACCCGGCGCCGGGGCCCAAGGGGATCCGGCTCGCGCTCTCGGAGGTGAAAGGGATGTCCGAGGCCGAGATGGGCTCGATCGTCTCGGCGCGCCGGGCCGGGCCGTTCACCTCGATGGAGGATCTGTGGCGGCGCGCCGAACTGTCACGGCCGGTGTTGACCAACCTCGTCCATATCGGGGCCCTCGACGGCGCCCGGGGCCGCCGCGGCAAGCGCGAGCTCCTGTGGCGTGCCGCAACGCTTGCCGCCGCTTCGCCACCGAGGGCGGGAACGCAGCTGTCGCTCGAGATGGACGAACCCGATCACGAGGTGCTGGCGGGCCTTCCGCCCTACACCCCGCTCGAGGAGACCGAGGCCGAGCTCGAGGTCACGGGCATCGACGCCAGCCGGCACATCATGGAGCTTTACCGGCCGTTGCTCACCGAGCTCGGCTGTGTGCCGGCGGCTCGTCTGGGGGACGAGCGCAACAACTCGGATGTGTGGATCGCCGGGGTAAAGGTCGCCAGCCAGACCCCCGCCATCCGCTCGGGCCAGAGGATCATCTTTGTCACGCTCGACGACCTCACCGGTCCCGTCGACGTGACCGTGTTCGAGCGCGTCCAGGCGCGTTGCGCACGCACCGTCTTCCATTCATGGTTGCTGGTGGTCAGAGGCGTGGTGCGAAAGCGGGGCGGCGCATCTCTGATCCACCCCACCAACCCGCGCAACGTCGGGCTCACCGTGGTGGCCCAGGAGGTGTTCGATCTCGCCGAGCTGGCCGCCGACCGGCGCGCCGGGCACTCGCGGGCCACAGCTTTGGGGCGCCAGCGCCGCAAGCAGGCAGGAGCAGCACTGCACACAACCTCCGGCGACCTGCTCCCGCCGGCGCGCCTATGGCACTCGAGCGGCGGCAGCGCCGGAGGGTGAGGCTCCGGAGCATCACTCCCTCCGGCACGATTGCCGGGCGCGTTCTATGGTCGAAAAGCGCGGCTGAGTGCACATTTCCGTCCAGGGTTTGCGACTACAGAGTCTCGAGCCGCCCGTGACCGGCGCTCCCTCGAACATCCTCCACGTCGACATGGATGCGTTCTACGCATCGGTCGAGGTCATCAAGGACCCCTCCCTTGCGGGAGTCCCGCTGATCGTGGGCGGCCAGGGCGGCCGCGGTGTCGTCACCTCGGCTTCCTACGAGGCGCGCGCCTTCGGGGTGACCTCGGCGATGCCCATGGTCAGGGCTCGCCGCCTCTGTCCCCAAGCGGTGTTCGTGTCCAACGACTTCTCGGCCTACACCGAGATGTCGGCCAGGATCGGCGCAGTGTTCAACTCGTTCACCCCCCTGGTCCAGCCCCTGTCGTTGGACGAAGCCTTCCTGGACGTGTCGGGTTCGGTCAAGCTCTTCGGCGCCCCCGAAGCCATCGGCCGCCGGATCAAGGCGAGCATCGCCGAGCTCGGCTTGACCTGCACCGTCGGAGTCGCTCCGAACAAGTTTCTTGCCAAGGTCGCGTCCACGCGCGCCAAACCCGACGGCTTGCTGGTGATCGGATCCGACGAGGTCGAGGCGTTCCTTCACCCACTGCCGGTCACCGCCCTGTGGGGAGTCGGGGCGCAAACGGGTGAGGCGCTCGAACGCCTGGGGCTCAAGACCGTCGGCGATCTCGCACGGATTCCACGCCGGACACTCGAGCGCGCCCTGGGCGATGCGCTCGGCGCCCACCTCCATTCGCTGGCCAGAGGAAACGACGACCGTCCGGTCACCCCGGGCGACGTGGCCAAGTCGGTCGGCTCGGAGGAAACCTTCTCCCGCGACCTCGATGACACCGAGGTCGTGTTGCGCGAGATCCTGCGCCTCTCGGATCGCACTGCGGGCAGGCTGCGGGCGAAGGGGCTGTGTGGACGAACGGTGACGCTGAAGGTTCGCTTCTCGAACTTCGTGACCATCACCCGCTCCCGGACGCTGCCGGAGGAGGTCGATGCCACGGCCGACCTCTACGGTGTCGGCAAGGCGGCTTATCTGAAGCTCGACCCGGCCAGACCCAGGATTCGGCTGCTCGGAGTGAGTGTCTCGGGACTGGCCCCCGGCCCGCCGGCGCGCCAGCTCGACCTGCTGTCGCAACCAACCGGCCGGGGGCGCCGAGAGGCGTCGGAGGCAATCGATTCAATCCGAAGCCGCTTCGGTGAACGTGCCCTCGACCTTGCTTCGCTCCTCGACCCCCCCTGAAACCGCGACGACAGAGGCGAGTACGCGCCTGAGCATCTCTATAATCTGCACATAGTGCCTTTGTCTGAGCGTGAAAAGCGGATTCTCGATGACATCGAGAAACAGCTGTATCAAGAAGACCCGGCGTTCGCTCGTGGAGTCAGGCGAAGCGCCCCGCGCATGGACGAGATCAGGCG
>Ga0136621_1001152_pt1 | contig 10723 bp, 11 predicted proteins | sample AntDryUQ445A2306_FD_104673 | JGI IMG/M metagenome (GOLD analysis project Ga0136621, IMG submission 104673) | Polar desert sand microbial communities from Dry Valleys, Antarctica - metaG UQ445A (23.06) | ecosystem: Environmental > Terrestrial > Soil > Desert | place: Antarctica: Dry Valley...
CGGGGAGGGCCGCGGCCACGAGCAGCCCGGCCGCGAGGACGAGGCTCAGCACGGGCCGCCGCATCACCGCGCGCACGATCCTCGACCAGAAGCGACTCTCCGGCTGGCCGACGGCTGCGCGCCCGAAGAAGGGAATCCGGAGCGAGTTGACCCGGTCGCCGAGGAGGCTCAGCACGGCCGGCAGGAGCGTGAGGGCGGCGGCGATCGAGACGACCGCGACGAGGATGGCGCCCGCGGCCAGGCTGCGCAAGATCGTGCTCGGGACGAGCAGCATCCCCGTCATCGCGAGGACGAAGGCGATGCCGCTGAAGAGGACGGCGCGGCTCGCAGTCGACGCGGCGGCCGCGATCGCGTCGAGCTTCTCCCGGCCGCGCGCGCGCTCCTCGCGGAAGCGCGAGAGGACGAACAGCGAGTAGTCGATCCCGAGCGCGAGCCCCATGCCGGTGAGCATGTTGATCGTGAAGACCGAGAGCGGGAACGCCTGTCCCACGAGCGCGGTCAGCGCAAGCGCGACGACGATCGAGACGATCGCGACTGCGAGTGGCACGAGGCCGGCGACGACGGCGCCGAAGACGAGCAGGAGGATGATGAGCGCGGCCGGCCCGCCGAAGAAGAGCTCGCCGGTACGAAGGTCGTCCTGCGAGAGCTGCCCGAAGTCGGCGTCGGACGTCCACTCGCCCGTCATCGCAGCCGTGATGCCGGGCTCTTCGTCGAGCGCCTGCACCAGCAAGACCAGCGGCTTCACCGCCTCCTCGTCCGCGGCGGGACCGAGGCCGACGAGCAACTGTGTCGCGTCGCGGTCGGAGGAGACGAGCCGTTCGTTCCCGGTCGCGTAGAAGCTGACGAGATTCGTCGCGCCCGCCTGACGGAGCTCGTCCGCCAGCCGCCGCACGCTCCGCTCGAAGCCGGCATCGTCCACCGAGCCACTCTCGGAGCGGACGACCACCACCTCGGTGACGTCCCCCTCGGGCGGCGGCGGGGGAAACCCCTCGGCAAGAAGCTGCTCGGCCCGCTTCGACTCGGTCTCGCTCGTGATCGCGATCTCCCCCTCGAGCGCGCTCGGGAGAAACGTCGCGATCGCGCCGACGGCCGCGACGATCACGGCGATCCAGAGGGCCACCACCCGCCAGGGATGCCGGCTGCTCGCGCGCGCTGCTCGCTCGGTCATGCGCGCTCTCGCTGCCACTGGTTGCCGCTCTTCACGAGGCGCCACGATAACCCATTTCGTACCGTCCGTAAAGTACGAAGTCCGGATCGTCCAGACCACGGCTAGGTTTCGTTACAAGAATGACACCGATTGGCCTCAAACCGGTCTCGTATCTCGTGCTCGGCCTGGTCGGCCGCGCGGGTCAAGCGACTCCCTATGAGCTGAAGCGGTGGGCCGGCGAGTCGATCGGCAACTTCTGGGCGTTCCCGCACTCTCAGCTCTACTCCGAGCCGGCCCGGCTAGCCGAGGCCGGGTTGCTCGAGGAGCAACAGGAGCCGGCCGGCAGGCGGCGGCGGATCTACTCGCTGACCGACGACGGGCTCGCCGCGCTGCGCCGCTGGCTGCGAGAGCCGACCGTCGAGCCGCCACAGATCCGTGACCTGGCGCTGCTCAAGCTCTTCTTCGGTCAGTTCCTCTCTCCCGAGGAGGTCGCCGCCCACGCACGGGTGCAGGGGGCCACCCACCGGGCGCGGCTCGCCGCCTTCGACGCGCTCGATGCCCACCTCGCCGACCACGAGCCCGATCGGATCGCGCATGCGCGCGCGGCGCTTCGGCTGGGCCTGCTCTGCGAGGAGGCGTTCGTACGCTTCTGGAGCGAGATCGCGGAGCGGCCGCCGAACGCGAGCCGGCGGCGGAAGGGCGCTGACCGGAGCTAGGTCGAGCTCGAGCGCGCCAGCTTCTTGCCGGGGTTGAGGAGACCCTTCGGATCGAAGGCACGCTTGATCTCCTCGTGCAGGTCGAGCGCCCGGGGCGCCCACTGATCGGAAAGCCGGCCACGCTTCGTCCATCCGATTCCGTGCTCGCCGGAAATCGAGCCGCCGAGCCTGAGCGCAAGCGCGAAGACCTCCCCGGCGGCGCGCTCGGCCCGCCGGAGCTCCGCCTCGTCCCCCGGAACGACGAGGAAGGTGGAGTGGAGGTTGCCGTCTCCCGCGTGACCCCAGCTACAGGCCTCGAGATCGTTTCTGCGACCGATTTCGACCGTCTCCTCGATCGCCTCCGCAAGGTGGTCGATCGGGACGACGATGTCCTCGCTGACCTTTCCGCCCCGCTTCGCGCTGACCGTCAACGAGACCCCGTCGCGCCAGCGCCAGAGCTCCGCGACAGCCTCCGGGTCGGTCGGCGCATAGACGAGGAGTGCGCCCTCGGCGAGTGCCTCGAGCACCTCGTCCCTGAGCCGAGTAGCCTCCGGCCGGCTCCCGTCGGCCTCCGCGATCACGAGCAGGCCCGCCTCTCGGGGTACTGCCGCCGGGAAGGAGCGAGCGGTGGCGGCCGTTGTCGCCGCATCCAGGTATTCGAGCGCGGCGACCGCGAGACCGCCGCCGAGAACGCGCTCGATCGCGGCGCACCCGGACGCGGTACCGGAATAGAACGCGACCACCGGCAGGGCGGCCTCCGGCGCCGGAAGAAGCTTCAGCCAGGCCGCCGTGACGACGCCGAGCGTCCCCTCGGACCCGATCATGAGGCTCTTCAGGTCGTAGCCGGCGACGTCCTTGCGGATCGGGCCGCCGACGGCGACGATCTCGCCGGGCGCCACCACGACCTCGAGACCCGTGACCCAGGCGCCGGTCGGCCCGTACTTGAAGGCGTGAGGCCCCCCGGCGTTCGTGGCGATGTTCCCGCCGATCTGCGATTGCTCCGCCGCGCCCGGATCGGGAGGGAACCAGAGTCCGCTCTCGCGCGCGGTCCGCCGGAGGTCCGCGGTCCTCAAACCCGACTCGACCCAGATTCTCCACAAGAGGGGGTCGAACGAGCGCACCCGGACGAGCCGTTCGAGCGAGAGGACGACCCCACCGTCGAGCGGGACCGCTCCGCCGGCGAAGCCCGTTCCGCCCCCGCGCGGAACGATGGCGACGTCGTGCTCGTAGCACCACGCGAAGACGCGCGCGACCTCTGGCGCGTTCGAGGGCAAGACGACCGCATCGGCAAAACCCTTGAGCCCGCGCCCCTCGGTCTGGTCGGCCAGAAACTTTGCCGAGGGGGTCGCCTGGACGGCGCCAGGCGGGAGCAGCGCCGCGAGCTCGCGTGCGACGGCCGTGGCGAAGGGCCGGCGCCGGATCAGTGCGGCTGCGGCACGATCCGGATGTAGGGGCGCGGCGCCTGCCAGCCGTCCGGATAGGTCTTCCTGGCCTCCTCGTCCGAGACCGAGCCCGCGATGATCACGTCGTCGCCCTGCTGCCAGTTGACGGGGGTCGCGACCTTGTGCTTGGCCGTCAGCTGCAGCGAGTCGATCACGCGCATGACCTCGTCGAAGTTGCGGCCCGTCGTCATCGGGTAGACGAGCACGAGCTTGATCTTCTTGTCCGGGCCGACGACGAAGACGTTACGCACCGTCTGGTTGTCGGCCGGCGTGCGCTCGAGCGGGTCACCCTCGGTGGCGGCGGGGAGCATGCCGTACAGCTTCGACACCTTGAAGTCGGCATCGCCGATCATCGGGTAGTTCGGCGCCTGCCCTTGCGTCTCCTCGATGTCGGCCGACCACTTCGCATGGTTGTCGACCGGGTCGACCGAGAGGCCGATGATCTTGACGCTGCGGCGCTCGAACTCGGGCTTGATCTTGGCCATGTAGCCGAGCTCGGTCGTGCACACCGGAGTGAAGTCTCTCGGGTGCGAGAACAGCACAGCCCATGAGTCACCGATCCAGTCGTGGAAGCGGATACGGCCCTCCGTCGTCTCCGCCTCGAAATCCGGTGCCGTGTCGCCAATTGTCAGGGCCATCCTTCTCCTCCTTCTGAGACCGAGCGTACGGCGCTTACCAGGCGCAGCCGGGGTCCTTGTACCACGTCTGTCCGGCAAGCCCGCGGACACAGTGTCGATTGCCGGACGCGCGCAGGAAACTCGGTTTATGCTAGACGGTACCGAGAGAGCCCCGGGACACCCGGAAGGTGGGTCTCATGGAAGCGGGAACGACGGCGGTGGGGGCCATACCGGCTCCCGATCGAGAGGGACCGCTTCGCCGCGTAATCAGCCGGCGAATGCTCCTCTTTTTCATCCTGGGTGACGTTCTCGGTGCGGGGATCTACGCGCTCGTCGGCGAGGTCGGCGGCGAGGTCGGCGGCGCCGTCTGGACCGCGTTCACGGTGGGACTCGTCCTCGCCGTCTGTACGGCGTTCGCGTATGCCGAGCTCGTCACGAAGTACCCGCATGCGGGCGGCGCAGCGCTCTACATCAACCGGGCGTTCAAGCAGCCGTTCATCACGTTCATGGTCGCGTTCGCGGTGATGGCTTCTGGTGTCACCTCCGCGTCGACACTGTCACGTGCGTTCGCTGGCGACTACCTCCACGAGTTCGTCGACGTGCCCACGACGCTTGCCGCGCTCGTCTTCATCGGGATCGTTGCGCTGCTCAACTTCCGCGGCATCTCCGAGTCGGTGAAGACGAACGTGATCTTGACCCTCGTCGAGCTGACGGGACTCCTCATCATCATCCTGATCGGTCTCTGGGTGCTCGGAAGCGGCGACGGCGACATCGGGCGCAACTTCGAGTTCAGGGAGGGCGAGAACGCGTTGATCGCCATCCTCGCCGGCACCGCGCTCGCCTTCTACGCGCTGATCGGGTTCGAGGACTCGGCGAATGTCGCCGAGGAGACGCAAGACCCGACGCGCTCGTATCCGTTCGCGCTCTTTGCCGGGATCCTGATCGCCGGTGCGATCTACTTCCTGGTCACGTTCGCTGCCTCCCTCGTCGTTCCGACCGGGCAGCTGATCGAGTCGGACGGTCCGCTCCTCGAGGTCGTGCGCCAGGGGTCGAGCATCCCGACGCGGCTGTTCTCCGCGATCGCTCTCCTCGCCATTGCGAACGGCGCGCTGATCAACATGATCATGGCCTCCCGGCTCCTCTATGGGATGTCGAGGGAGGAGATCATGCCGGGCGTTCTCGGCCGCGTGCACGAAGGCCGTCGGACGCCGTGGGTCGCGATCGTCTTCACAACGCTCCTCGCAGTCGCTTTGATCTCGATTGGGACGCTCGAGGATCTCGCAGCGACGACCGTCATTCTGCTCCTGCTCGTGTTCACGATGGTCAACATCGCCGTGCTCGTGCTCCGCCGCGAGAGCGTAGACCACTCACACTTCACGACGCCAAGGGTCTTCCCCGTGCTCGGCGTCGTCATCTCGGTCGTACTCTCGATCAAGCTGGCGACAGACCAGGACGTCACGGTGCTCGTCATTACCGGGATCGTCCTCGCCGCCGGCATTCTGCTCTGGGTCGTGACTCGCCGACTCGGCACGGGAACCGGTCGCGACGCCTCCGACGTATCCGAGCCTGGCCACTGACGAGGGCGGCTGGCCGGCGCCCTGGTACTCATTTCTCAGGGTGCAGCGAGGTGAAGCTTGCCGGCCTTGGATAGGCAAGCTTCACCGGCACTGCCTCGAACCCGACTTTCAGCCCGCGGTTGCCCCCTCGGGGACGAGCCCGAGCTGGGTCATGAACGCCAGCTGGTCGTAGTACACCCGGTGGCTCGTGATGCGTCCGTCCCGCACGGTGATCGCATCGCACCCGCGAAGCGTCGCCTGCTTGCCGGTCGCGGGAATGGTGCCTTCGGGGGTCTCCAATGGCCCGGAGTGACGAGATCAGCGAGCATCTGCTGCACGAGTACGTCGGCCCCGCGGCGTGCGTCGAACTGCTCGCGCGGTTACACCGCGAGGCCCAGGACGATTAGCGAGCAAGGCCCCTGCGTGACCGGCGTGGGGGCCTCGCTACTTCTTGTCGCGCTTCGGCGGTGCCGCCTTGATGGTGTAGGAGGATCCTGATTGCGTGACGGGTCGATAGCTCGTGCGCGCACTCGGTACGACCGGGACGTCACGTGTCGTCCCCGACGTGGACACTTGTGAACTCATGCGCTACTCCTCCTGTTCTTCGTCCGGGCGCTTGATCTCGCCGAACCGCTCCTCGTACTGCGTCATGTTCTCATTGAGCGCCCGGATGACGTTGAAGGCAATCGTAACAGGAATTTTCACCCGCGAAACGATGCGACACGGCACTACGCCACCCGCCTCAGGGTTCGCCGGGTCGGCGGGTTGCGGGGGTTGCGTCTGCGCGAAGTCGAGCGTGAACTCATACGCCGTGTGCCAAACGCTCAGAATGTTCGCATACGCACCAACGTCAGAGTCGGGCGCAGGCCCGTAGAACTGAAGATTGACGGAGGGGTCTTCTGGTGTTGCCATCGTGCTTGTTCCCTTTCGCCACAGTTCGCCCGAGCCGCCTCGAGCCTAACTGAGGGAGGATACGGATCGCCCAGGACGGCACCCTCGCGCCGCGCAGCGTGCGCCCGTCTCAGGCGGGCTAACGCGACGTGACGCCGCAGCCCGGGTGACGCGTCGGGCCGCGATGGTGGCGCATTAGCGCGCCTTTAGGCGACGGGCGGCGTCTCCGAACGATTGTTAGAGATTCGTGAGAGATCGCGGCTCGCGCGCCTAGCGACGTCGCACGAAACGCCTGGAAATTGCAAAGCCGACGCGCGGATTCGAACCGCGGACCCCTTCATTACGAGTGAAGTGCTCTACCAGCTGAGCTACGTCGGCGGGAGCAGGCCAGTATAGCCCCGGCACTTCGGCGCTCAGCCGTCAGCTGACCGCTCGGCGCGATCGAGAAATCGCCACACGCTCGCGCTGCGAGAGCTAGGCCCGATGCCCGTCGCAGAGCAACCGGCAGGCGTCGAGACTGACGCAGTCGCAGTCGCGGCTCGCCTCGAGGATCCGCTTGACGTTGTGCGCCCGCGCGATCGCCGTCTCGATCTCGGCCAGCTTCTCGTCGACGAGTTCGCGCCAGCGCTGCTTTGCGCCCTTGCCCTTCGGCGGCGTCACGAGCTGACGCATCTCGGCGAGGCTGAAGCCGAGCCCCTGGCAGAAACGAATCAGGCGCAGCTGCTCGAGCGTCGACGGCTCATAGCGGCGCTGCCCGCTCACCCGCGCCGCCGGCCGCACCAGCTCGATCTCCTCGTAGTAGCGAATCGCCGAAGGGCGCAGGCCAACGCGGCTCGCGACCTCGCCGATACTCAGCATCGCTGGGTTCAGAGCCATCGCCTTGACTTCAAGTCTACTTGAAGTGGCAAGCTGTACACGAGCGCACAGACGCGCACCCTCCTACCTTCAGCGGAGGCCCGATGGCAACTGAACACACGCAATCGCAACCTGTCCAGGCGACGCCGGGGCGAGTTGAGCCGATCGCCTGCACGCTTAGGGCCGGCGAGCAGAAGACTCGCCTCGCCGAGTGGCGCGAGCTCAGACGCGATGGCCTTATCAGCGAAACTCGTGAGGGACGCATCTTGACGACCGTCTGGGCCGGAGACGGCGTCCCTGAGCGGCTCAAGGCGTTGGTCGAGGCCGAGAAGCAGTGCTGCGCCTTTCTCGACTTCGAGGTCGAGGAGCTCGGCGACGTCGTCTGCGTGCGGACGGTCTTTCCGGAGGGAGCCGAGGCGCTGCTCGTTTCGTTCACGGCGTAGGTCGCCGGTGCATGTGAGCCTGCCGCTCGGCTTCGCTCTGCCATTCAGCGCACGACTTCGCCAACGTATTACGGAGCTCGGTCGCGACCACCCTCGCGGCCTTCCGCCCCGGGATCGACTGCAGGAATCGACTCGAGCCACCGGTCGGCCTCGCGGGTGGAGCGGAGTCGCACGAGCTGCACGCCGGCGAACTTTGGGGCGGCGAAGCGCCCCGGCCACTGCCGCCGATGCCGGCGATGCGAGCGAACCGCCCAGGCGAAGAGCGACTCACGACCCCAGAGGGCGCCGCGCCAGCTCTCGCGGTTCCCGTTCCAGAGCTCCACGTCGTCTCTGATCCTCTGGAACGTTCGGCGCCCAAGCCGCGCGAGGTTGAGCCGTAGCGGCGTGTCCAGCCACACGATCGTGTCGGCTCGCTCGACGACGAGGTCTCCGATCTTCCTTTCGTAGTTCCCGTCGACGACCCAGCCGTCCCCCGCCGTGGCCGCCTCGATCCGCGTGGCGAAGTCCTCGTCGCTCGCCTCGGTCCAGCCCGGCCCGTGGTTCAGCGCGTCGAGCTCGACGTACAGAAGGGACAGACGCTCCGCGAGCCGCCGGGCGAGCGTCGTCTTGCCCGAGCCGCTGGCTCCCTTGACCACGATCCTCGAGAGTACGGCCATGCGCGCTAGCCGGGCGGCCTGAGACCCACGGGTGCATAGAACTGGAACACGGGCTCCTCGAGCACAGAGGTGCCGATCAGGCGCACGTAGAGCGTCCGAGCATCGGACGCTGCCTCCGGCGCGTTCGAGGAGAGCTGAATCGTGTTTCTCCCCGGTTCGAGCCGCATACGGCGCTCGAACGGCGTGCCCGCCACGGTCACGCTGAGGCGCTCCTCCGAGCCGTCCGGGAAGTGCAGCCGCACCTCGGAAGGGTCTCCGCTGGCCGTCGCGACCATCGTGCTCAGCAAGATGTCGCGCGGTCCGCGCGAGGGATTCTCGAGCGCGAGCTCTGCGTCTTGCTCGGTCGACCAGCGCCACGAATGCAGGCCATCGCGCTCCGCAGTTGGAAACTCCGGGCCCCAGACGACGCGCACGGGCCGCAGCGTCACCGCCCGCAGGGAAGCCAGTGCCGGTGCAGGATGATCCGCCGCGAGCTGCCGGGCGTAGCGGCGCGCATCGAAGAACGAGAGACGCCCGTTCGGACTCTCGTCGGGCCTCGCATCGAGCACGCCGCGCAGCTCGCCCTCGAGCGCCTGCGCGTTGTCGGTGTAGGCGAAGCGATCGACGAGGATCCCGGCGAAGCCGGACGTCACGACCGCGGTCGTGAGCACACGAATCGGGAGCTCTGGCGCCTGGCTCGCCCAGTCGGCCGGGCGCCAGCGCATGGCGCCGTAGCTCCAGCGCAGACGGTCGGAGTGGAGATAGGCCTTGGCGGAGTCGTAGTCCAGACGCCGACCGACGTACTCCAGCTCGGGAAACGGCACGTGGGGGAGCTGAAAGACGCTCGCTCCCGCCGGCAGCCGTCGCTCGATCCGGCGAACGAACTCCTCGTCGCTTCGGTATTCGGCCGCGACCGCCCCGTAGGGCCTGATGAACCCGTCCGTCGTCTGGTCGAGCGCACCGGCCAGGAGGACGCCGCCGAGCAGCGCGGGCCAGGCGAGCCGTCCGCCCCTTCCCAGGCGATCGCGCAGCCGGTCCAGGCCGATCGCGACGGCAAGGAACGAGAAGAACGCGATGAAAGTGGAGATGCGGTTCCAGCCGTGCAGCCAGGGAGTCACGAAATACGCGACGACCGCCGCTAGGCCGCCCGTCGTGGCGAGGAGAAACGCGATCACCGTCGCGGCGGAGGCATGCCGAAGAAGCGGGCTCGCGACGAGGCGGCCGGGGGCGCCGATGCTTGCGATCGCGATCGCGACGAGCACCACGAACCCGACCGAGCCCAGTAGACCGAGCGTGGCCCAGGACGATTCAGTGGGGGCAAGAGTCTGCTCGTAGCTCTGGTTGAGCTCGGCCAGCGGCGCGAGCCGGTGATCCGAGACCGGAAGCAGGAGCTGGATCAGCCGAAGGCTGTAGCGCTCGGTCTCGGCGCCCGTGCGCATGATCTCTGGATTCGCGCCGTCGGTGACCAGGTGGGCGAGCGTCGAGGAGTAGTGGACGAGCAGCGTGCCGACGATCAGCGCGGATACCCCGGCACCTGTCCAGAGCGGCCGCCTGCTCCCCCCGGCAAGAGTTGCGAGCACCGCTCCGCTCGCAAGCAGGACGAGGGCGAAGACGGCGTAGTAGACGCCCGCAGAGCCGACGAGGACGCAGAGGGTGAGCGTCGCGAGCGTCCTCCTCGAAGCGAGCGCGGCGAGACCGCGGACTCCGGGTCGCCGCGCGAACAGCCGCTCGTCCGCGTAGACGGCGAGCACGAGCAGGCAGGCGACCGGCACCGAGTAGTAGGCGGACAGAAAGAGATGGGCCTCGCCGCGCAGGAAGTGGTACGGAAGAAGGGAGTAGAGCACCGAGATCACGAGCGCGGTCTCGCGGGAGACGCGGAGGCGCCGGAGCACGAGAAAGGCGCTCAGCGCGACGAGCGGGAACGTGAGCAGAAAGAAGAGGTTGAGGACGACGGCGGGGTCGGTCGAGAAGAGCCCGAGGATCTTCACGGCGACCACGTTCAGGTTCTCGCCGTTCAGAAAGGGGTAGTCGTAGAGCTCCTGGCCGAACGGCGCGCCGAGACTCGGGTTCACGTCGTACCAGCCGTGCTCGAGGATGCCCTTCAGGGCCATCAGCATGTAGGTGGCATCGCCCGAGTACTCGAACGGCACAGCGAGATCCGCCCGCCACACGCGCATGACGAGCGCGGCCCCCAGGGCGGATAGGCCCATCGCCGCTAGCGCGAAGGCGACCTCGACCCACCGCCACGTCCGGGCCGTGCTCAGGAGCGGATCGCCTCGTGCTCCGAGAGCTCCTCGAGCCCGGCGGTCTCCCCGTCCGCCGAGCGCAGCTCCGCGTCGACGACGTACAGGGGCCGCTGCTTCACACGGTCGAAGATCCTGCCGACGTAGAGGGCCGCGATGCCGGTGGAGATGATCATGAACCCGCCGAGCAGGAGCAGGA
>Ga0136621_1001153_pt1 | contig 10718 bp, 11 predicted proteins | sample AntDryUQ445A2306_FD_104673 | JGI IMG/M metagenome (GOLD analysis project Ga0136621, IMG submission 104673) | Polar desert sand microbial communities from Dry Valleys, Antarctica - metaG UQ445A (23.06) | ecosystem: Environmental > Terrestrial > Soil > Desert | place: Antarctica: Dry Valley...
GCACAGCGTTGCGCCGCGCGTCGTCGTCGACGGCGAGCGGCCTGACCCGGACGGCGGTGGGATCTTCTACGTCGACGTGATTGTCCGCAAGGCGACGCTGCTCGAGCGCCTCGTACCCGGTCTACAAGAGGGCTCGACGCTCGTCGACGAGCATCTGATTCGCCCACCCGGGGTCAGCGAGGCCGACCGGCGGCGCGCCGACCGCAGCGCCATGAGCCAGTCGCAAGACGTCGCCGCCGCGGTGGCCCTACGCGCACTGGGCCGCAACGTCCGCACCCGCTCCACCGGCGTGCTCGTCTCGAGCGTCTTCCCCGAGACGCCGGCGGCCGGAAAGCTTCGGCCGAGCGAGATCATCGTCGCGATCGACGGCGAGCCCGTCCGGACCGTGGCCGACCTGCGCCGTCTGATCGGAAGGCGCAAGCCGGGCGAGCCGGTGCGTCTTCGCATTCGCTCGAGCGAGGGGCTTCGTGCGGTCGAGCTGAAGACGATCGCCGATCCGAACCGACCCGGCCGCCCGGTGATCGGCATCTCCCCGGATCAGGCAGCCGAGATCGAGCTGCCGCTCGCCGTCAAGATCGACCTCGGCGACGTGGGCGGCCCTTCGGCGGGACTCGCCTTCGCACTCGATCTGATGGAGGAGCTCGGCCGCCGAATCGATCGCGGCTACAAGGTGGCCGCGACGGGCGCGATCGAGCTCGACGGCACGGTGCTCCCGATCGGCGGCGTCAAGCAGAAGACGATCGGCGCTCGGCGCTCCCGGGTCGACATCTTTCTCGTTCCCGCTGGGGAGAATGCGAGAGATGCTCGCCGCTACGCCGAAGGACTGCGCGTCGTGCCTGTGAAGAACTTTCAACAGGCGTTGCGCGCTCTGGCAACACTACCTCCAAAGGCCCGAGCAGACTAGGCGGAGCGGACGAGAAAAGTCCCGCAAAGAGCGCGTTAATTGGTTTTCTGACGCCTTGCAATCCGCCGGCGGATTCCTATTATCCTCACTAGCGAAACGGGTCTCCCACGGGGCTCGGGATGGGGGACCAGGTGAAGCGCGAGGCGACGTGCGAGGACTGCTATTTCCGGCGTGCCGGCCTTTGCGCTTTGAGGACCGAGGAGCCCTGTCCCACGTTCCGTCTGCACAGCCGCGGCTCGCTCGTGCCCGCGCGCCAACCCCGTCTCGTACCCCGTTCGCTCGCCCCGCTGGCCGCACGGCACGCCGCAGCCTGACGCCGCCGGGCTAGCCCCGGGCGGCGGCCGTGTCGGCGGCCATCTGCGCGACCTCGGTGGGCGTCGTGCCGACGCGGATGCCGTGAGCCTCGAGCGTCTCCTTCTTCGCCTGGGCGGTACCGGACGAGCCCGAGATGATGGCCCCTGCGTGCCCCATCGTCTTCCCGGGCGGCGCAGTGAAGCCGGCGATGTAGGCGAGCACGGGTTTGCTCATCCGGGCCTCGATGAACTCCGCTGCCTTCTCCTCCTCGTTGCCGCCGATCTCGCCGACCATCACGACGAGCTCGGTCTCCGGGTCGGCCTCGAAGGCCTCGAGGACGTCGATGAAGGACGAGCCGACGACCGGATCGCCGCCGATCCCGGCGATCGTCGAGTTGCCAAGTCCGAGCCGAGCCAGCTCGTGGCCGATCTGATAGGTCAACGTGCCCGAGCGCGAGACGAGGCCGACGCTCCCTGCGCGAAAGATCTCGGCCGGGATGATGCCGACGTTGGCCTTCCCCGGCGAGAGCGCACCCGGGCAGTTCGGGCCGAGCATCGTCACGCCCTTCGGCCGGATGTAGGTGTAGACCCGCAGCATCTCGTGCGCCGGCAGGCCCTCGGCGATGCAGATGACGGCGTGAATGCCCGCGTCGACAGCCTCGTAGATCGCGTCGGTTGCGAAGCGTGCCGGGACGAACACCATCGAGGTGTTCGCGCCGGCCTCCTGGACTGCCGCGGCGACCGTGTTGAAGACGGGAATCCCTTCGACCTCCTGGCCGCCCTTGCCGGGCGTCACGCCCGCCACGACCTGCGTTCCATAGGCCTTGTTGCGCGTGCCGTGAAAGCGCCCTTCGGTACCGGTCAAGCCCTGCACGACGAGTCGCGTGTCGCGGTCGACGATGATCGCCATCAGCGAGCCGCCTTTCTCCCCAGGAGCAGGATCTTGCGATCCACGTAGTGACCGCCCTCGATGTAGTCGGTGAGGAGGTCGCGAACGCGCGCGGCGTCCGCCTCGTTCGTCTCCGTGCGGGCCAGCCACGCGTCGAGCGGATGGCGCTTCTCGACGATCTCCACCTGCTCGACCTCGACGCCGACGGCGTCGAGGAAGGAGCGCCATTCGGGCTCGGAGTAGGAGCGGATGTGAGTCGGATCGCGCAGCTTCTCCGCTTCCTCGACCTGCTCGCTCTCGTACAGCGTGTCCTCGACGACGAGCCACTCGCGCGCGACACGGGCCATCTCGCCGACGGCGAGCGCGATGTCCGAGAAGTGATGCGGCGCGATCCGTGTCACGACGAGATCGAATGACACGTCCGCGAAGGGCAGGTGCTCGGCCGGGCAGATGACATCCGGCGTCATCCCCGGCGCGGGATCGACGGTGACGACCTCGAGCCCCGCCTCGCGCAACCGCCTGGCGACGTGCCCGCCGCCCGTCGCGACGTCGAGGGCCGTTCGCGCCCCGCGCGCCCATTCGACGATCAGATCGAGGTCCTCGCCTTCGCGCTGCTCGGTCGCATTTCGGTACGCCTCCGCCCGAGCGCTCCAGTCGTCCGCTGTCAGGTGGATCTCCCTCACCTGGCCAGCTCCACTGCGCGCGCGGCGGCCTCGAGCATCGTGGGCTCGGCGTGCAGGTTCGCCGGCGCGGCCTCGGTGAGAATTCGTCGTCCGTCTTCCGCGTTCGTCCCGTCGAGCCGCACGACGATCGGCTGGGCGATCGGCATCTGCTCGAGTGCCTGCAGGATGCCTCGCGCGACCTCGTCGCAGCGCGTGATGCCACCGAAGATGTTGAAGAAGATCGATTGCACCTGCGGATCGCGCGTGATCACCTCGAGCGCGTCGACGACGCCCTGGGCGTCACCGCCGCCGCCGAGGTCGCAGAAGTTCGCCGGGCGACCGCCGGCGAGGGCGATCACGTCGAGCGTCGACATGACGAGCCCGGCCCCGTTGCCGAGGATTCCGACCTCGCCGTCCAGCTTCACGTAGGTCACGCCCTTCTCGCGCGCGAGCGCCTCCAGTGGGTCGGCGGCCTCGACGTCGCGCATCTCGGCGATGTCGGGGTGCTTGTAGAGGGCGTTGTCGTCCACCGTGAACTTCGAGTCGAGCGCCTTCACCTCACCTGCCGGCGTCACAATCAGTGGGTTCACCTCGCACAGCATCGCGTCACACCCCACGAACGCCTCGTAGAGCCGCTCGACGATCGCGACGATCTGCTTCTGCTCGCCGGCATCCTCGACGCCCGCGCCGTAGACGAGGCGGCGCGCCTGATAGGGCTGGAAGCCCTCCAGCGGATCGACGTGGAGCCGGGCGATCGCCTGGGGATTCTCCTCGGCGATTTGCTCGATGTCGATGCCCCCCTCGGTCGTGAACATGTAGAGCGGCTTCTTGGCGCCGCGGTCGAACGTCAGGGAGAGGTAGTACTCGCGCGCGATCTCCGACGCCCGCTCGATCCAGAGCCGCCGGACGACGTGGCCGCGAATATCGAGGCCGAGGATCTCGGTCGCCTTCTGCTCGGCCTCGTCCGGAGTCTCGGCGAGCTTGATTCCTCCGGCCTTGCCCCGTCCGCCGGTCAGCACCTGGGCCTTGACGACGACCTGGCCCCCGAGCTGCTCGGCCGCTGTCCGAGCCTCTGCGGGGCTGCGCGCGAGTCGACCCTCGGAGACCGGAATCCCGAAGCGCCTGAAGAGCTCCTTACCCTGATATTCGTAGAGGTCCATCGAGCCGGGCGAGTCTACCGAGAGGACGAAACCGCCCACGAACGGGCTCTGCCACACTGGGGCGATGGATGCGATCGTGGTCGAGGGCCTGTACAAGCACTACGGGGAGGTCGAGGCGCTCAAGGGTGTTAGCTTCGCGGTTCCCCCGGGCGAGGTCTTCGGCCTTCTCGGCCCCAACGGCGCAGGCAAGTCGACGACCGTCCGTATCCTGGCGACGCTGACGATGCCCGGCGGCGGGCGGGCCGAGGTTGCCGGCTGGGACGTCGTCCGCGAGCCCGACCGTGTCCGCCGCTCGATCGGGTACGTGCCGCAGGCGTCGGGTGTCGACCGCGAGGCAACCGCCCGCGAGAACCTGACCCTGCAGGGCCGCGTCCAGGGCATGCGGGGAAGCGGGCTCAGAGCTCGAGTCGCCGACCTGCTCGACATCTTTGGCCTCTCGGATGCGGCCGACCGGACCGTGCGCGGCTACTCGGGCGGCATGAAGCGCCGCCTCGACGTCGCGCTCGGGCTCGTCCACCGGCCGAGCGTGCTCTTCCTCGACGAGCCGACGACCGGCCTCGACCCCGAGGCGCGGGCGGCCATGTGGGAGGAGCTCGAGCGCCTTGCCGGCCAGGAGCAGCTCACCATCCTGCTGACCACGCACTATCTCGAGGAGGCCGACCGTCTTGCCGACCGCCTCGCGATCGTGAGCCACGGGGTCGTCGTCGTCCAGGGGGCCCCGGAACGCTTGAAACGCGATCTTCGCGGCGAGGCCGTAACGCTCGAGCTCCAGGACGGGCACGGCAACGTGGCGGCCGCCACGTTGGGGGAGCTCGAGGGCGTGCACGAGGCCGCGCTCGACGGGCGACTCCTACGCGCCCGGGTTGAGAACGGCGCGCGGGCGATACCGGGGATCATCTCGGCGCTCGAGGCGCGCCGCATTCCGGTCGCCTCGGTCACGACGGCGCGGCCGTCGCTCGACGACGTCTACCTCCACTTCACGGGTCGCGACTTCCGCAGCGAAGACGAGGCCGGCCGGGAAGAAGAGCGACCTCGGTGAGCGAGGCTCTCGCGCACAGTCTGTTCATGGTCGGCCGGCAGACCCGGAATCTCTTCCGGGAGCCGATCTGGATCGTGATGATGCTCGTGCAGCCGATGTTCTGGCTGCTGCTCTACAGCCAGCTCTTCCGCCGCGTCGTCGAGCTGCCGGGGTTCGAGACCGACTCGTACATCGACTTTCTCGCTCCCGCGGTCGTCGTCATGACTGCCTTCTTCCAGGGCACGTGGAGCGGCATGGGGATGATCACCGACCTCGATCGCGGCGTGATCGAGCGGTTTCTGGCAACGCCGGCACGACGGAGCTCGCTCGTCTTCTCGCAGGTGCTTCGCTCGGGCATCACCTCCGTGATTCAGGGAGTGATCATCCTGCTCGTCGCGCTTCCGCTCGGAGCCGGCAACGGCGGCCCGCTCGGCTGGCTCGTGATCCTCGTGGCCGGCGGCCTCATCTCCGCCTGCTTCGCAGGTGTCTCGCAGGCCGTCGCCCTGCTCACGCGCCGCGAGGCGACGATGATCGCCGTCGCCAACTTCATCGGGCTGCCGCTGATGTTCTTCTCGGCGATGCTGATCGACTTCGACCTGATCCCGCGCTGGATGCAATGGGCGGCGCGCTTCAATCCGGTCCAGTGGGCCGTCGATGCGGCGCGGGAGCCGGTTCTCGCCTCGCCGAACTGGGGCCTCGTCGGCCTCTCGCTGGGCCTGCTCGTCGCCGTCACCGCCGCGACGTCCGCCTTCGCCACGTGGACGTTCCGGGTCTACCAGCGCACCCTCTGAGCGCTCGGGAGCCTGCGGGATACACTCGCGCCACCGCGACCGAGGAGGATGCATGACCGAAGAAGGCATGAAGACCCTGACCGAAGAGGAGATCGTCACGGTCTCGAGCGAGGAGGAAGCATCCCTACTCGCTGCCGACACCGGAGACGACATGGACGACTCCGACTCCTCCGACTCCGACTCCGACGATTCCGACTCCGACTCAGACGCCGATACGGACGACCCCAGCTAGCGAGTACGAGCTGAGCTCGGAGCGCGGCGCCCGGCCGGAAAGCGACGGCGCCGCGCTCGAGCTTTGCCTGGCTCCCTTCGCCGTACCCGAGTTCTTCGCCCGCTACTGGGAGCAACGGCCCCTGGTCGTCAAGCGCGATGAGCCCGGCCGCTTCGAGGAGCTTCTGTCGCCGGAGGCCGTGGAGCACCTCGTCTGCTCGAGCGGCCTGCGTTATCCCGGTTTCCGGCTCGTCAAGGAAGGGCAGCAGTTCCGGCCGGCCGAGTACACGGTCGACATCCCCTGGCGTCCGAGCGGCTTCACGAGCACGATCGACGTCGAGCGGGCCCTTCACGAGTGGGCGCAGGGCGCGACGATCGTGCTACAGGCCCTCCATTACAACCGTCACGAGGTCGCCGTCTTTTGCCGAGCGCTCGAGGCCTGCTTCGGACACCCGGTGCAGGCCAACGCCTACTACACGCCCCGCGGCTCCCAGGGCCTCGCGGTTCACCACGACACGCACGACGTGCTCGTGCTGCAGGTCTCGGGCGAGAAGCGCTGGCTGGTCTACGAGCCGGCGCTGCAGCTGCCCCTGCGCAACCAGCGCTACTCGCCCGAGCTCGGTGCTCCGGGCAAGCCAGTCGAAGACGTCGTCCTGGGCCCCGGCGACACGCTCTATCTGCCCCGGGGGTGGCTGCACGAGGCGGTCACATCCCAGAGCGACTCGCTGCACCTGACGATCGGGATCAACGTCTACACGTGGCTCGACGCCTTCAAGGCGGCGGTCGAGAGCTGCGCCGAGGACGTCGAATTCCGTCGCTCTCTCCCCGGCGACGGGCGCGTCGAGCCCCATCTCCTCGAGGCGCTCGAGGCCCACCTCGCTCCCGACGCGGTGCTCGAGCGCCAGCGAACGCGCTTCGTTGCCGGACGTCGACCGATTCTGGATGGACAGCTGAGCCAGCTCCGGGCACTCGAGGCACTCACGGCCGATACGCCGCTCGAGCGTAGAGCCGGGGTGATCGCGCAGGTGCAGAGCGAGCACGACGGGATCCGGCTCAGCTTCTCCGGCAAGCAGCTTCTCCTGCCGGCGCGCCTGGCCGACGAGATCGCCTTCGCGGCGAGCGCATCCGGCACCTTCAGCGCTCACGACCTGCCCGGCGAGCTCGATGACGCCGGCAGGCTCGTGCTCGTGCGCCGGCTCGTACGCGAGGGCTTCCTGCGGCTCAGCGAGCCGCAGCGACTCTAGGCTCTCCCGCGACGAAGTGCCGCGGGCGCCTCAGCTCAACCGTGTTGCAGGTGAGGTGGGTCAGCTCGCCCGGCACCGCGCGCACGTCAACCTCGTAGAGCTCGCCCGTGCGCACGATTGAGAAGCGCACGCGAAGAACCTCATCCTGCCGCTCGCTCCCCGCGAGAGTCAGATCGGCGATCCCCAGACTTCCGGTCGCGACCCGGATCGCCTGCTCGGCCGCCTGCACGGGGAACGGATAGCACGAGCGGCCGCGATAGCCGTCCAGGTAGATCCGTCCGGCCAGGTACTCGTCCAGGAGAGTCCAGGCCCGAGGGCCTTCGGCCCGTCCGAAGTAGAGACCTTGGGGCAGCACGACCACGTTCCCGGCGAAGCGGTCGCCGCCGAGATGGCTCGAGTGCCAGACCCAGTGCTCCTCCGCCTGCTCGCACAGCGCCTCGTACAGGGGCCGCCCGTACTTGGCACAGCAGCGGTCGTGCTTGCCGTGGGTGCAGACGAGCAGGAGAGGGTGATCCAGCGGCCCTCCCGGCCACGGCGAGTCGCCCGCCAGCGCCGAGGAGAGGTCTAGGTCGAGGAGCTCGTCGTAGTTCTCGAGATCGAGTGCATGAAAGCGCTCGCCCCGCTCGGGAGAGGTGCCGAAGAAGACCCTGAGACCCGGGTCACGCCGCCTCTCAGGACGCCGGATAAAGAGCAGCTTCGTGCGCGGGAGCGCCGCGGCCTGCCTGCGAAGGTGCGCCTTGAGCTCCTCGCCGAGCGTGCTCCCGGGTAGCGGTTCCGAGTTCCAGAGCCCCCGGTACTCGAGCAGGATCCAGCGATCGACGCGGCTCGCGGTCGCCGCCATGGGCTCGGCGTCCGCCCGGGAGACCTCCGCGCAGAGTGGCCTGCGCTCATTCGCCATCGCCCTCCTGGACGACCACGCAGATCACCTGCCCCGTCGTCACCTGCTGGCCGGGAGCGACGGAGAGCTCGGCAATCGTCCCGGGCAGGTGTGCGTGCACCTCGTTCTCCATCTTCATCGCCTCGACGATACAGACCACCTGGCCGGCCGACACCTCATCGCCTTCGGCCACCTCGACCGTGAGGACCGTACCCTGCATCGGGCTCACGATCGCGTCCGCACCGGGTCCGGACCGGCCACCCGAGCCGCCACGCTCACGGCGCCGACGGGCGAGCTCGACGTGCGGCGCCTCGGGCACAACCGCCCGCACCTCGAAGCGGCGCCCGTCGAGCTCCACCGTGGTCGCTCGCTCACGGGTTCGGGCCGGCGGCGGCACGTCGGTCGAGGTCCGCGAGACACGCCCGTCGAGCTCCGCCGCTCTGCGGATCATCGGCTCCGACTCGACGAGACCGTGGCAGGTCTCGCCGGCGACGAAGCACGGATGCGAGAGCAGCGCCCGATGGAAGCCGAGGAGAGTCGGGACGCCCTCGCACACGAACTCGTCGAGTGCCCTCAGCATCCGTCTTCTCGCGTGCTCGCGGTCGGCGCCGTGCACGCACAGCTTCGCGATCATCGGATCGTAGAGCTCCGAGATCTCGGCGCCGGCGAGAATCCCCGAGTCGACGCGGACCCCAGGCCCGGCCGGCTCGCGATAGGCCGTCACGGTGCCGGGGCCGGGGAGAAAACCGCGCCCGGGATCCTCCGCGTTGATCCTGCACTCGATCGCGTGGCCGGAGAAGCGCACGTCCTCCTGCCGGAGCAACAGCGGCTCCCCAGCAGCGATCCGGATCTGCTCGCGGATGAGATCGACGCCGGTGACGAGCTCCGTGACGGTGTGCTCGACCTGAATGCGCGTGTTCATCTCGAGGAAGTAGTAGTCCCCTTCCCGCGAGAGCAGGCCTTCGATCGTGCCGGCGCTGCGGTAGCCGACCGCCCGGGCGGCCTCGACGGCGATCGCGCCGATTCGCTCCCGTAGCTCGGGCGTGACGGCGGGCGAGGGCGTCTCCTCCACGAGCTTCTGGTGCCGGCGCTGGATCGTGCAGTCGCGCTCGCCCAGATGGATGACGTTGCCGTGGTCGTCTGCCAGAACCTGAACCTCGACGTGACGAGGATCCTCCAGGTAGCGCTCGACGTACACCGTGGGGTCGGCGAAGTACGCCTCCCCCTCGCGACGGGCCGATGCGAGGGCACGCTCCGCCTCTTCTGGCGAGAGGACGACCTTCAGCCCTTTGCCGCCCCCGCCGGCGGACGCCTTGATCGCGAGCGGCCAGCCCAGCTCGTCGCCGAGGCGGAGAATGTCCTTCGCCGTGGTGACGGGCGCGCTCGTTCCCGGGATGATCGGGACGCCGGCAGAGCTCATCCGCTCACGCGCGACGATCTTCGACCCCATCAGCTCGATCGCCTCCGGCGGCGGGCCGATCCAGACCAGGCCTGCCTCGGCGCAGGACCTCGCGAAGGCGGCATTCTCGGCAAGGAAGCCGTAGCCGGGGTGAATTGCCTCCGCTCCTGCCCGCCTCGCCGTCTCGATGATGCGAGCGCCCTGGAGGTAGCTCTCCACCGGCGGGCCAGCCCCGATCAAATAGGCCTCGTCGGCGTAGGCGACGTGGGCTGCGAAGCGGTCGGCCTCGGAGTAGACCGCGACGGTGCCGATGCCGAGCTCACGAAGCGTCCGGAAGACGCGGATTGCGATCTCTCCACGGTTGGCGACGAGGATCTTCGAGAAGAGCGGCATCGAGGGCCGTATTCTGTCCTGCGATGGGCTTCGCCGACCAGCTCACCGTGGCGAGGGCCGCAGCCGTCCCGTTCGTCGTGACGCTGTTCGCCCTCGACTTCACCGGCAGCGACTACTGGGCGACGGGTCTGTTCATCGTCGCGATGGCGACCGACTGGCTCGACGGACGCGTCGCGCGGCGCGTCGGACGGACATCGAAGCTCGGCTCGCTGCTCGACCCGATCGCGGACAAGCTCCTCGTCATCTGCGTGCTCGTCGCGTTGATCGACGACGGCGTCTTCCCGGGCTGGATGGTGGCCGCGATCGTGGCGCGGGAGTTCCTCGTCTCAGGGCTTCGGCTAGCCGCGCTCGAGCGAGGCGTGGTCATCCACGCGCGCGACCTCGGCAAGCTGAAGACGTGGTCACAGGCGACCGCGGCAGCGATCGGCGGGTTCGCGGCGGCGGGCCTCTGGGACGACTCGATCGCCTGGTGGGCGCTCCTCGTCGCAGTTGTCCTGACGTGGGTCTCCGGGCTCGACTACGCCCGCGTGGCGCCGCGCCTGTTCCGCGGCCGGGCGGTCGCCTAGCTTTTCGAGCTCAGGCGGCGCTTGCGACGCCGACCATCAGGAGACATCGAGCTCGTCGCCTTCGCCCAGGTTCTCGCGCACGCCGCATCTCCACCACGCGCTCTCCTGGGCCTGCACGCTCGACTCCTCGCCCTCCTGCATGTGGGCGAGCGCAGCCAGAAGCGCCTCGCGTTCCTCGGGGGTGGGCTCGGGGGTGATCTCGTGCATCGGTTCGTCCGCGCTGAGGGGTCGCTTCATAGTGGAATGTTACCGTGCTTTGTAGGGGGGCGGCGATTGCGCTTCGTCGAGGTGGTCTGATGAGGGTGGATAACC
>Ga0136621_1001155_pt1 | contig 10714 bp, 12 predicted proteins | sample AntDryUQ445A2306_FD_104673 | JGI IMG/M metagenome (GOLD analysis project Ga0136621, IMG submission 104673) | Polar desert sand microbial communities from Dry Valleys, Antarctica - metaG UQ445A (23.06) | ecosystem: Environmental > Terrestrial > Soil > Desert | place: Antarctica: Dry Valley...
CGAAGGAATCCAGCATGCTCTCACTGGGGCGCTCCTTCGCCCACAGCCTCATCCCGATCGGCCTCGCGTACCTGTTCGCCCATTACTTCAGCCTGGTCCTGTTTCAGGAGCAGGCTCAGTTCACCTACCTGCTATCCGACCCGCTTGGTGATGGCTCGAACTATTTTGGGACCGCGGGAAGCGGCATCGACTACGGGCTGATCGGCGCCGAGGCGGTCTGGTACGTGCAGGTTGCCGCGCTCGTCATCGGCCACGTGGCCGCATTGACGATGGGACACGACCGGGCGCTCGGCGAGTACCGCGACATGCGCCGTGCGACGCAGTCCCAATACTGGATGCTGGCGCTGATGGTCAGCTTCACGGTGCTCGGCTTGATGCTGCTCTCGAGCGCTAATGGCTAGTCAGTCGCTCGCCAGCTCCCTGATCGCCCGGTCGATTCGCGCCTGCTCGTCCGAGCCGGCGCCCTCCAGGATCAGGGCAACGTTGGCCGCCCGGTAGCAAATCAGGGTTACGGCACGCTCGCAGCGCTCGAACTCGGCCTCGGCGGTAGCCGCATCGCCCGCGACGGCCATCGACCCGCCACCATGCTCGTCCTCTGCATCCGGTCCGGCACCGGTGGCGGAGCTACCCGAAAAACGCAGCTCGAAGACCTCGACATCTTCTCGCGCGCTTTGGAGGGGTGGCCCCAGCAGAATGCCGGCCCCGGCGGCGTTGGCGGCGTCGACGAACTCCTGAGCCTCAAAAGCGCGCTCCCCGCCGCCGCACCCTCCGCCCAGGGCGAGGAGGGCGACGAGCGCCAGTCCCGATGCGGCTGCAACTCCGCGCACGTGCGGAGACTAAAGAACGGGCTCAGGCGCTCGCCAGGAGCTCCGAGAGGCGCCGCTCCAACGCCGTGGCCAGTGCGTCGCGGATCGGGCCTTCAATCGAGCGCTCGACCAGCTCCTGGAGGAATCCGTCGATCACCAGGCGCTTCGCGTTCTCTTCGGAAAACCCGCGGGAGCGCAGGTAGAAGAGCTGCTCGGCGTCAACCTGGGCGACGGCGGCGGCGTGCGTGCAGCGTACGTCGTCAGCCTCGATCTCAAGCCCGGGGATCGCGTCGGCGTGAGCCTTGGGAGAGAGCAACAGGTTGCGGCTCTCCTGGAAGGCGTCAGTTTGCTGGGCGTCCTTGTCAACGCGGATCATCCCGCGCCAGACGGCCGTCGACGAGCCGCCGAGCACGCCCCGGAAGGCGAGGTCGGAAAACGTGTTGGGTGCGGCGTGCTCCTGGGTTGTGTCGTAGTCCAAGTGCTGGATTCCCGTCCCGGCGTAGGCACCCGTGACCTTTGCCGACGATCCCCTGCCCGCCAGCTTCGTCTCCATTCGCACCTTCCCGCGGGCGGAGCCGAAGCCAAGGGCGACCCAGTCGATGTTGGCGTCGCGCCCCAGCTCGGCGCGTTGGGTGGCGAACATCCAAGCGTGGTCGGAGACGTCTTGCTCGCAGACGTAGCGCAGGTTGGCGCCGGCGCCCACGATGAGTTCGACGACCCCGTTGAAGAGGCCCGGGCCTTCCGATGAGTAGCGCTCCCAGACCTCGGCCTCGGCGCCGTCGCCGAGCACGATCAGCGCCCGCCACTCGACCTCGTCGCCCGCAGCGCCTGCGATCGTGAGCCGCAGCGATTCGGCCAAGCGCGCGCCCGCAGGCACGTAAACGAAGACTCCGTCCCGCCAGCGCGCTTCGTTTCGCGCCGTGAAGGCGTCGTTCCCAGGGACGACGGTTCCAAGCCGCTCACTCACAAGGTCCGGGTACGTCTCAGCCGCGGCGCCCAGCGGCATCACGATCAGGCCGTCGTCAGCCCTCTCGGTCAGCCCGGCGACCGACGCGCTGCCTTCGGCGTACGCATCGAGGTCGAGTTCGCTCAGGTCGGTGAACTCCCAGCCCTTCGCCTTGGGATGAGGGAGCTCCAGCCCATCCGCACGAGAGGCGCCCTCGCGGCGCCTCTCCTCGAGCCAAGTCGGTTCGGTTGTGGCGCTAGCCAATCGAGCCTTCCATCTGCAACTCGATCAAGCGGTTCATCTCCACCGAGTACTCCATCGGCAGCTCCTTGGCGATCGGCTCGATGAATCCGTTGACGATCATCTTCGACGCTTCCTCTTCGTCCAGCCCGTGCGACTGCAGGTAGAAGAGCTGCTCCTCGCCGATTTTCGAGACGGATGCCTCGTGCCCGACGTTGGCGTCCGACTCGTCGATCCTGATCGTCGGGTACGTGTCGGAGCGCGACTCGGGGTCGAGCAAGAGCGCGTCGCAGACGACCTTCGACTTCGCCTCCGTCGCCCCCTTTGCGACCTCGAGCAAGCCTCGATAGGTGGCACGCCCGCCATCCTTGGAGATCGACTTCGAGAAGATCGACGATGTCGTCTTCGGGGCGGCGTGGATGATCTTGCCGCCGGCGTCCTGATGCTGGCCCTTGCCGGCGAACGCGATCGAAAGCAGCTCGCCGTGCGCGCCCTCGCCCATCAGGTAGATCGAGGGGTACTTCATCGTCAGTTTGGATCCGAGGTTGCAGTCCACCCACTCCATGGTCGCGTTCTCCTGCGCGATCGCGCGCTTCGTGACCAGGTTGAAGACGTTTTGCGACCAGTTCTGCACCGTTGTGTAGCGGACTCGCGAACTTGGCTTGCAGACGATCTCGACGACCGCGGAGTGGAGCGAGTCGGACGAGTACACGGGAGCGGTGCAGCCCTCGATGTAGTGAACGTCAGAGCCTTCCTCCGCGATGATCAGGGTGCGCTCGAACTGGCCCATGTTCTCGGTGTTGATGCGGAAGTAGGCCTGGAGCGGCATCTCGACCTTGACGCCCTTCGGAACGTAGACGAACGAGCCGCCCGACCAGACCGCTGAGTTCAGCGCGGCCAGCTTGTTGTCGTTGGCCGGGATCACGGTTGCCCAGTACTCGCGGAGCAGGTCCTCGTGCTCACGAAGAGCGGTATCCATGTCGGTGAAGATCACGCCCTGCGCTTCGAGCTGCTCGTTGATCTGGTGGTAGACGACCTCGGATTCGTACTGGGCGCCGACGCCGGACAGGAACTTGCGCTCCGCCTCGGGGATGCCGAGCCGGTCGAAGGTGTTCTTGATGTCCTCAGGGACTTCGCTCCAGTCGCGGCTGTTGCGGTCAGAAGCGCGGACGAAGTAGTGGATGTCGTTCCAGTCGATCTGGGCGAGGTTGCCGCCCCAGTTCGGAGTTGGGCGGTTCTCGAAGTGCTCGTAGGCCTTCAGCCGGAAGTCGCGCATCCACTGAGGCTCGTTCTTGTACTCGGAGATCGACTCGACGATCTCGCGGTTCAGGCCCTTGGGGGCCTTGTAGGCGTAGCCCGTTTCGGGGTCGTGGAAGCCGAACTTCTCCTTGTAGTCGGAGCCGATGTCCTTAAGCCCGGACTCGGTGTCGGTCAGGACCTTCGTTGACGGGGTTGCGACTTCGGGGGGTGAGGTCATATCTCTCGGATCTCCAGCTTCACTTCGTCGTCTTCCACACGGACGCTGAACGTGTCGACCGGGGCGTAGGCGGGCAGTGACTTCGGCCGGCCCGTCCGGAGGTCGAACAGCGACCCATGGCGGGGACACTCCACGGTACAGGACTCAGAATTGAACTCACCCTCGGCAAGGGGCCCGTCGTCGTGCGAGCAGCGGTCCTCGATTGCCCGGAGCGCACCGTCGCCGCAGTGAAAGACGCCGATCTTGCGCCCGTCCTCCGCCGTAATGAGACGCATGTCGCCCGGCGGCAGTTCGTTGATCTTGCAGATGGTCAGCTCAGGCACGGATCGTCAGCCTCGATTGATTCCTACTCTTAAGGTCGGATTTTAGCCGCCTACCAGGCGGAGGTGTCAGATTTGGTCGGCCAGCGCCGGCTCGCCGGGCTCGCCCTCGTCCTCCCAGTCGGCGATCTCGCCGAGCGAGGCGGATTTGATGACCTTGAGGCCGAGCAGGGCGCACTTCATCCGCGTGGCGGAGATGTCGATCCCGAGCAGTTCCAAGACGGCTTCCTTGGGTAGTAGCAACAATTCGTCGCGGCTCAGCCCCTGGAGTTCCTCGGTCAGCATCGAGGTCGCCGCGGTCGAGATCGCGCAGCCCTTGCCCTCGAATGAGACTTCGGCGACACGTTCGGCACCGTCGAGCTTGATGTAGACGTGCTGCTCGTCGCCACAGAAGGGATTCGTGTCCTCCGCCTCAAGGTCGAACTCGTCGAGCCGCCGAAAGTTCCGGGGGCGCTTGTAGTGGTCGAGGATGTTGTCCCGGTAGAGCTCGTCCACCCTCCCGAGGGTAGGGAACCGGTGCCGATACGATCAACCGATGATCTCCAAGCTTGATTTCGTTGCGGTCCCATCGCAAGACTCGGAGCGCTCGCGCGCGTTCTACGTCGAGACTCTCGGGCTGCGCCCTGACGAGAAGGCGCGGTTCGAGTTCTGGCTCGACGACACTTGTTTCGGCATCTGGGAGCAGGCGCGGCTGGGCCTCGAATTCACCCCGCAGAAGAACGCGCACCTTGCCCTTCGCGTCGACGACGTGGCTGCGGCGCGCGCAGAGCTCGAGGAGCGGAGCGTCGAGTTCTTCGGCGAGATCATGGACACGGGCGTCTGCCACATGGCCTTCTTCAACGATCCCGACGGCAACGACTTGATGCTCCACAAGCGGTACGCGCCGGCTGATTGATCCGACGGCTCAGTCGATCAGGCCGGACGCGTACTCGGCGAGGGCCATCACGGTCAGCTGTGGGTTCACAGTAATGGATGACGGGAAGACCGAGGCATCGCACACGTAGAGTCCCTCGGCGCCGTGCACGCGGAAGCGTTCGTCCACGACCCCCTTGGCCGGGTCCCTGCTGATCGCGTTGCCTCCCTGCGGGTGGGCACTGTTCAGGTTGATGTCCGTGTTGTCGCGGACCACGGCGTCGAGTGCGTCGAGTTGTTCAGCGCGTGTGAACTCGAAGTATCGGAAGGTATTTGGCATGACGCGGCTCGCCCCGGCGGCTAGGAAGATCCGCCCAGCCAGCTTGATGGCCTTGACCAGTCGCTCCAGGTCGTCTGGATGCGGCGACCAGCGCAGCTTCGCGTTTCGTCCCGGCCAGCTGAGCCCGACGGTGGCGTTCGAGCGGGTGCCGATCACAGCTCCGGCACAGCCCATGTGGCTGTAGCGGCGCATGTTGCGGAAGTGGTCTGAAAACCAGCCCGGCATGACCAGCGACTGCGCGCCCACGGGGTTGAACCAGGTCTCAAGCACCGTTCCGTCATCGCCGGGTGGGCGCAGGTAGTGCGAGATCTGCAGACCGTCGAACGAGTCCATGCGCTGTTCGAAGTCGGCGGTAACGGGCGCGCCGACGTTGAAAGCCAACCGCTGCCCGACATTGGGACCACCGAGGTCCGAGCGCTGCAAGATCACGCTTGAGGCGATCGCCCCTGCGGCCAGCACCACCGTGTTGGCGGAAACCTGGATCTGGCGGCCGTCGGAAAGCTCGCAATCCAGCAGGGTCGCCCGGCCGTCGCGTTCGCGGACGCGGTCGACGCGGCACTCGCTGACGATCCGGGCCGCGTCGCCGAACTCGGCTTGGGCCCGCGGCAGTGTGACGTCGAGCGCGGAGAGCTTGCGTCCGAATGGGCAGCCGATGTTGCAGTAGCCGCAGCCCAGGCAGTCGGCGATGTTGGCGTCCACCACCTCGAACTCCCCGGAGCCGCGCAGGCCCAGCGCGTCGATCCCGGCCTCGAACGCCTGCGCGTTGCGTCCGGGGGTCCCGTTTCGCGACTGGCGTGAAACCGGCAGCCAATCCCGCACCGAGGTAAACGCGGCTTCGATGCTGACCTCGTCAAGCCCCGCGTCGAGCCCGTCGCCGTCGTTCCACCGGGCCAGAACCTGCTGGGGCAGGTCGAAGCAGACCGCGTTGTTGACGACGGTGGTGCCGCCGACGCAGCGGCCCTGGAGGACCTGGAAGCGGGAGTCTGTCGAGCGCTGCATGCCGCCGTCGGCATAAAGGGCAGCGAACTGCTTGCGCTCGTCTTCGGAGAACTCGCCGGGGTCGACGTGGCGTCCTCGCTCGAGCAGCAGCACCTCGCGTCCGCGCTGGGCAAGGCGGTGCGTCAGCAAAGCACCGGCAGCGCCGCTGCCGACGACGACGACATCGGCGTTCAAGTGCTCGGCATCGATCCGGGAGGGCGAAGACACTTCGATCCGTCCGTGTGGTCGGCGGGCCAGCTCAGCCGGCGTGCCGCCGCGTTCGCGCTCGGAGAACGGCACATAGCCCGTCGCCGCCGCGGTTCGGCTATCGCCGTAATAGCCGATGAACGTCAGCTGCTGGGCTGCGAACAACATCGACTGAAGCGGTCGCCGCAGAAAGCCGGGCAGGCGCCGCTCGGCCACGTCGGCGATGAAGCAGCGCTCGATGAACTCCAGCCGCGCCGACGGCGAGAGCAGCGGAAACGGGGGACGGAGCCGAGCGAGCGGATAGATGGTGAGGCCGGTCAGCGCCAGCTTGATGATGTTCTTCTCTCGCGCCGGGAAATGGAACAGGTAGTCGTCGACGTTGGCGGCGATGTCGGCCTCACATATCACCTCGTCGTCACCCATCACCAGGACTTCGGCCAGGGCCATCAAAGTGCGGTGCTGGTGCGGGGCCAGGAAGCTCAGCTCATAGCGGGCGCCTGCGGCACGGCGTGCAAGCCACCAGAGCACGCCCATGACCGTTGTGGCCAGACCGAGCCAGAGGAAGAAGAGGACCTCGGCGGCGGGCAGGCTGGTTCCGGGCGGCGACACGAACGAGCCCGAGACATCCGTGATCTGTCCGAACGCGAGGCAGATCAGGAGCCCCGTGATGATCAGTCCGTGGGCGCCGATTACGACCCATACGGCCCACATGTGGCGGCGCACGTCGGCCGCCGCGACGAAGCAGAGGACGGCGAACGTGCCGTCCTTGGCGAAAGAATTGGCGACGAAGGGGAACTCGGCACCGGGATCGGGCAGGACGCCCTGCATGATGTACGAGGCGCCGAGGCCGGCAAACACGAAAGCGAGCAGTCGCAGCACGCGTCGTAGCGTCGCCTCCTCCGGTGTCAGATCCTCACCCCCGACCAAACCACGCCCAGGCTACACCCGGACGGGCAAGTGCGTCAGACGCCGAAGACTCGCTGGGCGTCCAGTAGTCCGTCGGCCAACCGATCGATCTCCTGGGTCGTCGTATAGATGCCAAAGGAAGCTCGGGCTGTAGCCGGCACCCCGAGGCGCCCCATCAGCGGTTGCGCGCAGTGGTGGCCGGCGCGCACTGCGACGCCGTGGCGGTCGAGGATCTCGGAGACATCGTGGGCATGCACGCCCTCCAGCTCGAAGGAGACCGGGCCGATTCGCTCAGGCGCCGGGCCGGGCCCGTGAACGGACAGCCCCCGGATCTCGCCCAGTCGCCCGATCGCGTAAGCCGTGATCTCCCGCTCGTGCGCGGTCACGGCCTCCATGCCGACGCCATCGAGCCAACGGAGCGCCGCGGCGAAGCCGATCGCCTGGGTGATCGCGGGGGTGCCGGCCTCGAAGCGGGCGGGAACGTCGGCCCACGTGGTGCCGGACATGGTCACCTTGCGGATCATCGAGCCGCCGCCCATGAATGGCGGCATCTCCCGCAGCAGGTCCAGCTTTCCCCACAGCGCCCCGATTCCGGTTGGGCCATAGGCCTTGTGGCCGGTCGCGGCGTAGAAGTCGACCCCCAGCTCCGCCACATCGACGGGCAGCTTGGGCGCCGCCTGGGCGCCATCCGCTAAAACAAGCGCCCCCGCTGCGTGGGCGCGCCTGGATATCTCCGCCAGCGGGTTCAGCGTGCCGAGCACGTTGGAAACGTGGGTGACGGCGACGAGCTTCGGGCCGCGTTCCAGGAGTTCGTCCAGCGCGCCCATCTCAAGGGCGCCTTCATCCGTGACGGGGACCCAGTCGATCTCCGCGCCCATCCGCTCGGCAAGTTGCTGCCAGGGCACGATGTTCGAGTGGTGCTCCATCTCGGTGAGCACGATTCGGTCGCCTGCCCTGACATTCGCATCGCCCCAGGCTCGGGCGACGAGGTTGATGCCCTCGGTCGCGTTGCGGACGAAGATCACCTCTCGGCGATCGGCGGCACCGAGGTGGTCGGCGACGGTTGCCCGGGCACCCTCGTAAGCGGCGGTGGCCTCGGCGGAGAGGGTGTGTGAGCCGCGGTGGACGTTGGAGTGGTGCGCGCGCTCGTAGCGATCCACCGCTTGGATCGAGGCCAGCACGCGTTGCGATGACGCTCCTGAGTCGAGATACGCGACCGGCTTGCCGTTGATTTCGCGCTCGAGCGCGGGGAAGGCCTCGCGAACCTTGTCCAACGGGAAGCTTGCGGTGGCCGTGCTCATCAGGCAAACCGCCCCATAAGCGGCGGGATTCGGCTTCGTCCTTTAGGGCTCCGCCTCATACGGCGGCGACCTCGTTCGTGATCCAGCCGTAGCCCTTGTCCTCGAGCTGTCCCACCAGCTCCGGGCCGCCTTCCTTGACGATCCGCCCCTGGAACATGACGTGAACCTTGTCGGGCTTGATCAGATGCAGGATCCGCTGATAGTGGGTGATGATCAGGGTCCCCATCTCGGGTCCCGCGTAGCGGTTGACCCCGTTGGCCACCACCCGCAGCGCGTCGATGTCCAGGCCGGAATCCGTCTCGTCCAGAACGGCCAACTGGGGCTGGAGCATTGCCAGCTGGAGGATCTCCAGGCGCTTTTTCTCGCCTCCCGAGAAGCCGTCGTTTACGTATCGACTCGAGAACTCGCGGGGGATGTTCACCAGCTCCATCGCGGCTTCGGTCTGCTTGCGAAAGTCCTTCAGCTTGATCTCCGGCTCGCCGCGGGCGTCGCGGTGCGCGTTGAGCGCCATCCGCAGGTACTTGGCCACCGTGACGCCGGGGATCGCGACCGGATACTGAAAGGCCATGAACAGGCCGGCGCGCGATCGGTCCTCCGGCGCGGCGTCGGTGATGTCCTCGCCCTTGAACGTGATCGAGCCCTCGGTCACCTCCAGGCCGGGGTGGCCCATGATGATGTTCGCAAGCGTTGACTTGCCGGAGCCGTTCGGTCCCATCAGGGCGTGGATCTCGCCTTTGGATACCTCAAGGTCGAGGCCCTTCAGGATCTCTTTGTCCTCGGCAGAGACGTGCAGGTTGCGAATTTCGAGGTCGGCCATGTTTTGAGTAGTCAGTCCTTCATCTTCGTAATTGGAGTCGGAAAAGCCTAGGTCGGCTGGGCCGCCGCCAAGGGCGGATCCCCGGCTGCGGCGGCGAACTCGACCAGCTCGGCGAGAGTCGTGCCGGATAGAGCCGAGGTGACGCCGCCGTGAACCCGCGTCCACAAGAGCTTGGTCGCACACGCGCGGTCGCCGTCGAACTCGTGCGAGCAGAGCACGCGGCCCTCCGGGTTCGAGTGGAAGCACTCGACCGGAGCGATCGGCCCCTCGAGCGCCTGCACGACGTCCAGCATCGCGATCTGCGAGGCCGGCTTCGCCAGCCGATAGCCCCCGCGCGCCCCCCGTACGGAGGTGACGAGCCCCGCCTGGCGGAGCTTTGCTACCAGATGTTCGAGGTAGGAAAGTGGGAGGGACTCGGCTTCGGCCACCGCTGTCAGTGAGACTGGCATCGCGGTTTCCGGCACGTCGCCCTCGTTCCGGCGCCCGAGCTCGACCATCAGGCGCACTCCGTACTCGGCTTTGGTCGAGAACAGCATCCGGGATAAATCCTAGCGAGTGAGTCGGTTATGGAGGCTTGCGAACGGGCGTAACGAACGGCGATACTCGGGCGACTGACGTTGGTTGAGGAGCGAACACCCTGGGCACCAAGGAGGAAAGGCTTACGGCTCGATCAGGCCCTTGCGGATCGCGTAGCGAACCAGCTCGACTCGGTCCCGCATGCCCAGTTTGCGCATCGCGTTGGAGCGGTGGTTCTCGACGGTCTTCTCGGAAAGGTGGAGGACCTCGGCGATCTCCTTGTTCGTGTGCGCTTCGGCGACCAGCTTCACGATCTCTTCCTCGCGTGGGGTCAGGTCGTCCTGGCGCACGGCCCCCTCGCCCAGCACGTCTTTGATCAGCGCCTGCTGCGCGGCAGGAGTCAGGAACGGCTCGCCCTTTTCGACGGCGCGGACGGCGGCCATCAGGTCGGAATCGGCCTGCGCCTTCAGGACGTAGCCGGAAGCACCGGCCTTGAGCGCTTCGAACAGGTAGCGCTCGTCGTCGTACATCGAGAGAATCAGGACGGCGACATCGGGCACCTGTGCGCGGATCTCACGCGTGGCCTGGAGCCCGGTCAGCTTCGGCATCTTCACGTCCAGGATCGCCAGGTCGGGCTTCTCGCGGATCACCAGGTCGCGCGCGGCCGCGCCGTCCTCGGCTTCGCCGATCACTTCGATGTCGGCTTGGCGCTCGAGCAGCATTCGCACACCCGACCGAACGATTCCGTGGTCGTCGGCGATTACCACCCGCATTCGTTCAACCTCCTGGCGTCCGGCCGCTGCCACCGCCGCCGATTCCGTTGTTTCCATCACTTGCGGCGTCATCTGAGTTCCCTATCGGCACGGAGAGCCGAACCCTTGTGCCGACTTGGGGTCGGGACTCGATTTTCAGCTCGCCGCCCACCAGGAGGGCCCGCTCGCGCATGCCGCCCAAGCCAAGCCCCCGGCTCGTCTGGTCGAACGTAAAGCCGCGGCCGTCGTCTGACAC
>Ga0136621_1001157_pt1 | contig 10700 bp, 10 predicted proteins | sample AntDryUQ445A2306_FD_104673 | JGI IMG/M metagenome (GOLD analysis project Ga0136621, IMG submission 104673) | Polar desert sand microbial communities from Dry Valleys, Antarctica - metaG UQ445A (23.06) | ecosystem: Environmental > Terrestrial > Soil > Desert | place: Antarctica: Dry Valley...
CGCTGGATGGGACGCGACACGTGCCGCGAGGCAAGGACGCAGGGAGCGCCAATATGCAGGCATATTGGCGCGACTGAGGACGCCGCATCGCGGTGCGTGGTGCGTGCCAGACGGCCTGATCCATTTTTTGGACAGGCCCTTAACTCTCGCGGCGCCCCGCGCGGCGTAGGAAGCTTTCAGATGCGTAGCTCCATACGGCCCTGCGCGAGCCGTCACGTACCAGCTCGGGTCTGGCTCGCGCCAGACCCGAGCTACAAGCGCTCTCGATCAGTCCGAGCCTTCCCTCAGACGGTCGCCGTCGCCGTCTCCGCGTCGCGCCAGCCGGAAAGCGTCAGCTCGAAGAACGCGTCCCACTGCTCCGCGACCTCGTCGGCGCACCTCTTGTCCTCGGCGAGATGCTCACGCGCGAGCTCGGCAGTCTGCGTGTCTCCGGCTGCGTCGGCCAGTCGGCTGAGCAGCTCGTATGCGGCCACCTGCGTGTGCGCCAGCAAATACGCGTCGCGGCCCACTTTGCCAGGGGAATCCGTACGAAGGACATCGCTGACGCCCTTCATCAGCGCGAGCGCCACCCCCTCGATGCGCTTGCGAACCGGCGTTCCGCGATTCAGCAGCTCGAGCCGCTGCTTCAGGCGCTCGACGTGCTGCCGGCTGACCTGCCGGTTTCGCTGGAGTACTTCCTTGAGCTTCGGATCGTCGATCGTGCCGATCATCGTGTCGAGGTTGTCGACGACGCCCGACTCGAACGCGTGCGTGTCCTCGACGTAGTCGGCGAGCTTGTCCCGAAGCTTGTCCTGGTCAACGTGCTGCATACGTCCTCCTCGGTTTGTGTGAACAGGTTCGAGGTACCCGTGGGCTGAGGGTCGAAACCCGGGGTTCGGCTGAAGCCAGTCCCCACGTGCGCGATCGCCGCCCACGAGAGATGATCCCTGCCATGCACGGAGGTGCAGCGTCGTCGGCGGCCGTCGCGGTTCGAGAGGTGCTCCGAAACCGATCGATTCGCAGGGTCGAGATCTCCTGGACGGCGGGGACCGCAGCCGACTGGGCGCTGCTCGTCGTCCTGTTGGTCGTCGCCTATGAGGCCGGAGGAACGCTGGCGGCGGGGATCCTTGGAGCGGTCCGGGTGGTGCCCGCCATCGTCGCGGCGCCATTCGCAGCGACACTTGTAGAGCGGTATCGCGGCGACCGGATGCTCACCGCAATCAACCTGGTGCGCGCGGCGGGGGCAGCCGCAACCGCGATCGTCGTCGCCGCTGGGCTGCCCGTCGAGGCCACGTACGCGCTCGCGGCCGTGGTCGCGGGCGCAGGATCGCTGGTGCGCCCGATTCAGAACGCTCTCCTCCCCGCATTCGCACGCACGCCACGCGAGCTTGTGGCGGCAAACGTCGCGTCGAGCACCGGCGAAGGCATTGGAACGTTCGTCGGCCCGGCACTGGCTGGACTGCTCGTCGCCGTAACCGGCTCGTGGGCGGCCAGCCTGTTGATCGCTGCGGCTTTCGCCGGCGCCGCTGCTGCGGCGACAGGCATCAGCTTCGAGCGCGCCGAGGACGCTCGAGGGGGAATCGGCGCTGATCGAGTGTCAAGATTTCGACTCGCAGACGCTCCTCGCGTGTTGCGGCGGTATCCGCACGCTGCGCTGCTCATCGGCAACTTCATCGTCCAGGTCTTCGTCCGCGGCCTACTGATAACCCTCATCGTCGTCGCCTCGATCGAGTTGCTGGACATGGGCGACACCGGTGTCGGGCTACTCAACGCGGCGATCGGTCTCGGCGGACTCGTTGGCGCGCTCGCTGCGCTCGGTCTTGGAGGCGGAAAGCACCTCGCACGGGTTTGCATGATCGCGCTCGCCTGCTGGGGACTGCCCCTGATCCTTATCGGCGCAAAGCCCGTGGCCGCTCTGGCGTTGTCGGCGCTCTTCGTCACCGGCGTGAGCAACGCCGTTCTCGACATCACCGGTTTCACGCTGGTTCAGCGTGGTGTACGCAACGAGGACCGCGTGGCGATATTCGCGATCATGGAGGGCTTGTTCGGGATCGGGCTCCTCTTGGGAAGCTTGGTCGCGCCTGCGCTCGTCGCCTTGGTCGGCGTGGAGAAAGCTTTCGTCGTTGCCGGCACCATCCTTCCGCTGTTGGCGCTTCTGACCTGGCGCCCTGTTGTCCGTGGCGTTCGAGGTACGGCGCCCTCCGAGAAACTCCTCGCTCTCCTGCGACGCAATCCCCTTTTCGTCCCGCTTCCGCTGACCGCGCTCGACCGCCTCGCCGAGAGCCTCGTGCCGATGTCCTTCGAGCCCGGTGAGGTGATGATGCGAAAGGGCGAACGGGGCGACCACTACCTGCTCATTGCGGACGGCGAAGTGGAGGTGAGCGACGACGAGCGCATCCTCCGCGTCTGCAAGCCGGGTGACGGGGTCGGCGAGATCGCACTGCTCCGACGGGTGCCGCGGACAGCGACCGTGTCCGCTCGAACGCATGTCGACGCGTTCGCGATCGACGCGGTGTCATTCCTCACGGCAGTGGCCGGACCGACAGCCGGAGCTGCGGCCGAGGCGGTGGCGGCCGCCCGGCTCGAAGACTCGCGCACGACCGCCTCGGATAGGCCGACGTGAGTTGTGGCGTCCGGTCTGTTCCGGACGCCACCGGTGCCGCGCTCCGTCTAGGCGGAGAGCAATCGGTCGAAGAACGAGCGGTAGCGCTGGAGCGCGACGCGCAGATCTTCTGTCGAAGCGTCGTCGCCCGAGTCCCACTGCGACTCGAGATTCGTACGCTCCTGCGAGAACGTCTCGGCGAGTCGCTGCATGAGCTCCGCCACGAGGGAATCGGCGTCCTTCACGGCCTGCTGCGGCTCGTCGACGAAACCGGCCTGCACCTCCTGCCAGCGTGAGCGGAAGCGGTCGGCGTCGTCACCGGCGAAGAGCGGTTCCCGCTCGACCGTCTCTCCCGAGCGATCCTCTACGTCATCCCTGTCATCGGCGTCGCGGACGAGATCGGCGGTGCTCAGCGGTCGATCGTCCGTCGTCGTTCGAACGTGGTCGTCCGACAATGGCGCGGCCTCCGGGTCGTTCGTGACACTGCCCTCGTCGTCGGCCGTGGTGGTGCGCTCGTCGTCAGTCATCTCAACTCACCTCTCCGACGCGGTCGCCTTCCAGGAGATCATCGAACAGCGCGCGGAAGTGCACCATCGCCTGGCGCAGATCCTCGGTCTGCCCGTCACCGTTGGCTTCGTCGTAGCGGCGCCAGAGGGCGTGGCCCTCACGGTAGTTCGCCACGACCTCGGGATGGTCGACCGAGATGTCTGCCGCGCGATTCTCGAAGTCGTCGTCTGTCGGGTAGCCGCGCTCGCCCATGACCTGCTGGACAAGACGATCGGCATCCCGAACGGCATCCTCGGGCTCGTCGACGAAGCGCGCCTGCACGCCCTGCCACTCGTCGGCGTAGCGAGCACGGGTTTCGTCGGAGAGCGGCCGGATGTCGAGCTCGTCGTGCCGCTTCTCGCGGTCTCTGAGCTCGCGCTCCGCCTCGCGCTGGTCACCGGCGTCGTCGACGGTGCGGTCGTATTCGGAGCCAAACTGCTCCTGCAGGTGAGTTGTCTGCCGCTTCCTCATCGCCATCATCGCGATGAGCGCGAGAGCGACGATCACAACAAGCGCAATCACGATCCAGATCCATGCATCCATCGGTTTTCTCCTTCGCGGTCGGACCTTCACGAGGCGGCATACCCAGCGCGTGCGCGAGAGAAACGATGGTTGCTACAGGCCGAGCTCGACGATCTGACTCTCGATCAGCTCCCGATCCTCCGGATCCTCCACGCGTGCGAGCGCCTCGCGGGCGAGCCCGGCTCTCGAGCCGGGCGTCCTCCATCTCGTCCGCTGCGAGGTGCGCGTGCGCCAGCGCCTGCCTGGCGCTCGGCAGGTCCTAGTCCTCGAAGCCTTCGCCGCCGGCTTCTGCGAGCTCGAGACAGCGTCGTGCGTGCCAGAGCGCCGGCTCGGAGCGACCGAGGATCGCGTATACCCGCGCGCATTGCCACTCGCCGCGCGCGACGTTTGCGAGCGTTCCGACCTTGCTCCACACGTAGCAGGAGACGTGGGCGGTATGGATCATTCGTCGATCTCTGCGGGAGTCCGCTCGGCGAGCTCGAGAAGCCCCCATACCCGGTTGAAGGTCGACAGGGCGAGCTCTCGCTGCCCAGCATCGTCGTTCACCCGGCCACCGCCGGGAGGCCTGCGAGCGCCATCGCGACCTCGTCCTCCGAATACTCGTGATCGACCAGCTGGCCGGCTGCATAGTCGATGTACGCCTGCATGTCGAAGTGCCCGTGGCCGCAGAGGTTGAAGAGAATCGCCTGCGACTCACCCTCCTCGCGGCAGCGGATCGCCTCGTCCATCGCGGCTTTGACCGCGTGGTTCGCCTCCGGCGCCGGCAGGATTCCCTCGACGCGCGCGAACTCGACGCCTGCCGCGAACACCTCGGTCTGGGTGTAGGCGCGAGCCTCGATCAACGCCAATTCCTTCAGATGGCTCACCAACGGCGCCATGCCGTGGTAGCGGAGACCGCCCGAGTGAAACGGCGGAGGGACGAACGTCGATCCGAGCGTATGCATCTTCACGAGCGGCGTCAGATGCCCGGTGTCCCCGAAGTCGAAGGCGTAGAGACCCTTCGTCAGGCTCGGGCATGCGGTCGGCTCGACCGCGATGACGCGGATCTTGCTGCCGTCGCGGAGCGCGCGGCCGATGAACGGGAAGGAGATCCCGGAAAAGTTCGAGCCCCCGCCCGTGCAGCCGATGACGATGTCGGGGTAGTCCTCCGCGAGCTCCATCTGCGCGCTCGCCTCTTCGCCGATGACGGTCTGGTGCATGAGGACGTGGTTCAAAACCGAACCGAGGGAGTACTTCGTGTCCTCTCTCGTCGCCGCGACCTCGACGGCCTCCGAAATCGCCATTCCGAGGCTTCCCGTCGAGTCGGGGTGGTCGGCGAGGATGGCGCGGCCCGAGCTCGTCTCGTTCGAGGGGCTCGCCACCACGCGCGCGCCGTAGGTCTCGATCAGCCCGCGCCGGTAAGGCTTCTGGTCGTACGACACCTTGACCATGTAGACCTCGACCTCGAGGCCGAAGACCGCGCCCGCGAATGCGAGCGCCGATCCCCACTGACCTGCGCCGGTCTCGGTGGTCAGACGCGTGATGCCTTCCTGCTTCGAGTAGAACGCCTGCGGAACGGCGGTGTTCGGCTTGTGCGAGCCGGCGGGAGAGACGCCCTCGTACTTGTAGTAGATGCGCGCGGGCGTCTCGAGCGCTTTCTCGAGGCGGCGCGCGCGATAGAGGGGCGTAGGACGCCACTGACGGTACACGGTTCGCACCTCTTCCGGAATCGTGATGAACCGGTCCGTCGCGACCTCTTGCATGATGATCTGCATAGGGAAGAGCGGAGCCAGGTCGTCGGGGCCGACCGGCTGCCCTGTCCCCGGATGCAGCACCGGCGGTGGCGGCTCCGGGAGATCCGCGGCGAGGTTGTACCAGGCCTCGGGCAGGCGGGTCTCCTCGAGGACGTACTTCACCGTATCGCTCATGTCTCCCCTCTCGTCGGCGGCTTGTCGGCAGTGTCGCGAATGCCGCAAGCTGGGGCAAGCGGTAGGCTCACGCGCCGATGGCGGTGCTCTCGACGCAGGTGGATCGCGCGGCTGACATGTTCCGCGAACGGCGCGAGCGGATGGAGCAACTCGTATCCGAGCTTCGGCAGCGAAGCACGCTGGTTGCTGAGGGCGGCGGGGAGAAGGCCGTCGAACGCCACCGCTCCCGGGGGAAGCTCACGGCCCGCGAGAGGATCGACCGGCTCGTGGATCCCGGGAGCGCGTTCCTCGAGCTGAACGCGCTCGCCGCCTGGGAGCTGTACGACGGGGACGCGCCCTCAGCGGGGATCGTCACGGGAATCGGCGTCGTGGAAGGGCGCCAGTGCGTCATCGTCGCGAACGATGCGACGGTCAAGGGTGGCTCCTACTACCCGCTGACCGTCAAGAAGCATCTGCGCGCGCAAGAGATCGCACGCCAGAACCGTCTCCCCTGCCTCTACCTCGTGGATTCGGGCGGCGCGTTTCTGCCGCTGCAGGCCGAGGTCTTCCCCGACCGAGATCACTTCGGCCGCATCTTCTTCAACCAGGCACGCCTCTCGGCGCTCGGCATCCCGCAGATCGCATCCGTCATGGGTTCCTGCACGGCGGGCGGCGCATACGTCCCGGCGATGTCGGACGAGACGGTAATCGTCCGCGGAACCGGCACGATCTTCATCGGTGGTCCGCCCTTGGTCAAGGCCGCGACGGGACAGGACGTGACAGCGGAAGAGCTGGGCGGGGCCGACGTCCACGCACGGCGGTCGGGAGTCGCCGATCACTACGCCACTTCGGACGACCACGCGCTCGCGATCTGCCGTGAGATCGTGCGACACCTCGCGCCACCACCGCCGAGCCCGTGGGAGCGCGTGCCCCCTGAGCCACCCGAGCACGATCCCGCAGATCTCTACGGCCTCGTTCCCGAGGACTTTCGACACGAGCTTGCTGCTCGGGAGGTGATCGCGCGCATCGTGGACGGGTCGCGCTTCCACGAGTTCAAACAGCTGTACGGCGAGACGCTCATCTGCGGCTTCGCGCGGATCGAGGGGTATCCGGTCGGGATCCTCGCCAATCAGGGAGTCCTGTTCGCGGAGTCCTCGCAGAAGGGAGCGCACTTCATCGAGCTCGCCTGCCGGCGAAGGATCCCGTTGGTCTTCCTTCAGAACATCACCGGCTTCATGGTCGGGAAGGAGTACGAGGAGGGCGGGATCGCACGGGACGGCGCGAAGCTCGTCATGGCCGTGGCGTGCGCCGAGGTGCCCAAGTTCACGGTCGTCGTGGGAGGCTCGTTCGGCGCCGGCAACTACGCGATGTGCGGTCGGGCCTATGAGCCTCGCCAGCTGTGGATGTGGCCGAACGCGCGCATCTCCGTGATGGGAGGCGAGCAGGCGGCGACGGTGCTGACGATGGTCGGGGACGCCGATCCTGAGGAGATCCGCGCGACCTACGAGACCGAGGGCAGCCCGTACTACTCGACGGCGCGTTTGTGGGACGACGGAATCATCGATCCGTTGGACACCCGGCAGGTGCTCGCGCTCGGACTCGGGGCAGCGGCTAACGCGCCCGTGCCGGAGACGACGTTCGGCATCTTCCGGATGTGATCGCCCGCATCCTGATCTGGAGCATCTACGACTCCAAGTCCACGATCGAAGAGCTTCGAGACTCGCTCACCGAGCTCGAGCCACCGAGCGCATGGCTCTGGAACGAGGCGGGCGAGCGGTTCGGGATTGTCGCCATCGGCGAGGAGCTTCCCGAGGCGGTCGCGCACGCCCGCCAGTTGATCGGCCGCGAGGCGGATGTGGCGGATGAGTTCGACATCCTCGACCTGTAGGGACGGCATGCCCGGCACCTACGCCGGCAACGACCCGTGCCAGGCGTCGAGCGCGTCGCGCTCCTCGTTGGTCAGCCCGCGGAGCGGAGCGCGCACGTCCTCCCCCACTCCGACTCCCTGGCGGCCGAGCAGGCGCTTGAGCGCAGCCTGGCGGGGAAACCGCTCGACGAACGCGCGCAGCTCGGCGAGGCGAGCCGCCCCCTCTCGCGTCGGGCTGCGAACGACGGCGGCGACGTCACGAGGGAACGCAGAGGCGAGAGCGGAAACCGCGCCTACGGCTCCGGCCGCCAGGCCGTCGTAGATCAGCGCCTCCGGCCCGACGAAGATGTCGAGATCGGGAAGCAGGTAGCGCGAGAAGCGCTCGAACGGGGTGTCCGACACCTTGAGGCCGGCGAGATTCGGCGCTTCGTCGCGGAGCCGCTCGAGGACGGCCGGAACCACGGCATACCCACTCGTCGACTCGAACTCGTAGACGTAGAACGGAAGCGGTGCGCACGCCAGCGCCGCGGCGAGAAAGTGCGCGTACTGGGCTCGTTCGTCCAGACGGAAGTACGGGGGCCCGATGACGACGACCGCATCTGCACCGACCTCTGCTGCGTGAACACAGAGTGCGATCGTCTCGGAGGTCGTCTGTGCGCCGCACTGGACGGCCACCTGCAGCCGCTTGTCGGCTGCCCGCAGGAAGAGATCGGCGACGAGTCGCCGCTCGCGCGTCTCCAGGAGGATCCCCTCCCCCGCCGTGCCGAGAGCGAGGATCCCGTCGAGCCCGGCTTCGACGAAGAAATCGACCAGCTTCCCGAAAGCATCCTCGTCCACCTCACTGCCGGACGCACGGAGCGGTGTGACCGACGCGGCGAGAGCGCCTTGCAGCGCCATCAGCGATCCGGCTCCCTCGCGAGGTCGACCGTGAAGCGCTTCCCGCTCATTCCGAAACCATAAGGTTTCGTCGATGGATGCTCTTCGCGTCGAACGTGACGCCCACGTCCTGCACGTGACGCTGGCTCGACCCGACCGGAGAAATGCCTTCGACGCCGGGCTCATCGCAGAGCTCACGGAGGCGTTTACGGACGTCGGGGATGCTCGCGTGGTCGTGCTCGCCGGCGACGGCCCCAGCTTCTGCGCCGGCGCGGATGTGGAATGGCAGCGCGCGTCGATCGACCTCTCCTACGAGGAGAACGTGGAGGACGCGATGCGCCTCTACCGCATGCTCGAGGCAATCGACACCTGCCACGCCCCCGTCGTCTGCCTCGTTCACGGATACGCGCTCGGCGGCGGCTCGGGGCTCGTCGCGTGCGCGGACATCGCGGTCGCGCATCCGGAGGCCGTGTTCGGCTTCACCGAGGTGCGGCTCGGAATCATCCCCGCGGTGATCTCTCCGTTCGTCCTCCGCAAGATCGGATCCGCGGCGCGGCGCTATTTTCTGACGGGGGAGCGCTTTGGCGCCGATGTCGCGCTCGAGATCGGGCTGGTGAGCGAGGTCTCGGAGGACACCGATCCGGCAGTGTCCGCAATCGTGGACGCGCTGCTCGCAGGCGGCCCCGAGGCCGTGAGGAAGGCGAAGCGGCTCGTCCGCGAACGACCGAGAGGACTCGAGACGGCCGAGATCGCCGCCGCCCGCAGGACGAGCGCGGAGGGACAGGATGGCCTGAGGGCGTTCTTGGACAAGCGCTCTCCGCTGTGGCGCGAGCGCTAGGAACTCGAATCAGAAGGACGCTCAAGGCTTGATTCTCCGTCCCCCTGTCCGACAATGCCGAGCCCGAGCGGCTCGAGCGCGCCCGCGTAGAAGCGCTTGCTCGCCTCGAGATCGGCCACGCGCAGGTGAATGTGGTCGAAGAGCCTGCCTGCGTGCGCCTTCGACATCGGTTCAAAGCGTAGACCCTAAGCTCTCTTCCGTGTCTATCCAGAAGCTCCTGGTGGCCAACCGCGGAGAGATCGCCGTGCGCATCTTCCGCAGCTGCCGGGAGTTGGGAATCGCAACCGTGGCAGTCGCGGCGCCCGACGACACCGGCTCGCTGCATGCGCGCTCGGCGGACGAGATCGTCGAGATCTCCGGGTACCTCCACCCGGAGGAGCACGTCCGTGCGGCGATCCAGACCGACGCCGACGCGATCCATCCCGGATACGGGTTTCTCGCCGAGCGAGCGGAGTTCGCCGAGACCGTCGCTGCCGCGGGGTTGACCTGGGTCGGCCCGCCCGCTGAAGCCTTGCGCCTCGGCGGAGACAAGCTCACCGCCAAGCGGATCGCACGCGAAGCAGGCGTTCCGACCCTTCCCGAAGGACCTCCGGAGGAAATCGGTTTTCCGCTCGTTGTCAAGGCCTCGGCAGGAGGCGGCGGCCGCGGAATGCGCGTCGTACGCGACCCGGCCGACCTCGACGGGGCCCTGGCGGCGGCCGAGCGCGAGGCGTTCGGCGCGTTCGGCGACGGGACGCTCTATTTGGAGCGCTACCTCGAGCGGCCGCGACACATCGAGGTTCAGCTCCTCGGCGACTCGCACGGATCCGTCGTCGCCCTCGGCGAGCGAGACTGCTCGATCCAGCGCCGCCACCAGAAGGTGCTCGAGGAAGCTCCGGCGCCGCGGCTCGACAATGCGCTGCGAGACGCGCTGCCGGAGGCCGCGGTCGCCTTCGGCCGGGCGATCGGGTACCAGAGCGCGGGCACGGTCGAGTTCCTCGTCTCCGACGGCGAGTTCTTCTTCCTCGAGCTCAACGGGCGGATCCAGGTCGAGCACCCGGTGACCGAAGCCGTGACGGGTCTCGACCTCATCGCCGAGCAGCTCCGCATCGCCGCGGGCGAACCCCTCGCGACAGACTGTTACAAGGCCGAAGGGCACGCCATCGAGGTGCGCCTCTACGCCGAGGATCCAGGGACCTTTCTTCCTCAGATCGGGCAGATCGAGCGGCTCGACCTCCCAAGTGACACTGTGTCACAAGGTCTGGGGAGCGTTCGCGTCGATGCCGGAGTCGAAGCGGGCGACGAGATCGGGCTCTCATACGACCCGATGATCGCCAAGCTCATCGCCCACGGTCGCAGCCGTGACGCCGCGCTCGAATGTCTTGCGACGGCGCTCGCAGACGTGGAGATCGCGGGCGTGACGACGAATCTGCCGTTTCTCCGCTGGCTCGTCGCGCATCCGGTGGTCCGTGCCGGCGAGGCGACCACGGCGTTTCTGACCGAGCATCCTCCGCTCTCCCCTCTTCCGCTCCTGAGCGCCGCTGCCCCTTGGAAGCGCCCCTGGCGCCTGAACCTGCCTGCTCCGCCTCCCGCCGCCCCTCCGAG
>Ga0136621_1001161_pt1 | contig 10659 bp, 8 predicted proteins | sample AntDryUQ445A2306_FD_104673 | JGI IMG/M metagenome (GOLD analysis project Ga0136621, IMG submission 104673) | Polar desert sand microbial communities from Dry Valleys, Antarctica - metaG UQ445A (23.06) | ecosystem: Environmental > Terrestrial > Soil > Desert | place: Antarctica: Dry Valley...
GTACACCGCTGAGCCGGCGACGAGCACGGTCGCCCCCGCCTCGGCCACCGCCCTCGCGTTCTCGGCTTTGATACCCCCGTCGACCTCGAGCTCCGCCGCGAGACGCCGCTCGTCAAGAGCCGCACGGACCGCACCCACCCGCTCGAGCGACGACGCGATGAACGACTGACCGCCAAAGCCCGGCCGCACGCTCATGACGAGCGCGAGGTCGAGGTGGCCGAGGTGCTCGATGAGCCGCTCCACCGGGGTCTCCGGGCGGAGCGTGAGGCCGGGCTTGGGACCGGCGCGGCGAATGGCGTCGAGCGCCCGGCGTGGGTTCGCCACCGTTTCGATGTGGATCGTGAGGTAATCGGCGCCCGCGTCGGCGTAGCGCTCGATCCACCCCTCGGGTTCTTCGATCATCAGGTGGACGTCGAGCGGCAGATGGGTGCGCCTGCGAAGGTCAGCGACCATTTTCGGCCCGAACGTGAGGTTCGGGACGAAGTGGCCGTCCATAACGTCCACATGGAGCCAGTCCGCGCCAGCGGCCTGTGCGGCCTCCACGGCATCGCCCAGGGCGGAGAAATCGGCCGAGAGGATCGACGGGGCCAGCTTCATCGATGTCCCCCAAAAAGTGGACCGCAGGCGGAAGCGCGGGCATCATACGAGGACAAATGACCACCTGAGCCCACACGCAGTCGGCCCCGGCGTCACACCAGATAGGAGACGGTTTCATGTACCGCCCCCAGAACCTACGGATCCCCGGCCCAACATTCGTACCTCAGGCGGTGCTCTCCGCCTCCGCGCGCCCGCTCATCAACCACCGCGGACCCGAGTTCGCGGCCCTGCTCGCGGGAATGACCCGCGCGCTGCAGGACTTCCTGCGCACGCGGGGGGACGTGTTCCTCCTGACGGCGTCGGGATCCGGCGCGATGGAGGCCGCGGTCGCGAACACGCTCTCGAGCGGAGACAAGGTCGTCGTCTTCGTCAACGGCGCGTTCGGCGAGCGCTTCCACCAGATCCTCCGCGCCTACGGGGTCGACGCGCGGCGTGTCGAGGTGCCGTGGGGCCGCGCGGTCGACCCTGACGTCGTCCGCGACGATCTCGCTCGGGAGAGGGGCAAAGACGGTTCGAAGGCGGTCTTCGTGACGCACAACGAGACGTCGACCGGCGTCCTCAACCCGCTCAAGGAGATCGCCGCTGTCGTCCGTGAGTCCGGGAAGCTGCTCGTCGTCGACTCCGTGTCCGGCGCCGGCGCCGTCGATCTCGACGTCGACGACTGGGGCATCGATGTGCTCGTCACCGCCGCGCAGAAGGCGTGGGGCGCGCCTCCTGGCGTGTCCATGATCACGATGAGCGAGCGCGCCTGGAAGGCGTTCGACCGGTCGAACCTGCCAAAGGCCTACTTCAACCTGCAGACCTACAAGGCACAGCTCGAGAAGGGCGCGACGCCGGCGACCCCGGCCGTCACCGTGTACATCGCCCTCCAAGAGAGCCTGCGCCTCATGGCAGAGGAAGGCCTCGACTCTATCGTCAAGCGTCATCGCGATCTCGCGTTCGCGACGCGCCGTGGCCTGCAGGCCCTGAACCTCGCGATCTTCGCCGACGAGGCGTTCGCCTCGCCTACCTGCACCGCGTTCCGGATGCCGACCCGTCTCGACTCCCGCAACCTCATCCGGGTGCTGCGCGAGGAACACGACACGATCATCGCCGGCGGTCAGGGCCGACTCGAGGGCCAGATCGCCCGGGTCGGGCACATGGGCTTCGTGACGATCCAGGACATGCTCTCGTTCTTCAGCGCGCTCGAGCTCACGCTCCGCGGGTTCAACCAGCCTGTCGAGCAGGGCGTCGCGATCAGTGCGGCACTCCGCGCCTACGCGGAAGCCACGCAGCCACCGGCGCGCACGCCGGTCGCGTCCCGTCGCTAGCCCGAAGCCCATCGTCGTCGTCGCGGACCCGATCGCGCAGGAGGGGATCGACCTCCTGCACGGTCGGTGCGACGTGCGGGTCACGAAGGGCCTCCCTGAGTCGGAGCTCACCTCGATCCTCGCGGGCGCGTCCGCGCTCGTGGTGCGCAGCGAGACGAGAGTGACGGCGCGCGTGCTCGACGCGGCGCCGGATCTAATGGTCGTCGGCCGCGCTGGAGTCGGAATCGACAACATCGATGTCCCTGCGGCGACGGCGCGCGGCGTGTACGTCGTGAACGCGCCGTTCGGCAACGTCGTCGCCGCGGCTGAGCATGCCCTGGCGCTCGTGCTCGCGCTCCTCCGCAGCATCCCGGCGGCCGACGCGAGCATCCGCGCGCAGCACTGGACTCGCACGAATTTCATGGGGTCCGAGCTGCGCGGCAAGATGCTCGGGCTCATTGGGATCGGACGCGTGGGCAGCCTGGTCGCCCGTCGCGCGGCGGGCTTCGAGATGCAGATCATCGCCCACGACCCGTTCGCGACGGAGGCCGTCGCGCGAGGGCTCGGTGCCACCCTCGTCGAGCTCGACGACCTCCTGGCGACCGCGGACGTCGTCTCCCTGCACACGCCTCTCACCGAGCGCACGCGCGGGCTCATCGACGCGGCTGCGCTCGCGAAGATGAAGCGGACCGCGGTCGTCGTGAACTGCTCCCGCGGCGAGGTCATCGACGTCGACGCTCTGGCCGACGCGCTCGAGAGGGGGGCCATCGCGGGCGCGGCGCTCGACGTGTTCGCCACGGAGCCGCTGCCTGCCGACGCGCGCATCCGCAGGGCGCCCCGGACCGTGCTCACACCGCACATCGCCGGATCGACGCGCGAGGCGCAGACGAACGTCGCCGTTGACGTGGTCAAGCAGATCCTGGACGTGCTCGACGGCCGCCCGGCGCGTGACGCGGTGAACGCGCCGCGGCCACCGTCCGACGAGGTCGGTGGCGCCGCGTGGGTCCGTCTCGCCGAACGTCTCGGATCGCTCGCGGCCCAGCTTCTGGAGAGCCGTCCGGACGCGGTGGAGCTCCGCTACTCCGGCGCACTCCTCGAGCTCGATCCCGAGCCGTTGCGCGCCTCGGCTGCCAAAGGCCTCCTGGAGTCGTTCAGCGAGCAGCGGGTGAACCTTGTCAACGCGATGGCGATCGCGCGGGAGCGAGGACTGGACGTCGCCGAGCGCCGCGAGGCCGAGGTCGACCGCTACGCGACCCTGCTCACCGTGCGCGTCGGCGGCACGGAGGTCCGCGGGACGCTGGTGCAGGGCGAGCCGCGAATCGTCCACATCGACGGATTCTGGGTCGACGTGCCGATCGAGGGGCACCTGCTCCTCACCAAGCACCACGACAAGCCCGGCCTCGTCGGCCGGGTCGGCACGCTCCTCGGCGAGAACGACGTGAACATCTCGTCCATGCAGGTCGGCCGGCTCCACCCGCGTGGCGCCGCGCTCATGATCCTCACCCTCGATGATCCCGTGCCGGACGCCGTCCGCGAGCAGATCGGCTCCTTCGCGGACGTCGCCGAGGTGCGCACCGCCCGGCTTGGCGTGCCGCAGGGCGCGGCGCTCGTCTGATCGGGGCCCGCGACCGGCTCGACTGATCGTGCCGGCTCGTTCACGACCGCTGCGGCTCGGCCCGGCCGAGCCGGGCCTCAGCTGATCCGCTGTCGGCGGCGTCGGCCGTACGGTATGGTCACCAGCCGATGGAAGCTGCACGGTTCGAGCGCGCGGTCCGGACCGAATCGAGCGAGATCTTCTCGGTCTACGGCGGCGCTCGCCGGCTCGGCCGCGTGGACCTGCATTACGGACGATTCGAGGTGAACGCGACCCTCCTCCTCGAGGTCGAGCTCACCGACGACGAGCTGCAGCAGCTCATCGACCAGATGGACGAGGAGCTGGTCCAGACCCACGACCCCGAGCGCGAGGACTTCCTCGTTACCGTCTTCAAGGCCGAGGAGCTCGGCTTCTACTCCGATGAGTTCGAATCTGAGGACGAAGCTGAGGACTGAGGGATCTGGTGTCGCGGGTCACCGTGACCACACATATCGAGCGACTGCCCGCCGCCGTGTTCGACTTCATGACCGACCCCGCGTTCACGAGCGAGTGGGCGCCGAAAGCGGAGTACGCGGACACGCAGGGGAACGGACCGACGCGGCGCGGCGTCGAGGTGCGACACATCGCGGGACTCCGCGTCGGACTTCGCTGGCACGCGACCGCATACCAGCCGCCGTCGCGGCTCGGGTACCTGTATCGCTGGGGACCGCTCACCGTCGACGTGCTCTACACACTCGTGGCGAGCGGCGCGGCGACGCTCGTGACGGTCGACGCTGACGTCCAGCTCGCCGGGCCGTTCGCGGTGTTGGCACCGGCAGTCGCGTTCCAGATCCGTCGCGACGATACGGCGAGCTTCGCCAGGCTGAAGCGCGCGATCGAGGCGCTAGGTCCGAACGTAGGTCTCGTGTAGACCCAGGGCGAGTGGGCGCGGCGCGTAGCCGAGCTCCCGGCGGGCCTTCGCGTCCGTCGCCCAGAATGTCACGCCGTCCGCCGAGCGGACCGTCTCGCGCAAGCGCGGAAACGGCAGCGTCATGATCCGGAGGAGCGCACCCGGCACCACGAACGATGGCGCGCGCTGACCGGTGACCTCCGCGACCGCGCGGAGCAGCGACCGCATCGTCGTGATCTCGCCCCCGAGCGCGTACGACTCGCCGGGCCGGCCGCGGTCGAGCGCGAGCAACACACCGCTCGCGACATCATCGACGTGGACCATGTTCATCCCGAGTTCGGGGAAGGCCAGCGCGCGCGCCTTGCCGTCTGCGACCTGACGCATGACGCCGCCGATCGCGGAGTGGTCGCCAGGCCCGTAGACGCCCCCGGGCTGCACGATGACGAGCGGCAGCCCCTCGGTCTGGTAGCGGACGGCGATGACGTGTGCGCGATGCTTCGTCTCGTCGTACGCGGAGGTGTAGCGGCCGTCGTGGCTGTAGGTCTCGTCGACCACCCGGCCCCGCGTGTTGCCGAATGCCGCGATGGTCGAGACGTAGACGGCCTTCCCGATGCGCGCGTCGCGACACGCGGCGAGGACGCGCTCGGTCCCGTTGACGTTCGCCTCGAACATCTCATCGCGGCGTTTCCCACTGACGCCGATCTCGTAGATCGCGGCGCCGTGGATCGCGGCGTCGCATCCCGTCAGCGCCGCGCTGATAGCGCTCGGATCGGAGAGGTCTCCGGGCGTGAGCTCGCAGCCGATACCCGCGAGCGCCGCCGCGTGGCCGGGATCGCGAACGAGTGCGACGACAGGATCGCCCCGGGCGCGGAGCTGCCGGACGACCGCACCCATGACGAAGCCGGTCGCGCCGGTGACGAAGACTCTCATGCAGACCTTCCGGAGCCGTCCGGGTCGTGCCGCTGACGCGCTGGGTCGCGAACTCTCCTGCGGGCCGCGGCGGACCCGCGCGACGCTCGGGTCGTGGTCAACGGAAGAGGCGGGACAGCCTGGCGGCGACGCGCTGAGGAAGCATCGACAGAAGCACCCGGGCTATCCGCTGCCAGGCCAGGACGGCCTCCTCGCGCTGATCGTCGCTGGCACCAGCGGGCGCGTACCGGTCGAGGACGCGGGCATGCGCGAGGGTCTTGGCCGGATCCCCGATCTCCGGGACCGCGCGCCCGAGCGACGCTGCGTACTCGTAGGCGGTCTGCGCGGGGCTCGCGGCATGACCTGCGTACGACGAGAGAAGGCGGGTCTTTCCCCAAGCCGCGTCGAGGGGCTGCTGTCCGCGGAACCGCCACTGAAAGCGGACGAACGCGGCCAGCGCCGCGAGCAACACGAGGATGAGCGCGGCGAGCGCCGGCCGCGGATCGACGTTCCTCGCGATCTCCGCGGCAGCACTCCCGAAGTCGCCTGCGAAGCCACCCTCACCCTCCGTCGGCATGTCGCGGCCTTCGCGGTCCTCGCCCTGGGGGTTCACGTCCCCGCTCGATTCGCCCGCGTTGCCACCCTCGGCCGGCGCGCCCGCGAGATCGTCGCTACGACTGAACACCTGCTCTGAGGGAGTGGGCTCGAATTCGATCCAGCCGTACCCGGCGAAATACACCTCGACCCACGCGTGGGCGTTCTGCTCGCGCACGACGTACTTGCCGATGGTCGGGTCGAAGCTCCCGGTCGTGTAGCCCTCGACGAGTCGCGCGGGGATCCCGAGCTCGCGCAGCATCACCACCATCGAGGAGGCGAAGTACTCGCAGAAGTCCTCCTTCAGGTCGAAGAGGAAGTAGTCGACGGGATCGCGGCCCGCGGGAGGGGTCTTCACCACGGTCGAGTAGCGGTACGTCGTGCGCAGCCAGCTCTCGATCGTCTCGGCCTTGTCGTACGCGGTCGGCTGATCGGCCGCGACCTGGCGCGCCTTGTCCTTCACGCGCTGGGGGAGGCTGGACGGCAGCTGGAGGTACTTCTGCTTCACGTAGGCGGGATAGCTCTGCGGCGATCTCCGGAGCACGGCCTTGTCCGCGGTCGAGACGAACGAGGTCACCTGGTACGGGCCGACGGCCTGGTGGCGGTTGACGGCGCGCAGTGAGGTCGAGTAATTGCGGTCATCGCCCGTCTGGAACTGGTAAGCCACGCTTGCCTTGGACGCTTCGTTCGCGCTGAAGAGCAGGTTGCCGTGCGACACCTGCACGTCGAAGACGAAGTCGACCTTCTCACGCCCGCCGTAGGCCGGGACCACCCTGTCCGCCTTGTCGGTCTCCGTCGTCTTCCACCCCGCGCCCGTGTAGAAGTCGTAGGTGACGGCCCGCCAGAACCGCCCCGCCTGCCCCTCAGGCACGTCGACCGTGAAAACGGTGCGATCGCCCAGGTTCGGCGCGAGACCGAGCCTGATCGCGTCGGTGAAGGAGACGCCGCGAAGCCTGCTCGGTCCGGACACTCCCGCAAAGAAGCGCTGCCACTCGGCCTCGACGACGTGATACGGGCCCTCGAAAGTGGTCAGTGCGGTCGACATCGCCTCGGCGGCACCGACCCGCGGGGTGACGAGCGCCATGATCACGAGAACGGCCGTCCAGGTAAGGCCACCGCGCAGCACGCGCCAGTCCATCTCGCCGGCAGGCTGGATGTTCTGCCGCCTCCAGCGCTCCTGCAGGCCGACGATGTGCAGTCGCGTCAGCAGGACGAGGGTGCATAGGGTGAACACGATGAGGTCGAAGAGCAGCGACGTGAGCGCGAGCGAGACGTTCACCACGAGGCAGAAGCCGCACAGGAGTATCGCGTCCCAGACGCGGTGCTCGCGCGCAAGGGCGAAGCTCCCGAGGTAGCTCGCCGCCCATACGCTGGCGCCCAGGAAGAGCACGAACGCGGTCGGATCGGTCGCGGCCTCGCCGGCCACCGCCTGTGTGAGCCAGTTGTTCACGTGCGTTGCGACGATCACCGCACGCTCACGGAGAGTCCCGCCCGAATCCGCGTAGATGGTGAGCAGCATGACGACGAACGTGCCGAGCGCGGCGCCGAGGAGACCCGCGCGCCGGATGTCCATCCGCCCGTTGCCGGCGATCGTGCCGAACAGCACCGCGAGCGCGGCGACATAGGTCAAGTGCTCGCTCGTTGCCACCCAGTCGGCCTGCTGCAGCGACAGCGGGTAGAGCAGGTTGATGCCGAGGAAAAGTGGCAGGGCGACGAGCCCGCCGCGGAAGCGCAGGCGGCCGCCGTCGATCGGCGGAAAGAGGCTCTTCGCGACGGCCCTAAGCCGCGGCACTACCCGCTCCGCGGAAGAGGTCCTCGACGGCGTCGCGCGGCCCGAGGTACGCGGCGCGCACTCCGGCCACGGCGAGCTCACCGAGCAGCGCGTAGCGGCGCGCGCGGTCGCGGTCGTCGCCCTCGATGGGCGGCGCCACGATCACCGCCTGCGTCGCGATGGATGACTCGCGCAAGGTGCTCGCGGGACGCACCCACCCGGGGTCGAGGGACGGCGTGATCAGCAGGGCCGAGGCGCCGCGGCGCAGACGCGGCAGCGTCTCCACGACCGTCTCGGCGAGCGAGCGGGTGCCGCCCACCTGCATCTCGGCGAGGTACTGCATGAGCTTCCCGAACTGCTTCGAGCCGCGGTCCGGATGGAGCACTTCCGCACGGGTTCCGGATGTGATGAGTCCGACGTTCCGGTGCTCACGCAACGCTTTTTGCACGACGCTCGCGGCGACCGTGATGCAGCGCTCCTCTGTGGAATCCTCCCCCTCCCCGCGGTGCCAGTGTCGTTCGAGGTCGAGGTAGATCCAGAGGTCGGCGGTCTTGTCGAGCTCGAACTCCTTGACCTGGAGCTCGCGGTGACGCGCGGACGAGCGCCAGTGGATACGGTTCAGCGCGTCGCCCGGCCGGTACTCGCGGATGCCCATGACCATCGACGTCGCCTGCAGCGAGCGCTGTCCCGTGAGAACACTTCCCTCGAGGACGGATCCCGGTAGCGTCCAGAACGGGATCGGCACGACGCGCGGGTAGACGAGCAGGAGCGCCTCGTCCGGCACGCGCAGGAGGGTCCGGAACAGTCCGAACGGGTCGCCGCTCCGCATGACGACCGGTCCGAGACGGAACCGCCCGCGGCGCGCCGCCTTCACGAGGACCTTCCACTTGCGTGTTTTCCTGCCGCCGATGGACAGCACCCGGCCGGGCAGATGCTCTGGCCAGTTGGATTCCTCGAAGACTTCGAGCCACAGCTTCCCGAGCGCGTGCTCGTTCCGCAGCTCGTACTGGAGCTCGATCGTGTCACCGAGATGCGCGTATGCCTGCCCGAGCGTGCGCCGTACCGAGAGGCCTTCCATCGTGAGACGCGCGACCACCCACATCGCGCCGCCTGCGAACAACAGGAGGTAGCTGAGATACGAGAGCAGCTCGATCTCGCTCGCGACGGCCGCGATGAAGAGGACGAGCCATACGACCGCGACGTGCCAGAACCGCACCGCTAAGCCCGCGCGGCGCTGGTGCTCACATGCTCCACCGGAACGCTCGCGAGCACCTCGGCGATCACCGTAGTCGCGGCGAGGTCCTTCAAGCGCGCCTGCGGCTGGAGAATGAGCCGGTGCGCGAGCGTCGGAGCGGCGAGCGCCTTCACGTCGTCAGGCACGACGTAGTCGCGGCCATTGATGGAAGCGTACGCCTGGGCCGCGCGCGCGAGCGCGAGCGACCCGCGGGGCGAGGCGCCGAGGTACACGTCGGGATGAGAGCGCGTCGCGGTGACGACGCTCACGACGTACGCCTTCACGGCCGGGGCGAGGTGGATCTCCTTCACGTAGTGCTGTGCCTCGATGAGCTCGTCGGCGGAGATGACCTGGCCGAGCGACTCGAGCGGGTGCTGGATGCGCTGCGCATCGAGGATCGCGATCTCCTGCTTCTCCGTCGGGTACCCGAGCTGGACCCGGAGGAAGAATCGGTCGAGCTGCGCCTCGGGAAGCGGGAAAGTGCCCTCGTACTCGATCGGGTTCTGCGTCGCGAGCACGAGGAACGGGTCCGGCAGCTGGTACGTCGTGCCGTCCACGGTGATCTGCTGCTCGTCCATCGCCTCGAGGAGCGCCGACTGCGTCTTCGGCGTGGCCCGGTTGATCTCGTCGGCGAGCACGATCTGGCTCATGACCGGACCGGCGCGGAACTCGAAGGTCTGATTCCGCTGGTTGTAGATCGCGACGCCCGTCACGTCGGACGGCAGGAGATCCGGCGTGAACTGGATACGCCGGAAGGAGCAGCCGAGCGACCGCGCGAGTGCCTTCGCGAGGACGGTCTTGCCGGTCCCGGGCACGTCCTCGACCAGGATGTGCCCACGGCAAAGCAGCGCGACGAGCGCGAGCTCGACCTCGTGATGCTTGCCAAAGATGGCCCTCTCGACATTCTCGACCACGGCCTTGGCGCGCTGGCTCAGCTCGGTTCCTGTCACACAATGCTTCCCTTCATCAATGGGTTCCCGCCCTCCGACGATGGTAGGTGGTCAGGGTGTTCTGTACAGAACGTGCCAAGCGCCCGGTGGTTCAGATACACAGGTCACGGCGCCCGGGTTCCCACCGCCGCGCGGAGGACGACACCGCCGAGCGGGGCGGCGTCCTCGCCGCCTTTGGGTGAGTTCTCGATGAGCACGGCGACGACCGCCGTCGGCGCCTCCGCCGGCGCGAAGCCGATGAACCAGCCGTGCGGCGGGCCGCTCGGGTTCTCAGCGGTGCCCGTCTTTCCCGCGACGTTCATCCCCTGCACGCGCGCCGCGGACGCGAACGCTCCTGCCGCGTGGACCGCGTCGACCATGGCTTGCCCGACGATCCGAGCGGTCTCGGGCCTGATCACCTGACCGGCGGGGCCGGGCGCGATCGTCCGGATGACCGCGCCGCCGGCGTCCAGGACCGCACGCGCATAGTGCGGCGTCGGCATCACGCCGCCGTTCGCGATCGTGGCCGCGACCAGCGCCATCTGCAAGGGTGAGACGAGCAGCTCGCCCTGGCCGTAGGCGGTGTCCGCGATAAGGATCGGGCTGTCCAGGGTGCCGGCGTTCGAGAGCTGGCCGCGGCCCGCGGGAAGATCGAGCTTCGGCGCCGTCCCGATGCCGAACCGTGCTGCGTACTCGGCGAGCCGGGCACCGCCGATCTGGAGTGCGCGCTTCGCGAAGTAGATGTTCTCGGAGCGCTGCATCGCGAGCGAGAGATCGAAGTCGCCGTGCGCCTGCGACGACGAGCGCACCCGGTACGTCCCCCACGACGGATCGCCCTGGAACGGGTCGTCGA
>Ga0136621_1001162_pt1 | contig 10656 bp, 12 predicted proteins | sample AntDryUQ445A2306_FD_104673 | JGI IMG/M metagenome (GOLD analysis project Ga0136621, IMG submission 104673) | Polar desert sand microbial communities from Dry Valleys, Antarctica - metaG UQ445A (23.06) | ecosystem: Environmental > Terrestrial > Soil > Desert | place: Antarctica: Dry Valley...
AGCACGGCCGACACGAGAAAGGTCACCGCGTCCACGAAGATCGCAATGGGCGCTGTCAGCGCCTGGACGAGAAACCCGCTGATCCCGAACGCGCTGAACTCCGCGGCCGAGCCGCTCGCCGCCAGCGCTCCGTTCGCCTCGACGAGCCGGTCGCGCTCGACCACGACCGGGAGATACGCGTTGTCGGCCGCGTCGGCGAACGTTGAGAGCACCGCCGCGAGGGCCCCCACCACGAACAGCTGGGCCAGCGACAGGACGCCCGCGAGATACGCAATCGGCACCGACACCAGCAGGACGGCTCGTCCCAGGTCGGACCAGATGAGCACGGGCCGTCGTCGCAGCCTGTCCACCCAGGCGCCCGCGACCAGCCCGAACACCAGGGCGGCCGCGAGGTCGATCGAACGCAGGAAGGCGACCTCCACCGCCCCCGCGTCTAGGACGAGGATCGCCACGAACGGCAAGGCCATGCGCGTGATGAGCGAGCCGAAGATCGAGATCGTCGACGCGGTCCACAGGCGCACGAAGGCGCTGTTGCGCCAGAGCGGTGAGGCGAATCGCGTGCGCACGAGGGCGCGAGGATAGCGGCGCCGAAAGGGGCGGGATCGATGCGCTACACTCGGCCGCCACCGGTGTCGCCAGAATCCGCGCACCGCCCGCCCGGCGCTCGCCGGCCGGTCGTCCCCCGAAGGACCAGCCTGCCCGCATGTTCGACACCCTCAGCGATCGGCTCCGCCGGACGCTCGGCAACCTGACCGGCCGGGGCCGCATCAGCGAGGCCGACGTCGACGCCGCCATGCGCGAGATCCGGCTCTCGCTGCTCGAGGCCGACGTCAACTTCAGGGTCGTAAAGGACTTCGTGGCCCGCGTCCGCGAGCGGGCCATCGGGGCGGACATCCTCGCGAGCCTGACCGCCGGCCAGCAGGTGGTGAAGATCGTCCACGACGAGCTCGTCGCGCTCCTGTCCGGCGGCGACCGCACGTTCGCGCTCCACGGCAACCCCGCGGTGATCGCGCTGGTCGGCCTCCAGGGCTCGGGCAAGACGACGTCCGCCGCGAAGCTCGGCCGCCACATCGTCAAGCTCGGCCGCCGCCCGCTGCTCGTCGCCGCCGACCCGTACCGACCGGCCGCCGCCGACCAGCTCGAGACACTCGGCCGGCAGATCGGCCTGCCCGTCCACCGCGCTCCCGTGGGGACCCCCGTCGTGGACATCGTCCGCGGCGGGATCGAGTCGGCCCGCAGCCAGACCCGCGACACCGTGATCCTCGACACCGCTGGCCGGCTCACCCTCGACGAGGCGCTCATGGCGGAGATCGGGGCGGTCAACGCCGCCGTCCGGCCGGTCGAGACGCTGCTCGTGGTCGACGCGATGACCGGCCAGGAGGCCGTGTCGGTCGCCCAGGCGTTTGCCGCCGCCGTGCCGGTCACCGGCCTCGTGCTCACCAAGATCGACGGGGACGCGCGCGGCGGCGCCGCCCTCTCCATCAGTGCGGTCACCGGGATCCCGGTCAAGTTCCTCGGCACGGGCGAGAAGACCGACGCGCTGGAGGTCTTCCACCCCGACCGGCTGGCCGGCCGGATCCTGGGCATGGGCGACATCCTCACGCTGGTCGAGCGAGCCCAGGAGGTCGTCGACCAGAAGGACGCGGCGCGGATCGAGGAGAAGCTGCGCAAGGCCCAGTTCACGCTCGAGGACTTCCTCGACCAGCTCCAGCAGGTCCAGAAGATGGGGCCGCTGGGCCAGATCATGGGCATGATCCCGGGCATGGGCGGGATGGCCCGGGAGGCCGAGGCCGCGATCGACCGGGGCGACCTGCGCCGGGTCGAGGCGATCATCCGGGCCATGACACCGCGCGAGCGGCGCGACCCACAGGTGCTCAACGGTTCTCGACGGCGCCGGATCGCGGCCGGCTCGGGCAGCGCGCTGACCGATGTCAACCGGCTGATCAAGCAGTTCGCCGAGATGCAGAAGATGATGAAGCAGCTCTCGGGTGGCGGGCGGCGTGGGGCCGCGGCCGCCCTCCTGAACCGACACTGAGCAGGGAGCCGACATGACCGAGCGCGATTCGCGAGCCGGGACTCGGCCGCCCGACCCGATGATCGGGCCGGGGGCCCAGCCGAACCCGCCGAACCCGCCGAGCCCGCCGAACCCCCCCAGCAGCGCAGCGGCGATGCCGGTCGATCCTGCCTCCGCAGACGCGCCGACCGTTGCCTGGACCCCGCCCGCGCCGGCCGCTGCCGGCGTCGATGCGCCACCGGCCGAGCCCGTGCGTCGCCGTTCGGGCGATCGCGCGCGGTGGGGCGTCGCGCTCCTCGTGACCGCGCTCATCGTCGGCGTGGGGCTCGGTGCGTTCCTGGTCGTCTCCGGGCAGCGTTCCACCTCGACGGTCGTCGGCTACGTCCCCGACGACAGCCTCGTGTACGGCGAGCTGCGCCTCGACCTGCCGGGGGACCAGCGCCAGAAGCTGGGCCAGTTCCTCTCGAAGTTCCCGGGGTTCCGAGATCAGTCGACGCTCGAGGTCAAGCTCGACGACGTGCTCGACCGCCTGGTCAAGGCGGTCACCGACGGGCAGCAGGACTGGACCACGAAGATCGAGCCATGGTTCGGTGGCCAGCTGGGGTTCAGCCTCAGCCAGCTGCCCACGTCGGTCGAGCCGTCGGCGGCCGAGGACGGTCGCGCGCTCGTCGTGGCGACCGTCAAGGACGCCGCGGCCGCTCGAGCCTGGTTCGAGGATCTCGCGGCGCGGAGCGACATCGGGGTGCTCACGACCGAGACGCACGAGGGCGTGGAGCTCCGGCTCGCCGGGGACGGCTCGGTGCGCGCGGCCGTCGCGTTCCCGGACGGCAAGGTGATGCTCGCCGGCGACGAGGCGAGCGTCCGGGCCGCGATCGACACCCGCGGCAACGGCACGTTCGGCGCGGGCGAGCGATTCCGGGCCGCCAGCAGCAGTCTGACGGGCGACAGCCTCGGCTACGTGTACGTCGACGCGACCCGCTACCTCGAGTGGGTCGAGGCCTTCTCGGACCAGCTGGGCGCGCCGATGCCGATGGCCGGGCTCAGCGCGGATCTCACGCCGGCCTGGATGATCGTGCGGCTCCAGGCACGCGGGGACGCGCTGGCCTTCGAGGTGGTCACACCGCACCAGGACCTCGGTCCGGACAGCAACTCGGCCGGCGCCCTCGCCGAGCACCTGCCCCCATCCACGATCCTGATCACCGACGCGCACGACTATGGCGCCACGCTTCTCGACCTCCTCCGCCGGCTGCGCGAGGACCCGCAGATGGCCGAGGGGCTCGCCATGGTCGACGAGTACCTTGCGATCGTCGGTGGCGAGGACGGGCTGGTGGGCTGGATGGGCAACACCGGGATCGCCGTCGCCCGCAACGGCGACAGCCTGCACGGCGGGCTCGTGGTCAAGCCAACCGATCGGGCCAAGGCCGAGCGGCTGCTGACGACCCTGCGGAGCTTTGCCCAGCTGGGCGGTGGGTCGTTGGGCATCACCGTCCGCGAGGAGGACCACCTCGGCACGGCGGTGACCATCCTCGACGCCGGCAGCATCGGCGACATCATCGGCCTGGCCGGGGGCGCTGTTCCGGCGCCCGGCCCGGGGCTGCCGGATGGCAGGGTCGAGCTGGCCTGGGCCGCGACCGACGAGATCGTCGTCATCGGCATCGGCGCCTCGTTCGTTCGTGCCGTGCTCGATGCGGGTAACGGCCCCTCGCTCGCGGACGACGCGCGCTACCGGGCCCACCTGGGCCAGGTTGGCACCGAGAACATGGGCTCCGCGTGGATCGACATCAGCGCGATCAGGGAGCTGATCGAGACGCTCGCAACGACCGACCCCGAGGCATTCGCCGCGTACGAGCGCGACTTCAAGCCGTACCTGCTGCCGCTCGACGCCTACGTCCAGGCCACGGTGCTGGACGTCCCCAACGACCGGAGCACCATCATCGTTACCGTCAGGTAGCCCACGCAGTCGCGGGGTCAGCCCCCGCCAGGAGGAACACCGCCCACATGGCCGTCAGAATCCGTCTCACCCGCGTCGGCGCAAAGAAGCAGCCGGCCTACCGAGTCGTCGTCGCCGACGCCCGCAGCGCACGCGACAGCCGCTCGATCGACACGATCGGGCACTACAACCCGCGGACCGAGCCGATCGAGCTGAACATCGACGCCGACAAGGCGAAGTCGTGGCTCGAGAAGGGCGCCCAGCCGTCCGACACCGTCGCTCGGCTCTTCCGCCAGGCGGGCATCCTGCCCGCAGCAAAGTAGGAGGCCGAGGTGGCCGCGAAGGAGCTTGTCGAGTACGTCGCCAAGTCGCTCGTCGACGACCCAGATGCCGTGACGGTCGAGGTCGTCCGTGACGAGAGCGGGACGGTGATCGAGCTGCACGTCGCCGAGGACGACATGGGCAAGGTGATCGGGCGGAATGGCAGCGTCGCCAAGGCGCTCCGGACGCTGCTCAAGGTCACCGCGGCGCGGGACGGCGAGCCCGTCTCGCTCGAGATCCTCTAAGAACCGGCGACTTCGGCGCCGAGTGAACGATCGCTCACCGAGGTCGGAGGACGAGCGGTTGGTGGTCGCGCTCGTGCGCGGCGTGCACGGGCTGCGCGGTGACGTGCGCGTGGAGGTTCTGACCGACCGCCCGAACGATCGGTTCGTCGTGGGCGCCGTCCTCCACCGGGAAGGATCCAGCGAGCCGCTCACGATCGCGGCCGCCGCACCAGTGGCCGACGGCCCCGGCTGGCGGCTCCGGTTCCGCGAGCTGGCGGACCGGACGGCGGCCGAGGCGCTGCGCGACACCTATCTCGAGATGGCCGGACTGCCGGGCGGGCTGGAGCGCGGCGCCTACTGGTGGCACGAGGTGGTCGGCTGCCCCGTGACGGACGTCTCGGGACGGCTGCTGGGCGCCGTGGCGGACGTCTACCGGGCGGGCGGCGCCGAGGTCTTCATTGTGCGCGGCGGTCCCGCCGGCGAGTTCGACGTGCCGGCGGTCCGGGCGTTCATCCGGGTCTTCGCGCCGCGTCGGGGGGAGATCGTCGTCGACGCCGCCGCGCTCGATCTCGACCTCCCGGCCGAGGCGCCGGGATGACCCTCGAGATCGACATCCTGACCCTCTTCCCGAAGATGGTCGAGGCCCCACTCAGGGCCAGCATCCCCGGACGGATCGTCGAGCGCGGCCTGGCGACGATCCGGGTCCACGATCTGCGCGAGTGGGGGATCGGGCGGCACCGCAGCGTCGACGACTACCCGTACGGCGGCGGTGCAGGGATGGTCCTGCGACCCGAGCCGGTTGCCGCGGCGCTCGACGCGATCCGGCAACCGGAGTCGACCGTGATCCTGCTCGACGCGGCCGGCGAGCCCTTCGGGCAGTCCCGTGCGGCGGAGCTTGCCTCGCGCTCCCACCTCGTGCTCGTGTGCCCCCGCTACGAGGGCGTGGACGAGCGGATCCGCTCCATGGCGGATCTCGAGCTCTCGATCGGCGACTACGTCCTGACCGGCGGGGAGCTGCCGGCCCTCGTCGTCGTCGACGCGGTCATCCGCCTGCTCCCTGGCGCGATCGACGCCGCGTCCACGGCCGAGGAGTCCTTCGCCGGCGGGCTGCTGGAGTACCCGCAGTACACCCGCCCGGCCGAGTTCCGGGGGGCGGTGGTGCCGCCCGTGCTCGTCTCGGGCGACCATGGCGCGGTGCGCCGCTGGCGGCTCCGCGAATCGCTCCGCCGGACGCTCGCGCGGCGGCCGGACCTGCTCGACCACCGCCCGGCGAGCCCGGAGGAGAAGCAGCTGCTCGCCGAGCTTCGCGCCGAGGACGACGCCGCCGGCTGACGACCGTTCGTGCTACCCTCCGTCGTCGGTCGAGCCCTCGGCCCTTCCTTCCGGAACGCACGCATCCCGCAGCCTTGCGCTGCCGAGAGTCAGGAACAGCCGCGTGAACGTGCTCGACGAGATCACCCAGGACCAGATCCGCACGGACCTGCCGGAGCTTGCCAGCGGCGACACGGTGCGCGTGTCGGCGAGGGTCGTCGAGGGCAACCGCGAGCGCATCCAGGTCTTCGAGGGCACGGTCATGCGCCTTCGGGGTGGGGGGATCACCCGTTCCATCACGGTTCGCCGGATCGCCAGCGGCGTGGGCGTCGAGCGAACGTTCAAGATCAACAGCCCGCGGATCGACAAGATCGAGGTCGTCCGGCACGGGAAGACGCGGCGCGCCCAGCTGTACTTCCTGCGCAAGCGGGTCGGCAAGGCGGCGACCCTCCGCGAGCGGCGCCCGCGCAGCTGACGTCCCCGCGCGGGCACCCCCGTGCCCGGATCCGGCCTCGTCGCGGTCGCTCGATCCGGTACGCTGTGCGCCGATGGCGGCGATCGTCCCCAGCCTCCGGTACGAGCGCCCGCTCTGGCGGGACGGCGTGGCCCGTGTCGTCGGCGTGGATGAGGTCGGTGTCGCGCCGACGTGCGGTGCGGTCGTCGCGGCAGCCGTTGTCATGCGGCCGGGCTGCCACCGGATCCCGGGCGTGCGCGATTCGAAGACCCTCTCCGCCGCGCAGCGCGAACGGCTGGCTCCCCTGATCCGCCGCCGAGCGGTGGCGATCGGGATCGGGGCCGCGTCGGTCGTCGAGATCGATCGGCTGAACATCTACCACGCCACGCATCTCGCGATGCGCCGGGCGGTGGCCCGCGTCGGCGGTCACGGGCACGTCCTGGTGGACGGCAACCGGATCTTCGGCTTCGAAAACCACGTGGGTCCCTACACCTCGATCGTCGACGGCGACGCGAAGTGCTACACGATTGCCTGCGCATCGGTGGTCGCGAAGGTGGTGCGCGACCGGATGATGACCCTGCTGGCCGCGCGCTACCCGGGCTACGGCTGGGAGCGCAACCAGGGCTACGCGACCCGCGAGCACCGGGCGGCGATCCGAGAGCTGGGGCTCACGCCGTTCCACCGTCGATCGTTCCTCGCGCTCCAGCGGACGCTCGCCGGCGAGCAGGGATCGCTCGACCTCTTCGGCGAGGAGGCGCTCCTGTCACCGCTCGATCTGCTGCTTCCCGACGAGGTGATGGTCTCGGACCCGGCCCTCGCCGGCGTCTGACCCCGACCGTCCGGCGCTCCCCGGGCGGGGACCCCGGCATCAGATACGTCGGAGTTGAGCGCCGCCGGCCACCATGGGACCCGTGGACGGAGACCGACGAGCCCGGACGCCTGGTCAGCACGCGGGCGACGCTGCGGAGGAGCTGGTGGCGAGGCGCCTCGCGGCCGCCGGCTGGACGATCCTCGGCCGCAACGTGCGGGTAGGCCGAGGCGAGCTCGACATCGTCGCGGTCGACCACGGGCCACCCGCGGTGCTCGCGGTCGTCGAGGTGCGCTGGCGGCGGGACCGCTCGTTCGGGCTGCCGGAGGAGACCGTTGACTGGCGCAAGCGTCGCCACGTGCGGCTGACCGCCCTCGCCCTTGTCGAGCGTGGCATGCCCGACGGCCGCGCCCTCCCGCGGCTCCCGCTGCGCTTCGATCTCGTCGTCGTCGAGCCGCCATCGCGGAGCGGGGACGAGCCGAGGATCAGGCACCACCGGCACGTCGTGGAGGGCGGCTGACCCGCCCGTTCGTGGAGAGGTGTACACTGCGGCCCGCCGCGCGACCCGCGGCCATCCCAGCGACGCCCGCCAGTCATGGCGGAGCTCACACGCGAACCGTTCCGAGCGGGACGGTGCCGGGCGCCACGACGGCCCAGCCGTCGAGCCCGGATCCCGCCGACGGGGTTCGCGGCGGACCGAACCGAACAGGAGGCCATCCATCATGCCGTCCGTCTCGATGCGGCAGCTGCTCGAGGCCGGTGTCCATTTCGGGCACCAGACCCGCCGTTGGAACCCGAAGATGCGCCCCTACATCTTCGCCGAGCGCAACGGCATCCACATCATCGATCTCGCCCAGACCGTGAAGCGGCTCGACATGGCGCTCGACGCCGTCCGGGACACCGTCGCCCGCGGCGAGGCGGTCCTTTTCGTCGGCACCAAGAAGCAGGCCCAGGAGCCGGTCGCTCAGGAGGCGGCACGCGCCGGGATGCCGTACGTCAACAAGCGCTGGCTGGGCGGCATGCTCACCAACTTCATCACCATCCGCAAGCGGATCGGCCTGCTCGAGCAGCTCGAGGCGCGCCAGCAGTCGGGTGACTTCGAGCGCATCCCCAAGAAGGAGGCCGCCAAGCTCACCGACGAGCTGAACCGGCTGAACCTCACGGTGGGTGGCATCCGCAAGATGCGGCGCCTGCCGGGGGCGATCTTCATCGTCGACCCGCACCGTGAGCGGATCGCGGTGACCGAGGCGAACAAGCTCGAGATCCCGGTGATCGGCACGGGCGACACGAACGTGGACCCCGACGAGCTCGACTACATCATCCCGGCCAACGACGATGCGATCCGATCGATCCGCCTGCTCTGCTCGCTCGTTGCCGATGCGGCGCTCGAGGGGGTCACCGAGCGGGCCAATCGGGCCGCCGAACCGGAGCCGGAGCCGATGGCCGCCGAGCCCGAGTACGAGGAGACCGAGGCGTCCGACGCGCTCGTCGCAGCGCTTGCCGGCGGCGCCGCACTCAGCTTCGAGCCCGATCTCGACGAGGACGACCTCCTTCCCGGGGCCCGCGCCGCGATCGATCCGGCGGTTGCCGAGCCGCCGCCGGAGGCAACACCCGACGACATCGCGGCCGAGCTCGCACGCGAGCGCGCCGAGGCCGAGGAGACGCTCGCCGGCTGACGCCGGCAGGCCAACACACACCTGCCGGGCAACCGGCAGGCCACCCCGTCATCTTCCAGCGGGACGATGCCCGCCCGCACAGCAACAGGAGAGCTCGGCACGATGGCAACGATCACGGCGGATGCGGTCAAGGAGCTGCGCGAGCGGACGGGCGCGGGCTTCATGGACTGCAAGCGCGCGCTCGAGGAAGCGGGCGGAGACATCGACGCCGCGATGGTCCTGCTCCGCGAGCGTGGGCTGGCGGCCGCCGCGAAGAAGGCGGGTCGCGAGGCGCGGGAGGGTCTCGTGTCGAGCTACATCCACACGGGCGGACGGGTGGGCGTGCTCATCGAGGTCAACTGCGAGACGGATTTCGTGGCCCGGACCGACGAGTTCCAGAAGCTCGTCAGGGACCTCGCGATCCAGGTCGCGGGCATGGCACCCGTGTACGTCGACGTGGACCGCGTCCCGGAGGCGGATCTCGAGGCCAGGAAGCGCGAGCTCGCCGAGGACGAGGCGGTCCAGAAGAAGCCAGAGCACATCAGGTCCCAGATCGTCGAGGGCCAGCTGAAGAAGTGGTACTCCCAGGTCTGCCTGCTCGAGCAGCCCTTCCGCGACGAGGACCGGACGGTCCGCGACCTGATCACGGACCGGATCGCGACGATCGGCGAGAACATCCGGGTCCGCCGCTTCGTCCGCTACGCGCTCGGGGAGGAGCTGTGAGCGAGGCCCCCCTGGCGACTCGCGAACCGAAGGCCGAGGGCCTGCGCTATCGGCGCATCCTCCTCAAGCTCTCCGGCGAGGCGCTGCTGGGCGATCGCGCCTACGGGGTCGATCCTGCGTTCTGCGCGTTCGTGGCCAACCAGGTAGCCGAGGTCCACAGGCTCGGCGTCCAGATCGGGATCGTGGTCGGGGGCGGCAACATCTTCCGCGGGCTTGCGGCTGCCGCAAAGGGCATGGACCGTGCCACCGGCGACTACATCGGGATGCTTGCGACCGTCATGAACGGTCTTGCCCTCCAGGATGCGATCGAGCGGGCCGGCCTCCAGACGCGGGTGATGAGCGCCATCCAGATGAACGAGGTCGCCGAGCCCTACATCAGGCGTCGAGCCGTGCGTCACCTCGAGAAGGGCCGCGTCGCGATCTTCGTCGCGGGGACGGGCAACCCGTACTTCACGACCGACACGGCCGCCGCGTTGCGTGCCGTCGAGATCAACGCCGAGGTCCTGCTCAAGGCGACCCGCGTGGACGGCGTGTACGAGGCGGACCCGCTCAAGGACCCGACGGCGCGGCGCTACAGTCAGCTCGAATACGCGGACCTGCTGCGCGACCAGCTCAAGGTGCTCGATGCGGCAGCCGTGTCGCTGTGCATGGAGAACGACCTCCCCATCGTCGTGTTCGATCTCAACAAGCCCGACAACATCACCCGGGTGGCGCTCGGGGAGCCCGTCGGCACCCTGATCGGACCCGCACCGGTGGGCGGGAGGGTGACGGCATGAGCGAGGAGGCGCTGAGCGCCGTCGAGCAGCGCATGGGTCGCGCGGTCGAGGCCATGCAGCGCGACTTCCAGGGCATCCGGACCGGCCGGGCCTCCACCTCGCTCGTGGAGCGCATCCATGTCGACTACTACGGCACGGAGACCCCGCTCAACCAGCTCGCCGGGATCAGCGTGCCCGAGTCGCACCAGATCGTGATCCAGCCGTGGGACCGGAGCGTCCTCGGGGCGATCGAGAAGGCGATCATCCGGAGCGACATCGGGCTCAGCCCAACCGTCGACGGAACCGTCGTGCGGCTCAACATCCCGCCGCTCACCGAGGAGCGTCGCAAGGACCTCGTCCGCGTCGTCCACAAGCGCATGGAGGAGGCACGCGTCGAGATCCGCAACCTGCGTCGCGACGCCGCCGACTCGATCAAGAAGGAGGAGCGCGACGGCGAGGTG
>Ga0136621_1001163_pt1 | contig 10650 bp, 10 predicted proteins | sample AntDryUQ445A2306_FD_104673 | JGI IMG/M metagenome (GOLD analysis project Ga0136621, IMG submission 104673) | Polar desert sand microbial communities from Dry Valleys, Antarctica - metaG UQ445A (23.06) | ecosystem: Environmental > Terrestrial > Soil > Desert | place: Antarctica: Dry Valley...
CCAATCGATCGAGCCACTCCGCCCGCTCCGGTCCCTGCACGGGCCCCCAGAGTGCCGTCCCGGCTTCCTCCGCCAGGGTCAAGAAATAGGCCGCGTGACGTCGGGGAAGCTCGTCGGCGCCCGGACCCGCGCCGAGCCGCTCGAGCGCGTACTCCCGAATGGTCTCGAGCAGTCCGAAGCGCGGCTCGCCCGCGTCTTTCTCCTGCCGGCCGAGCAGGCTCTTGTCGCCAAGCGCTGCGAGCGTCTCCAGCGATGCTTCACAGACAGCTGAAGCCGCACCGGCGGTAAAGCCTCCGGCAAAGACGCCGAGTCCGGCAAAGAGGTCCCGTTCGGCGGGATCGAGCAGGTCGTAGCTCCAGTCGATTGTCGCGCGCAGCGTCTGGTGTCGGTTCGGCAGGTCGCGCGGCCCGCCCGTCAAGAGGTCGAGCCGCTGCTCGAGGCGCTCGAGCAGCCCGGCGGGTGAGAGAAGCTTGATGCGGGCAGCCGCAAGCTCGAGCGCGAGCGGAAGCCCGTCGAGCGCTACGCAGATGCCGGCCACGGCCTGGGCGTTCTCCTCGGAGAGGCGGAAGCCATGCCGGGCGGCACGCGCACGGGCGATGAAGAGCGCGACCGCCTCGCTCTGCTCGAGCGCCGCGAGCTCGAGAGCGTGGTCGGTGTTCGGGGCGCGCAGAGGCGGAACCGGGTATTCGTGCTCTCCGGATAGACGTAGGACGGTGCGGCTCGTAGTCAGCACCTTGAGGCCGGGCGCTGCGGCAAGTAGCTCCCCGACTAGGGGCGCCGCTTCGTCGACGCGCTCGAAGTTGTCGAGCAGGAGCAGTGTCACCCTGGTTCGGAGGGCCTCCTTGAGGTGCTCGACGGTGGGAAGACCGACCTCCCCGGCGCCGAGCGCATGGGCGACCGTCGAGGGGACCAGAGCGGGATCCTCGAGCGGTGCGAGGTCGACGAAGACGACACCGTCAGCGAAGTCCGGAACAAGCTGTGAAGCCGCCGCCACGGCGAGCCGGGTCTTGCCGGTGCCGCCGGGGCCGGTCAAAGTTAGGAGACGCACGTCTGCGCGGCGCAGTAGCGCCGTCACCGCCGCCAGCTCGAGCTGGCGGCCGACGAGCGGGGTCGCCGGAACCGGCAGGTTGTCCGGCGCAGCGCGCGACGACTGCGACGGCGCGAGCGAGTGATCCTGGCAGAGGATCGAACGTTCGAGCTCTTGGAGCTCCGGGCTCGGCTCGATGCCCAGCTCGTCCACGAGCATCGCACGCGCCTGCTGGTAAGCAGCGAGGGCCTCGGCCTGCCGGCCCGAGCGGTAGAGAGCGACCATCAGCTGGCCGCGCAGGCGCTCCCGGAACGGGTGCTCGGCAATGAGTCCTTCCAGCCGGCCTACGAGGTCGCCGTGCCGACCGAGGGCAAGCTCCGCCTCGATCCACTGCTCGCAGGCCGCGAGTCGGAGCTCCTCGAGCCGGCCGCTCTCCGAACGTGCGAAGGGCGCGTCCCCGACGTCGACGAGCGCAGGCCCTCGCCAGAGCGCGAGCGCCGCCGTCAGCGCTTCTGCGGCAGCGGCGGGATCACGGCCGTCCGCCCGTTCGACGAGCTTGCCCGCGCGCTCGAGATCGAGTTCGCCCGCCTCAACCCGGAGCCGGTACCCGGTTCCGTGGGTGACGATCCGCTCGGCCCCGAGCAACTTGCGCACACCGTGCACCATCACCTGGAGCGCGTTCGCGGCCGTCGCGGGTGCCCGTTCCCCCCAGAGCAGGTCGATCAGTCGGTCTCGCGACACGACCTCGTTCGCGTGCAGGAGGAGAAGCGCGAGCAGCGCCCGTTGACGCGGGCCTCCCAGCGCGAGCGGTGTGCCGTTGCTCACGACTTCGAGCGGCCCCAGAAGCCTGAACTCCAACACCTTGCTCTCCTCGTCGATCATGCGATATCAGCGGGCCAGCAATCCTAGGCGGTGTTCACGACGCCTCCGAGACAGCCCCTCTTGGTGCCGATCGTGTAAGGTTTCGGTAGCTGCACCAGCGGCGGCTGTAACCCGTATGGGTCTATCAAGGCCTCGAAACCGAGGCTTGGCGGGAAGGAAGCTCTTGAGCGGAAGGTACGGAGCAAAGTCCGGACGGGCCTCAGCGCGGATGTTTCTCGCCGTTGCGTTCGCGGTGGTGATCTCGCTCGCCGCGAGCGGTCAGCAGGGGACGCCCAGCGCGGCAGCAGCGATCATCGGGAACTGCATCCCCGGAAGCGACTGGCCGGTCGAGCGAGCGGACCTCGCCGCCGAGGTCGTCGTCCTCGTAAACCAGCACAGGGCGAGCATCGGCCTCCAGCCGCTCGTGGCCTCGCCGACCCTGACGGCCTCGGCGGTCTGGAAGTCCCGTCACATGGCGAAGTACGGCTACATGGCCCACAGCGATCCTGCGCCACCCGTTGCTCGGGGTGCGTTCGACCGCACCGAGACCTGCGGCTACCCGGCCAACTCCTCGCAGGGCGAAAACATTGCCTACGGGTATCCGACCGCGCGAGCCGTGATGGACGGCTGGCTCGCCTCGCCCGGGCACCGCCAGAACATCGAGGGTGCCAGCTTTCGCGCGATCGGTGTCGGAGCGGCATTCGGGAGCATGGGCTTCGCTTGGACGCAGAACTTCGGCTCGGTCGACGACTCGGCCGGATATCACCGCGCCGGCGCCATGACCTGCGGTGCGGTCACGCCTCAGTTCGTTGCGAGCGCGCCGACGATCTACGGCTTCGATACCGCCTCCCAGTATGTCTTCTGGCGAACTCTCTACTGGAGGCTCAACGGCTCGACGTGGCAGCAGGCCGGAGTCTCGCCGTACTACGTGTCCGTGGCGACGCGTACGTCCCCTGCGGCGCAATGGTGGGAGTATCCGTCGGGTGTGACCGTCGGCGGCTCGAGCCAGCTTCGTCCGGGCTATTCCACCGTGCCGCCGGGCGGTCTCTGGGTCGCGTTTCAGGAGTTCCACTGGTTCACGCCGGCGGGGACGCATGTAGCCACCGATTACGAGTACGCAAGCGAGACGAGCGGCCCGAACTCCTCCGGCGGCTACTGCTCCTGGCCCTAGGGGTCAGCGCTTCTCTCGATTTGGGCCCGCCAGGATTCGAACCTGGGACCGACGGATTATGAGTCCGCTGCTCTGACCGCTGAGCTACGGGCCCGGCAGGGCGAGCGTAGCGCAGCCCGAGCCCGATCGGCTCGGCGGAGGGTTTTCTCTGTGCTGGGCTAGAATCAGCCCATGGCCGAGATCGCAACGATGCGCGTGAAGAGCGGGCTCGCCGAGATGCTGAAAGGCGGCGTGATCATGGATGTCGTGAACGCCAAGCACGCGCGTATCGCCGAGGAGGCGGGCGCGGTCGCCGTGATGGCGCTCGAGCGCGTCCCTGCCGACATCCGCGCCGCCGGAGGCGTGGCGCGCATGGCGGACCCGGACAAGATCCGCGAGATCCAGGAAGCGGTGACGGTCCCGGTGATGGCCAAGGCACGCATCGGCCACTTCGTCGAGGCACAGGTGCTGCAGGCGCTCGAGGTCGACTACATCGACGAGAGCGAGGTCTTGACGCCGGCCGACGAGCAGCACCACATCGACAAGTGGCAGTTCGCCATCCCCTTCGTCTGCGGCTGCCGCAACCTCGGCGAGGCGCTCCGACGGATCGGCGAGGGCGCGGCGATGATTCGCACCAAGGGCGAGGCGGGCACGGGCGACATCGTGAATGCAGTCCGTCACATGCGGAGCGTCTTCGGCTCGATCCGCCGCCTCGGCACGCTGGCCGCCGAGGAGCTCTACACGGAGGCGAAGAATCTGGAGGCGCCGTTCGAGCTCGTGCGGTGGGTGGCGGAGAACGGGCGACTGCCGGTCGTCACCTTCACGGCAGGCGGCATCGCGACGCCCGCTGACGCGGCGCTCTGCATGCAGCTCGGAGCCGACGGCGTCTTCGTGGGATCCGGCATCTTCAAGTCCGGAAACCCGGCCGAGCGGGGCAAGGCGATCGTCGAGGCAACGACCCACTTCCGCGATCCCGAAATCATCGCCCGCGTCTCCGAGGGTCTCGGCGATGCGATGAGCGGTCTCTCGGCCGCCGCGCTCGCTCCCGAGGAGCTGCTCGAGACCCGGGGCTGGTAGCCGGGCAGAAAAGCCGCTACGCTTGGAGCGCGCCCGGGGGCGCACCCGGTCCGCGGGGAAGGGCTGAGCCCACCTCGACGAGGTAGCAGCTGAAAACCGATCTCTTTCCCGCCCGTGACCGCGGACACCGGGCTCGATGGGAGGAGGTCGTCGTGAATCTCGAACAGCTTCGCAAGCAGGCGAAAGAGCTCGCGCGCGCAGCGCGGTCCGGTGACGAGGAAGGACTGGCGCGAATCCGCCGGCATGCGCCCGAGCGCGCACGTGTCCTGCTCGCCGACGCACAGCTCGCGCTCGCGCGTGAGCGCGGCTACAGGGGCTGGCCGGCGCTCGTCGCCGCGGCGGAGGCATCGACGGGGGCATTCGTCCTGGCCGCGACCTCGGGGCGGCGGGAGCGAGCCGCACGGATGCTTGCGGCGAGGCCTGAGCTCGAGCGAGACCGCTGGGCAGCGCTCGTGCTGGGCCGCGGTTGGGACGGAGATGCGAGCGAGGTCGGTGGGCCGCGAGAGTGGGCACCGCTCCACTACGTCTGCCATTCCTGCTTTGCGAACGTCGAGCTCGCGCGCGAGCTTCTTCGCCGCGGCGCCGATCCCAATGCGTACTTCGCGAACGAGTACGGCCCGATGTCCACGCTGTACGGCGCTGCGGGCGTCATCCACGATCCCGAGCTCACTCGTGTGCTGCTCGAGACCGGGGCCGATCCGAACGCGGAACCGCAATTCGGGGATGCCCTGTACCACTCGGTCGAGGCTGAGGCGACGGACTGCCTGCGCCTCCTGCTCGAGCACGGTGCCCGAGTGCGTGGAACGAACGCGCTCGGGCACGCACTCGACTATCCGCGGTTCGAGCACGTGCGCCTTCTTCTCGAAGCAGACGGAGACGCGAACGAGGGTGCGCTGCTCGTCCATGCCGTGCGCCGGGGGCGCGGCCCTGAGTGCATTCGGCTGCTCGTCGAGCACGGGGCCGAGCTCGACCGGCGCGGCGGCGAGGGTTCGACGCCCCCGGAGCGGTACAAGACCGCATACCAGAACGCAATGGTCCGAGGCCGTGCCGATCTGGCCGGGGTGCTCGCGGAGCTCGGCGCCTCGACCGACCTCGAGCCGGAAGAGCTCGCCGTCGGGGCCGTGGTGCGTGGCGAGCGACCCTCGATGCCGCTGCCGGCGGAGCTCGGCCCCGACGCCCAGGAGGCTCTCGTCCTGGCGGCGCTCGACGGACGCCTCGACGCCGTCGTCGCCCTTGTCGGCCCGAATTTCTTCGGCCACGCCGGGGGCGGCCCTCCCGGCACCCTGCTGCATCACGCGGCCTGGGCCGGGAACGCGGACGTCGTCGGCGCCCTGATCGCGCTCGGCGGCGATCCCGTCGCCCCTTCGGGCGCGCCGTTCGACACGCCGCTTGCGTGGGCCTTCCTCGGCTCCTCCGGGTGGCAGGAGGAGGGGCGCGACTACGTCGGGGTCGCCGAGCAGCTCGTCGCGGCGGGTGGCGAGCTCGAGCCGCGCTTCGTCGAGGTCGCCGAGGGCCCGCTCGCGGCCTGGCTTGAAGCCCACGACTAGAATCGAGACGATGGCGCAGCGGCCGGTGATCGGCATCCTCGCCGTACAGGGCAACTTTCGCGAGCACGCGCAGATGCTGCGTGGCCTGGGCGCAGACGTCGTCGAGGTGCGGAAACCAGAGCAGCTCGAAGGCCTCGACGGGCTCGTGATCCCGGGCGGGGAGTCGACCGCGATCTGGCGTCTGATCCGGCTCTACGGCCTGGAAGAAGCGATTCGCCGGTTCGAGCAGCCCGTGCTCGGGACGTGTGCCGGCATGATCCTGCTCGACCGGGAGCACCTCGGCCTGATCGACGTCGGTGTCCGTCGGAACGCGTACGGCCGGCAGGTCGCGAGCTTCGAGGCCGACCTCGAGCTCGTGGGGGAGCTGGAGCCACTTCGCGGTGTCTTCATCCGGGCGCCGCGGGTCGTGGACGTCGGCGAGGGGGTCGACGTGCTCGCGAAGCTCGACGACGAGCCGGTCCTCCTGCAGGATGGACGCTTCCTCGTCGCCTCGTTTCACCCGGAGCTCACAGAAGACACTCGGGTTCACGAGCGCTTCCTCGATCTCGTAGGGGAGGAGTCGTATGTCCGGACACAGTAAGTGGTCGACGATCAAGCACAAGAAAGGGGCTCAGGACGCCCGCCGCGGCAAGCTCTTCTCGAAGCTCTCGCGCGCGATCATCGTGGCGGCGAAGGAGGGAGGGCCGGATCCGGCGGCCAATCTCACGCTTGCGAACGCGGTCGAGAAGGCGCGGTCTTACTCGATGCCCAAGGACACCATCGAGCGCGCGATTGCTCGCGGCGCCGGCTCTGGATCCGACGCAAACGCGTTCGAGCAGGTGCTCTACGAGGGCTACGGCCCGAACGGCGTCGCGGTGATCGTCGAGGCGCTGACGGACAACCGGAACCGGACGGCGGCGGACGTGCGGCACGTGTTCACGAAGAACGACGGGACCCTGGGCGGCTCGGGAACCGTCACGTGGCTGTTCGAGCGGCGCGGGTTGGTGCTCGTAACGGCGGACGCCGTCGACGAAGACGAGCTCATGCTCGCCGCTGCAGAGGGGGGCGCCGACGACCTGGTGGTCGACGGGTCGAGCCTGCAGGTGACCTGCGCGCCGGAGGCTCTCGTGGGCGTTCGCGAGGCGATCGAGCGGGCGGGCATCCCGGTGGAGTCGGCCGAGCTGACGATGGTGCCCAAGACGACGATCGAGGTGAGCGAAGAGGCCGTTGCGAGAAAGATCCTGCGCATGATGGACGCGCTCGAGGAGAACGACGACGTCCAGGACGTCTATGCGAATTTCGACATACCGGAGAAGGTGCTCGAGGAGGCCGCGGCGTAGCGAGCGGACGTCTAGGCGCCTGCGCGCACGCCTGGACTCGTCGCGGAAGCGCTTCCGACCGTTGCGACAGCGCGGTAGAGACCGCGCCGGCTGAGGCGCCGGACGATGTAGGCGCCCTTTGCATCGGTCTTCGTCGAGGCCACCTTCTGCCAGTTCTCGCCCGCCTGGCGCTCGATTCCGACGCCCGCACCGATCAGCGGGTGGCGAAAGCTGTCGGCGACCGCGCCCCGGAGCGTCCGTCCGCCGTCCGAGGCGCGAGCCGTCACGCGCGTCGGCGGGAGGTTGCCGTCCAGCCGGATGCCGGTCACCGACCGAAACGCCTGCCCCCTGTTCCAGGTAACGGGTGCGATCGAATCGAGAACGAGGTACTCGCCGAAGGAGCCGGCTCTCTCGTCAGCTGGCTCGAGCAGCAGGAACCTTGCCGTCGCGTGGATTCCGGGTGCGATCGCAAAGCCCACCGTCGCCTCGTGCGCTGCGTCGCCCGACCCGGGAGAGATCGTCAGGATGAAGTCACCGTCGATCGTGCCGACCGTCCTCCTGCCCACCACGTGCGGCACCGAGACCCCTCCGCGCAGGCTCTCCCGCCACCCCTTGGTGAGAGCGGAAAGAGCCGCGGCCTCGGAGTCCTTGGCCTTGTCGTCGAAGCCGACGCTCCACCTGATCAGGCTCTTGCCGCCGAGGCTCGGATTTCCGGTCGCCCGGAAGGATGGCCCGACCCAGGTTCCCGAGGCGTCGTCGACAGAGCCCCGGACGTAGTCGGGAGGCGAGACCAAGACGAGCGAGACGCCGGGCGGAAACTTCTCGACTACCGGGCGTGCGGGGCTCGCGACGCGCACGCGCTCGATGCTCTGGCCCCACCCGATTGCCGAGAAGAGCAGTAGTGCTGCGGCGCTCACGGGGAGCGCGAGGACCTTTGGGAACCGTCTCACAACCAGTCAAGCTAGCAAGCTCCATGGACAGGTCAGACCCGCTTGCCCCGCTGCGCCACGAGCGCGTTCAGTGGGCGTCTGCCGCACGCCGTCCCGTCGATGCGCCGTTTGCGGAGATTCCACCGTCCGGTCGAGCCCGTACCGTCTCGGCGTGAAGGTTCTCGGCGTCGATCCAGGAACGGCTACGTGCGGATACGGCATCGTCCACCACAACGGAGGCCGCCTCAGGGCCATCGACCATGGCACCTGGACAACGCCCGCGGGGGAGCAACCCGCGCTGCGGCTGCTCGCGATCTTCGACCGCGTCGCCGGCCTGATCGATCGTCACGAGCCGGATGCGGTCGCGCTCGAGGAGTCCTTCGTCGGCGCCGACGCCCGCATCGCGCTCTCCGTCGGGCAAGCGCGAGGAGTCGTCCTCGTCGCCTGCGCGCGCGCCGGCGTGCCGTGTGTCGAGTACGCGCCGAACCACGTCAAGCAGACCGTGTGCGGCTACGGACACGCCGACAAGGAGCAGGTGCAGAGGATGGTGAAGGCGCTGCTCAAGCTTGCCGACCCGCCCAGGCCCTCTCACGCCGCCGATGCGCTGGCCGTCGGCATCTGCCACGCGCTTGCGCCTCCGCTCCTGCGGTTGGCGGGATGATCGCCAGCCTGCGTGGCACGCTCGCCGCGCGTCGACCCGACGGAGTGGTACTGGAGGTGGGAGGTGTCGGCTACTTCCTCTTGGCGACCCGCAGCGCGATTCGCCGGGCGGAGAGCGCCGCGGAGGTCACGCTCGAGACCTACCTTCACGTTCGCGAGGACACGCTGCAGCTCTACGGCTTCGCCGAAGCCGCGGAGCGCGAGCTCTTCGAGCAGCTTCTCTCGGTCTCGGGGGTCGGGCCGAAGGTGGCGCTCGCCATCGTCTCGGGCTCGGCACCCGGTGAGCTGCGCCGCGCGATCGTGCTCGAGGACACGGCGCGCTTCCAGGCGATTCCCGGGATCGGCAAGAAGACGGCCGAGCGCGTGGTGCTAGAGCTGAAGGAGAAGCTCGGCCCCGTCTCCGACGGAGATGTCGCCGCCCCCTCCGCCGGAAGCCGGCCGCACCTGGTTGCACGGGAAGCGCTCGTCGAGCTCGGCTACACGGTGCTCGAGGCTGAGCAAGCGCTCGCAGCCGTGGATGCCGAACTGCCTCCCGAGGAGCGAGTGCGGCAGGCGCTGAGGGCGGCGTGAGCTCGCAGTTCCTGGCGGCCGCTGCTCAACCGGAGGAGGACGAGCTCGAACGCTCGCTGAGGCCGCGGCGGCTTGCCGACTTCGTCGGCCAGGAACGGGTCAAGGAACAGCTCGCGATCGCGCTCGAGGCGACGCGCTCGCGCGAGGAGGCGCTCGACCACGTACTCTTCGTCGGGCCTCCCGGCCTCGGCAAGACGAGCCTCGCGCACATCGTTCGCGAGGAGCTCGGGGTGGGGATTCGGAGCGTCGCAGGGCCGGCGCTCGAGCGCAAGGGCGACATGGCGGCGATCCTGACCGCGCTCGAGCAGCGGGACGTGCTCTTCGTGGACGAGATCCACCGGGTGAACCGCGCGATCGAGGAGATCCTCTACCCGGCGCTCGAGGACTTTCGGCTCGACATCATCGTCGGCCAGGGTCCCGCAGCGCGCACGCTCACACTCGATCTCCCATCGTTCACCCTGATCGGGGCGACGACGCGTACGGGTCTGCTCACGACTCCTCTGCGGGATCGCTTCGGCATGACGTTCAGGCTCGAGTACTACGAGCCCGACGAGCTTGCCCTGATCGTGCGCCGCTCGGCGCGCATCCTCGAGGTCGAGGTCGAGGACGAGGCAGCGGCAGAGATCGCGTCCCGTTCACGCGGAACGCCCCGGATCGCGAACCGCATTCTCCGCCGCATACGCGACGTCGCCGAAGTGCGCCACGACGGTGCAATCACGACGGCGATCGCCCGCGAGGCGCTCGAGCTGCTCGAGGTCGACGCCCGAGGGCTGGAGCGAACGGATCGAGAGCTGATGCGCGCGATCGTCGAGCGGTTCGACGGCGGCCCGGTGGGTCTCTCGACACTCGCGGTCGCGTTGGGGGAGGAGCCCGACACGATCGAGGACGTCTACGAGCCCTACCTCCTCCAGCTCGGCTTTCTGCAGCGGACGCCCCGCGGGCGGGTGCTGACCAGGCTGGGACGCGAGCACCTGGGCGCCGTGAAGGGCTCGACCCAGCTCTTCTAGACATAGGCTGCCGGCATGCGCGATCTCTGGGTGCCCGGGGCCACCGGCCCGCACGACGACTTCATCGGACGCGTGCACCGGCAAATCGCACGCTTCGCGCACGAGCGGAATCTCGACAAGGCCGTCGTCGAGGTGGAGCTTCGAGACGGAACTCGCTTCCGGCTGGATTCGATCTCCCCGGAACCCGGCTACGGCTTCGTCACGCTCGTCCCTCACCCGCAGGTGGACGACGACGAGATTCCGAGCGCGCTGATCGTTCAGGTTGCCTCCATCGACAGAATCGAGCTCTTCCCCGCCGGCGACGAGCCCGAAGCACGCTTCGGGTTCTCGCTGCCCGAGCCCAAGAGCCCACCCTAGGGGCCTGTCCGTAAAGCGGCCACGGTGGATGACACGCGACACGTGGTGCGAGGCCAGGACGCAGGGCGTTCGTGGGGCGGACGCCTCGCATATCGGGGCGACCGAGGACGCCGCATGGCGCCGCGTGGCGTCTGTCAGGCGCCCTGGTTCCCTTTGCGGACAGGCCC
>Ga0136621_1001164_pt1 | contig 10646 bp, 8 predicted proteins | sample AntDryUQ445A2306_FD_104673 | JGI IMG/M metagenome (GOLD analysis project Ga0136621, IMG submission 104673) | Polar desert sand microbial communities from Dry Valleys, Antarctica - metaG UQ445A (23.06) | ecosystem: Environmental > Terrestrial > Soil > Desert | place: Antarctica: Dry Valley...
CCCCACCCCCGCTCGCCTTCGGCGAGTCGACCCCTCCCCTGAAGGGGATGGGAGGTGAAGGCCGCCGACGTGCTGATAGTCGGCTCCGGAGCCGCGGGGCTGACGGCTGCGCTGAACCTGGCCGAAACCCACACCGTCGCGGTGATCGCCAAGGGCGCGCTGGGCGAAGGCGCGACCGGCTGGGCGCAAGGCGGGATCGCCGCCGTGCTCGAGGAGGGCGACAGTTTCGACGCCCATGTCCGCGACACGATCGTCGCCGGCGCCGGGCTCAACGACCCCAAGGTGGTCGAGCATGTCGTCGGCGAGGCACCGGGCGCGATCGAGCGGCTGATCCAGCTTGGGGTGCCGTTTGCCGAGGAAGGCGGGGCGCTTCACCTGACCCGCGAGGGCGGCCACAGCCACCGCCGCATCGTCCATGTCGCCGACGCGACCGGGCAGGCGGTGCAAAAGGCGCTCGAGAGCGCGGCCGCCCGGCACCCGAATATCCGGCTCGTGCCCGACATGGTGGCGATCGACCTGATCACCGGCCGGCATGCGAAGAGCTTCACCACCAGCGGGGCGATCCACGGGCTGTACGCGTACAACCGCAAGACGAAGCGGGTCGAGACGCTGGCGGCGCGGGCGACCGTCCTCGCCAGCGGCGGGGCGGGGCGCGCCTATCTCTATTCGACGGCGCCGCGGGGGGCGACCGGTGACGGCATCGCAATGGCGTGGCGGGCCGGCTGCCGAATCTCCAACATGGAGTTCATGCAGTTCCACCCGACCTGCCTGTACAACCTCCAGGTCAAGAACTTCCTGATCACCGAAGCGGTGCGCGGCGAGGGCGGGCAGCTGAAGCTGCCGCCGGGAGTGAAGGGCGGCGGGACACGCTTCATGCAAAGGTTCGACGAGCGCGCCGAACTCGCACCGCGGGATATCGTCGCCCGGGCCATCGACCATGAGATCAAGCGGCTCGGGCTCGACTATGTCCACCTCGACATCTCGCACCGCGACGCCGACTTCGTGAAGGCCCATTTCCCCAACATCCACGAGAAGCTGCTGGGACTCGGCATCGACATCACGGCCGAGCCGATCCCGGTCGTTCCGGCGCAGCATTACACCTGCGGCGGGGTGGTCGTGGACCTCGACGGCCGAACCGATGCGCCGGGGCTGTACGCGGCCGGCGAGGTCACCCAGTCGGGCCTTCACGGCGCCAATCGGCTGGCCTCCAACAGCTTGCTCGAATGCCTGGTGTTCGGCGAGGCCGCCGCTCGGCACATCGCGGCAAGCTGGGGCGAGCTCGCCGAGCCCCCGGCGATCCGCGCCTGGGACGAAAGCCGGGTCACCGACAGCGACGAGGAGGTCGTCATCCAGCAGATCTGGGGCGAGATCCGCCGCTTCATGTGGAATTTCGTCGGCATCGTCCGGACCACCAAGCGGCTCGAGCGCGCCAAGCGCCGGATCGACATGCTGCGCCAGGAGGTCGGCGATTATTACCGCCACTTCCGCGTCACGCCCGACCTGATCGAGCTGCGGAATCTGTTGGAAGTCGCGGACCTTATCGTCCGCTCCGCATTGAGCCGCCACGAAAGCCGCGGGCTGCACTATACGCTCGATTATCCCGAGATGCTGCCGGAGGCGAGGGACACGGTGCTGGTGCCCTGAAGCGAAGTTCACAAAGTTCCCGTCCGACGTGCTTTACCGGCGTCGAGCGGGACTTTCGGGACGACGGAGAAATTGGCGGTTTTGCGCCGGAAATGGGGACCCAGCAATCGCGCAAGGCGGCCGTCGGCCAGGACCGCGATGTGAACTTGGCCACCAGCGCGTGACGCGGGACACATCGCTTTGTCCCATAAAGCAGCGAACAGCGCGCCTTCTGGCCGCCGGCGCAGGCGATAAGCGCTTTCGCGGCTGATGCCGGCCGAGGCAGCGGCGGTGGCGACGCTGCGGGTGCTGGCGAGAGCGGCGAGGAAGGCGATTTGACGGTCGGCCGTCCAGCCGTCACGGCGCGTCTTTCTTGCGAGGCAAGGTACTCGGGGCGAATCAGGCGCGCTCATCCACCAGCTTAGATCACAGATGCCGCTCTGTAGGACAGCAATTTTACTGATCCCAAGCACTGCGTAGTTTGCTCGAGGTCGCCGACCTGATCGACCGCTCCGCGCTGGCCCGCCACGAGCCGCGGCCTCCTCCGACATGGCTCCCGAAAGAGCCTAAACAATTTCGGCGAGTGCGGTAACCAGCCAGTAGAAGACAGCGGCAACCGTCGCCGAAGCTGGAATCGTGATGACCCAGGCGGTCATCACATTTCCGGCCACGCCCCAGCGCACCGCGGTTGCCCGCCGGGCGACACCGGCTCCGATGACGCAGCCGGTGATGGTATGGGTGGTCGACACCGGAATGCCGAACCACGAGGCGGCGATCAGCATGACCGAGCCTCCGGTCGAGGCGCTGAACCCCTGATGCTGCGATAGTTTCGTGATGCGTGTGCCCATCGTCTCGATGATCCGCCAGCCGCCGGTCAGCGTGCCGAGGCCGATGGCGATGTAGCAACTGATCGCAACCCAGTGCGGCACGTGGAATTCACCGTGCAAATGGCCGGTCGAGTAAAGCAGAACAGCGATGATCCCCATCGTCTTTTGGGCGTCGTTGAGGCCATGGCCGATCGAGTAGGTTGCCGAGGAGATCAGGTGCAATGCGCGGAAGGTCTTTTCGGCGCCGGTCGAACTGGCCCGAACCCCCATCCAGCTCGTCGCGAGCATGATCAGCATGGAAAGGATCATGCCGAGCATCGGTGAAAGCACGATTGCGATCAGGGTCTTGTTGAGGCCGGTCCATTGAACGCCCGTCAGTCCGGCATGGGCGACGCCGGCGCCGATGATGCCCCCGATCAGGGCGTGACTCGAGGACGACGGGATGCCCTTGAGCCAGGTGACGACGTTACAGAACAGCGCCCCGATCAGCGCCCCGAACACCACCGCCGGGGTGACCAGGTCCTTGTCGATCAGCCCCTTGCCGATGGTGTCCGCGACCTTGTGCAGCTCGGGAACGGCGAGCGACAGGAAGTAAGCGGCGAAATTGAAGAAGGCAGCGAAGGCGACCGCCTTGATCGGGCTCAGGAGCCGAGTCGCGACCACCGTCGCGATCGAGTTAGCGGCGTCGTGGAGGCCATTCAGGAAGTCGAACGCCAGCGCGATCGCGATCAGGCCGACCAGCAGCGGCAGTGCAAGCTCGTGCATCCGTCGCGTCCCCTTCAGGCGTGGTCGATGACGATCCCGTCGATCTCGTTGGCGACGTCCTCGAACGCATCCACCACGCGCTCAAGATGCTTGAAGATCTCGCGGGCGACGATGAATTTGATCGCGCTGGTTTCGCCGTGCTGCTGAAAAGCCTTCTTGAGGCCCGCCGCGTGGATGTCGTCGGCTTTGCCTTCCAAGGTCACCAGCCGCTCGGTCAGCTCGTGGATGCGACCCCCATTGCGGCCGATGTCCCGCAACAGGGGCATGACCTCGGCGGTCAGAGCGGCCGATTCCACCGCGACCTCCACCATGTCTTTCATCTCGTCCTGGAGCTGTCGAAGCTCGTACAGGTCGATCGCCCGCGCGGCCGTCTGCATCTCGTCGATCGCATCGTCCATCGACGCAATCAGGCTGGTGATCGCGCCCCGGTCGAACGGCGTGAGGAAGGTCCGGCGGACGGTTGTCAGCACTTCGCGGATGATGTTGTCGGCGTCGTGTTCGCGATCATTTATGATCCGCAATTGCTCTTCGGTCGAACTGTCGTCCTCCGCCAGCCGGGACAGCGCTTTGGCGGCCGCCACCAGCGTTGCCGCGTGGGCCTCGAACATCCCGAAAAAATCGCCTGTCCTTGGCAACAGACGCTGAAACCAACCGAACATAAGGACATGCCCCCACCAGATGCCGGCGATGGGTCCCCGCTATCGCATCCACCCGTACTCGACAATGGCCGCTGCCGCGCCGAAGCTCAGGTTAGCGGCCAAAGGGCATTGGCGATGGCGCGGACCGACACGCTCTTTGGCCTCTCAGTCAGTTCGCGCGCTCACTTCCAGCGGCGCGGTCGTCGTTAAGCCGGGGCCAGCGGCGACGGCTGCTTGTTGCGCAACGGCTTGGCCGGAAGAAGCGGCCCTTTCTTCGGTGCGCACGACCAAGGCCTCGAAACGCGGGTCGTCGCGCAACGGGTCGAGGTCGGTGTCGAGCCGAAGATATTTCACCATCGGTGACGGGAGCCGGTCGGTGAAGCTGCGGCCTACCGCAGCTTGCTGATCTTGAGTTTGTCCGCCCGAGCGCGGATCTGGACCGATTCCTCGCTGCGCGTCAGCGCCTTGGCGATGGCGCGCACGCTCATGCCCTTGCCGGCGAGCAAGTGGAGCTTCTGGATCTCATCCTGCCGCCACGGCTGGCGGTGGCGCTCGAAGCGTTGCTCGCCCATGATCCACCCCTTCCCGGCAAGGCTGGCATCGGCCCCTCACCCTGCTAAACCCCGGCGCCAATGGCCGATCAGCCCCACCTCTACCTCGTCGACGGGTCGAGCTACATCTTCCGCGCCTATCACCGCCTGCCGCCGCTGACCAACCGCCACGGCATGAACGTCGGCGCGGTCTATGGCTACACGACCATGCTGTGGAAGCTCGCCGACGGCCTCAACCGGGCCGACGGGCCGACCCACATGGCGGTCATCCTCGACAAGTCGGAGCACACTTTCCGCAATGAGATGTACGACCAGTACAAGGCCAACCGCCCGCCGCCGCCCGAGGACCTGGTCCCGCAATTCCCGCTGATCCGCACCGCGACCCGCGCCTTCTCGATCCCGTGCATCGAGGAGGAGGGGCTCGAGGCGGACGACATCATCGCCTGCTATGGGAAGGCGGCCCTGGCCCAGGGCTGGAAGGTGACCATCGTCAGCTCCGACAAGGACCTGATGCAGCTCATCGAGACTCGCGAGGACGGGTCGGGCATCGATATGCTCGACACGATGAACGACCGGCGCATCGACCGCGATTATGTGATCGAGAAGTTCGGCGTGCCGCCGGAGAAGGTCGGCGACGTGCTGGCGCTGATGGGCGACAGCGTCGACAATGTGCCCGGAGTGCCGGGAATCGGGCCGAAGACCGCCTCGCAGCTGATCCAGCAGTTCGGCGATCTGGAGACGGTGCTGGCAAGCACCGATGCGATCACCAAGCCGAAGCTCAAGCAGTCGCTGATCGACCATGCCGACGCGGCACGGCTGAGCCGGGAGCTGGTCCGGCTGGTGTGCGACGCGCCGTTGCCCGAGCCGCTCGAGGATTTGGCGCTGACCGGGATTCCGCCGCAGCCCTTGAAGGAGTTCCTCGAGGAGCAGGGCTTCAAGTCGCTTCTGGCGCGGATGATCGGCGGCGGCGGCGGAGCGGTCGGGCGGAGCAGCAGCGGCGGCGGGATCAATGACGTCATGGTGTCGGTTTCGGCGCCTGAGCCAAGCGCCCCGGCACCGGCCGAGGAGATCGCCGTCGACCGCTCGGCCTATGAGACGGTGACCGACGAAGCGGCGCTCGACCGCTGGATCGAAGAGGCCCGAAGCCAAGGCTATGTCGCCCTCGACACCGAAACCGACTGCATCGATTGCGTGATCGCGCGGCTCGCCGGGATCAGCCTCGCGACGGCGCCCAACCGCGCCTGCTACGTGCCCGTCGGGCATAGCGGCGCCGACCTCTATTCGGATGCGCCGCAACAGCTCGACAAGGCCGCCGTGCTGGCGAAACTGAAGCCGCTGCTCGAGGACGAAGCCGTGCTCAAGATCGGGCACAATCTCAAGTACGACTGGGTGATGTTCGACAAGGAGGGCATCGACGTCGCGCCCTACGACGACACCATGCTGTTGAGCTTCGACCTCGACGCCGGGCGGCACGGGCACGGAATGGACGAGCTCGCCAAGCTGCACTTCGGTCATGAGTGCATCAGCTTCAAGTCGGTGTGCGGGACTGGCGCCAAGCAGATCACCTTCGACAAGGTGCCGCTGCCGCAGGCGACCCAATATGCGGCCGAGGACGCCGACATCACGCTTCGGCTGTGGCGGCGGCTGAAGCCGCGCATCGCCGCGGAGGGCGCGACCCAGGTCTATGAGCGGGTCGACAAGCCGCTGGTGCCGGTGGTCGGCCGGATGGAGCGGCGCGGGATCAAGATCGACCGCGATTACCTCGCCAAATTGTCGGGCGAGTTCGCCAGGGAGATCTCGGCCCTCGAGGAGAGTATCTACGAGGCCGCGTGCGGGCCGTTCACCATCGGCTCGACCCAGCAATTGGGCCATGTGCTCTACGAGCGGCTCGGCCTCAAGGGCGGGCGCAAGGGCAAGAGCGGCGCCTATTCGACCGACGTCACGGAATTGGAGCGGCTCGCGGGCGAAGGCGTCGAATGCGCCAAGCTGGTGCTCGACTGGCGCCAGCTGACCAAGCTCAAGAACACCTACACCGACGCGCTGCAGGCGCAGATCAACCCCGAGACGGGCCGCGTCCACACCAGCTTCAGCCTGGCGGCCGCGCAGACCGGGCGGCTCGCCTCGACCGACCCCAATTTGCAGAACATCCCGATCCGCACCGAAATCGGCCGCAAGATCCGCGACGCGTTCGTCGCCGAGCCGGGTCATGTGCTGATGAGCGCCGATTATAGCCAGATCGAGCTGCGTTTGGCCGCGCACATGGCCGACGTGCCGCCGCTGAAGGAAGCGTTTGCGAGCGGCGCCGACATCCACAATCTGACCGCGATCGAACTGTTCGGCTCGGAAGATCGGGAGAACCGCAACAAGGCCAAGACGATCAATTTCGCGATCCTCTACGGAATCTCGTCGTGGGGCCTGGCCGGCCGCCTTGGCGTCAGCCGCGAAGAGGGGCAGGCGATCATCGACCGCTATTTCGAGCGCTTCCCGGGCATCCGCAACTACATCGCCCAGACCCTGACTTTCGCGCGCGAGAACGGCTTCACCCGCACCCTGTTCGGGCGCAAGACCCACTTCCCCAACATCGACAGCCGGCAGCAGAATCTGCGCCAGGGAGCTGAGCGCGCGGCGATCAACGCGCCGATCCAGGGGACCAGCGCGGATTTGATCAAGCGGGCGATGGCGCGGATGGACGGGGCACTCGAAAGCGCCGGCCTCGAAGGCGTCCGGATGCTGCTCCAGGTCCACGACGAACTGGTGTTCGAAGTCCCCGACGGCCGTGAGGAACAGGCCGCCGACGTGATCCGCAAGGTGCTGGCCGACGCCGCCGAACCGGCGATCAAGCTCGACGTGCCGTTGGACGTCGAGGTCGGCTGGGGCAGCCATTGGGGCGCCGCGCATCGATGAAGCCTGATCCCGACCCGCTGCCGCCGTCGGCGGACCTCGCGGCGCTTGCCCGCGGCGGCCGGATCAACTTCTTCGGCTTCGTGCTTCGGCTCGCCGCGCGCCTGCCGTTCCTGTTCATCGCCGGCCGCATGTACGGCGCCGAGCAGCTCGGCCGTTTCGCTTATGCGGTGCTGATCGTCGAGTTCGCCGCCCAGCTGGCGACGCTGGGGCTGAAGCGCGGCCTCGCCCAGCAGCTCGCGCACACCGACAAGCCGCACGTCTGCATCGTCTGGGACGCCTTGCTGGTCGCCGCGCTCGGCTCGGTGATTGGAATGGCGCTGCTGTTCACATTCCCGCAGGCGATGTTCCCCAACAGCCGGATCTACGGCCTCGAATGGCTGCTCCCGGTGGCGGTGATCGCGCTCGCCTGGTCGGACGTGATGCTGGCCGCGCTCGCCTATCGCCACGACGTCGGGGCGACGGTCCGCGCCCGCGCCGTGGTTGAGCCGTGGACGCTCAGCATCGCCGCCTTCGGCCTGTGGTTCGTGTCGCCGCGCGACGGGCTGCTGTTCGCCTACGCGCTGTCGATGGTCGCCGCGCTGATCGCGTCGGCGGTTCCGTTCCTCAAGAGCTATGGGGTGCCGCGCGACTGGAACCCCGACCCGGCGACCCTGTGGCGAATGGCGCGGCGCAACTTGCCGGTCGCCGCGGCCGACGCGGTCGAATGGGGATCGCGCCGGGTCGACATCGCCATCCTCGGGCTGTTCGTCAGCCCGGCGGTGGTCGGCATCTATTATGTCGCCCAGAACATCGCCTCGCTGCCGTCGAAATTGAAAACCAGCTTCGACCCGATCCTCGGACCGGTCATCTCGCGCAACATCGCCGCCGGCAACAGCCAGGCGGTGGCCAGGCAGGTCCGGCAGGTCGGCTTCTGGGTGATCGCGGCGCAGCTCGCGGTGGCGATGGCGCTCGCCATCCCCGGCGAAGGCGTGCTCGGGCTGGTCGGGCCGGCCTTTGTGTCCGGTACGGCGGCGCTCTCCGTGCTGCTGTTCGCCGAAGTCGTCGCGGCCACCGCGACGGTCAGCGAATCGGCGCTGATCTATTGCGCGCGCAAGCGCAACATGGCGATCAGCCTGGCGATGATCGTGGTCCAGGCGGGAATGTCGGTCGGCCTGATACTGCTGTTCAAGCGCCTCGGCTGGACGCCGATATGGCAGGCCGCGGGCCCCGCCATCGCCTTGCTGATCGCGCTCGGCATGGCGGCGATCGCCAAAGCGGGGCTGCTGTCGCATTTGTTGAAAGCGCCGGTGTCGGGCTGGCGGTGGGAATTGGTGTGGGCCGCCGCGGCCGCAGCGGCCGCCGGGCAGCTGGCGATCCTGCTGCCCGAATGGCTTGAATTGAGCGTCGGCATCCCGGCGATCCTGCTGGTGTTCGGGGCGGTGCTGCGGTGGCGCGGCTTCGCCGACGAGGACCGCGAGCTGTTCAAGATGAAGGAGTCCGGCGTCGAGGAATTGAGCCTGCCCGACCCGGGCACCGGCGGCGACGCGCCGAGGTAGCTTGCCCTCTCCTTCAGGGGAGGGGACTCGGTCGATCGGCCTAGCGGAAGGGAGCGATCAGGGCCCGCCCGATCGGCAGCCACGCCTCGCTGTTGGAGAAAGCGTCGGCGTTGAGCCGAAAGAGGTGGACGAGCAGCCCGATCGCCATGACGGCGTAGACCTTGCGGCAGACGAACATGTCATAGGCGATCGCGATCAGCAGCGGCGCAAGGTTCAGCGGCTGCCAGACGAGATCGCTTTCGATTCCCGTTCGGCCGACCAGCCGGCCCAATCCGACCACGGCGATCGAGAAGGTCGCCAGGAACATCGCCCGTTTATGGAGGTACGGGCGCTTTCGGTAGGCGACGGCCGCGGCGAGGAAGCCCGCGAAGTACACCATGTCGATGACCGGGAAGAAGGCGAACGCCGCGGCTGCTTCGTAGTCGTTTTTGCGGACGCCGAGCCGATGCGCGAGCAAGGCCGCCGCGTAGAGCCCGACCGCGGCAATAATGAACCCGTAGGCGGCAAGCCACGGGCCCATGGTCAGGTGAATGCGGGCGCGACCGGTCATAATCAGCGTCGCCTGGGAAATGTAGAGAAGCAGCCAGACTGTGAACAATGCGGCGTGGAGGTGAATCAGCCAGAATTGCGCGGTCGCCGCAGGAGTTCGGCCGGTGACGGCGGTGAAATATTGCGGCCAGAAGCCGCCGATCGCGAGCGCCAGCATGACGAGGCCGAGGATGGTGAAGAACGGCGACTTGCGAAGCCGCGTGCGAGCGCTCGCCGATGGTCCGACTGTCGCCGAGGCTGTGCTCATCAGGCCCCCCCAAGTGCAAGGGCGTTAGCACAGCGGCCCGCTTCGACCTAACAATCGGCGGCTGGTTGGATGCGTTTGCCTGTTCTTGGAATCGCGTTCTTCAGGAATCGAGCTGCAAAAAGAGCCAGCGAGCGTCATGATCGATGCGCTTCTGATACATTGCGGATGCTTGTGCGTTACCGCCGCACAAGCGATTTAAGTGTGGGGCGCACTCGCGACGAACGCATGATTGTCCATGGAGATTATGAGCGAGACGGGTACGCCCACATCGAGCGCCTGATGCCGCCCGAAGTCACGCAGGCGTTGCTCGACCAATATTGGCGCGACTTGCTCGATGGGAAAGTGCCGGTTTTGTTCAAGCAGAACCCATTGCTTTCAAAGCCGGCCATGGAATTGCATGGCTCCAAGTCGCCCGCCGTCACGACCTTTCTTTGGGGCCTGACGCCGACCATGTCCGAATTGAGCAAATGCGACCTTCTTCCGACCTATGCCTTCTTCCGGCTGTATCAAAATGGCGACACGCTTCGCGTCCACAAGGACAGGCATGCGTGCGAACACAGCCTGTCGCTCACCTTGGGTTACAGTGACGAGCAACCGTGGGAGTTCAATATTGGGCATAGCGAGGCGCGCTCCGACGCAATGCACTCGGACGACTTCGGCAACGAACCGTTTTCCACGATTGCCATGCGGCCCGGAGATGCGGTGCTCTACAGAGGGACACGGCGCCGCCACGGTCGACAGTCTCCTAACCCCAACAAATGGTCGGCGCATCTGTTCTTGCATTGGGTGGACCGCAACGGCCCATATCGTAAGCATGCCTTCGAACGGTGGCCCGACGCACCCGCGTTGGTTGACTGACTGCAACAGCTTTACCGGTTTTTCCACGCTGGGCCCGCCCGCTTTGACCCAGGGTCGCTAATGTCCGCTTTCCAACCACCGCGGGCATCAGCGCGCCAATCCCCCAACCTAGTCCTACGCAGAGGGCTAATGCCGGAAGTGCCGCATGC
>Ga0136621_1001165_pt1 | contig 10646 bp, 9 predicted proteins | sample AntDryUQ445A2306_FD_104673 | JGI IMG/M metagenome (GOLD analysis project Ga0136621, IMG submission 104673) | Polar desert sand microbial communities from Dry Valleys, Antarctica - metaG UQ445A (23.06) | ecosystem: Environmental > Terrestrial > Soil > Desert | place: Antarctica: Dry Valley...
AGCACGGGTGCGTCTGCGGGTAGTCCGAAGCTTTCTCGGCCCCGTTCGCGACTCGCGCCCATGTGCGAGCGAGGGACGGGGCGCCCGACGACCCGATATTTTGCGCCGTCGCGACCTTCGATCGGGTACGCGAGAAAGACGGCGCGCGCGAACGGCGCGGCCAGCCGGTTCGCAAGGCCGAGGTGGGCGTCCGCCTCGGTGAGCGCTGCCGGAATGCCACGGAGCCGAGCCGCCAGCACCATCGGCCCGGCGACGTACCCGCCCGCGCCGAGAACGACGTCCGGCCGGCGCCGAGCGAGGATCCGGCTACAGGCGAACGGCGCTCGGGCGGCGCGGACGAGCGCGCGTGCGAGGCCGACTCCCGGGCGGCGCGGGATCCCCGAGATCGAGAACGTGTCGAGCTCGTAGCCCGCTTCAGGAACCAGATGCGACTCGACGCGGTCGGGCGACCCGGCGAACGTCACTCTGACCCCGCGCGCGCGGAGCGCCTCCGCGACTGCGAGCGCGGGCCGGACGTGCCCGGCGGTTCCTCCCGCCGCGATCAGACACGCGAGCCTGGACGACCTTTCCATTGACGGCGATGTTAAGGAGAATCCCGACCCCGGCGAGGAGCACGACGAGGCTCGAGCCGCCGTAGGAGACGAACGGGAGCGGGATCCCGGTGAGCGGCGCGATCCCGAGCACGGCAGCGAGGTTGACCGCCGCCTGCCCACAGACGAGCGCGGTGAGTCCGGCGGCGAGCAGCTTCCCGAAGGGATCGCGGCAGCGCAGCGCGATTCTGAATCCCGCGATGGCGAAGACTGCGAAGGCGCCGATCACGAGCGCCGACCCGACGAGCCCAAGCTCCTCGCCCACGACGGCGAAGATCATGTCCGTGTGCGCCTCGGGGAGGTAGAGGACCTTCTGCACGCCTTCGCCGAGACCCTCGCCGACGAGCCCGCCCGAGCCGATCCCGATCATCGCCTGGACGATCTGGAATCCCGATCCTTCGGCGTCGCTCCAGGGGTCGAGGAAGCTGAAGACACGAGCGCGGCGATACGGCTCGACCCAGATGGCCGCAAGCCCGACGCCGACGGCCAGAACCGATGCGGCCACGAGCAAGCGCACGGGAACTCCGGCCACGACGAAGACGGCGAGCATCATCCCGCAGAGGGTGATGGTCGTCCCCAGATCGGGCTCGAGCAGGATGAGCCCACAGAAGATCGCGGTCAGGAGGCCAAGGGGGCGGGCAAGCTCGCCGAGCGTCCTCGGTGGAGGCCGACGGGCGAGGTAGACCGCGGCGAAGAGGCAAAGCGCGAGCTTCGCCAGCTCGGACGGCTGGAAGCTCGCGGGCCCCAGCAGAAACCAGCGGCGCGCGCCGTTGATTTCCGGCGCGACGACCAGCACGGTGGCGCAGAGCCCGAGCGCCACGAGGAGGAGCGGCGGTGCGACGTAGCGCAGGCGGTGGTAGTCGAACTGCGACGCGACGAGCATCAGGACGATTCCGAGGAACGCGTAGATGGCTTGCCGTTTCAAGAAGCTCATCGGATCGCCGTTCCCGAGCGCCGCGGACGCCGAGGTGGCGCTGTAGACCATCACTAGGCCGAAGGCGACAAGCCCGAGCGTCACCGACACGAGGAGCTTCTGATCGAACCGACTATCTCCTTTCACGAAAGCTCCCCGACGAGCCGGCGGAACTCGTCGCCCCGAGCCTCGAAGTCCTCGAACTGATCCCAGCTCGCACACGCCGGCGAGAGCAGGACGATCTCGCCTGTGCTCGCGGCGGCCGTCGCGCGACGGAGCGCGACAGCGAGCTCCCCGCAGAACGTGTACGCGATGCCGGCATCGTCGAGCGCGCGCGCGACGTCCGGAGCGGCGGTGCCGATCAGATAGGCGTGGTCTTCCGGCAGGAGCGCTCGAGCGAGCGGTGCGTAGCTCTCGTTCTTCCCGAGCCCACCGAGGATGACGTGCAGCGTGGAGTCGCGAAGTGCCGCGATCGCGCGCAGCGCCGCGGCGACATTCGTCGCCTTGGAGTCGTTGACGTAGCGAACGCCGCCCACGGTCGCGATCTCCTCGATGCGATGGGGGACGCCGGAGAAGCTCTGGAGCGCCGAGGCGATGGCTTCGTCGGGCACGCCCGCCACCCGCGCGGCCGCGGTCGCGGCCGCGGCGTTCTCCCTGTTGTGGGCTCCCGGGATCCGGGGCTCGGCCGGAAGAGGATCGTCGAACGCGAACTCGACTCGGCGCGCGCCGCCAGGGATCGGGCCGAAGCCACGCGGGACGACAGCCGTGTCGTCCTCCGTCTGCAGCTCGAAGATGCGGAGCTTCGCGTCGGCGTACCACTCGAAGGTGCCGTGGCGGTCGAGGTGATCAGGCTCGAGATTCAGGAGGACGGCGATCCGCGGCCGCAGGGTCTCGACGTCCTCGAGCTGGAACGACGAGAGCTCGCACACGATCCAGGTGTCGGATTGCACGGAGCCTACGAGTGACGTGAGCGGGCGGCCGACGTTCCCGGCCACCTCTACCGGCAACCCCGCCGCGCGGAACATCGCGCCCAGGAGCTCGCTCGTCGTCGTCTTGCCGTTCGTCCCGGTGACCCCGATCAGCGGGTTCGGGAGCAGGCGAACGCCGAGCTCGATCTCGCTCCAGATGGGGATGCCGCGGTGGCGAGCATCCACGACGAGGGGCGTCTCCCCCGGCACGCCCGGGCTCTTCACCACGAGATCGATTCCCCCTGCCGCCAGCATGTGCAGTGCCTCCTCCTCGCGTCCGAGGAGGACTTCGACACCGACCTCGCCGAGCCTTCCCACGTCGACCGACTCGTCACGGTCGTAGCCGACGACCACCGCGCCCTGTGCTCGAAGGGCCTCTGCCGCTGCTTTTCCCGAGCGTGCGAGCCCGACGACGAGAACGCGCGCGCCGGCGAGCTCCGCCACAGGGTTCACTGCTCGACGATCTGGAGGAAGTCCCGGTAGAAAAGGGCGAAGCCGGACGCGCAGAGAATCGCGCAGACGATCCAGAAGCGCACCATCACCTTCGTCTCCGACCAGGCTTTCATCTCGAAGTGGTGGTGAATGGGCGCCATCAGGAAGACGCGCCTCCCGGTCCGCTTGAAGCTGACGACCTGGATGATCAGCGAGAGCACCTCGATCACGAAGATGCCCGCGATCAGGAGCAGCAGGATCTCGGTGTCGGTGACGATCGCAAACCCCGCGATCGCGCCGCCGAGCGCCATCGAGCCTGTGTCGCCCATGAAGAGCTCGGCGGGGTGCGCGTTGTACCAGAGGAAGCCGATCGTTCCCCCGACCAGCGCGGCCGCCAGGGTCGCGACGTCGAGGTAGACCTCACTCCGTTCCCCCGGGTCACCCGAGCGGAGCCAGGCGATGCCTGCGATGGCGAGGAAGGTGAGCAGCATGATCGTTGTCGTTCCGGCCGCTAGCCCGTCGATTCCGTCGGTGAGGTTCGCGCCGTTCACGGTGCCGGCGATGACGAGGAAGAGGAAGGCGTAATAGGCGGCGCCGAGGTCGATCTCCCAGCCCGCGAGCGGGACGTACACCGTGGTCGAGAACGACTGCGTCTCCTGGAGGAGGATCGCCGCTCCCACCGTTACGGCCACGAGCAAGACCATCTTCCAGCGCCCCGGCAAGCCGAGCGAGTGGCCTTGACGGAGTTTCAGGTAGTCGTCGGTGAATCCGATCGCTGAGCAGCCGAGCAAGATGAAGAGCACCGTCAGCGCCTCCGCCGTGTACTGCGAAAGGGCGAGGAACGGGATCACCGCCGTTCCGACGATCAGAAGGCCGCCCATCGTGGGAGTCCCTTGCTTCACGACGTGCGCGGCCGGGCCTTCCGCCCGGATCTGCTGACCGAGATTGTGCGCGCGGAGAGTCTCGATGAGCTTCGGCCCGATGACGACGGCAGCGACCATCGCCAGCAGGCCGGCAATCAGGACTGGGACCATGCACGGGCGAAGTTCGTGATCTCGGCCGCTATGCCTTCGAGCCCGACGGCACGCGAGGCTTTCACGAGCACCGCGTCGCCGGGGCGCAGGAATGCGCGGGCGGCGTCCAGAGCTCCCTCCACGGCGGGCGCCCAGACAGCTGGTTGATAGGCGCGTGCGGGCTGGCCGACGCCGATCACCTGGACATCGAGCTTTGCAGCGAGCTCGCCGATCTCCCTGTGGTAACGCGCTGTGTGGTCTCCCAACTCGGCCATCTCGCCCAGGATCGCGACGCGCCGGCGCAGGCCCGCTCGCTCCGCGAGATGCTCGAGCGCGGCCCGCATCGAGTCGGGGTTCGCGTTGTAGGCGTCATTTACGACGAAGCCTCCTCCCGGGAGAACGAGCTCCTCCCCGCGCCAGGGAGAGAGGCGAATCCCGGAAGTGCCTTCACTCGCTTTCGCGAGCGGCAGGCCGAGCGACGCGTACGCATGGAGTGCGGCGAGCGTATTGACGGCGTGGTGACGCTGCGTGAACGGAAGCTCGAGCTCGACGATCTCTGCGTCGATGTGGAAACGGCCTCGGCCGCCGTCGAGCTCGACATCGGCGGGATCGAAACGGCGAAGCGTGATGTCGTCGCGATGGAGGAAGGGCTCGAGCTCGCCGGCATGCGCGGGTACCACGGCGGTGCCGCCTTCGGGCAGAGCGGCGATGGCCTCGGCGTTCGCCTCCGCAACGCGCTCGACGCTGCCGAGGAGCTCCAGATGCTCCGGCCCGATGTGGGAGACAAGCGCGATGTGAGGCTGTGCGACAGCGCAGAGCGCCGCGACCTGGCCGAGGCCGCGCATTCCCATCTCGGTGACGAGGATCTCCGTCTCGGGCTCGAGCCGGCAGACAGTCAGCGGCAGGCCGATCTCGTTGTTCAGGCTCTTCTCCGCCCAGATCGTCGCCGCGTGCGGCGCGCAGAGCGCTCCGAGGATGTCTTTGGTCGACGTCTTCCCGGCCGACCCGACGACGGCGACCACGCGAGCGTCGCTCTTGGAGCGAACGAGCGAGGCGAGCGCTGCGAGAGCCGCTTCCTGGTCGTCCGGAACGAGCGTGGCGGCGCCTCGCGCCCGGGCATCCTCGACATGGCGGACCCCCGTGTTGAGCGCAACGAAGAGATCGCCTGGACCGACCTCACGGGAGTCGGCCTTGATCCCGACGACCGGCCGGTCGGAGTCGTCCGCCGCGAGTAGACCGAGCCGGAGCGCGGAGATCTCTTCGAACGGAACCGAAATCACGACATGGCCCTTTCAGCCACGACCTGGTGGCTGTCACTGAACCAGTGACGAGTGTGCGTCGCGACCCGGTGACTGCCACAGAACCGGTTACGAAAGCGCATCGATTTGTCCACACGTGGCTTCCACAGACATGACCCTGTGCTTGGCACAGAAGGTGTTACGAATGCGTGCCAATTTGTGCACAAGCCTCGCTTCAGCTCGTCGCACGCAGCTCGGCGAGCGCCTCGCGGGCGACGACACGATCGTCGAACGGGTGCACCGTCCCGGCGATGTCCTGACCCTGCTCGTGCCCCTTGCCGGCGATGACGACGACGTCGCCCGGCTCTGCACTGCCGATCGCGCGCACGATCGCGCTCCTCCGGTCGGGGTCGATCTCGACGTCGACCCCGGATCCCTGCAGCACGTCCTGGATGATCGCCAACGGGTCTTCGGAACGCGGGTTGTCGGAGGTCACGATCGCCAGCTCCGCTCCCGCGACAGCGACCTTTCCCATCAAAGGTCTCTTCCCCCGATCCCGGTCGCCCCCCGCCCCGAAGACCACGATGACCCTGCCGTCGCCGAGACCTCGCGCGGCGCGGAGCACCGTCTCGAGTGAGTCCGGTGTATGGGCATAGTCGACGACGACGGCGAACGGTTGCCCCGCATCAACGACCTCGAAGCGCCCGGGAACGCCGGTAACTCGTGCGATGCCCTCGACGATCGCCGCTTCGCCCAGTTCGAGGAGAACTCCGGCCGCGACCGCGCCGAGCACGTTCTCGACGTTGAAGATCCCGCGTAGAGATGTCTCGATCTCGAGCCCGGCCGCGCGAAACCTGCTGCCCTGCGCAGTCAGCTCGAGATCCTCCGCAACGACCTCTGCTCCCGCCTCGAATCCGAACGTCACGAGCGGCGCCTTGTGCCGATCGGCGAGCTCGTCTGCTAGCCGTCGACCCCACTCGTCGCCGACGTTGACCGCCGCTGGCGGAGGAACCAAACCTGTGAAGAGACGCCGTTTGGCCTCGAAGTAGTCCTCCATCGTGCCGTGGAGGTCGAGGTGATCCTGGCTCAGATTCGTGAAGACGAGCGCGTCGAACCTGACCCGGTCGAGCCGTCGGAGCGCTGCGCCGTGCGACGAGGCCTCGACGGCAACGCTCCGGTCACCTGCATCCAGCATTTCGCGGAAGAGCCGCTGGAGATCCGCGGCCTCCGGTGTCGTGAAGGGTGCCGGGCGCGACTCTCCACCGACGATCCATTCGATCGTTCCGACGAGGCCGGGGCGCTTCTCGGCGGAAGTAAGCATCGAGTGGAGCAAATACGCCGTCGTCGTCTTACCGTTCGTCCCGGTCACGCCCGCGACCTCGAGCTCCTTCGTCGGCTCGCCGAAGAACGCGGCGGCAGCGAGGGCCATCGCCGCCCGCGAGTCGTCGACCACGAGCTGAGGAGCGCCCACCTCGAGCACGCGCTCGACGACGAGAGCTAGCGCGCCACGCTCGATCGCCTCCGAGGCGAGATCGTGCCCGTCAACGCGCTCTCCGCGAACACAGAAGAAGAGCGCTCCTTTCGTAACCCTCCGCGTGTCGTAGGCGAGGTCGCCGATCGCGACCGAGCCGGCTCCGATGACCTCGCTCGGGGCAAGCGCCCGGATGAGGGCCTCGAGCTCCACTCCTCCGAAGGCTAGACAACCGGCGCGAGACCGGAATCCGCTCACGCGACTTGCGTCGAGAATCTGGTGACTGTCACCGCAGGTGACAGTCACCTGCTTGTGCGGAGCAGCCGCCCATGAGCCTCAGTCCGCAGTACGCGGCGAATCGGGCGGAACCTCGAGATGTTGCAGGTTGAAGCGGGCGATCTGCCTGAATGCCGGAGCCGCGACCACGCCACCGTAGATCAAGCCGCTCGGCTCGTCGACCATGACCATGATCACGAGCCGCGGCTTGGTCGCCGGCACGAGCCCGACGAACGACGCGACGTAGCGCGTGTGCGAATAGGTGCCGTCAGGATCGATCTTTGCTGCCGTGCCCGTCTTCCCGGCAACGGTGTAGCCGGGAATCGCCGCTTCCGTGCCCGTGCCCTCGAGCACGACGCCGCGAAGCATGGAGAGCATCTTCGTCGAGACCCCGCGCGAGACGATGCGCTTTCCTCGCTTCTGCTCGACTGGGCGTCCGTCGACACGCTCGATCAGATGGGGCTTCACCAGCACGCCACCGTTCGCGATTGCAGCGTACGCCCTCGCCATCTGGATCGGAGTGACCGCGATCCCGTGCCCGATGGGCACCGTGCCGATCGTCGATCCCGACCACTGGTCGAGCGGGAGCGCGAACCCGGACGATTCGCCGGGAAAGTCGATGCCGGTCGGCTGACCGAATCCGAACGTGTCGATCCAGTGAGCGAGACGACCTTCGCCCAGGCGCTGCGCGATCGTGATCGTGCCGATGTTCGACGAGCGCTCGACGATCGCGCGCACGCTCATCCGCTCCGTCCCGCGCGTGTGCGACTCGTGGATGACGCGGTCCGCAACCTGCAGGGTCGGCGGCAGCACGAAGGTGCTCCCCGGCTTCACGATTCCCTCCTCGAGACCTGCGGCGACCGTGACGAGCTTGAACGTCGACCCGGGCTCGTACGTGTCGGTGACGGCACGGTTCCGGCGGCGATCGGCTCGCGTCGTCGGGAAGCGGTTCGCGTTGAAGCCGGGGGCGACCGCCATCGCGAGCACCGCTCCTGTGTACGGATCCATCACGATCGCGGAAGCCGACCGCGCTCCGTAGTCACGAACCGTCTCGCGCAGAATCGCCTCCGCGTTCGCCTGTATCTGGTGGTCGACCGTGAGGCGCACGTTCCGCCCCGGGGTCTCCGGGCTCGTCGAGACGACATCGAGGGCGCGCCCGATAGGGTCCTTGACGATCGTCTGGCTCCCCGGCTTCCCGGCGAGCACCTTCTCGAGCGAGCGCTCGAGACCCTCGAGGCCCTTGTTGTCGAGACCCGCATAGCCGAGAATCTGCGACGCCACAGGCCCCTGGGGATACGTTCGGAGCTCCTCCGAGTAGAAGCCGAGGCCGGCGAACCCGAGCTTCTCGAGCTCCTCTGCGGCAAGCGGATCGACCTTGCGGGCGATGTAGGCGAAGCCCTTCGAGCGGTCGGCGAGCTGCGGGTAGACCGCCGCGGGGTCGAGGTCGAGTGCTTCCGCGGCCGCAAGGGTCAGGTCCTTGGGACGGACGACCTGCTGCGGGTTCGCATATACGGTCGTGGTCTGCCGGCCGATGGCGAGCGGCTCTCCGTTGCGGTCGGAGATCGTGCCGCGCGCGGCCGGGACGACGACGGTCTCATGGTGCTGGCGCACGGCCATCGCCGCGTAGGCGTCTCCATTCACGACCTGGAGCCAGAACGCCCGCGCGAGCGCAAGTCCGAGGACGAGGACGAAAGCCGCCGCAAGCAGGCCGATACGACGATTCGCCGCGGCGCGGGTCACCGCTTGAGCCGGACGTAGATCATCGTGTCGGGATCGGCGAGCGTCAGTCCGAGCTCGTTCGTCGCCACCCGCTCGATGCTCGCCGTCGCCGCAGCGCTGGAGAGCTCGGAGCGGAGGCCCGCGATGTCGGCCTTCAGCTGCGAGCGCTCCCGCCCGACCTGGTCGAGCTCGACGTTGAGCCGCAGAACGGCAACGTTCACGGCCACGACTCCGGCGAGGAGCACCGCGAAGAGGACGATCCAGAGGACGCCACCGCCTAGGAGCCGCGGTTTCGCCTGACCTCGCGAGCGCGGACGAGCCGCGCGTGCGCCCTGTGCGATCGAGGACACTAGTGGTCTCTCCGGGAAGTCCGGTGCTGCTTGGGCGAGCGAAAACCGAGCAGCGCTGAGTGCGTCCCGCCGCAGATACGGTCGTGCTTCGCCGGCGAGAACCGAGCAGGCCTAGGACGCAGGGAGCGCCAATGTTGGTGAACATTGGCGCGACTGAGGACGACGGCATGCGAAGTGTTCGCGAGGAGCGCGAATGCGGGCGTATCTACGGCGGGGAGCACGAAGACGCGGGGAGTCCTTGGAAACGGCGTTGGGGTCAGACCCGTGGGGTCTGACCCCAACACGGTCTCACATGTCGAGGCGACTGAGGACGACGCGCTGCGAAGCGTTGGCAGCCAGCCAAGCGGTGCCGTACTTCCCGGAGCGACCACTAGATCTTTACCGCTGCGCGTAGGCGGGCAGAAGCTGCCCGCGGGTTGTCGTCGACCTCTCGCGCGGACGGTCGCACCGGCTTCGAGGTCAGGATCCGGAGCTCGGGCTCATGCCCGCAGACGCAGACCGGAAAGTCGGGCGGGCATGTGCACCCGCGAGCCAGGTCGCGGAGGAAGTGCTTCGAGATCCGGTCCTCGAGCGAGTGGAAGCTGATGATGGCGAGCCGGCCGCCCGGCCTGAGCATCTCGAACGCCGCAGGCAGCCCCGCCTCGAGCGAGTCGAGCTCATGATTCACCTCGATGCGAAGCGCCTGGAACACGCGCTTTGCCGGGTGGCCCTCTCCGAAACGCGCAGGAGCCGGAATCGACGCGCGCACGACGTCGACGAGGTGTCCCGTGCGCTCGATCGCAGCCTCTTGACGCCGACGCACGATCCCGCGCGCGATCTGCCGCGAGTAGCGCTCCTCGCCGTACCGGCGAAAGATCGTCGCGAGCTCCTGCTCGTCCCAGGTCGCGACGATGTCGGCCGCGCTCGGCTCGTCGGACGGATCCATGCGCATGTCGAGCGGGGCGTCGGTCGCGTACGAGAACCCGCGCTCGTGCCGGTCGACCTGCATCGAGGAGAGACCCAGGTCGAGCAGGACTACATCGGCCCTGACACCGTTCCCGGCGAGCTGCGAGAGAACGACTGCGTAGTCGCCGCGGAGGAACCGCGTCTGCACGCCCCGCGCCGAGGCCTTGACCCGGTCGAAGTACGGCCGCACGGTCGGGTCGCGATCGATCGCGACGAGCTTCCCGCTGCCCTGGAGGTCGGCAGCGAGAAGACGCGAATGGCCCCCGGCACCGAAGGTCGCATCGACGATCGTCTCACCCGGCTGCACGGAAAGGAGCTCGCGCACCTCCTCCGCGAGAACAGGGATGTGATCAGCTGCGTTTGTCCGCAAGACGTTCGGCAACATCGCCCGCACTCCCTTCGATCGCGCTCAGATGGGTTGCCCATTCCGACCTGTCCCAGATCTCGATGTGGTCGTGGACTCCTGCGAGGACGACCACCTTGTCCACCGACGCATGCGTCGCCAGCTGCGGCGGGAGGAGCACCCGCCCCTGCTTGTCGAGCTCCGCGACCGTTGCCCCCGCGAAGACGAACCGCTTCATCTCGCGCGCCTCCCGGTTGAGCGAGTCGAGCTCGGCAATTCGCGCCACGTTCGCGTCCCAGCCCGCTCTCGGGTAGACGTCGATGTTCTTCTCGATTCCTCGCGCCAGTACGACGCCCCCGTCCAACGCGTCGCGGAACCGCGCCGGCAG
>Ga0136621_1001167_pt1 | contig 10641 bp, 7 predicted proteins | sample AntDryUQ445A2306_FD_104673 | JGI IMG/M metagenome (GOLD analysis project Ga0136621, IMG submission 104673) | Polar desert sand microbial communities from Dry Valleys, Antarctica - metaG UQ445A (23.06) | ecosystem: Environmental > Terrestrial > Soil > Desert | place: Antarctica: Dry Valley...
CGCTGGTTATCATCCTCACTATTCTACCCTGTCCTATTCTGTCTCTTCGCGTACCGCAATTTACTGCAACCGTACTGCAACCGGGCCAGAACAGAGACGAATTTAATAGGACTCAGGCTCTTCTAGGATCGCCAAAACCCGCTTATGTAAGCAGAATTCTCCTACATGCTGGGCCGCAATCGGAGCTAGCGGATCGCCCTCGCATGGCGGAGGTCACGAGTTCGAGTCTCGTCGGGTCCACTCTCCGGGTGCATCGTGAACGGATGCGCGATCTGCTAGCGCAATCCGCTAGCGCGGGCTCTTTGACAAGACCTCGGTTTCGAGTAGGGATCGCACGCGCTCGAACTCCTCTGTTAGACTTTTCATGAGTCTCGGAGCGGGCGCGAGGTCTCCAGAGCCGCCAGCCCGCTGCAACCTGTCACAGATCCGCGCCATCTTCGCCGCGCCCATGTTGCCGGAGCTGCCCTTGAGGGTGTGGGCTTCGCGCTGCACGGATGTCGCATCGTGCTCGCGGACGGCGCCGTTCAGAGCTTCGATGCGGGAAGATGCGTCGGCCAGGAACATCTCCGCGAGCTCGCCCAGCAGATCGGGCTCATCATCTTCCTGAAGCGCGCGCAGGCCCGTGAGAACGCTCCTGTCCAGAGAATCCTGGGATCGAGGGGGACTTCCCAGTAGAGCGTCCGGTCTCCGGGAACCTCCATCCGGGGTAGGACCGTGATCTCTGGATATCGGGGACTCCGGTGACGCCCAGCGTTGGATCACTGCTTCCAGCTTCTCGCTGTTTATGGGTTTCGTCACATATTCGTCCATCCCCGACTCGAGCGCCTTCTGACGGTCGCCCTGCATGGCGTTGGCCGTCATCGCGATGATGGGCGTGCGTCCTGTCGTACGGTCCTCCTTCTCCTGGCGCCGTACCTCCCTGGTCGCTTCGTAGCCGTCCATCCCAGGCATCTGCACGTCCATCAGGACCACCGCATAGGATGCGCGAGACAGGGCTTCAAGGGCCTCGCCGCCATCCTCAGCCACGTCGGCGCTGTAGCCGAGCCTCTCGACCATCTTCACGGCCACCCTCTGATTGACCGGGTTGTCCTCCACCACGAGCACACGAGAGGAGAGACTCGCGTCCGGTGACTCGTGGCGGGCGGGTGGCAGAGCAACCGGGCTCGGGACGTTCTCGTCCGGCGGAACTCCCCGCGAAACCGTCGCCGTGAGGCAGTCCACAAGCTCCTGATGCCTCACGGGCTTGGTCAGATGGGCTGCGAGATCCGCGCTCTCTTTCTCGGCGACGTGCGTGCCCACGGGTGAGAGCATCACCAGCCGGGTGGAGGAGATAGGCTCGTCCGCTTTGATCTCCCGCGCCAGGCCCACGACACTCGTTATGGACGCCCGCGCGTCCAGCATCGCCAGGTCGTATGGTTCTTCGCGCCGGACAGCATCCCGCAGCAGCGACAACGCCTGCTCGCCTCCCTCGGCGGAGTCCGCTCGGGCTCCACACAGAGATAGCTGTTCGAGCAATATCGCGCAACTGGCGTTCACATCACCCACCACCAGGACGCGAGGAGGCTGGATCCCCTCGGCGCCGGACGGCAGCTCTTCCACTTCCGCCGAAGGTCCTTTCCCGAAGCGTGCGGTAAACCAGAAGACGCTGCCCTGGCCGGACACGCTCCAAACCCCGATCTCTCCACCCATTATCTCCACGAGCTTGCTGGAGATGGCGAGCCCCAGTCCCGTACCTCCATACTTGCGAGTTGTGGAGGTGTCGGCCTGCGTAAAGGCCTCGAAGAGCGACGTCTGCTGCTCCCCGGTCATGCCGATGCCTGTGTCAGAGACCTCGAAACGGACCACGGCCTCGTGCCCGGTCTCCCGAACCAGGGCGGCGCGGACGACGATCTCTCCCGTCTCGGTGAATTTCACGGCGTTGTTGATCAGGTTGTTCAAGACCTGCTTGAGCCGTCCAGGATCTCCCTCCAGCACGGATGGCACACCACGCCCTACCACCGTTGCGATCTCAAGTCCCTTGCCGAAGGCGTGCTCGGCGAAGAGGTCGGCGGCATCCTCCACTGCGGCGCGCGGTTCGAACTCTATGTATTCCAGGTCCATCCGTCCGGCTTCTATCTTCGAAAAGTCCAGTATGTCGTTTACGACCGTGAGCAGCGCGTCTCCCGAAGACCGTATGGTCTGGGCGTACTCGCGCTGTTCGTCGGAGAGGCCGGTGTCCATCAGGAGCTCGGTCATCCCGATGACGCCGTTCATGGGCGTCCTTATCTCGTGGCTCATGTTCGCCAGAAACTCGCTCTTGGCCCGGTTGGCCTGCTCCGCCGCCTCGCGGGCTTCGCGCATGGCGATCTCGGTTCTCTTGCGCTCGGTGATGTCTTCGACCTGGGACACGAAGTAGAGAGGCTCGCCTCCCGCCCCGGTCACCAGCGAGACGCTTAGCATGGCCCATACCGCGTGCCCATCCCCGTGCAAGTAGCGCTTCTCCATCTGGAACGAGGAGCACTCTCCCTCAATGAGCCGCCGTACCTGTTCGAGGTCGGCTTCCAGGTCTTCGGGATGGGTGATATCCTGGAAGGTCTTTTCAAGAAGCTCTTCTTCGGAGTAGCCAAGCATCCCGCACAGCGAGCGGTTCACCTGCAACCACTCGCCATCAAGCCCGACCAGAGCCATGCCGATGGGAGCATCCCCGAAAGCCCTCCTGAAGCGTTCCTCCGCCTCACGCAGTTCCCGCTCCGCCCTCTTGCGCTCCGTTATGTCCACCACGGCTCCCTCGATACCCCTCATCTCCCCGGAGACATTCCGTAGTGCCCGCGCGCTCAGGGAGAACCATATTTCGCCACCGTCTTTGCGCCTTCCGAGCCTCTCCACGCTCGACAACCTGTCGCGTTGCCGGAGCTGGCGGACCATCTCCTCTCGCTCCTCCGGGTCCATGTAGAGCTGCCGGCCGATGTCAGAGACAGTGGAGACCATCTCCTGCGGAGAGTCGTAACCGAAGATGCGAGCCATCGCCGGATTTGCCATGACCAGGCGTCCATCCGGGGTGCCCTGATAGATCCCTTCGACGGCGTTCTCGAAGATGGACCTGTACTTATCCTCCGCCCGGCGCACGCTCTCGGCGAAGAGGTAGGCCACGGCGGTTATAGGCACGAGCATGACCAGCGAGAGAGAGGCAACATCGAAATAGAAGGCGAACCCCACCATCAGGGCCGCGAGCGCGAAACCAGTCCAGGGCGCAAGGAGAGAACTGGCTACGAGAATCGGGATCACCATGAGCATGTAAGTCCCGAGCGTGCTCTCCTCGATCACGAGTAGCGGCACTGCGGCACACAGGCCGACGGTTATGATGCTGGCGGTGCGGACGAAGCCGAATCGGTTGACGAGGTAGAGTCCCAGGACCAGCGAGACGAGAAACCCGTTCGTGGCGATGTATTGAGTGTCCCCGTGATACAGGTTGAGAAAGGACAACACGAGCAGGGCTGCCTCGAGGCCCAGAAGCATGATCGCCAGGACGCGCCCCCTGCGCCGCAGGTCGGAATCGGAAGAACGGACCTTCAGCATCTTCATCCCAACGCTCCTGCCATCGGCCTGGAACTTAAACAGCCAGGCGGACGGGGTCGGGGACGGTATGGCGCGGCAGGCACGCAGTTGCATGGGCTTTCCATCTCCGCAGTTGCAATCGTCCCTGTCATGCCGACATTATCGTCTCTCGCGCCGGAAAGCTTTAGCCCCTTCGCACGAGAGCTTCAGGCATCGGGGCCGCGTACGGCGACGCATTCCGGCGCCAGCTTCCGCGGCATGCTCCTCGGGTGAAAGCCGCAAGGATTCTCATACGGCGCCCGGATTTCGCAGTGACGGATCAGGGTCCAGCATCACCGTTGCAAAGACGGAGTCTGAGACACATTAAAGTCCTCACTGCTCTGTACCGAAAACACTGCCAGGTATGGGCGCGACAGGACAACAACTCCGGAGAATCGTGCAGGACGAGGGCGGTAGCGTGTACCCGCGCAGCCCCGAGTCATCCAATCCGCGTGAGATACGAGCTACGACCCGGCACCATCCCGCAAGGTCATCGTCATGGCTTACAGGAACCTACTAGCGGTGGAGATATAAATGGTCCTTCACACTCGGCAAGATCTCTCCCTGAATGAATGCCTGAGTTGGCCCCGCCGCTGGGTGGCCCGCTGGGTATCGGCGCAACCCCAACCCCTGGTGGTCGGGTGGCCGTTCAACGGGACCCGCCGCTGGTATCTGCTGCAACGGCGGAGCGATCCAGCCGTCGGGGACTACGTGACGGCCGTGATCCGGCGCCAGGCGGAGCAGCATCGTCTGGTCTTCGAGCACGGCGCCAGCGTGATCCTGGCGCCGTGCTTCGGTTACGAGCTCCTGAGCCGCGGCGAGGAGTACACGCGAACCGTACTGGGCGGGTTGCTGAAGCTGGGCGACGACGCCGTAAACCGAAAGATGTTCGAAAATGGAGTGCGTCTGCGCTTCTACGGAGATTACGAGGAAGTCCTCGACACGCCGGAGTTCCGGCCTTTGCTAGGCGCGTGCGAGGACCTCACGGCCGCCCCGGCATCGGGAGACGGCCCGCTGCTGCTCATAGGGCTGTTCGCCGACGCGCCCCACGAACGCCTGGCGCGCCTGAGCGTGGAGTTCGCGCGGCAGTGGCATCGTCCGCCGAATCGCCGGGAGCTGATCGAAGGTTACTACGGCGTCCACGTCCCCGACCTCAGCCTGTACCTGGGCTTCTCCCAGCCGGCCCTGTTCGACGTGCCCCTGATCACCACCGGCGCGGAGGATCTGTACGCCACCCTCACCCCGTCCCCGGAACTGACGGAATGGCAGTGGCGGGAGATACTCTACGATCACCTGGTGCTGCGCCGCGCACCGGACGCCGACTACGAGATGCTGCCGGAAGAGGCGCTAGAACGGCTCGCCCGATACAACGAGACCCACAGGGAAGCGACCCTCGGCGTCGGGCGCATAGATTCTCTTACAGGCATGTGGAACCCGGTGCTCCCAGGACATCTGGAACCTGCGGAAGATTCCTGGAAACACTCGGCGGACTGCTCGTGCAGCCAGTGTTGCGCTTGAGGACGGACAAGACATCAGGGATGTTGAGTATCCAGAACGATATAGAAGGAGAATCGAGATGAGTAGAGTAACCTGTTTGCTGACCACCGGAATGCTGACCCTGGTGCTGCTCGCCTGCGCCGCCTCCACGGCCGGAGCCGAGCCCGAGAAGAATCAGATCACCGTGCCCGGCGCACAGTGCGACAACGGCGAGGAGATCACCTTCGTCATCGAGGGTATGGGCAAGGGAGCGAAGCTGCCGGAGGGCGATGGCAACCTCGTGATCAAAGACTACACCCTCATCTACACCGACCCGGACACGAAAGAGGTCCTGGAGACCATCGAGTACGGAGGCGGGCAGAAGACCGGACAGGCCGATGACCTGGTCACCTGCCTCGGAGAAACCACCACCGAGATCGTGGGTTTCGGGCTGGTCACCATTGACTTCCGGCTGCAAGGTTTCTTCACCCCGAGGGACTGAGCGATAAAGGAGGACCGATCCGCGAAGGACGGCCGGTCCTCCGCCTCCCTGAAGAGAATGGGCATCCCGCAAGCCGGACTTCGGAGTTTTCGTTATATGATCCTCGCTTGCCGATAACGAATCACCTTCATTCAGAGGCTATCCCGCCGACTGGCCGATCAACTGGAAGGCCAGCCACGTGCCACCCCCTCCCACCAGCACGCCGAGCGCCAACTCGAAGGGCGTGTGTCGCCCGAGTATGGTGCGCGCCCACCACACGAGCGGGATAAGGACGAGGGCCGGAGACCCCCACAGTCCGAACACGAAGAGGAGACACATCGCCACGCCCGAGACGCCCGCCGCGTGCAGGGACAGGTTGACCGCGGGCGAGAGCACGGCGAAGAGCGCCGTGGCGAGGGCGTAGGAGAGAAGCACGGCCCGCAGCGTGGCGGGCGCGTCAAGCAACGTCACCACGAGAAAGGCCCCGGCGTGGAGCGCGGCGACGACGCGCAGAGGCCCCACGCGCTCGGTCCGCGGGATGCGGCGCGGGTCGCGGACCTTGCCATAGTGGGTGAGAAAGAGAAGATAGAGCAGAGAGAGGCCACTCGTCAGAGAGGCGCAGAGAAGCGCCCAGAGGAGGCCCGAAACGCCTGCCGAGGCCACGCCCACCAGGAAAAATAGCGGGACCGCCATGAGGGGGAGGCGGGTGGCGGCGGAGACGATCTCGGCCATCCTTTCGGTTATCCTGGTAGTCATCACGGGGAGCAGTCTACATGGAGGTGGTTTGCGTGACGTTTGCCAGGACTGTGATGCAAAATATCGAGACCATCGCTCCCCCATCTCTCGCCGAACCCTGGGACAACTGCGGCCTTCAGGCCGGAGACCCTTCAGCCCGGACGAGCCGTGTCCTGGTTGCGCTCACCCCTCTCCCCGAAGTATTCGATGAAGCGGAGGAGAAGGAAGCGGATTTCCTCCTGTTCCATCATCCCCTCATCTTCGGCGGCCTCGAAAGCGTGGACATAAGCTCTTATCCAGGCGGCTTGCTGGCGCGGGCCATCCGCTCCGACCTGACCGTATACGCCGCCCACACGAGCTACGACGCAGCCCCCGGTGGCGTCTCCGTCGCGCTGGCCGAAACGCTGAGGCTCGAAGGTCCGCTGAAGGTCGTCGCGCCGCGCGGCGGGTTGCGCAAGCTCGTCGTTTTCGTGCCGGAAGATGATGTGGAGGCGGTGGCTGATGCCTTGAGCGAGGCGGGGGCGGGAGAGATCGGAGACTACACCCGCTGCACATTCCGAACGCCGGGAACAGGGACTTTCCTCGGCGGCGAGGGTAGCAAACCGCATCTTGGCGAGAAGGGGCGGCTAGAACGAGTAGCCGAAGTACGCCTGGAGACGGTCGTCCCAGAACACCTCGCCCGGAAAGCCGCCGCCGCGGTCATCGCCACTCACCCATACGAGGAGACCGCGCTGGACATTCACCCTCTCCACGGCCACCCCGAAGGCTGCGGATACGGCAGGGTCGGGACGCTGACGCATTCGATGACACCCGAGGAGCTTCGCGGTCACGTCTCGGAGCGGCTCGGTTTCCCGGCGCGGCTCGCCGCGGACCCGGAGCCAGGGAGGCGGGTGGAGCGTATCGCCGTCCTCGGCGGCTCAGGCGGCTCGTTCATCCGGGAAGTCGCGGCCACGGACGCGGAAGCCTACGTGACCGGAGACCTGGATTACCACGATGCGCTGCTCGCCGAGTCGCTCGGCCTGACCGCGATAGACGCCGGACACGCGGCCACGGAGTTGCCTTGCCTCGAACCGTTCGCCCGGCGGCTCGCGGAGCGGATGGACGTTCCGGTCGAGGTCAGCCGGGCGCGGCGCTAGCCAGCGCCGGCCATGAACCGTTCCAGATCGTCCTTCGTGGGCAACGCGCTCATGGCCCCGTAGCCCGTGCAGGCGAGGGACCCCGCCGCCGTGCCCCGCAGCGCCGCCTCGCGCACCGCGGCCTCGTCCCACTCACCCTCCGAGAGACGTACCAGGACCGCCGCGAGAAAGGCGTCCCCCGCCCCGGTCGCATCCACAGCCTCGACCTCGAAGGAGGGGACGTTTCCGCTGAAATCTTTCGTGGCGTAGAAAGCTCCCTCGGAGCCGAGGCTCACTAGTACCAGGGATGCGCCCCGCTCTAGCAGCATATTCGCGGCCTCTTCGGGATCTTTCGTATCGAATAGCGGCGCGAGCTCGTCGTCGCCCATCTTGATGATGGTGGAGAGGTCGAGGAGCGGGTCAACGGCCTCGCGGGCGACCTCCGGATTCTCCCACAGGTGCTCGCGGAAGTTCACGTCGAAGGCGACCGGGATATCCAGTTCGTTTGCAATTTCGGCGAGGCGGCGGGTCGCGGAGCGGACTGGCTCCCGGATAAGCGGTATGCTCCCGAAGTTCACGAAGGAGGCCCCGGAGACTATCTCCTCCGTCACATCCTCCGAAGATAGCAGCTCGTCGGCGGCGGGGCTGGAACGATAGAAGGTGAAGGAGCGATCCCCGGTATCGGATATCTCCACGAAGGCCAGCGAGGTCCGCGTGGGCGGCTTCTGACGCACGACGCCGGAGGTCTGTACGCCCTCGGACTCGAGTGCCCGCAAAATGAAGTCCCCGAAGAGGTCTTCCCCCACGCTCCCGATGAACGCGGCCTCCGAACCGAGCCGGGAAGCCGCGACCGCCACGTTCGCCGGCGCGCCGCCGGGACGCGCGATGAAAGGCAACTCCACCGGCGATTCGCCCTCGGCCCGGTAGATGTCCGAGACAACCTCGCCCAGAGTCACTATCTTCCCCACGGCTAGACCTCTACCTCGCCCAGAGACCGAATTTCCTCGTCAGAATAGCCGGCTTCTCTGAGAGGTGGGATCACATCCCGTCCCAACTCCGGCACATAACAGGCGACGAGACTACTTTCCCCCTCCGGCACGACGCGCATCTCCCCAATGGCCGCCGGAAGGACGCAGGATTCCGCCCGGTCCAACCTCTCCACGCCACCCTCGTACTCGATGTCCACCGGCCCGCTAACGTTAGATAGCGTAAGGCACCGCCGCGGATGGGATGGTTCGTCATGCGCCCCGGTCAAAGTCCAGCGTTCAAGGGCAAAGCGCGGCCCGGCGCAACAGAGGACGCGGCGGTTGGCGGAGCCCGCGCCATCTTCGACCACGAGACCGGGGTTGGGGCGGGGCAGATAGTCCGTCTTCAGTTCGTCGAGCGTGGCATTGATGTTGGCGTCCCACTCCTCTTCGCTCAGACGGTTGCCGTAGAGATCCGAGGGCATCACGAACTGGCCCAGGTCCGAGGTCTGCTGTACCTCGAATATGAGGGTGTCCGGCCCAAAAGCGTGGATAATTCCGCCCGGCACGTACACGGTATGGCCGGTTCGTATCTCGTGGCGCGGCATCACGGCATCGTAGTCTTCGGCCTTGAACGCCTCGAAGAGATCGTCTCTGGAGAACCCGGCCTTGATCCCAGCCAGAACCGTCGCGCCCTCAGCGGCCCAAAGAATATGCCACGCCTCGCTCTTGCCGTGTGGCTCGCCATGCTTGGCCCGCGCCGTCGCGTCGTCGGGATGGAGATGGACGGGGAGCATATGCGAGGCATCGAGGAACTTCTCAAGCAGCGGGAAATGCGGGCCGCTCCATCCGGCCCCAACCAGTTCTTCGGGGAACTCCTCCACGAGATCGTGGAAGGGGCGACCGGCGTACTCACCGTTGGTTATGGTGGCGCGGGCGTCTCGGTAGTCGCTCACTTCCCATGTCTCGGCGACAACGCCATCGGGCGCGTCCCGCTTGCCGAGCATCTTCGGGATGAGACGCTCCCCGAAGTAGTAGCTCCTGACGTGGTAAGTCAGCTTTATGGGATAAACGTTCATCCTCGCACCACCGCAAACCCGGACAAAGTTCCGCCCCTTTCTCGTCGCCTCTCCCTGGAAAGATATTCTACAGCGGCGCGCGCTTTGCATCCGGCGAGCCCCACCGCGGTTTCGCCCTGTTCTATCTTTACGAATGCCGACGATGTCTTGTGGCGTCAGGGCTTGTGACGGACTACCTCGAAGCTCAAGACGTGGCTCTCGCGGAGCCACGCGCCATCGCGGACAACGATATCGAGCCTGTGAGCGCCGAAAGGTAGCCGGCGAGCATCATGGGCCAGACGGTTGGTCTTCGCATCCCGGACATTCGCCCGGGCGGTGGGCGTCCGGTCGCGGATCGAAGAGCCTGGGCTCGGGACAGCGACTCAGGGAGCGATGTTTCGAGTGGCGGATGAGACGCCTGCGGACTCGTACGCTCCCACGTCGTAGCCTGCGCCCTGTGGCGTGCCCGACCCGGCGAAATCGACGGCTCCGGGATCCAGGCTGAAGCGGCTCTTCAGGTTCAGGCCGGCGTCTATGAGGGGGGAGCCGGATTTCGTCTGGTAAGCCGTGAGGGTGGATAACCGGTCGGCGTCGCCAACGGTACCGCCGCCTCCGGGGGAGAAGAACCTGGGGTCGTTGCGGAAGCCGGTATTCGCCGTGCCGATCTTCTCCTGGCCCGTGGCCCCGCGCCAGGCGCCGATGTTGTCGTAGGTTGCGCTTCGGTCTTTTATCCGGAACGCGCCGCCGCCGCTCCAGTAGCCGTTGCCCTGGAACCGCAGACCGCTCTGAACGGAGGGGGTCTCGACCAGCGGCGCGCCTCCGGTGGTGTTGAAGAGGTTGTTGCGGAAGTGTACGTTTCTGGTGCCGGCGGCCTTCGCGGCGGGTGGCAGGCTGCCGTTTGCGCGCGGGCCGATGTAAACGGTGTTGTTGTAGATCTCGCTGTACGCGACGCCGCCGCCCGCATGGATGCCGCCCAGGTTGGCGCGTCCATCGTTCTGGCTTATGTTGTAACGAACGACGTTGCCGTGGAAGGGCCTCGCGCCATCGTACTGATACAGGAGGTATCCAGCGCCTGCGTTGTCGTGGCTGTAGTTGTACTGCATCACGGAGTTGGTCACACCCCCGTCGAGGTCAAAACCTCCGCCGTCTATGGTGCGAGTCTTGTTGGAGTAGCTTTCGTTATGCTGGATGGTCACCCGATTGGAGTCCCAGATCCAGATGCCGATTGGACCTCCTCC
>Ga0136621_1001168_pt1 | contig 10641 bp, 9 predicted proteins | sample AntDryUQ445A2306_FD_104673 | JGI IMG/M metagenome (GOLD analysis project Ga0136621, IMG submission 104673) | Polar desert sand microbial communities from Dry Valleys, Antarctica - metaG UQ445A (23.06) | ecosystem: Environmental > Terrestrial > Soil > Desert | place: Antarctica: Dry Valley...
AACAAGGTCAAAGCCGGGTGGCTCGACAGAAAGATTCCGGGTCACCCTCGGCCCCTCGGCAACGATGCGACATCGACGGCTGAACCAATCGCTGTCGCCGTCAAGAAGAACACGCAGGAAGATACCGACGACGTCGTTCCGCCGGGCGAGCTCGCGGTTGACCCGCTCGAGCGGGTTGGTCGACCAGATCTTCGTCCAGTGCTCGCGCGGGCAGGCGAGGTAGGCGAGCACGTCATCCTCGGCGGCGAGCAGGATCTCGGCCGCCTTCGGGAACGAGGTCGCCAGCCGGTCGGCGACCTGCCGGAGCTGGGTTCGGGCGGCGGCGTCGTCGGGCTGGGCAAAGATCGTCCGGACGAAGGCCGCCACCATCGCGCTGGCATGGCGCGGGACGTGGGTCAGCAGGTCCCGCAACAGGTGCACCCGGCACCGTTGCCAGGCCGCTCCGTCGAGGGTGGCGCTGACTGCCGATCGGATCCCGAGGTGGGCGTCGCTGGTGACGAGCCGGACGCCGGTCAAGCCCCTGGCGACGAGCGAGCGCAGGAACGCCGTCCACGACGCCTCCGACTCGGCCGCCGCGACCGTGCAGCCCAGGACCTCCCGCTCACCCCGCTCGTTGGCGGCGATCGCGACGAGGAAGGCGGCATTCACGATCCGGCCGCCGTCGCGCACCTTCTCGTACTGGGCGTCGAGCCACAGATACGGATAGCGGGTCCCGTCGAGGCGCCGATCGCGGAACGTGGCCAGGTCGGGGTCGAGCTCGCCGACGAGCCGGCTGACCTCGCTCTTGGAGACGCCGGTCGCACCCATGGCCCGGACCAGGTCGTCGACCTTGCGCGTGCTGACGCCCTTGACGTATGCCTCCTGGATGACCGCCACGAGGGCCCGTTCGGCCCGCCGCCGGGGCTCGAGCAGCCAGTCCGGGAAGTACGAGCCGGTGCGCAGCTTGGGGATCGCCAGCTCGAGGTTGCCGGCCCGGCTGTCGAACGAGCGGAGCCGGTGGCCGTTGCGCTGCCCCGTGCGCTCCGGCGTCCGTTCGTGCCGGGCCGCCCCGAGCCGCTCGGTCACCTCAGCCTCCATGAGCTCCTCGATCGCCCAGCCCAGCGCCTCACGGACGACATCGGGTTCGGTCGAGCTGGCGGCCTGTTCGAGTCGGGCGAGCAGTGCCATCCTCTGGTCGGTCATCGCGGCGGTCTCCTCAGCGAACGTCAGACATTCACTGGAAGACCACGCGGTGACCCTCGCCGTCAAGGGCCTCGACTTACACCACGTCCTGGGACACTACTCATAAGTAGGTCACCTGGCCCACCCCTACTCTTTCAGCTTACGAAACGATGTCAACAAGGAAGGCCCGCAAGGCCAACTGCATCGTGAAGGAGACAACGTGCCTAAGCCAGGTGACCGGGATGTCGTCCCAAGACCGGACGGGACATGGGCCGTCGTGGGTCCGCATGCAGAGCGGGCGAGCGGTGTGTTCGACCGCCAGTCCGACGCCATCGACCGAGGCCGCCAGATCGTCGGCAACGCCGGTGGCGGTGAGCCTTCGCATCCACGGTGTCGATGGCCGCATCCGCGACTCCGACACCGTGAAACCGGGTAACGACCCCTTCCCGCCGCGAGACGAGCGGTAGGTTGCGGACTGGCCCTCGGGCAAGGCGCTAGAGGGCCAGTTTCACGCTCGGATGGCCCACGCGCTGAGCCGTTCTCTTATCCTCTCGCCCCGACCAACTGATCGGTCCAGCCGACGCCGCGGAGCCAGCGAGTCAGGTAACCCGCCCAAGGTCACCTGACCACGTTTGCGACAGGTCACCAGACTCGGTAGAATTCGGGGCAGAAATCGCTGGGTTTCGTGCTCACGACGGGCGAGGAATCGCGAAAATCGGTCACCTGACTCTGGATCAGGGGATTGAAGGTTCGAATCCTTCCTCGCCAGCCAGCTCCTCGCCGAACCACAAGATGTTGTGGTCGGCACCAATGAGGGGCCTGCATGTCGTGGTTGAACACCGACCCGCGGTTCGTCGCAGGAGGCGACGGACATGGTTTGGGCACCTGACTCCCCTGATCTTTGGGCACCTGATTCGGCCACCCCCAATCGATGGGCACCTGATTCTGGCGGGCACCTGACACTCGGCCGGGCGGTCCATCTGTTCCTCGCGGCCAAGGCCGCCGAGGGCGCCGCGGCCAAGACCCTCGAGTGGTACGGGATGATCCTCCGCCGGGCGGTACGCGGACTGGGCGAGGATCGCCCGATCGAGCAGCTCGCCGGGCCGGAGCTGCGGGCGTGGATCCTCGAGCTCCGCTCGACCCTGTCACCGATCAGCGTCGCCGGCTACGTCCGGACACTCAAGGTGTTCGGCAACTGGCTGGCGGCCGAGGAGCTCGCCCAGGTCGCGGCGCTGCGGACGCTCCGCAAGCCGCGTGTCCCCGACAAGCTCGTCGAGCCGATCAGCGACGATGCGATGCGGCGGCTCCTCGCGATCGCCGATGTCCGCGACCGGGCGATCCTCCTGCTCCTCCTCGACTGCGGGCTGCGGGTCTCGGAGGCGGCCGGGCTGCGCCTGGGCGATCTGCGGCCCGACGGCACGCTCAAGGTCCTGGGCAAGGGCGCCAAGGAACGGATCGTGCCGGTCGGCGGCACCGCCCGGACGGCGATCGTCCGCTACATGGGCCAGCGCGGCGCCGGCGCGCCCGACGAGCCGCTCTTCCTCGGTCGACGCGGCGCGCTCGACTGGCGGGGGATGCAGCAGGTCCTCAAGCGCCTCAAGGGCCGGGCCGGGATCACGGGGCGATGCAGCCCGCACTCGCTCCGCCACACGTTCGCCCGGAGCTACCTCGTCAACGGCGGTGACGTGTTCGGCCTCCAGCGGATCCTCGGCCACACGACGCTCGACATGGTGAAGCGCTACGTGGCGCTCGCCGACGTTGACCTCGTCGCCCGCCATCGAGTCGCCTCACCGGCGGACCGGCTCATGGGCGTGAGGCGGCGGTAGGCGTGCTTCTGTTCACCACGGGGAGCGCTCCGCGGTGGGCGGGGCACGTATGCTCCGGTTGAACGTCCCCGCTACGGGCGCCAGAGGAAGTGATGAGTCAATTCGCCGCGGACGTTCCGCGACCAGAGATCCCAACGCCAGCCGGGTCGGTACTCGACTTCTCCGCCGCGGGCCATCTCTATGCCACCCATCAGGTTCACGCATTCGCGGCCAAATGTCCGCCACCCCTCGCGGCGTGGGCGATCGCCGAATACACCAGCACCGGCGGGCTTGTGGTCGACGCGATGGCAGGAAGCGGCACGACCCTGGTCGAAGCGCTACTCGCGGGTCGCCCGGCGATCGGCATCGATATCGATCCTCTGGCGCGCCTGATTGCCCGGGCGAAGGTCACTCTCATCGATCCCGACCGACTTACTGACGCCGCCGTCGCACTGGTTGCGCGAGCCACCGAAGCCAAGGACTCCGGTTGGCGGCCAGAGGGCATCGACGTCGACCGCTGGTTCCGCGCCGACGTTCAGGCAGACCTCAGCCGGCTTCGCGAAGTGATCGCCGGATCCGATGTTGAAGAGGACCTTCGACCAATCCTGGCGTGCCTCTATTCGTCGCTGATCGTGGCCCGGACCTCCGTTGCCAACGTTCGGGACATCGCCCATTCACGCCATCACTATCAAGCGCGACCGGAGGATCCGAAGGTGTTCGACCGGTTCACTGACCGGGCCCGACGGGCCGCCAAGATGTACGCAGATCTGCGGAGGCGTGTACCCGATCCGGCCGCCGAAATTCGTGTGGAGGACGGCGACGCCACCGCCCTCACCCTTGAGGCGGGCATCGCGGAGCTCTATTTCTCGAGTCCGCCCTATTGTTCGGCGCTGGACTACACGCGGGCCACATCTTCTCGGTTGCGTGGCTTGGCGAGCTGCTCGGCACGGACACGGCCTCCTACCGGGCCCTCGGCCGCTCGTATATCGGGACCGAGCGGGCCGCGCTTGCATTGGCAACCGCGAATGCGCCGCTTCCGCCTCCGCTCAGTGCGCCCGTGATCGATGAGCTTGTGGTGAAAGTCGGAGCACTCGATCGTGATCGGGCCTGGATCGTTTACCGCTACTTTCGAGCGATGCGTTCGGTCCTCGCCGAAGCGCGTCGTGTCGTGCAAGTTGGTCGGCGACGGTCGCTTGGTAGACGCCCGCATGTGGGATGGCGGGATTGCGAAGGGCGGGGAAGACGCGCAGCCGAACGAAATCGTCGACCCGCCGCTCGCGCTCAACGGCCAGCCGCGGTTCGTATTCGTTCCATCGACGAGGCTGGATATGAGGAGGCGGAGAAGGCGGGTCGCGATCCGGTCAAAGTCCTGATCGTCATCGAGGAGGCGCACGAGTTCCTATCGGAGGAACGGATCGCGAAGATGCCGAACCTGTTCGAGCAGGTGACGCGGATCGCCAAGCGTGGCCGAAAGCGATGGCTCGGTCTCGTCTTCGTCACACAGCTGCCTCAGCACCTGCCTCGCCAGGTGCTCGGGCTCATCAACAACTTCGTCCTCCACAAGATCAACGACACGGCAACGATCGGCCGGCTTCGGGGATCGATTGCCGGGATCGACGAGGCTCTGTGGGAACGGCTGCCCGGTCTCGCGCCAGGGCAAGCGATCGTTTCCTTCACCTCGATGGCCCGTCCGCTGCTCATCGCTGTCGACCCGACTCCGGCGAAGCTCCGGATGATCGACTAGATCGGAGCCCGGCCCAATGGCGGCGATCCGTCACATCAGGATCGAGAACTTTCGCGGGTTCGATGCCTTCGAGACACCGGTCCGGTCTCATGCAGTCCTGGTCGGCGAGCCCGGAGCCGGCCGATCGGATTTCATTGAGGCGCTGATCCGGACCCTCGATCCCGAGTCGCTTCGAGGCCATCGAGGCGCGGACCTCGACCTCTACGGCCTCGACCAGACCCACGTTGCGAGCGTCGAGGTGACGATCGGCGACCTTCCGGCCGATGTGAAGAGCGCTCTCTTCAACCAGCTTGAGTTCTGGGACCGGCAGGGCGAAGCTGTCGTTGGAAGGCTACCTGCTGGTGCGGTGCCAGATCCTGAACGATATGAGTATGTAGTTCGGTTCGGCTATAGGCTTGCGATCGAGGACGGGCAGCCCGCTGAGGTCATCCACTACCCGAAGTTCTCCGATCCGGTGGGTGGCTCCTTTTCGCGTGTTGGCGCTAACGAGCGGTCCCTGATCCCGTTCCTCTGGCAGCGGGGACTGAGCACGAAGCCCATCGACCTCGCTGGCCGAGGCGAACTCCGCGATCTCATCGACAGACAGACCGGCGAGGCGTTCGCCGACGCCGTCGACCGTTTCATGACGTCGGTGGAGACGGCGGCAGCCGACTTCTCGTCCCAAGAACGCGTCGCCAGCGCCCTGCAGGCCGTGCTATTGCCTCTTCGCAGCGTGAGACGCTTCGACGATGTCAAGACCGGTGCCGAACTGATCCGGTTCTTGCCGGATGGTGGTGCACCGTCGGGACTACTCCGATCACTGGCTGCTGCCATCAGCCTGCTTGACTCACCGGAGCACTTCCCTGCGGTCCGCCAGGGAGCGACCCTTCTCGCGGCCCTGCGCGGTGGCGCTCTTCATGCGGCCGCCACGACCGTTGGAGGCGCCATCATCGCCGTCGATGACTTCGGCGGAGAGGTCGATCCGTTCTTGGCTCGACACCTCGCGGGCGAACTGCGTCGCTCGGCTGGCCAGCTCATCGTTGCGACTCATTCTCCGAGCGTTGCGACCTCGTTCGCCACCGAGGAGATCATTCGACTCCATCGGACCGGCGGAACGCGGCAAGTTGGACGGGGCCCACGCCCTGCGAGCCGCAAGGATCGGATCTCGGCGCGTTACCTCACCTCGACGCTCGTTGAGGCCTTCAATGCCAGTGCCGTAATCGTCGTTGAGGGACATCACGACCGACTCGGCTACGTGGCCCTCGCTGAGCGGGCGATCGCTTCCGGGCGTCTCAGGTCACTTGATGGCGCGGGCATAACGCTCGTAGAGGCGGAAGGCGATGGCGAATCCCCAAAGGTCGCCCGCGCGGCTCGCGAGCTTGGAATCTTCTCCATCGTGCTGCTGGATAACGACACTGGGTCGAGTGCGGCCACCGATCCGACGGTTCAGATGTCTCTCACTGAAGCCGACGCCGTGGTCCGGCTTCCGGCCCGGATGGCGCTCGAAGATATCCTGGTCGACGGCGTTTCGGAAGCCGAGCTTGTTCGGGTTTTCACGGAGCTTGCACAAGCGTTCGGGGATCTAGCGCTTCCACCAGGCTGGGATCAGCTCACCGGACCAGCTCTTCGACGCGTGCTGATAAGGACGCTGCACGACCGGCCGGGCTCGCTACACGCTAGCTTTGTCTGGGAGCTGAATGACGACGAGCTGCCGACCGGCGCGATCGCGGCACTCGATCGTCTTCGATCCATAGCTACATCTCGGCAGTCGGGCCTCGTCGAACTGTGAGCGGTCTGACACCCGACGATCTCACGCCGTCACAACAGCCAGCGTACGCGGCGCGGGAGCCACGCGTCCTAATCCTCGGCGGTCCAGGAACGGGCAAGACCGCGGTCGCCTTGCTCACGGCCCGGCGGATTCTCGAGGAGGAGCCGTTGGGGTCTTCCAAGCGCGTCCTATTCCTGACCTTCTCGCGATCCGCGACCGCGGAGCTGGCTCGGCGGGCGCCCTTGGTGTTGGCTGGTGACAAGGGACAGCGGATCGAGATTTCGACATTTCATGCGTTCGCGGTGGGCATGCTCAACGGCTTTCGCCGTTTTGCCGGCGGGCCCCTCGAAGCGGCAAAGATCCTGACGCCGTGGCAGGAGAAACTCCACATTGCGCCCGTTGGCTCCGTGACCTTTGACGCACTCGTACCAGCCGCGCTTGACCTGCTGCGCTCCGCACCATGGTTGGCGGCCGAATATCGCAGTCGCTACGTCGCTGTCATTTGTGACGAGTACCAGGACACAAGCAGTTCGTCGGCCAACCTGCTGGAAGAGCTGGCTCGGAGTGCCCAACTTATCTGTCTCGCCGATGCGGATCAGGTGATCTTCGACTGGACTGATGACACGATCACCCGAAGGATTCAGGACTTCCAGGCCTCGGGCGCCAGAGAGTACGACCTCGGCTACGACTCGCGGCGTGATCCGTCGAACGTGATTCCGCGCGCGGCGGCAGCGATCCGCCGTCGGGCGTTCGGTGATGATTCCATCGCCGAGGCGTGCCGGGGAGGACGCCTGCGTGTGCTGCAACACCGAGCTGTCGATGAGCCATTTGGCGTGTTGGTCGCCGAGATCCGTTCGGTCCTCGCTGAGGGGGCCGGCGAAATCGGCGTCTTCTTGGCCACCAACCGGAGCGTGAACGAATTCGCCGAGCGACTTCGTGACGAAGACATCGAGCATGAAATCATGGGTCTGTCAGGCGCGGCGGGCGAAGCCCAGATAGCGGCCGCCGCCTGTGCGCGAGTCGCAGTAGGAGACGACGAATGGGAGACGTTTCTCGTCGCGCTGGGCGTCTTTGTCGCCTCATGCTACAGAGGTGAGCCGCCTATTCTCGCGGTCGGCCTAGCGCGAGATCGCGACTCCTTGGACCCAGGCATCCTCGCTAGTCTCGATCGTGAGCGCGACGCGATCGTGCAAATGAATGGCGCTCCATTTGAAACCTTCTTGAACCGCGTCGGCTCGCTCTGGAGCCGGCTCTTCTTTGGTCGTCCGCGTCAGCTCTGGGAGCTCGGGGTTCGGGACCTCCGCGGCCAAACACTCGGTATCCGGCGCCGTCCTTTGGATCAACCGTTGGCCCGGTCCCTCAGCCGAATCGCCGAGGCTCGACGCGGTTTCTCGTTGGTTGACGATATCCCGGGCTCAGGCGCGCCAGTGCGGCTCATGAATGTCTATCAGGTCAAGGGTAGAGAGATGGACGACGTTCTGCTCGTGCATCTGCCGGAAGATCGAGACGAATGGGACCGGGTCGGGATGCTTCGCCTGAGTCGGGTTCATTACGTGTCGATCACACGCGCGCGACGCCGGGCAACGTTCGTGCTGCCGTCGGATCCGAGACCCTTCTTTGCCCCCTACTCACGATTGTGCGGATAGTCGTTTGGGGTCGAACGAGGAGATACCTGTCAACCGAGACGATCGACTGGCGAGGCGTCGCGATGGACTGCGCGAAGATCGTCATCGAGCAGGTCGACGTAGCGACGAGTCACTTGAAGCGACGAGGGGCTGTGCCCGAGGATCCGCTGCAACGAGAAGACGTCGCCACCGTTGGCAAGGAATGATCGGGCGAAGGTATGACGAAGGACGTGAGGAGAGCATCGCGAACTGAGCGTGGTGCGGCGGCTTAGTCGGCGGATGAGTTGTTGGATGCCCCGGGCATGGAGCGGCCGACCACCCCGACTATGAACAAGGGGGCGTCGGGCAGGAGCCTGCCGCGGCCCGCGAGGCAATGTCGGAGGGCACGACGGGTCTTTCGTCCGACTGGTACCACTCGCTCGCGACCGCCCTTGCCGAGCACGCGGCACCGACCTTCGATAAGGTCGAGGTCGCGGACGCGAAGACTGGCGGCCTCGCTCAACCGCAGGCCCGTGTCGAGCAGGAGAAGCACGATCGCCCGGTCGCGCTCGGGCTGCTGCGAGCCCGCATCGAGCGTTCTCAGGAGACTGAGCACGTCGGGCTCGCGAAGGCTGGGAACGAGAAGTTCGGGGACGCGAGGAACAGGCACGCTCCGAACTGGGTTCGCCGGCAATTCAAGTTCGCTTGCGATCCATGTTCCGAAAGCCTTCACGGTCCGGACGCGTGCGGCCATGCTGCTCGGAGCGAGGCTTCGCGAGCGTCGCGACTGGAGCGCAAGCAGCCAGCGCCGCACCTGGACGGGAGCGAGGTCCGCGACGGTCGCCCGGGCGCCGTCGCGCTCGATGAAGCGATGGAACTCCCAGAGCATGTCGGCATACCAGCTGATCGTCTTCGGGCTCCTACCGGCGACCTTCAAGGCCGACAGGTACTCGGAGATGACATCGGCAAGCGCAAACTCATCGAGTCGGGGAACAGCGCTTGCGACCGCTACGGATCGCACGTCTGGAGCTCCAGGTACCGTCGGAATAGGCGATCAGCGACGGTGTAGCGGCCGCGCATCCCGTCGGAGACTCGGTCGACGTGACCGTGTGCGACCAGTCGTCGAAGGGCCTGACGGGTCGTTGGCAGTTGGACACCACGAAGAGCGGCCTCCGCTTCGATTTCTCCGGACGGCCGCGGCTCGGTGGAACGAGCCGTCACGCCGACGACCTGACGCTCAATTGCGGACATGGCCGCCCACCGTCCTGCAAAGATCTCCTGGCTGACCGAGGCGAAGGCGCGCTCGAAGGCGACGGCGAACTCAGCCGGCGAGACTCGGCGACTCTCCGCCGCGTCAAACGCGTGGTAGGCAAGCTTCTGGAGGTAATACGGGCGACCACCAGACAGCTCGACGATCTGGCTGACGACCTCGGCATCGAATCGAACGGGCGTCTCGGCTAGCGGCTCTATGATTGCTCGATCGGCGGCCGGTGCGTCGAGGGGGCCGAGGGTCAGCGGTTGGAAGAAGCGCACGAGTGGCTCGTGGGCTGACCGCACCTCCGCGAAGAGACTCGGGGAGGCGGCTACCACAAAGGCGAAGGCGACGTCGCCGGCATACAACTCGAGGGCGCTTGCGCGCAGTTGCAGCAGAACATCGCCGGGTCCTGATACGAGATCGATGTCGTCGACGAAGACGATAACCGCCCGATCGTGACCGCCGCGCTGATCAACGAGGCGACGCATCGTCGCCCGGAGCTCTTGATCGCGAGACCGGGCGGGTCGGCGCAGGCGGGCATCCGCAACCCCCAGGTCGAGGCCAACCTCGAGATCGAGTCGACCGGACCAATCGGTCGCAAGCTCGGCTTCGATGGCGACTACGACACTGCTGAGGAACTGGTCCGGTGTCAGCGGGTAGGCCATCGTTAGTACGACGGCGTCGCCAGCGTGCCGTTGGAGGCGTCGCCAGTGCATGAGCAGGGTGGTCTTGCCAATCGCCCAGTCACCGAGCAGGGCCGTATGTTCGGGCTGACCCTGCCGGGTGCGCTCGATGCGTCCCTGGAAGATCGCCGTCTCGTGCTCGCGGCCAGCCAGAAGCGGCGGGAGGATCCCGCTGCCCGGTCTGAACGGGTTCGTCGATCGCGTTTGTGACAATTGTGACAACTCCCGTCACAAGGTTGCCGAGACAGTTCGACCGAGGGACGCCAGTGGGCGCCGCCTCGGCCGGGTTGTGCACCTGAAATCCACACTCCCCTACTGCGCGCCGGCCGGGACGCGGAACCAGGATCGGCTGCGGGCCGCGTTCTGGATCGCGTCGAGGTAGACCTCGCTGTAGGGGACGCTGCCACGCTCGTTGATCTGCCAGAGGCAGCTGAGCATCGCGCTGGCGACCATCAGGTTCGTCACGAGGAGCTGGGGACGTTCGGCCGCCATGACCTGGCAGCCTTCGTCGCGCGGTTCCTCTTCAGTGGCCACGCCGATCTCCGGGTGGATCTCGGTCAGATGGCCGTCCACGGACCAGCCGTCGCGACGGCGGACGAGCTGGACGTTGCCGTCCGTCTCGTCGTTGCCGCCGCTGATGAG
>Ga0136621_1001169_pt1 | contig 10639 bp, 8 predicted proteins | sample AntDryUQ445A2306_FD_104673 | JGI IMG/M metagenome (GOLD analysis project Ga0136621, IMG submission 104673) | Polar desert sand microbial communities from Dry Valleys, Antarctica - metaG UQ445A (23.06) | ecosystem: Environmental > Terrestrial > Soil > Desert | place: Antarctica: Dry Valley...
AGATCAACCGGTGCCGCACGAGGCCGCGATAGATCGCCGCGCGCGATGGTGGGTGCTCGAGCTCCCGGCGCAGCTTGTTGAGGATTTTCCTTGGACCCCAGCCGGGATGGCTGCGTCTCATCTCGACGATGCGGGCCTCGATCTCGGGCGCCATCTGGTGAGGACACCGATCGGGTTTGGAGCTCTTGTCCGCGAGTGCGGCGAGGCCGTCGGTGGCGTAGCGGACCAGCCAGCGATGGAGGGTGCGGCGGTCGACCCCGTAGCGGATCGCGGTGTCTTTGACGCTCGCCCCGTCGAGCACCTCCCTCACGGCGTCGTAGCGCACAAGTGATGACGCCAGTGACGGTTAGGGACGTGGAATTGGTGAGACAGAGGTGCCGAGGCCAGTGTCGCCCAGGAGCCGAGGCCGGGTCGCAGAGTGGGACACAGGTGCCGAGGCCAATGTGGGACAGAGGTACCGAGACTTCACATTACGCCTGCGGAAATAGGGGTGGGTCGCCAGGGGATCGAACCCTGAACCTACGGATTAAGAGGTTCCAGGCGTGTTCTCGACACTTCTCGTAGCATTGCGAAATGATGCATTGTCCCAGGTCAGCGGCATGATTCCGACTCGCAAGACTTGTCCTTGATTTTCATCGTTTTGCGTCGCGCGCGTGTCGAAATCGTGTCGTACGCCGCTCGAACCGACCGACCGCCGAGCCGCACGTACGGCCACTTCCTGGCCACCGCGCCAACGGCTAAGTGCACTGGGCACCGCCGATCTCATCCAGAGCGAACTGCTGCAAAACAGGTGACTTCGTCGCCCTCCTCGTAACTTGTCACAGTCTATGCAGATGATGGCCACGGAACCGGAGAGCAGAACTTGGGAGGAGCACCTCATGAGTGCGCTGCCGTGTTCTTTGCGACATTCGCTGCCATCCGGAGCCAGGCCTTCGTCGGTAACGAGCAGTTCCTGCGATCGATGATCCCTCATCACTCAATCGCCATCAAGACGTGCGAGCGTGCCGCGATCGACGATCCCGAGACCGAGGAGCTTTGTGATCAGATCGTGAAAGCGCAGCGAGAGGAGATCGCACAGATGAGAGACATCCTCGACCGACTTGACTGAATCATGCGCGGGTTCAACTCGGCGCGATCTTGTGCCGCTCCACACCAGGAGCATGCCGCTGAAACCGATCTCGTTGCGTGGTCGCACGCATTGAAGGTTGGAATCTCCAGCAGTGCAACCTGGTTTGGCGTCTTGCTCGTCATGTCCTACTCACAGCGGGTGAAAGTGCGAAGCGAAGATGACCCGTGAGTCATCACAGCGTCGGTTCATCCCTACGCTGCTGTGGAGGCATTGTCGTCGTCGAGTCCGAGGTCGCGTTCGATCGCGTTGGCCGACTGAGCGCCCATCGTGCGGGCCGCAACATGGCCGTTCTCGAAGAGCATGAGCGTGGGGATGGAGAGGACTCCGTACCTCTTCGCTAGTTGCCGGCTGTCGTCAATGTTGACCTTTACGAAGCGAACGCTGCCCTCCCACTTGGAGGAAAGCTCCTCCAGGGTCGGAGCCACCTGGCGGCAGGGTCCACACCAGTCCGCATAGAAGTCGACGACGACACGTCCGTCTTCATCCTCGACGTCCCGTTTGAAGCTCTCTTTCGTTAGCTTGCTGATGGCCATTTCATCTCTCCTTACTCGAGGATCGCTAATCACTTCCGTACATGCGGCAACCCCCGGCCCGTGTCGATCCGCCCCCGACTGTCGCCGTGATGACAGATATGGAGCCTGATGGAGGTGTTGCCTTGCCACCGACGGACGTATCGTGGTGAAGTGGCCCATCATGTTTGGCGGGCGGCGCAAACGTGATGAGAGTGAAAGAGGTTCTGAGGGTGGTGGAGGATGAGCAGAGTCGATCTCACTCCTGACCCCCACGTCATCGTGGTGTTCGGAGGAAATGGTGATTTGGCGCGCCGCAAGCTGATCCCTGCCCTTTTCCACCTGCATCAGGAAGGGATGATGCCCGACCGCTTCGCCATCATCGGCAACTCCCGAAGCCAGATGACGGACGAGGAGTTCCGCGACTTTGCGCTGGCGTCGGTGAAGGAGTTCTGCAGGTGCGCTGCGGGCGACGAGGAGTGGGCCGAGTTCGCCGGCCGGCTCTCGTACATCTCGCACGAGTTCCAGCCCGGCGAGACGGAACCGATCCGAGACGCCGTTTTGGAGGCCGAAGCCCAGATCGGAGGCAAGGCTCGCCGGCTCTTCTACCTCGCAGTGCCTCCTTCGGCGTTCGCCACGATCACCGAGGGCCTCGGTGCCTGTCGTCTCACCGACCGGGCCCGGGTCGTTTACGAGAAACCCTTCGGCACCGACCACGAGTCCTTCAAGGAGCTGTCGGCGACGGTCGAGGGCGTGCTGGATGAGTCGCAGATCTACCGGATCGATCACTTCCTCGGTAAGGAATCGGTGCAGAACATCCTGGCCCTGCGCTTCGCGAACGGAATGTTCGAGCCGGTCTGGAACCGCAACCACATCGACCACGTCCAGATCGATGTCCCTGAGGAGCTCGGGATAGGTACGCGCGCTGCCTTCTACGAGAAGACCGGAGCGCTCAAGGACATGCTCGTTACGCATCTGTTCCAGGTGGCGAGCTTCATCGCCATGGAGCCGCCCACGAACCTCGATCCGAAGGGGCTCATAGACGAGAAGGTGAAGGTCTTCGACTCCGTCATCCCTCTGGAGCCCCGGGACGTCGTGAGGGGCCAGTTCGATGGCTATCGGGACGTTGAAGGGGTCGCGCCGGATTCGGACACCGAGACCTTCATCGCCGCGAGGCTATGGGTTGACAACTGGAGATGGACGGGCGTGCCGTTCTATCTGCGGACGGGAAAATGTCTTGGCCAGAGTCGTCAGTCGGTGACCCTGGCCTTCCGGTCGCCGCCCCGGACCATATTCCAAGGAGCGGTCTCGGCGGGTGACCGCAATCATCTGAGGATCGATCTCGGCCACCACGAGAACGTCTCGTTTCACTTCCTTGCGAAGGCTCCGGGGCCCGCCGTGGAGCTGGCCCCGGCTCAGATGGACTTCCGCTACCAGGGCTCGTTCGGCTCGAAGCTGATCGAGGCCTATGAGCGCCTTATCCACGATGCGCTGATCGGCGACCGCACGCTGTTCACCAGGCCCGACGGCATCGAGCGGACGTGGGAGCTGGTCGAGAACGTGATCGCAGATCCACCTCCGGTCGTTGGATACGCGCCGGGTTCGTGGGGGCCGGTGGAGATGCGAGACCTGATCGCTCCTCGCCGATGGTTTTTGCCCGAAGACGAGGACGCGTAACCCAGGCTGTTCTGCTCGTAACTCTGTCAGCGAAACGACCCTTGCGGACAGGCTCCCTGTCGTCTTTGTTCTGGGTGATAGTTAGAAACCACGGAACAAGGAGGGGTTGTGACTGCTAAACGACGGCACCTGAAGGTCGAACCGGGCCAGAAGCGGGTTCGCGGCTACGTGGAAGGGGAGCTGATCTTCGATACGAAGCAGCCGAGGCTGGTCTGGGAGCTTCCCTACTTCCCCACGTACTACGTGCCCGAGCAGGACGTGCGCGCAGCCCTCGTAGCGAACGGCGAGATCAAGAGATCCCCGAGCAGGGGAGAGGGCGAGCTGCTGGACATAAAGGTCAACAGGAGGGTGGTCCCCAGCGGCGCCGTCCGCTACCCGGGATCAGACATCGAAGAGTTGCGCACCTTGGTGCGGTTCGAATGGGACTCACTCGACGAATGGTTCGAGGAAGACGAGCCGATCTATACGCACCCTCGCGATCCCTACACGCGGGTGGACATTCTTCACAGTTCCCGGCGCGTCGAGATCGTTGTAGACGGAGAGAAGGTGGCAGAGACAAGCAAGCCCACGATCCTCTTCGAGACGGGACTGCCTCCCCGTTACTACATCCCGCTGACTGATGTCCGTACCGAGATGTTGACGCCCTCCCAGAAGGAAACGCACTGCCCGTACAAGGGCAGGGCGAACTACTTCTCCTTGGAGGTCGGAGGCGAGGTTTATGAGGACCTCGTGTGGATCTACCGGACACCGTTGCCGGAGAGCCAGAAGATCGCCGGCCTGGTCTCCTTCTTCAACGAGAAGGTCGATGTCTACGTCGACGGCGAGCTTCAGGAACGACCACGGACGAAGTTCAGCAAATAGCTTTCAGCGCGCGGCGGCGCTCATATGCCCTGAACCACCCGGAATCGAGGAGATATGGACCCAGCCATTAGAGGAATCCTGGCGGGAATGATCGGACTGTTTTCATGAACCTGTCGAGCGAGACCGAGATGCATCTTCGAGGTCGACAACCCAGCGTCACTCCCGGGCGCGCCGCCAACAAGGTCTTAAGGATCGTCGGCGTCCCCCAACTTGAGGGAACGGCCCTTCAGGTGCTGTCGACCTGGACGCACTACCTCTACGGCGCGGCCTGGGGACTCGTGCTGTGGGTGCTTCTGTCGTCCCTCGAGCTCTCGATAGCCGCCGTCCTTCCCCTGCTCCTTTTGATCGTGTGGGGAACCGAGCAGATCCAGCTTCCGGCGCTTGGGCTTGCACCCCCCTCATGGAAGTGGGGTGCGAAGGAGGTCGCGATCGACCTGTTGCATCACGTCGTGTTTGCGAGCGGCGCGGTGGTGGGCTGGGTACTGGTCGGTGTCTCCGTCTGATCAGCGGGTCGATAGGGCGGCCGGGCGCATATCCGGGTGGCAGTGTGTTGATGAGACGCCGGCGACATAGCCGAGCGAGCGGCCGGCCGGCTGACGCCGGCGGAAGGGAGAGAGCAGTGGCGATGGAGGAGCAGGACATCCGGCCGGACGCCGTCGTCCACACCCACCCCAGCCCGCCACATCGCAATGCGGCCGGCGATCCCGATCAGCTCGTTGTCAATACCATCCGGACGCTGGCCATCGACGCGGTGGAAGCCGCCGGATCGGGGCACCCGGGCACGCCGATGGCGCTCGCTCCCGTCGCGTACGCGCTGTGGTCCCGCTTCCTGAAGCACGATCCCTCCGATCCAGGCTGGTCCGACCGCGACCGTTTCGTGCTCTCCGCCGGGCACGCCTCGATGCTGCTCTACGCGATGCTCCATCTGAGCGGCTACGACCTGCCCCTCGATGAGCTCAAGAGGTTCCGGCAGTGGGGGTCGCGCTGTCCCGGGCATCCGGAACGCGGTGTGACTCCCGGTGTCGAAGTCACGACGGGTCCGCTCGGACAGGGGTTCGCGAATGCGGTGGGGCTATCGATCGCGGAGCGGATGCTGGCCGCGCGCTTCAACCGTCCCGGCCACGACGTCGTCGACCACTACACCCACGCCATCTGTTCAGACGGCGATCTGATGGAGGGGATCTCGGCGGAGGCCGCCTCGCTCGCAGGAAGCCTCCACCTCGGCAAGCTTGTGGTGCTCTACGACGACAATCACATCACCATCGAGGGTTCGACCGAGCTCGCCTTCTGCGAGCAGGTCGGCAAGCGCTTCGAGGCCTACGGCTGGCAGGTGCTCAAGATCACCGACGCCAACGACCTCAGTGAGGTGAGCCTGGCCATCGAGGAAGGCCGCGCCGAACCCTCCCGCCCCTCGCTCATCATCGTCCAGTCGGTTATCGGGTTTGGCGCTCCCACCAAGCAGGGGACGGCGGCCGCTCACGGATCGCCCCTGGGGGCCGAGGAGGCCAGAGGGGCGAAGCAGAACCTTGGGTGGCCCTATACCGAACCCTTCACCGTGCCCGAGGAGATCGAAGCCTTCCGCCGCAGCTCACTCGACGCCGGGCGGACACGACACGCCGATTGGGAGGAACGGTTCGCCGCCTACGAGAAGGGGTTCCCGGATCTCGCCGCGGAGTTCCGGCGCACGATCTCCGGCGAGCTCCCTGCAGACTGGGGGCGCTCGCTCCCGTCCTTCGAGGTAGGAACGCAGGTAGCGACGCGCTCCGCCTCGGGCAAGGTGCTCAACGCGATCGCTTCGGAGGTGCCCGAGCTGGTCGGCGGCTCGGCGGACCTGGCCCCGTCGACCGATACCTACCTCGAGGGATTCGCCGACGTCTCCTGCGGCGACTTCTCGGGGCGCAATTTCCACTTCGGTGTGCGCGAGCACGCTATGGGTTCGATGATGAACGGCATCATCGCGCACGGCGGACTGCGCCCCTACGGGGGGACCTTCTTCGTGTTCAGCGACTACATGCGTCCTTCGATCCGGATGGCCGCGCTGATGGGGCTTCCGGTCGTATTCGTCTTCACCCATGACTCGATCGGTCTGGGCGAGGACGGGCCGACGCACCAGCCCGTCGAGCACCTCGCGGCGCTCCGCGCCATCCCGAACCTTCTGGTGATCCGTCCCGCGGACGCGAGCGAGACGGCCCAGGCGTGGCGAGTGGCCCTCGATCGCCGGGAGAGCCCGACGGCGCTGATCCTCACACGTCAGAAACTGCCGGTCCTGCCGCAGCCACTCGACGATGCGGTCTCCCGCGGCGCGTACGTGATCGCGGACGGAAAGGACGTCGTGCTCGTCGCCACCGGTTCCGAGGTGCACCTCGCTCTCTCCGCGCGGCGTCTGCTCGCCGACGGTGGGGTCTCCGCACGGGTTGTCTCGATGCCTTGCTGGGAGCTTTTTGAGTCCCAGTTGTCCGCATACCGCGATCAGGTTCTTCCGCCGGGGGTGCCGCGGCTCGGCGTCGAGGCCGCGCGATCTTTCGGATGGTGCACCTGGGTCGACGACGTCGTCTCCCTCGATCGCTTCGGCGCTTCCGCACCCGCAGAGACACTATTTGGCGAGTTCGGGTTCACTCCCGAGAACGTTGCCCAGCGCGCACGGCGGCTGCTCGCTGATCGAGGCGGGTCGTGAACCCGACCCTTGCGGTCGATCTTGGCGGAACGCAGATGCGCGCCGCGCTGGTGGATCGCGACGGAAGGATCCTCTTGCGGCGGGCGGAGCCCACGCCGCGGGACTCTGCCTGCCCCGACGCTCTCCTGATGCTCGTGGGTGGTGTGATGGAAGGCGCTGGCATCCAGGAGGCGGTCATCGGCGTCCCCGGACGGGTGAACTACGTGTCCGGGACGCTCGAACACGCTCCTAACCTGCCGCCCGGTTGGACTACCTCGCTCACGGAAGAGAACCTCTCCGCGGTGCTCGGCGTCCGGGCGTCGCTCGCTAACGACGCGGACCTCGCGGCTGTGGGCGAGTCTCGTTTCGGAGCCGGGCGCGGCTATGCCGACGTCGTGTACCTCACGATCTCGACCGGCATCGGGGCCGGGGTGATCCTGGGTGGACTCCTGGCGCACGGCCGGCGTTCGCTCGGCGAGGCCGGGCACACGATCATCGACCGTTCGGCCCTTGCTGCCGGCGCGCCGGCCACGCTGGAGCACCAGGGCTCTGGGACGACGCTTCACCACTTGGCCGCCGAAGCAGGGCTCGAGTTCTCTGGCGCAGCGCTCGTCGAGCTCGTCGAGGCCGGGAGCCCGACGGCCGCCCGGATCTGGGAGTCGGTCGTGGAGGCGGCTGGGATCGGCGCCGCGAACCTCGCGCACCTTTTCTCCCCGGGGGCGATCGTGGTGGGCGGCGGTGTGGCGCGGGCAGGTGAGCTCTTGTTCGGGCCGATCCGTGCCGCGTTAGCACGCCTCGGACCCCGTGGACTTCCGTCCCGATCGAGGTGATAGGCGTCGCGCTCGGCGACGATGCCGGACTCGCAGGTGCGGCCGGATGGTCGGATGCCTTCGTTCGAGAGGTGGTGAGCCATGTCTGAACACGGCCCGCAGGCCTGGCTCCTGCGCCACGGCGAGACGGATTGGAGTGCGCTCGGGCGCCACACCGGCCGCACCGACATCCCGCTGACCGAGCGAGGCCGGCGCGAGGCCGGGCTCCTCGAGGAGCGACTTCGCACACGAGTTTTCGTGGGCGTTTTCACGAGCCCGCTGCAGCGCGCTGCCGACACGTGCCGGCTGGCGGGTTTCGGTGACGTTGCCGAGGTGCGCGACGACTTGATGGAGTGGGACTACGGCACCTACGAGGGCTTAACGACGCCCGAGATCCGCGCCGAACGGTCGGCATGGTCTCTATGGAGCGACGGGGTTCCGGGGGGCGAGTCTGCCACCGGGGTCGGAGCGCGCGCTGACCGTGTGATCGCCGAGCTTCGAGGGATCGACGGGGACGTGGCCGTCTTCGCGCATGGGCACGTCCTGCGCGTGCTCGCTGCTCGCTGGCTCGGCCTGGCGCCGAGTGAGGGCCGCCTGCTGGCGTTGGGAACAGCCGCGATCAGCGTCCTGGGATACGAACGGGAGGTCCCGGCGATCATCCGATGGAACGAGGACTATCACCTGACAGGGGAGGCCGTTCTGCCCCAGAACGTTGGTCAAGAGAGGAGAGCACAATGAACCCATTGCGAGATATGCACGAGGCGGGCCAGGCGACATGGCTCGATTTCCTGCGGCGCGGCCTCATCACCGGCGGCATGCTCGGGCGAGCGGTTCGCGAGGAGGGCCTCACAGGCGTGACGTCGAACCCCAGCATCTTCGGCAAAGCGATCGGTGGCTCGACCGACTACGACGAGGCGATCCGCGTGATCGCCGAGAAGAACGGACGGACGGCCATCGAGATCTTCTACGACCTTGCGCTCACGGACATCCAGATGGCGGCCGACGTGTTCCTCTCGGTGTACGAGGAGACGGATGGAGCCGACGGGTTCGTGTCGTTCGAGCTCGAACCACGTCTTGCCCACGACACCGAGGGATCGATCCGCTCCGCGCGCGAGCTCTTCGAGCGGATCGGGAAGCCCAACGTGATGATCAATGTTCCGGGCACCACGGCGGGGGTTCCCGCCGTGGAGGAACTCGTCGCGGCCGGGGTCAACGTCAACATCACCCTCCTATTCTCTGTCGAGGCCTACGACCAGGTCGCCCTGGCCTACATCGCCGGACTCGAGCGACGGCTCGCGAATGGCGAGCCCGTGGACGGCATCGCGTCGGTGGCATCCTTCTTCGTCTCACGCGTCGATACGGCCGTCGACCGGCTTCTCCCCGAGGGGACGCCTCTGCGGGGAAAGGCGGCGGTGGCCAATGCGAAAGTGGCCTACGACCGGTTCCGTCAGCTGTTCTCGGGCGAGCGATGGGAGCGGCTCGCAGCAGCGGGAGCCCGCGTACAGCGGCCGCTGTGGGCGTCCACGGGCACGAAGGACCCTGCCTATTCGGACGTTCTCTACGTGGAGGAGCTCGTCGGGCCCGACACCGTGAATACGATGCCGCAGCAGACCATCGATGCGTTCCGCGACCACGGCCGCGTCCGGCCCCTCGCGATCGTCGAAGGCCTCGAGGAAGCGGAGGTGACGCTTGGACTGCTGGCCGAGCACGGCATCGACCTCGCTGCCGTAACCGAGGGGCTGCTCGCCGATGGGCTCCAGGCGTTCGAGGCGGACCTCAGCAAGCTGCTCGCAGTAATCGAGTCGAAGTTGGAGGAGGTGCATGCGGGGATCGCTCGGAGCGGATCGTCGCTGGGTTCGCTTGAGTCCGACCTGGTAGATCGCATCGACCAGCTCACCAAGGACGACATCGTCGGCAGGATCTGGCGGCGCGACCACACCGTCTGGAAGCCGAAGCCGACAGAGATCGCCGATCGGCTCGGGTGGCTCACCGTTGCCGAGGTGATGCAAGAGCGTGTAGACGAGCTCGAGGCGTTCGCGGCTGAAGCGCTCGCCGACGGGTTCCGGGCAGTTGTGCTTCTCGGCATGGGCGGGTCGAGCCTGGCCCCCGACGTGCTCCGGAGCGCGCTCGGCGTCGCTGCGGGGGCGCTCGAACTCCACGTTTTGGACACGACGCATCCCGAGACCGTCGCGACGATCGAGAATTCACTCGACCTGGGGCGGACGTTATTCATCGTGGCGAGCAAGTCCGGCGGCACGATCGAGCCGCTCTCGCTCTTCGCGTACTTCTACGACAAACTCAAGAACGGCAAGCAGTTCATCGCCATCACCGACCCCGGGACACCGCTCGAGTCGTTGGCTCGCTCCCGGGGGTTCCGCGCCGTCTTCCTGAACCCGCCGGACATCGGCGGACGCTACTCCGCACTCTCCCTCTTCGGTCTCGTGCCGGCCGCTCTGATCGGTGTGGACCTTCGACGGCTGCTCGACACGAGTGAGGAGATGGCCGCGGGGTGCCACCAGTGCGTGCCGTGCGACGAGAACCCGGGCGTTTGGTTGGGCGCTGCGGTGGGAGAGGCCGCTCGCGCCGGACGCGACAAGCTGACGTTGCTCGCCGGGCAAGAGATGGCGAGCTTCGGTCCGTGGGTCGAACAGCTCATCGCCGAGTCCACGGGAAAGGAAGGGAAGGGGGATCGTCCCTGTGGTCGGGGAGGACCTCGGGGCTCCCGCCGTCTACGGAAGCGACCGGCTCTTCATCGCGCTTGGCGACGGCCCCAGTACGGAAGCACTCGAGGCAGGGGGCCACCCGGTCGTGCGGCTCAACGATGCCAGCCCGGAGCGCCTCGGTGCGGAGTTCTTCCGATGGGAGGTCGCGACCGCGGTCGCGGGGCACGTCCTCGGCATCAACCCCTTCGACCAACCGAACGTCGCCGAAGCGAAAGCTGCGACGAAGAGGATCCTCGACTCCGGCACGATCGAGGATCCGGGCCTCGACGCCCTCGAGC
>Ga0136621_1001171_pt1 | contig 10633 bp, 11 predicted proteins | sample AntDryUQ445A2306_FD_104673 | JGI IMG/M metagenome (GOLD analysis project Ga0136621, IMG submission 104673) | Polar desert sand microbial communities from Dry Valleys, Antarctica - metaG UQ445A (23.06) | ecosystem: Environmental > Terrestrial > Soil > Desert | place: Antarctica: Dry Valley...
GCGTCCGTGGTGCGGAGACCGCGGGCGGCTACGCCGTCGAGCTCAGCCCCGAGGAACAGGAACGGCAGCAGGTGGCGCTGGAGGAGCGGATCGCGGAGATGGATGTCGTGATCACAACCGCGCTCGTCCCCGGCCGCCCAGCGCCCCGGCTCATTCCGGCCCCTGCCGTGGCTCGGATGCGGCCGGGATCGGTGATCGTCGATCTCGCGGCCGAGACCGGTGGCAACTGCGAGCTGACGGAGCCGGGCGAGGAGGTCGTGCGTGAGGGCGTCACGATCGTCGGCCACACGAACCTCGCGACCACGGTGCCGTATCACGCGAGCCAGCTCTACGCCCGCAACGTGACTGCCTTTCTCCAGCATCTCACCCCTGACGGAAACCTCGCGCTCGACTACGCGGACGAGATCACCGGCCACACCTGCGTCACACGCCAGGAGGTACCTGTCTAGATGGACTCGCTCCTCGTCTTCGAGCTCACGATCCTGGTGCTCTCCATCTTCCTCGGCATCGAGGTGATCTCGAAGGTGCCGACGATGCTGCACACACCGCTGATGTCGGGCACGAACGCAATTCACGGGATCGTGCTTGTGGGAGCGATCCTCGTCGCCGGCCGCGGCGGGGGCGACACGCTGACTCGGGTCGTCGGCTTCTGCGCAGTCGTGCTCGCGACCGCGAACGTCGTCGGCGGATTCGTGGTCACGGACCGGATGCTCGAGATGTTCAAGATCCGCGAGCCTCGGAAGCCGGACTCGTGAATGCCGATCTGACGAACCTGCTGTACCTGGTCACAATCGTGACCTTCGTCCTCGCACTTCGGTTTCTCTCCTCGCCGAAGCGTGCGCGGCAGGGCAACCTGCTCGGCGCCGCAGGAATGTTGCTCGCAATCGCCGTCACGCTCGCCCAGGACGGACTCGACAACTTCAGCTGGATTGCGGTCGCGATGGCGATCGGAGCCGTCGTGGGGATCGTCGGCGCCCGCTCGGTAAAGATGACCGCGATGCCGCAAATGGTGGCGCTCTTCAATGGCGTCGGCGGCGGCGCGGTCGCGCTGATCGCGCTCGCGGAATTCCACAACCTCGCGCGAGAAGCCGGGGGCCTTGCCGGCGAGGAATCGGTGTCGATCCTCCTCTCGGCACTGATCGGAAGCATCTCCTTCTCCGGGTCGCTCGTCGCGTTCGCCAAGCTGCAGGAGCTCCTGAGCGGGCGTCCGATCGTCTACCCGAGACAGCAGTACGTGAACGGGGCGATCCTGCTCGTCGCGCTCACGCTCGGCATCGCGATCATCGCGGGGGCGGAGGGGGACGCGCTCGTGGTCGGGCTGATCCTCGCGGCCGCCGTGTTCGGAGTGCTCTTCGTACTGCCGATCGGAGGGGCGGACATGCCGGTCGTGATCTCGCTTTTGAACGCCTTCACCGGGTTGGCGGCGTCCGCCGCGGGCTTCCTGCTTCACAACAACGTCCTGATCGTCGCGGGCGCGCTCGTGGGCGCGTCGGGAACGTTGCTCACCTTGCTGATGGGACGGGCCATGAACCGGTCGATCGCGAACGTCCTCTTTGGCGCGTTCGGCTCGGTGCAGGCAACGACTGCAGCGGCTGCCGGCGCCGACGGCCGCAGTGTCCGCTCGACCTCCCCTGAGGACCTCGCGATCATGCTCAGCTATGCGCGCAGGGTCGTGTTCGTGCCGGGCTACGGGCTCGCGGTCGCGCAGGCCCAGCACGACGTACGCGCGCTCGCGGAGCTGCTCGAGGCGAAGGGCGTGGGCGTGCTCTACGGGATCCACCCTGTCGCCGGCCGCATGCCGGGACATATGAACGTCCTCCTCGCGGAGGCGAACGTTCCCTATGACCAGCTCAAGGAGATGGACGAGATCAATCCCGAGCTGGCGCAGACGGACGTGGTGGTGATCCTTGGCGCCAACGACGTCGTCAACCCGGCTGCTCGGACCGATCCGTCGAGCCCGATCTACGGCATGCCGATCATCGAGGCCGATCGCTCAGCCAACGTGGTGGTCGTCAAGCGCAGTCTCAGCCCCGGGTTCGCGGGAATCGACAACCCGCTCTTCTACGATCCGAAGACGTCGATGCTGTTCGCCGACGCCAAGCAGGCGCTCGAGCAGGTCGCTCTCGCAGTCAAGAAGCTCTAGGGCTGTGGGAGTGCCGTTCTTTAGCGCTCGCGCCGTCGAGGCTGCCGTGCCGCCCGACCTGGCCTACGCCGCCGTCCGCGACGCGTTCGTCGCTCACGCACGCGGCGAGTGGACGATGCCACCGAAGCTTTACTTGACGAACTACCCTGCCGGCGACTTTCGCGCGATGCCCGCCCTCGGTGGAGGCCACGCGCTGCTGAAGTGGGTGACGTCGTTTCCCGGGAATCCGGCGCGCGGTCTGCCGACCGTCACCGGTCTGGTCGTCCTCTCGGACGCGGAGACGGGGATGGTGCAGGCGATCCTCGAGGCCGGTGCGGTCACCGCCTTGCGAACCGGAGCGGCTGCGGTGATCGCCGCGGAGGCGCTTGCCCCGGAGTTCCGCGTCGCTGCGGTGATCGGAGCGGGCGTGAACGGCCGAGCGGCGATCGAGCAACTCGGCATCCGCTACGACGTGTGCGTCTACGACCGAGATCGCAGTCGAGCCAAGGCGGTGTTCAAGGAGCTCGGGGTCCCCGGATGGGTTCCGCGGTCGCTCAGGGACGCTCTGGCGTGCGATGTCGTCGTAACTGTCACACCAGGACGAGAGATCCTCCTGCCGGAGGGGGCCCTCAAGCCTGGACAGCATGTGAGCCTGATGGGCGCGGACGGGCCCGGCAAAGCAGAGATCGCTGTCGGCGAGCTTGCGCGGGCCCGAGTCTTTTGCGACGACTGGGAGCAGGCGAGCCACGGGGGCGAGCTCGCAGCGGCCGTCGAGGCGGGTTCGATCGTCCGCGAGGAGGTGACCGAGCTCGGCGCGGTTCTCGCCGGAACGGCCGAAGGGCGCCGCAGCGCGGACGAGATCACGATCTTCGACTCCACCGGTCTCGCGATCCAGGATCTGGCGATCGCGATCGCCGCCTACGAGCGCGCTGACGAGCTCGACCTGCCCCGTCTGGAGTTCTAGGCTGGTCCACTCTAGGCGAGGAGACGCTTCGGGTCGGTCGCTTCGAGGAGCGGGTGCCGCTCGCCCATGATCGCCTGCGCGGCGAGGTCGCCGAACATCAACCCGAGGACGTTGCCGTGGCCGGAGTAACCTCCGGCGACCCAGGCCCCTTCTCGACCAGGCACCTCGCCGACCACCGGAATCAGGTCCGGGACGAGGCCGAAGACTCCGGCCCACCTGTGCTCGATGCGCGGTCGATAGCCAAGCAGCAGCTCGGCGAACTCCTCCAGCGCGGCCTGGATCCGCGGCGTCGTCTCCTCGGAGTCGGTGAACTCGGATTCCAGGTCGCTGTCGCGAAAGCCGCCGACGACGAGCCGCCCGTCCGCGTCCTGGTGCCAGTAGTCGAACCCATGCCGGCCGTAGTGCGGCAGCTCGAATAGATGTTCGGCCAGCGGCGCGGTCGCGATCATCTGGCCGCGCGTCGGGATGATCAGTCCCTCCAGCTCACCGAGGAGACCGCTCGGATAGCCGTCCGTGGCGACGACGACGTCGGGGGCGTCGAGCTCACCGAGATCGATCACGCGCGAGCGCTGGCGGATCTCCGCACCCGCGTCGGCCGCAGCCTGGGCGATACGGCGCACGAGCCTCGCCGGTTGAAGCAGCGCATCGCCCGGGTGGAAGAGGGCGCCCGCGAAACTGCCCGCGAGCGGGGGTGCGAGCTCGTCGCGCCACTCCACCACGAAGCCGTCCTGGCGGAGCGCCTCGAGCTCGCGGCGAAGCTCCTCGCGCTCCTCCGCGTCCCCGGCCAGGCGAAGGCTGCCGGTGCGCCGGACCGCGTCGGGGGCGAGCTGCGCCATCCGATCGACATAGGCCTCAGTCAGTTGCCAGTACTCGCGGGCCCAATCGCGACCGAGCCATTCGCGGGCAGCGTCGTACGCCATGGCGCCGCCACGCAGCGCAAAGCCGCCGTTGCGCCCGCTCGCGCCGGAGGCGATCTCGCGCGCCTCGTGCAAGCGCACCCGCTTGCCCGCACGCGCGAGCGTAAGCGCGCAGGAGCAGCCGGTGATGCCGCCACCGACGATCTCGACGTCGGGATGACCGGCGAGCGACCGGCTGCGAAGCACGGGAGTGGGCCCGGAGAGCCAGAGCGAATCACCCATTCGGCGATGCTAGCCAGCCACACGGTAGAGGCCCTCCTCGAGCGTGACGAGCCCCATAAGCTCGAGTTCGGTGAGGATCGCGGCGAGCGCGGCCGCATCGATGCCCGTCGTTCGAACGAGCTCGTCGGCGCTCGTTGCACGCTCGCGGACGCGCGCCAGAACAGCCTCCTGCGCCTCCTCGAGCTCTGCCGGCTCGCGGTCCAGGGTGGGAACGATGCCGAAGCTCTCGAGCACGTCCTGAGCAGCCGTCAGGGGCGTCGCCCCGAGCCGCAACAGCGCGTTCGATCCGGCCGAGAGGCTCGAGGTGATCTCGCCGGGAACCGCGAACACCTCTCTCCCCTCTTCGAGCGCGAAGTCCGCGGTGATCAGCGCGCCGCTCCGCTCGCGCGCCTCGACGACGATCGCGGCGGCGCAGAGACCCGCCACGATCCTGTTCCTAGCGGGGAAACGCCACGGCGCAGGCTCGACGCCCGGTGCGTACTCGGAGACGACGAGGCCATGCTCGGCGATCTCGGCGGCGAGACCGCGGTGCGCGGCCGGATAGTCACGGTCGATCCCGCACCCGAGCACCGCCACCGTTGCCCCAGCCGCCTCGAGGGCGCCGCGGTGCGCCTCCGAGTCGACCCCACGCGCCATGCCGCTGACGACGACGAGGCCGACGGCCGCCAGCTCCCGCCCCAGCCTGCGCGCAACCTGACGGCCGTAGGGCGAGCAGGCTCGCGCCCCGACGATCGCGACAGCCGGCCGGCTCAGCAGGTCGGGCTCGCCCGCGCCGCGCAAGAAGAGCCCGGGCGGCGGGTCGTGAATGGCACGGAGCAGGGGCGGGAACCCCGCAGCAGAGCGGCCCAGGAAGCTGAGCCCGAGCCCGCGCAGGCGCTCCAGCTCGGTCCGGTTGTCGAAGCGGGCCTTGAAGGAGGCGAACCGGGCGCTTCTCGGCTCGCCGACCAGGTGGGCGTCGCTCACGGCAGCGAAGGTGGCCAGCGCGAGCTCGTTCACGCCGCCTCTCTCGCCTTCGGCTCGGTCGCGCGGGGGAAACCCGGTTTCCCCCGCGAGCCCCCTGCGCGTTGACGCCGGCGCTGCGCACCGGCGCGTTCCTTCGGGGGAACCCCCGGGTTCCCCCGAGCCCCCTCTTGGCCGCGCGACTTCGTCACGCGGCCAGCTCCTTCGGCGAGCGGTAGGCGAGCGCCTCGGCCACGTGCTCGGCTTCGACCGCCTCCGAGCTCGCGAGGGCGGCGGCCGTGCGAGCCACGCGCGCCACGCGGGCGCGGCCGCGCGCCGACAGCGGTAGTCGCTCCACCGCCTTGCCGAGGAGCTCGTCGGCGTCCGTCGTCCGTCGCGGCGAGGCCGTCCGCAGGCGCTCGCGAGCACCCGCCACCCGGCCGCGCACGGGCAGCGAGGCCTCGGACGGTCCCGCAGCGAGCTCCTCCGCTCGAGGGCGAGGCACCGTCACGACCAGATCGAAGCGGTCGAGCAGCGCGCGGGACAGCTTGTCCCGAAAGGAAGCGAGTCGCTGCGGAGAGCACGAGCATTCAACAGACGGATCGCCGCGCCCGGCGCAGGGGCAGAGATTCATCGTCGCGACGAGCTGGAAGCAGGCCGGGAAGAGCGCGTGCCCGGCGACGCGGGCGATCGCGATGGTGCCGTCCTCGAGCGGCTGGCGGAGCGCCTCCAGCGCGGGGCGCTGGAACTCGGGCAGCTCGTCCAGCAGCAGCACGCCGCGGTGCGCGAGACTGGCCTCCCCGGGCCGCGGCCCCTGGCCACCCCCCACGATCGCGGCCATAGACGCGCTGTGGTGCGGCGCCCGGAACGGCGGCCGCACCACGAGCGGCCGCTCGGGCGAGAGAAGCCCCGCGACGGAGTGGATCCGCGTCACCTCGAGCTGCTCGCACGGCTCGAGCGGCGGCAGGATCGACGGCAGACGCCGTCCGAGCATCGTCTTGCCGGTACCGGGTGGCCCGGCGAGAAGGAGGTTGTGGCCTCCCGCCGCCGCCAGCTCAAGCGCCCGTCGGGCTCGCTCCTGGCCGCGCACGTCCGCGAGATCCGGTGGCTCCGGTTCCGCCTGCTCCTTGGGCGGATCAACCGGGGGCGGCCGCAGCTCTCCGCGGAGATACGCCACCGCCTCCGCCAGGTGGCGGACTGCCACGGCCTCGATGCCGCCGAGCTCAGCCTCGGGCCCCGACTCCGGGGCGCAGAGGATCCGGTCGAAGCCGGCCTGCCGCGCTCCCTCGGCGACTGCGAACGCACCCCGCACCGGCCGGATCCGCCCATCAAGCGCGAGCTCGCCCACGGAGGCATGCTCGGCCAGGCGCTCGGCGGGAATCTGGCGCGAGGCTGCGAGCACCGCGAGCGCGATCGCAAGGTCGAAGCCGGATCCTTCCTTTCGCAAGCCGGCCGGAGCGAGGTTGACCGTGATCCGCTTCAGTGGCCACTCGAGCTGTGCGGAGGTGATCCCGCTCCTCACACGATGCTTCGCCTCCGAGCAGGCGCGGTCGGCTAAGCCGACGATTGCGAAGGCTGGGAGTCCGCTCTGCAGGTGGGCCTCGACCTCGACACGGCGTGCCTCGAGCCCGACGAGGGCGTGGGTGACGGCGCGCGCGAGCACATCTCGAGCGTAGGGAAACCTCTGTGACGAAAGTGGCGCGTGTTCGCACCAACTTCGCTACAATCGGCGCCTTCCTAGCTGCGGCGCGTGCGCGTTGCCGACGGCGGGTCTGCGAGCCTCCCCAGGTCGAGGTTTCCCTGCGCGTCTCCGAACGCCGCCTGTGCCTCGGCATGGATGCGCTCCACCTCGGATTGGGCTCGGGCACGGACGAGCTCGCTGAGGAGCGTCGTCGCCCGCAGCAGCCGGGCGCGGAAGTCGGAGATCCCCGAGATCCGCTTCCAGAAGTCGTCGGAGCCAACATGCATGATGCTCGGGTCTGACTTCATCGGCGTCGACTTGCGCCGTCCGGAGAGCACCGCGACGTTCAGCTCGACCGGTCGCCTGCTAGCACGCAAGGCTCCCGCGGCCGCACGCAGCGCATCCCGGTCGGCCTTGGCACCTCCAGCGCTTTTCGTGTTCGGAGCGGACTGGATCGCGTAGAGCTCGATGACGCCACCGCGCTCCAACTGCAAGTCGACGCCGCTGCCCGGCTTGATGCCGCCGGACACGATCCGGGCGACCTCCTCCTGCCAGGTGCCAATGTGCCCTTCGATCGCCGATGTCTCGCGATCCTCTAGATAACGATCGACCCACTCCCGTACGGTTTTGGCACCTCGCGAGGTGTAGATCATCGGGTTGCGCTTGGCGAGGTCGCGTCCCGTGAGGCGTTGCAGATTCTCCTGGAGCGGCAGCGCGACGTGCCGCTCGAACGCCTCGACGATTTCCTGAGCCTCGGTATGACCGACGTCCAGCACCGCCGCGACGTCAACGATCAGCCGGGGCTTGCCGTCATCCGTCGACTCGGCAGACAATGACTTCCTCGAAGAATTCGCCCGCACGCCGACCAGTGCGTCGGTTGACGTGGCGCGTGTGGCGGTCGTCCACCCCCATACCCGAGCCGTCCAGGATCTCTGGATAGAGAGAACGGGAGTCATTGACGACGATCACGACAGGCGACCCGGCAGCAAGCTGCTCGCTCGCTCGCTTGAAGACCGCGATCATGTCATCGACGTAGCCGCGTAGCGCATGCTTGCCTGTTCCGCGCTCCGCCGCGCCGATCTCCTGGGTGCGCTTGTCCTCCAGGCCGAGGAGCTCATACGCGTAGCGGTGCTGCTCGTGATAGTCGATGAGGCCCGGGTACGGCGGCGAGGTGATCACACCGCTCGGGCGGTGAGGGAACTCCACGAAGCGCGAATCGGCGTGCAGCACCTCGACCCGTCGAGTCGTCCGAACGGGCCCAAATGCGCGAAGGCGTCGGACGGTGTCAACCGTGTAGCGCACGAGAAACTTGTCCGCTTCTTGCACTGGACGGCACTCGCGATCGTGCTTGTGACAGTGATATGGCCTTCGCACGGGGACCTTGGGAAAGTCGAGATCGAAGTGCGACGTCAGACGGGCCGACCGGGCGGCGCGTGACAGGATCACGCACGCAACGTCGGCCGCGTGACCTTCGAGACGCTTCCGCGCGACATCGCGATAGCGCAACAGCTCGCCGAGTGCCTGCGGCGCATACCACTTGCGCAGCCAGGGGCTTGCGTCGGCGGTATCGGCCGGGCCGGCTCTGCGCGCTTCCTCGAGCGTCGCGCGAAGAGACATCTCGAGGGATCCGAGCGAGTATTGCGCGGTCTTGACCCGAGAGAGAAGGCAGTTGAAAGCGGAGATGTCGCAACCGATGGCGTCGGCACCGAACCCGTTCGCCTCGACCAGGGTCGTCCCCGAGCCGACGAAGGGGTCGTAGACGCATTCCCCCGGCGCGAAGTGTCGGTGCAGGAACACCTCTACGAGCTGAGGAATGAACTTACCGAGATACGGGTGCAGCCGGTGGACGTGCTTCGTCCGCTCGGACTGCGGCAACTCGCGCTCGGACCACGACAACTCGAGGTCGATTTCTGCGTAAAGAGCTTCCTGTGAAGGGCCTGCCATGACGGACGCTTGACTCTACGCGGCGACCCGGACGCCCCCCGCGCCGAGATAACTAGGGAACGTCGCGGCCGCGCGCGTCGACATCCTGCGGCTCCTCCGGCAGGTCGAGCGCAACTGCGTCGCTGTCGAGCGGCCGCCGCGGCGGCCCGACCGGGACGAGCGCGGGCGCGTCGTCCGGCGGTTCGGCGCGAGGCGGCTCCGGCGGCGCGAGCCCGAGAGCCCGCTTGATCCGCCGCCAGAGCCTCCACCGGCGCATTCGCGCCCTAGTAGTGGATCCCGTGCGCCGCGTCGAGCTGGCGCAGGCGGCGGATCCGCTCCTCCATCGGCGGGTGCGTCGAGAAGAGCGCCGACATGCCGCGCTTGCTGAGCGGGTTCGCGATGTACAACGCCTCGGTCGCCGGGTTCACGTTCATCGGCACGACCTCCACCCCACGTTGCAGCGTCCCGAGCGCCTCCGCGAGTGGACGGCCTTCGCCGAGGTACTGTGCGGCGCTCGCATCCGCGAGGTACTCGCGCTGACGCGAGACCGCGAGCTGGAGGATCATCGCCGCCATCGGCGCGACGATGATGGCGACAAGCGCGCCGACGATTCCCAGCGGATTCGAATCCTCGTCGTCGCCGCCGCCGAAGAGCATCGAGAACTGGAGGATGTTCGCGATCGCAGCGATTGCGGCACCGATCATCGCGGCGATCGTCATCACCAGGATGTCGCGATTGGAGATGTGCGCCAGCTCGTGTGCGAGCACACCGCGAACCTGCTCGCGCGGGAGGTGGCGGAGTAGGCCCTCGGTCACGGCGACGACGGCCTTCTTCGGGCTCCGGCCCGTCGCGAAGGCGTTCGGCTGCTCAGACGGGATCAGGAAGATGCGCGGCGTCGGAACCCCCGCGCGCCCGGCGATCTCCTCGACGTCGCGGTAGAGCTCCGGCGCCTCGCTGCGGTCGACCGGGCGCGCCTTGCTCGCCTTCAGGGCGAGCTTGTCGGAGAACCAGAACATGACGAGGTTGAAGACGACCGCGATGCCGGCGAACAGAATGATCCCGTTGGAGCCGCCGACGAGGCCGCCGAGGCCGACGAAGAGCGCCGCGAGACCCGCGATCGTGACCCAGGTGCGGGTCTGTGTGACGAATCTGGTGCGCGAAATCGACATCTAGTGTGGTGTTCCTTTCGGGTCGGACGTTCCGCTCCACATGGTACCGCGCGCCCCTTCGCGCGAGTGTTTCGGCAGCGTTAAGGCGGACCTAAAGCTCTGCGGACACGCGCTCGAGCCGTTCGCCTCGCACTGCGACGACATCGAGACGGATATCGAGGCCGGCGAGGTGGGGGTGCGCCACGAGCCACGCCTCTCCTGCCCGGACGATCCGCCGCAGCTTCTCCTCGTCCACCATCTCGAGCGGATCGCCGTACCCCGTGCCGCTCTTCCCCTTCACCTCGCAGAAGACAAGTGTTTTTCCACGGCGAGCAACGACATCCAGCTCGTTGCCACCCGCCCAGACATTCGTCCCGAGAATCCGGTAGCCGCGCAACCGGTAGTGCCGGACCGCGCGCCGCTCTTCCTCGCGGCCTCGTCGCACTGTCTCGGCTACGCGGCCGTGTAGCAAAGCGCCTGAAACGAACGGCGGTGCTGCTCGCTCGGCCCGTGCGCGCGAACGGCCGCAGAGTGGCCCGGCGTGATGTAGCCCACGTGTGAAGAGAACCCGTAACTCGGATAGAGCGCGTCGAGCCTGCGCATGACCCGGTCTCGCGTCACCTTGGCGCCGATCGACGCCGCTGCGATGGCGGCGCTCTTCGTGTCGCCGTCCACGACCGCGCGATGCTTCGGCGCCGTCGGGCCGAGGCGGAAACC
>Ga0136621_1001172_pt1 | contig 10623 bp, 12 predicted proteins | sample AntDryUQ445A2306_FD_104673 | JGI IMG/M metagenome (GOLD analysis project Ga0136621, IMG submission 104673) | Polar desert sand microbial communities from Dry Valleys, Antarctica - metaG UQ445A (23.06) | ecosystem: Environmental > Terrestrial > Soil > Desert | place: Antarctica: Dry Valley...
CGACCCAGGCCGCGGCCGCCGCCGGGCTCAGCCGGCCGGCGATCTACCGCGCGCTTGGCCGATAGCGAGCGGGCCGATTGAGGAAATCTCGGCTGCGGGCGCGAGCGCCCGCCCGGAGAGGTCGTTCCAGCCAAGGAGTCACGCTCCTGCTGAACAGCCCCTCCACCCCCTCCATACGATCACGCTTTGGACATGGAGCGTGACTCGGCTGTTCCGCTCACCGCTTGACGCGCCCTGCGCACCGATAGAGGGCCAAAGCAAAGAAGAGCGGTCCGAGGATGCGTAGTGCGGCCTGCAGGGATTGACCGGCCTGGTTGAGGACCGATCGGTCAGCGGCGCGGAACGCCGGCGCTCGATGCTCTGAAGCAGTGTTTCGGAGAGGGCGCGGTGGCCGGGCTGAAGCCCGAAGCGTGCCTTTCTGCAGCGGGGCCCTTGAGGACCCGCCGCGACGCGGCCCGAAGGCGATCCAGAAGTGGCGGAGACACTTGCGAACGCCGAAGGCCAGCCCGCTTCGGCGTCCATATTGACTAGGAAGGCAACTCCGCGATTATCCGATCGGACAGGCGCAGCGCCAAGGCCGCGATCGTGAGCGAGGGATTGACCCCGAGCGCCGTGGGGATGATGGCGGCGTCCGCCACGTAGAGCCCCTCGTAAAAGGGCTCGCTCCCCGTCTTCGAGGCGTCGAATACATGCCCGAACTCGTCAACCGCACCCTGTGAGGCGTCCCGCCCCATGCGACAGCCACCGAGCGGATGGGTGAGCCCAATGGAGCGCGCGCCGACGAGCTCGGCGGCCGGCGTTAGGAACGGGTTCCTAAACGCCCCCCGGCGGCCCCGGCTCAGGTGCTCGGCAAAGCGCGCGAGCGTCGCCCGGATATCGGCGTAGATCGGATCGTCCTCGAAGCTCCCACCGCCCTTCCGCTCGAGCCGAAGCGGCGTCTCCCGACGGCCGGCGCCTAGTCGGAAGCGGCCCACCGAGGCCTCGCGTCCCATCGCAGCGATGCACATCATGTCCATCGCGTACTCGTCCTCGGAGGCGAACTCGGGCTGGCGGAGCTGGTAGTTGCGAAACAGAGCGCGAACATAGGCCCGTGGGCGCCCAAGGGCGTAGCGGAGGATCGCGAGCGCCGTAAAGAGGGGCTTGCGCCGGCCCGTGGAGAGCGACTGCAGCAGCGGCACTCCCTGGCCGACGAGCGAGGCGAGGGCGCGTGGGATGCCCTGGTCCTCGATCGTGTGGAACTTCGAAACATCGGCTGCGGGATCGGCCTCTGGGGTATTGAAGTGCGCAAATGACGTCGTCACGGGGCCCCGGGTGAGGCTGACGCGGAAGTCGGTGTCGTCGAGGAAGGCGAGGTAGTCGCCGTTGGTCGAGAAGCCCTCGCCGAGGGCGGGGCTTAAGTTAGGTAGCGTCCCGCGCTGCTTGCAGCGCAGCAGAAGCTCAGTGGTGCCGACGCACCCCGCTGCGAGGATCACGTGGTCGGCGGAGACTCGCTTTGTCCTCGTCCGCCAGGGGGCATCAGGGTCACGCTCGAGGTACTCGACCTCGTAGCCGCGCTCCGGCCGCGCGTGGACGAGGCGGGCTTCACACAGCGGCCACAGGTCGAGCACCCCCTCGAGGTCCCCGCCGACGTGGCGCGGGGTGCCGTGGATCGCGGCCATCAGCTGCTTGTTGAGCGTGTGCCGCGCGCCCGGGAGACAGCCGACGTTACAGCGTCCCTGGCGCTCGCAGTAGTTCTTCGGCTTTCCGTCATCGCCGATCGGCTGGTCGTTGATCGAGGAGTCGACCGTGCCGTAGTCGGAGGTCAGACGGCTCATCTGAAGCTGGAAGATCCGAGCTCGGTCGATCCAGACGTCGTCGGCGCGTCGCTCGGTCGTCGGGTCCGGATACCTGCTTGGGTCGAGCTGCTTGAGGCCGGGATGGCTGGGCGGCGTGCGAAATCCGGGTTCGAGCTCCGCCGACCGCGTCACGATGTTGCGTAGCCCAGTGTTGATGGGGTTCGGAGGAGGGGGAGGTGGTGGCGTGCCACCGGCGTGCTCGGTGTCGCGCTTCTCGAGCGCGTGCAGCACGCTGAGGCCAATGGCGTCGCGGGCGAGCTGGAAGTACTCGTCGCGCTTTTGCCCGTCCCAGTCGGTCTCTGTGGGCCAGCGGTCGTCGTCGAAGATGAAGTCCGGCGGCCGGATCGTGACGTTCGAGTACACGAGCGAGCCGCCGCCAACGCCGCTCGCACGCACTATCGACGCCCCGTCGTTCTGTCGCATCCCGAGCAGCCCGCGCTCGCCGAAGGTCACAAGGTCATAGAGGCCGTCCTCGTTCCTCCGGCGTCGAAAGCAGCGGGTATAGATGTCGATGAAGCCCCTGAAGTTCTCAGCCGAGGACCAAAACTGCACTGGCTGGCCTTTCTTGGCGAGGAGGTCGTAGGTCTCGACCTCGCGATCCTGGACTGTCCCGACTGGAGTCGTCCACCACGTCCCGCGCTCGAGCATGAGCACGGTGCCACGTTGTCGCTCCTTGAACTCGCGCGCCAGGGACAGGGCGCTCATGGTGCCGCCAAAACCCGAGCCGATCACGACGACCGTGTGATGTGGGATGGTCTCAGGGTCGGCCATGGGTCGGTCGGAGTCGGGCGGACGGCGATCCCAGTGACGATGCCGGCAACGACAGCCGTCCCAAGGAGCCGCTGCGGGCAGCAACAACTCTACGCTTTCTGGCGCGGCCGCGCCTGGTCGGGGCTCTTGCTCGCGGTCGGCGATTGGCGGCGTTAGGTATACGTCCGACACTCATCCGCCCGAAAGTCGCGGTCCGATGGCCTGCGTGAACGCACCGCGCGGGACCGGAGGCGTCGGGTAGCACGGCGAGGCCAGGCGACCCCGAGCCGCCTCCACAACCTCGAGCGCGGCGCCACACAACGCCTTTTCCGGCTCACCCCGGCCTTTGAGGCTCCTCGTACCCGCCCGAGCAAGAACTCGTCGATCGAGCTCGCCCTTGAGCAGCTCACGCTCCGGCGAGATCATTGCGCCCCTGAGATTGTGGAGCATCGCCCACGCGTCCCATGCCAGCCGATCCCGAGCTGGCGCTTCCACAGGGCCGCCTCGCCCGGGAGAACGGGAGTCAGGGTCTCCCACCGGGAAGCAGCGCCTGGCAGGGCAAGCGCACCCGCTGGGCTGCCTACCCTGTCTCGACGTTTCATCCCGAAATTTCGGCCAAGCGGCCCGAGAACCCACGTCCGCAGGCATGTATCACGGTGCCGACGGCCACCGCGCCGAACCGGTCGCCGCCGTTTACGAGCAAGGGCAAGGTTCACGACGACGGGCTTGGCCGAACTCGACGAGCGACTCGCGACCTGGACCGGGGTTCCGGGCGAGCGAAGCCCCGACTGCCTCGACGCTCTCGTTTGGGTGCTGACGCGGCGATGAGCGGCTCGACCGCGGCGTCGCCCTCCGCAACGGCGGTCTCCCAATCTTTCAGTGCGATGCGTATAGAGCGCGCTGGCTTGCGCTCTCGGCTATTTGGTGTGCCAGGTCGCGGGATCTGACGCGTGGCCGGTTCTGCGCGTCGCCATCCTATCCAGGGGATGGGTGCCCGAGAAGGCGTCGGGTGAACCCGTTGGCGAACCTTCCATGGGGATCGTGCGCTTCCACGAGCTTCAGGAAGCGTGTGAAGCTGCCCTGGTGAACCCGGGCGAGGTCGGCCTTGCCGAAGCTTTCACAGAACTTCCCCAGGTGCGGACGGCCCCCGATCTCCTTAATCAGCTCCTGGGCCGCGGCGTAGTAGTCCTCGAACCCGTGTGAGTCGGTGCAGACCAGGTCTATCCACGTGGAGTGCCGTCCCCGCCCGGGACCGATCAGGGTACGGTCGTGCCCCGCCGGGGTGAAGCGGACCTCGACCAGGGTGTACGGCAAGCCCGAGTCGTACATGCGTTCGTATAGCTCGATGAAGCGGCCGCACGCCTCGAAGGTCTGCTCGAACGGCACCGTGAACTCGAGCTCTTGGTGTAGGTGGTAAATCGTTCGGTTGAAGGCCGCATCGCTCTCCAGCACGAGGTCTGTCCCTCGCTTCTTCAAGTAGGCACGGGAACCCACCTTCGGCAGGAGACCCGTGTAGGCAAGGAGATTCCCGACCCAGGCGGCGAGCAAGGCGTCGAGGGAGATACTCATGAACTCCCTGAGGCCGCCGAGCGGGGAGTGACCTTCATAGGTGCCGTCCCAGGTGTTCACCTGGCATTTGTCGGAGAAGGGGAAGAGATAGAGGCTGAGGTGGTCGTGCTCTCGAAGTAGGCGGTCGAGGTTCCGCTCGACGAACGACAGATCCTCGATGCTGACCCGCTGTGCGACGTTGAACCGCCGAACGCCCTGTACCACGACCTCGATGATCAGCCCTACTGCGCCGACGCCGCCGATCGCGGCCTTGAAGAGGTCATCGGAGGGCTGGCATTCGTGCAGGTCTCCCTTGCCGTCGATCAGCTTGAGACCTACGACCGAGTCGCTGACGAAGCCCCATTTCACACCTGTTCCGTGCACGTCGGTGGACAGGTTCCCCGCAATGCTCTGGGCATCGTGCGAGGGCAGCGCCTCGAAGGCGAGCCTCTCCTCGAGAAGCAGCCTCACGACGTCGCGCACGCGCGTGCCGCCCTTTACGGCTAGCTGGTCCTTACTTCGGTAATCCCGTTCCTTGGCGTCACCGCCCGCGACAGGACCGCTGTACTTGTCTAGCGACAGGAGCGTGCCATCCGACACGACGCCGGCGTTGAACGAGTGTCCTGAGCCGAAGACCCTCAGGTTCTCCGAGCTCCTCACCACCTCGGCGATCTCCTGCTCGGTGGCGGGCTCGACGAACCGCTCGGGGGCGTAGCGAAAGCGCCTGGCCCAGTTGCGGAAGACACCCCCGCGTACTCTCCCCTCGAGCCAGACATATCGTCCCAGCGTCGCTGCGTTGAGAGCGACGTTTAGGGTGGTAGCCGACGCAGCCTTCAGGTAGCTTACGGATCTCAATCTCCCTCCCTTACCCGCATCACGTTAGGCGCCGGCTCGGGACCGGCCGGACAGAGTGGTAGGGCAGTGTCGCCGATCGAGCTGCGGAGGGTTGTCCTGGCTCGCGGGAGGCGACTAGCCCCATGAAGCGTGACCACGCGAACAGGGATGATCGAGTGCGCCAGCACACTCCGTATAGCGCTTTCCGCCGCTACGAGTCCGAGCGGGCCGTGGGGATCCTTGAGCGGCGGCTCGAGGAGGAGCACAGGGCGCTCGAGCGCCTCTGGGGCTTTCGATGCCGAGCACAGGATGCCCTCACACCCGCAGCGGTGGGTGCCTGACCTCTCCGACAGCGAGCTAGTTTAGGCGGTTCGTAGGGAACTTCGCGAGTCCGCGCGAGGTCAAGCGCAACGTGCTCGGGCCGTCGAAGCCGGTTCCCTTCGAGTGCTGCGGGCGGCCTACATAGGGCCGGCGGACCGGTCGCGCCGGCGGCACCGGTGTCGCCCTTGTCGCCCTGGTAAACCTCCGGGCCGATCGGCCCCTGCGCCCCGGCAAGCTCCTGAGGACAGTCGAGTCGCCCACTCGCGCCGGTGTCGCCTTTCTCGCCCCTCTCTCTCTTCTCCTGGGCGCTGCGGATCTATCGGGTCCACCTCGCCCTGGGGTCGCGCCCACCTCGGCAAGGTCTGCGACCGCTTCGACGCCGGGGGCCTCGCCCGACTCCACAGCCGCTCCCCGTTTCGGAGGCTGGTCGACGAGCACGGCCCCGCGGGCAAGTTCGCCAACGAATTCACCCGACGACTGTTCGGGGGCCCGAGCCGCCCATGGCAAGACCCGAGGAATGACGCCCGGAGGGTCACGTGCGCGCGCCCAGCGCCGACGGGGCTTAGCGGGCGCAGGGAAGCTCGCTCCGCGCGAGCGCGACTCGGCTCGACACACCGTCGGGCTTCTTGCTTAGATGGCCGGCATGTCGCTGCCGGCAGCACCGACGATCGTAAAGGGCGCGCTGTCGCTGTGGCCCGATTACAAGCGGCGGAGGATCACGAAGGGCCTGACCGAGGCCTACGAGCGCTGTCGGGAGGACGAGCGCTTCGTGGACCCCGCCCGAGACCCGGTAGCGATCTTCTCCGACCACCATAAAGGCGAGCGCGACCAGGCCGACGACTTCTGGCGCTGCGAGGCCGCCTACAACGCCGCGCTCGGCTACTACCTCGAGGCCGGGTTCGCGCTGATCGTACTCGGCGATGTCGAAGAGCTGTGGGAGGCGACGCCGAGTTCGGTGTTGCGTCAGTACGCCGACACCCTCCGCCTGGAAGGGGAGTTCCTCGCGGCCGATCGCTACGACCGCGTGTGGGGCAACCACGACCTCGACTGGTCGGACGAAGAGGCCGTCTCGACCGTCCTGCTCAACGCGCTCGGGCAACGCCGCACTGGGTTTCAAGTGCGCGAGGCGCTCTGCCTCGGTGTCAGCCTCGACGCCCAACGGTTGGGGCAGCTGTTCGTGGTCCACGGCCACCAGGGGACACTCGAGAGCGACGTCCTAGCCCGAGTCTCAAAGCCGCTCGTCCGCTACGGGTGGGCTCCCCTCCAGCGCCTCCTGCGGCGACCTTGGAACACGCCGGCCCGAGACCACGTCCTGCGGGCCGCACACGATCGCGCGATGTACGAATGGGCGGAGACAAGGCCCGAGCGCCCGGTGCTGATCGCCGGGCACACGCACCGCCCGATCTTCTGGGCGCGCGAACGCGCGGCGCCCGACCTAGAGGCGCTCGCGGCCGAGCTGAGCGCCCTCCGAGAGCGAGGCGCACCCCGCGAGGAGGTCGCCGCCCAGCGCGCCCGGCTAGAGGCGGCGCGAGCGCGCGGCGCGACCACGCCCGACCTCGCGCCCGTGGAGATGCGGGTCCCCTGCTACTTCAACACCGGATGCTCTTCGTTCGGCGACGGCAGCGTCACGGGGATCGAGCTCGTCGGGGACTCGATCCGTCTCGTCCGCTGGCCGTGGCCGTACGGGGAGCAGTACCCCGAGCGCCAGGTGGTGGACGCCGCCCCGCTGAGCGACGTCTTCGCGGCCGTGGGTCCGTAGGTCCACACGTGGCCGCCGTGTTCGCCGAGAGGCCCTCCGCGGCGCCCGCAGGTAGCGCAGCTGCTTGGCGGTCGCGCCTCCGTGAGTGCGGCGTAGGATCACCGAGTCACGCTCTGGCCAAGAGCGTGATCGGGCGATTTTAGCCTGGATCCACCGATCCGCCGGCGCCATGCTCGACTTGCAAGTGCGCGACTCGGTCGAGCACGCCGAGGACCGCATGCGCGGCTTCAAGCGCAGCACGAAGATGACGCTCGCGCCGATCACAAACAGCGCGATCCACGCGCCCGGGGTGGCGTGCTCGTGGCGACATGCTCAACGGTCGTCACTTCGGCTGCACTGTGGAGGACGGCACCTACGCCGAGGTCGAGGTCTCGGACGCCACCGTGGAGGTCGCGCGGGCTGCGGTGCAGCGGGTGTACGACGCTCTTCCGTGGCGCACGCACGGCTGCCCGAGGTACATCCCGAGCCGTTAGAGCCCCCGCAGGCCCCAGCGTGCTGGCGACCGAGGTCAAGTCGCGAAAGCGACCGCCTCGCCGTAGGGTCACGAAATGGCCATGAAGCGTGACTATGGCGGGTAGAAAGGCCCTCCGAGCCGGGAAACGGACTGTCTGCTCCTAGAACGACGTCCGGATCTGCTCGGCCTCGTTTCGGAGGCGATCAAGGGTGTCCGTACTCCGTTGCTCCGCTTGGCTAAGCCTCACTAGATCAAGCGAAACCTCACGCATCCGGGCTGTTCGTCCTGGGTTGCCAGGGTCGTAGGAGGAGGCGTCGTAGGCCGCCTTGCGCGCGTCGGCGATCGACTCCCACGCCGACGACTGGGGTACCTCGACGTTCGCTTGAAACAGGTCGATGAGCTGCGTGGAGGCTCGGTAGAAATTCTCGTAGCTGTTGAGCCGGCGTATCCACGCCTCTTTGCGTTGCTCGCGTCGTAGGGCAAGCCGGGACACAAGAAGCTGTAGCGCCACGGCCGAAAGCTGGCCGAGCAGGAAGATCAGGACTTCTAGGGACACGGGATCATCTTCTAGTTCCGAGACCTTTAACGCCGTCGTACGTTCCGCGGATCGCCCCTCGGATGGCGCCGACCCTGTAGGGGTCCCCGCGTCGACGCTGGCGGTGTCGGATCGTCTTGATCGACTGCGCCGGCCTGGGGCCGCAGGGGACCGCGGAGCGTGTATCGGCGCTCCTCGGTCACTCCACGGGCCGTGAGCGGCGCCGGCTTCCGAATGACGCGGACGTCGAGCAACCGCAGTGTTCGCAGCGTCCGCAGCCCCGAGCGCAGCACGTCGGCCGAGACCCCGTACCAACGCGAGCCGTGCTCGAGCGGGAGCACAAAGTCGTCCTGGAGCGAGAGCGCGATCAGGAGGACGGCTTTTGCCGGGAGGTCGAGCCGATCGGGGAAGTGCCCCTCCCAGTAGACGTATGGAACGCGGAAGTAGTCGCCCTCGCCCGGCTGCCCTGGATGGGTATAGGCCGCCCCCGAGCCGTCCTCGCGCAACAGGGTCACCTCGCGCAGGCGCGCACGGCGGCGACTTGCCACGAGCTCCTGATCCTCGAGCCAGCTCCACTGGCGCGAGATGATCGAAGCTGCGGCCGAACGCTGAAGGCCGAGCAGCCGCGCCCACACCACCGACGGGAGGGCGACGTCCCAAGGCTCACGACTCGCCAGGGCGTGTGCGAGCAGGTACAGGTCGAGCGCTCGCCGTCGACGGCCGGCGACGAAGGCGGCCAACGGGGCAGCGCCGCCGCCGGGAGTTCGCAATTGGAGGAACGATCTCCGCAGAGGAAGGAAGTCCCGCCCCGAGCGCGCCAGCAGGGCGGCGACGGCCTCCTGCTGGTCGGTAGCCATCTCGCCTAGGTCGGCCTCACGATGGCCACGTGGGTGGCCTCGGGGCCGCAGATCAACCGAACCTCGCGCCCGTCGCTCGGAAGGCGGCCGATGACCACCAGCCAGTTGCCCTCTTGGAACATCGGTACCCCGGCCACTTCGGCGCGAGCCTCCCTAACCTCCCAGGGAGCGAGCTCATTCTCCTCGCAGAAGCGCTGGGCGGCTTCGCCCAACGTGATTTGCTCGGGTCGCATGGGGCGAGCCTAGTGGCGGCCGAGTCCTAGAAGCGGGGTGAGCAGGTAGGTCATTTGCGGCGTGACCTACCCCTATAGAAGTCCCTGAAAGCTCCAGTGCGAGGCCCCGGGTGAAAGCTCCTATGCGAGAGCCGGGGCGGCTCGCCGTGGGGAGGTCGGAGGGCGGCTCTGCCGGCCGAGTAACCGGCCCTAACTGCCGATACGGTCGTTGCTGTCCCGACCAAGGAGGCCCCCATGACCCTGATCGAAGAGTTCGACGGGGGCAACGTCATCAACGTGGCCCTCGACCCAGACGGAACTTGGGCTAGGTCCGAGTTCCCCCACCCGCTCGTCGTCGTCGACTACGACGCGGAAGACCGCCTCATCGCCATCCAGGCGGCGGGACCCTTGGCTCATGCGAGCGCCAAGGGTGCGATCGCCGTCCTGCTCGAGGCACTCGATCCCGAAGCTCGCAAGGTGCTCGACGAGCAGCTGCAGCCAGTAGCGGCGTAGGACCTAACTCGGCATTAGGCGAGGTCCGGCCAGCCATTGCCGGACCTCGCCTTCGCCCGAGCCTCCGCGATCAGTCCGAGGGCACGACGTGACTTATGTGGCCTTTGCAGATCAGGCGCCAGCGAGACGTGTCGCGAGCCGGATGCGAACGACGGCCCAGCCACCGACCCGGTTACGCACCGTAGACAGCGACGGGAGATCATCGCGGCCACGGGCGAGACGGTCGTACTCCTGGACGCTCGGCACGTGGCCGCACTCATCGACTAGACCCTCTAGGGCAGTCCAGCAAGCCGAAGAGTCCCACTGACGGGTGTAGGAGCGTCGAGAGGGTCGGGGGCGAGTAACAAGGGGCGGCGCTTCCCGGCCGAGCTCCTCTCCCCCGAGGAGGTCCGCGCCCTGCTACGTGCGTGTTCGAGCCGGGCGCCGACCGGTATCCGCAACCGTGCGCTGATCGCCGTCCTCTACCGCGGCGGGCTGCGCATCGCTGAAGCGCTCGCCCTCCATGCGAAGGACGTCGACCAGGCCGCCGGCACGGTGACCGTCCTCCACGGCAAGGGCGACCAGCGGCGCACGGTCGGCATGGATCCGGCGGCCTTCGCTCTCTTGGAGCGCTGGCTCGACAAGCGCCGCTCACTCGGCCTCTCGGCGCGGCGACCGATCTTCTGCACGCTTCGCGGAGAGCCGCTCGACTCGAGCTACGTGCGCCGGCTCCTCCCCCGCCTGGCCGCCCGGGCGGGGATCGAGAAGCGCGTTCACGCCCACGGCCTGCGCCACGCCCACGCCGCCGAGCTGGCGGCCGAGGGCCTGCCGGTCAACGTGGTCCAGCAGCAGCTCGGGCACGGGTCGCTCGCCACTACCGACCGCTACCTGCGCCATATCGCACCGCGGGAGCGGGTCGAGGCGATGCGGGCGCGGGCGTGGGCGCCCTAGCTGCGCCGCGCCGGGTCCACCTGCCCCGCATGGGGCAACGAAGCCAGTTGCCCCGCCCGTCCGCAGGTGCGACGC
>Ga0136621_1001175_pt1 | contig 10616 bp, 9 predicted proteins | sample AntDryUQ445A2306_FD_104673 | JGI IMG/M metagenome (GOLD analysis project Ga0136621, IMG submission 104673) | Polar desert sand microbial communities from Dry Valleys, Antarctica - metaG UQ445A (23.06) | ecosystem: Environmental > Terrestrial > Soil > Desert | place: Antarctica: Dry Valley...
ACCAAACGGGGCGAACATGGCCCCGTGAGCGATGAAAAACGGGCTTAACGGCCGCGTCTCCGTCTGCAATCGATTCGTATACACGCTGTACAACCATTTTTGATACTTGTTCAGAGGTTCCTTCAGTCATTACTCACGTACACGGCCTCGAAAATTTGCCGCAGGGGGTGAAAACATTTTGCTAAGGGCCGCGTTCCCCCACAAGGTCAAGCGGTCCTTCCCGCCGATGACATGTCTTTGCCTTCAGGTCAAAATGAATAAGAGATCTAAAGGGCGCAGCGTGTCTTCAGACTGGGGCTAGAGGGCGCGCTCTCAAACGCCGGCCGTTCAGGTGCCACAGTGAGAAAAAGGGCGACTCAAAAACGTGCCTACGACCCACAGCAAACCCCGGCTATAAGGCGCGGCCGGTTTTCAGCCCTCATGACAGCCGCGTTTCACATTGTTTCCTGCGGATCCGGGGTCGTCGCAATGTCTAGCTGGGGCTCCGAAGCGTCGTCTGGCACTGCGGCAGGATAGGTCTCAGCGAACGGAGGCGGGGGTACAGGCCCTTGCGGCACCGGATAAACAGTCGATGGCTGCACAGCCTTGGCGAATGAAGCCTTGGGTCTCAAGGCGTGCGGCGTAGACAACAGCGTCACCGCAGGCATGTGACTCCCCTCGAGTGGATAGATCACGTACGAGAAGCCATCGAGAATCTTCTTGACGCCTTCGGTGAAGGGAAGCCCGACCACCTGGGCGAATACCGGCTGAGCCTCGGTTGCGGGGTCGATGAGAGTAAACCGTGCGCCGCTTGCGACGCCAAGTTGACGCAGTACCTGTCCTAGCCGGGCACCACGGATGCGGGCATTGAGCAGGCCGTTGACGTAGTGAACGGCGAGTGGCTCGGCAGTCTCGGGCTTATCCTTGGAAACGCGTTTCATCGGGTACGCGTTGGCGTGCACGGCAGGTGGCGATAGCCCCACGAACAGGGCCAGAACTAAGAAGAGATACCTGTTAGTTTTCATTGCATTCCTCTACGGACAGAATCCTCTGGCCCCGTTTTCCTCCTCATATCACTCCACGCAGGAGTAGCCGTAGCCGCATCCCCATAGTTCGACCTCCGCCAAGCTGAGCGGCACTTTCGATCCCTCGGGCAACGTGATCGCCAGGGCGTCGGCGTAGTGGTTGGGCAGCTTGCCCCAGAAGCTGATGCGAATCTCGCGGCCCGGGTTCTTTCCCTTCTTCCCGATCGTCGCCACCCGGCGCCATTTGTACGTCTCGCTCTTCGTGTCCAAGTGGCGCACCCAAACGCTGGCTCCTCCGAGACGTTCGCCGCAGCAGTCAGTGCGGTTGTAGATCCAGACGGACTTGTAGAGGCCATGCGTATAGATGTGCCATTCGGGGCGGACGTCGATGTCGGTGTGCGTGACGGAGCCGCTGGCCCAGCCACCATCCGGGTTGCCGTCCACCGCCCGCTTGGCATCGCCGCCCCACGCCGTGCTGCTCTGCCAGACCCACGTGTAGGGGTTGCGGCTCAGCAAGTAGCCATAGCCCGCAGATCCGCCGGTGCTCTCGCCTCCGCCGCCGTCGCTTCCTCCCTCCCCGTCACCACTTCCGCCCCCCGTGTCTGTTCTACAGTCGTAACTGGCCGCTCCACAGGTGGTCGCTACACCGTCCGAGTAGGTGCAGGGCTCGTTACATTGCACTTTGGACTGCATAAATGGATCAGGATCATCGTTCTTACAAACATCGCTGCAGCGAGCGAAATCCGCCTCAACAGGAAGGGCAAGCGTTCCCAATAGCAGGAGGCCCCACATTGTGTTAACTCGTTTAAGCATGTCTTTTCTCATGGTGCTATCTCCTTTGAATGTTGATTGAAATCCCTCATTGACGACTGTGCCTGTCCATAGGCATTGATCAAACACGTACAAGGCCCTCGAAATTTGCCAACGGAGCTGAAAAATTGTTCGTATCTGCCGTAGTGGTTAAATAAAACGTTGTGGATGACGGTTTCATTCCCTTCGCTGCCGTTAGACGATACTTTGCATCGCCATCCCTATGAAGTACTTCACACCCGTGTCTCGCGGGGCCGGTTTTCTTGGGCGCATCCGAAAAACCTAAGTGAGAGCTTCTTACCCCCGCCTAAGCGCGCATGTTGGTTTCGTCTGCTTACGAGAAACCTGGTGTTGCGCGCACAGGCATAGAATCACACACGTACACAACGTTCGAAATCTGCCGGCCAAGGGAAAATTTTTAGCCGTGGGATAGCTTCCCGCCGCGGCTAAGTCTTCCGCTAAGGGAAAAGTGCGTCGCTGGCATCGGCTCGATACCCTGACGGCCTGGGGCTTCCCCAAGATCGAGTACCTCGCCCATAAGGACCGCTTTATGTGTTAATCCAAGCGACTCCCGTCAGCTCAGCCCACGTGTGCCATCCGGCCCATGCTGTGTTCCATCCTCGCGGATTCAAACGTGGGGGTCAGCGAAATCTCTTCGCGGATTTGTAACGCAATGTACGTCTGTAAGGAGTGGAACATATGGGTTAGGTGGATCAGTCCGCCACCGACGAACTGCATACCGATGAAACCAGTGCGGTTTGGTGAGCACCAAGGGCATTACCCTTAGCTTGGGAGGTGTGCGATGAACAAGAGCCGCTCAGCGCTACAAGCGCTGACACGCAAGACTCTAGAAGATGAAAACCGCCGCTATACGGGCCGCGGTGGGATCAGCGAGGAAAATCGGGGTCTCGGTTTTCTTCCCGCCTATCTGGATAGCGCAACCGGGAGCATCCACCTGTCCTGCTTTCGGGATGGGCGCCGAGCCCCGATCCACTTGCTCGAGGGATTGCCGAAGCGACTGGTCTTGAGGCGGGATGCCTCCGGCAAAGTCATCGCCCTCAAGGGCTCGGTGAGCGCAGGCTTCGTTCGTGAAGGCGAATTCTATACCCGCGAACAAGCGGTCCGGGCGATGATGAGGGAAGCGCGAGATGGAAATTCGCCTTCCTTGCCCAGGCCCGTCCAAGCCAGCCCCTCGCCGTCTCGGGCAGACGTTCTTCTTCTCTGAGCCATCTATGTGGCCGCTCGTCCTGTGGTCGAGCCTGCCGTTGGGCGCGTTCCTGCGCAGAGCACTAAGCCTTCGCACACGTTTATTGACCTACATACGTACGGCCAACAAATTTTCGGCCAAATTCGCTTTCGCCGTCCGTCTACTCTTATTGTCCGTGTAGGATTACGATAGGAGGAGGAGGCTTTGAACGAAAGTGCTCTTATGTTGCCCGACGTGATCTCGCCTGCGGCTGACCCAGTTGCTTTGACCCCCGAGGAGGCCAAGCGCAAGGTGCTCGAGCACTGGCAGCGTCTCGATGCCCTGGCGAAGCGGCGCTTTCCCAGGGACGAGAATCTGGCCCACGAGGGTCTGCTCTATGTAATGGACCGGCTGGAGGCGGACGGATGGCGGCGGGTGCGTGCGTGGCAGGGTTTAGGGCAGTTTTTGTCCTTTCTCACCACACTCGCCGCGCGGCTACTAACCGACTTCACCCGCGTGCGATTCGGCCACCGGCGCCCGCCGCAGTGGTTGGACCAAAAGCAGGATCCGCTGTGGGATGCGGCCTATCGGCTGCTCGCGGTGGAACATTACCCGGCGCATGAAGCGGTCGAATGGCTCCTAGGCGGATATCCAGAGCGCGAGCGCTGGTTTATCGAAGAGATAGTCAGCACTATTCGCAGGAAGTGCCGGATTGAATCGCAACCGGTGGAAAGTGCCCTCCAGGGCAACATGAACCAAGTCGATGAAACGTGGGGTCCGGATGCGCAGTTGATGATCGAGGATCAAGAGATGTCGGAAGCCCTGCAGGCCTATTTGCAAGGGGAATCCGAGGCGCCAACAAGCCCGCGGGTCTCCGAGCTGCTCACCCGCTTGCACGAGCATCTGCACCTGACAGAGGAGGATCGCCTGTTGCTGCGGCTGCGGTTCCAGGATGGCCTGAGCATACCGGCCATCGTACGGCTGCTGCACCTTAAGGGGGATCCCTATAAGCGCATGAATAAGCTCATCGCGGAGTTGCGCGGAACCTGCCGACGGGTGGGCTTCTATCTGGAGGACGCATAAGAGCGAGCAAGTATTGTCAAGTATTGTAAGGTAACTCGTATGAACCCTAAGGTACCCCTGGAAATGAAAGACCGCACGTTGGCTTTATTCGCCCTCGCCGCGACCGACGCGCCTCAGGCAACTTCCTGTCCGAACGAGGAAACGCTCGCGCAATTCATCGACGGACGGCTAACCGGCCAGGGACGCGAGACGATGCTGGCACACCTCAATCGCTGCCGCGCTTGCTATCATCATTGGTTGGAGGTCGCCGCTTACCTAACTAGCAGTGAAGCGGCTGCCTCCGCGCCTGGGAACACGAGGCCGGCGGCGAGCCTTTGGCAGCGCCTTCAGATCTGGTTCGGCGATTGGAGCATCGCGGTACCCGTCGCGGCGAGCGCAGTTGTCGTCTTCGCCCTCGTTCTGGGGTGGCCGCGATCCCCCGATCTCAACGCCGAGCTCGACCTCGCCTATGCGAAGCTGAGCATGGAGCACGCGGCCCAAGCTTCCCTGCCACTGCCTTGGGAAGGCGCGGCTTTGGGCTTCAGCGAGTCCCAAGCGAGCGCTCCGAGGCAGGCCTTTGGGGCCGGTTTGTGGGCAGGCAAGCGCGCATTGTCCGGCAGTGATAAAGAAACGCTTCCCGAGTTCTTGTCGGCCCCGGGCGGGGTTACCTGGCCAGAGACAGCCTGGGCGGACTACTATGCCCTCGGGCGGTGGATGACGCTTGTGTGGACGCTCGCAGCCTCTGACCAGGGCAAAGCAGATTGGCACGAACAAGCGGCGATCGGCCAGCGGCTGCTTAGCGAATGGAGCAAAGAGGGTACGCAACCAGAGGAAGAGGCCGGGCGCGCAACAGCCGCGCTGGAGCGCCTGCAAGCTCCGCTCGCGGCACTCGAGCGCGAGGCTAACCCGGGCAGTCGTGCGGAGCTCCGCCGCTCGCTCGAAATTGCGATGCAGCAACTGGCTCCCTGATGAACGCCCCAATCCGAATGACTGCGCTGGCGCTTTTGCTCCTAGTGGCAGATGTGCGGCTTGCGTTTGCGGAAGCGCGGTCATCCCTCGCGAGGGATGAGGTCGATTTCTATATCGCCACCCATCGGGAGGTGCGGCCGGAGCACGACTCCCAAGTCGCCAACGCCCACCGCGTGTTCGAGCGCGTGCGCGCGGTCGCGGATAAGAATAGCAAGCGCCTGCCGCGACTCGTGGTGGTCAATAGCCGAGCCGACCCGTGGGCGATCGCCTTGCCTTCCGGCCACGTCGTGCTCTCCAAGGAGGCCGTTGCGATCTGCCACGCAGAGGCCAATCTGGCCGAAGCAGAGGCACGGCTCGCTTTTGTGCTGGGACACGAGTTAGCGCATCTTGCGCATGACGATTTTTGGCACCAGGAAGTATACGGCTTTCTCGCCGCGCGTAGCGGTACGCGCGGGCTCGCCGATTTCATGCAGTTCCATCAAACGAGCAAGGAGCAGGAGTTAGCGGCTGATGACAAAGGCTTCATCTATGCGGCGATGGCCGGCTATCCGGTGGAGATTCTGGTGAAAAACCGGGCAGGAAAACCCGATTTCTTCTCTTTCTGGATGCAACAGACCAATGCCCGTGTGCAGTCGGTACACGCCAGCGCCGTCGATCGCGCGGGCCTGCTCCAGCAGCGGCTAAAGGACATTCAGAATAAGCTCGGCTTTTTCGAGTTTGGGGTGAGGCTCAGCCATTTCGACTATTGCGACGATGCGGTCTACTTCTTTCAGGAATTCCAAAAGACCTTTCCAGGGCGGGAGGTGCTGAACAATCTCGGTTACTGCTATCTGCAACTGGCACGGCAAGAGATGGAGCCAGAGCGCGCCTATTTTTACTGGCTGCCGCTCATCCTCGATGGAGAGACCCGGGCTCAGAGTTTGCTGCGTGCCGCACCTCCGCGTTCCATGCTCAAGACCCTTAAGCAGGCCGCCTCCAACAGGGCGGAGGGTTTGTTGAACGATGGGGCCGCTTACCTGAAGCAGGCGAGAGACGCCGACCCAAGCTATTTGCCGGCGCGGCTCAATCTTGCGGTGGCCTACTTTTATCTCGGCCAGCCGCAGCAGGCGAGCGCCGTGCTCGCCGAGGCCCGCGAGCTGGCCGGCGATGACCCCACCCTCCAAGGCCTGGAGGCACTGGCGCTATACGAAAGCAGCGATGCCGCGCTCGATCTATGGCCAACCGCAGTGGCCCGGCTCGAAAAACTCGTGGCCTCTTCGGATGCGCCCACGGCCGTGATATACAATCTGGCGCGGCTTCTCTCGGTGGGTTCACCTCTCGGTGCGGCAAGCGGACACTGGAATAACCTGGCGGCGGCGAGCACGCTGCTGCCGGCACCGATCCAGATGATCGTCTGCCAGGAGCAGAGTGTGGAGCCTGCACCCTCCTGCCTGCGTTCCTCGACCAAATCCGTCCAGCCATCACCTTGGAGGTGGCCGCTACCGCCCACCGGTTTCGAAGGCCTCTCACCCGAGGCGATGCAGAGCACGTTGCGAGGCTGGCAGGCCATCGGCTTCGACTGGTTCAAGGGCAAGCTGCACGGCCACATCTACCGGCGTCCCGACGGTGCGGCCGAGATATTGGAGCTCGATAATTTCCTGCAGATGCAGGTGCTGCGCGGCGAGCGGCTCGCCAGGGCGGGGGACCTCGAAGCATATTGCCCACAGCGTTTGCGACCCCGCCTGCTACCCCAAGGAACGCTGTGGAGCTGTGATGAGTGGGCGGCCTTGACCTCAGGCGATGAGGTCCAGGAGGTATGGTGGGTGGCGAAATGACCCCTCTGCATGGGGCGGCTATGAGGCGCACATCCAGTGGGTGGGCTTGGTCGGTGGTGCTCCTGATCGCGGCATGGAGTGGCAGCGCGGCGTCGGAGGTCACCCTGGACGGCAGTCTGGGCGGAGCGCGTGGATCGTTACCCGGGCCTGATTTCGAGATCGGCGCCGACTTCGGGCGGCAGGTCGGGAGCAACCTCTTTCACAGCTTCGGCGCGTTCAATCTCAATGCCAGCGAGAGCGCCACTTTCAGCGGTCCGAATACGATCAACAACATACTAGGGCGGGTGACGGGGGGCAGTGGCTCTCATATCGATGGATTGTTGCGCTCGACCATCCCCGGCGCGAACCTGTTCTTTCTCAATCCGGCCGGGATCGTCTTCGGGTCCAATGCCAGGCTCGACGTGCAGGGCTCGTTTCACGCGAGCACGGGGGATTTTATACGGCTTGCGGATGGTAGCCGGTTCGATGCCGTGCCCTCGGCCAATGATGGCTTGCTGACCGCAGCACCGCCGCAGGCGTTCGGCTTCCTGGGCAGACAGGAGCCCGCGCCGATCGAGGTCGAAGGCAGCCTCCTTAAGGTGCCGGAGGGCAAGACCTTATCGCTGGTCGGGGGGGATATTGCGATCACAGGCGGAAGCTTGTTCCAAGCCCCAGGTGGACGGGTCAATGTAGCAAGCGTGGCCTCGGCAGGTGAAGTGACGCTGGGGGGTGCAGAGCTTGGGACGCGATCCTTCGCGCGCCTCGGCAAGATCGATATGACGCAAGGGTCGATCATTGACGTCAGCGAAGCTAAGGACCGCATCACGGGGGGAGGCCGCGTCCTTATCCGTGGTGGCCAGTTTGTGATGGACGATTCGCGGCTCTTGGCGAATACAAAAGATGGTGGCGGCAAGGGTATCGATATTGAATTGACCGATGCTTTGGCGATGAAAAAGGGGAGCTCGATCGAAGCTCGCACCTCCGGTTCAGGGACCGGCGGCGACGTTGCAGTCAAAGTAACAGGCCGCATGCGGCTCACGGAGGGATCCAGGATTACTACTGACACAAACGGTCCGGGGAAAGGCGGCATGCTCCAGGTCGCGGCGAAGGATGTCCTTCTCGAAGGGGTAGCCGTTGATAAGGAAGGAAACGTAGCGGTTGAGGAAGGAGACGGCAAACGCTCAGGTCTATTTGCCAGGGCGCGAAGATGTGGGGATGCTTGTGGGGACGCGGGCAGGATCGCCGTCAACGCAGGGCGCCTGCGGGTCACGGGTGGCGGAGAGATCAGCGCCTCGACGACCGGTGGGCCAGGGAGAGCGGGTGATGTGGATCTCCACACAGCAGAGGAGCTGGCTGTGGAGGGCGGATTCACAAGTGCCAACCGGGCGTTTACCGGTTCGGCGATCTCTACCAGCACAGGTGGACGTGGCCCTGGGGGCAACCTCACCATAAAAGCCGCGCGCCTGCGGGTCACGGAGGGCGCGCAGATCCGGGCCAATACGTCAGGCCCAGGAAAAGGCGGCAAATTGGCTGTTAAGGCCAAAGAGATAGTTCTAGAAGGGGCGACTACCAGAGCCAATCGGCAGCCGGCGATTGTTGCTAGGGCGGAGGGGACGGAAGAAGGCAGCGGCGATGGGGGGACCATAACGATCACGGCGGGCCGCCTGCACCTCAAGGACGCTGCCGAGATCTCTGCCCGCACCCGCGGCCCAGGCAAAGGCGGCAATTTGACTGTTGAGGCCAACGAGATAGTTCTAGAAGGGGCGATCCCTGGAGGCAATGAACTGCCCATCACATCGAGGATTGTTGCCACGGTGGAAGGGACAAAAGAAGGCAGCGGCGATGGGGGGACCATAACGATCACGGCGGGCCGCCTGCACCTCAAGGACGCTGCCGAGATCTCTACCCGCACCATCGGGCCAGGGGACAGTGGCAATGTGACGGTCCTAGCGGAGGAGATCGTTCTGGAAAAGGGGATCAAAGGGGGGGCCGACGGGGTCATCGAATCGGCCTTGCTCGCCCGAGCGGGGACTAATAGCAGCGGCGATGCCGGCAACGTCACCGTCGTAACCGACCGTCTGCGTCTCACAGACGGCGGCGAGATTAGCGCCTCCACAAACGGTTCGGGCAAAGGCGGTGATGTGACTATTAAGGCAGAGGAGATCGTTCTGGAAGGGAAGCTCCCATCGATCCTCTCTGTCAGGACGCAGCGGCTACAAAGCGATGCGCTCAATGCGGATGCGGGCAGTATGACCCTCACGGCGGGCCGCCTGCTGCTCAAAGAGGGTGCCCTGATCCGGGCCGATACGCTAGGCCCAGGAAAAGGCGGCCGCCTCACGATTACCGTGGACGATCTGCAGCTCAGCGATCGTTCAGAGATCCGCGCCATAACCTCCGGATCCGGCCGTGGCGGAAGGCTATTCATTAGCGCAACGAGCATCGACCTCCGTGATGGGAGCCGCATCACGTCTCAAAGCACGAGCAACAGCCCCAATGCCGGTCAGGCGGGTAACATCACTATCAGAGGCAAAACCAGCAATCGTGTGGGTAGCCTTGAGGTGCGTGACGGATCGGAGATTAGCACCAGTACACAGGGTGATGGAGACGCTGGCCGCATTGATGTGAAGGCCGACACTATCAAACTGGTTAACGGCGGCGGTATCGCCAGTGCAAGCGGGTCGGATCCGGATGCTGATGAGTTCTTGGTAGGAGACGCGGGACGTGTGTCCGTCGACACAGCGCGTCTCGACGTTTCGGAGGGGGGGAGCATTACAACGACCACCCGAGGGCCAGGGCGAGGCGGCGCCGTAGCCGTCGTAGCAGATCAGATCGTGCTCGAGGACCGCGGTTCAGGCCTATTTGCCAGGGCGGAGGGAACGGCCGCGGGCAGTGGTGGGGGCGGAGATCTGACGGTGAACGCAGGCAACCTTATGGTCAAGGAGGGCGCGACGATTAGCGCGAGCACCTTTGGGACGGGGGAAGGGGGCAGGCTATCGATCACCGCAGCGGATATCGAGCTGCGCGATGGCGCGAGCATCACCTCTGAAAGCACGAGCGGCGCGTCCGATGCGGGTCGGTCCGGTGAGATTTTCATCCAGGCAGCCGACAGCTTTCGCCTGTTCAACGACAGTCAGATCAGCGCCAAGACCGACCGAGCTGATGCTGGTAACATTGGTCTCGATGTAGGATTCTTATTGCATTTGCGCGATAGCAGCATCACCACCTCCGTTGCCGATGGTGACGGCAGCGGAGGCAATATCCGCATCGATCCCGTATTCAGCATCCTGGATAGCGGCAGTCGCATCGAGGCGCAGGCTCGCGAAGGAGCCGGCGGCAATATCCGCATCGTCTCGGATTTCTTCTTCGCCTCTCCCGATAGCCTCGTCAGCGCTTCCTCGGAGCGCGGCATCGATGGGGTGGTGGAGATCGAGTCCCCCGACACCGATCTCAACGCGGGCCTAGTCGAACTGCCCGGGGATTTCTTCGATGCCGCGACGCTCTTGACCCAGGGCTGTGCACCCGGGGCAGAGCTCAGCCGCCTGGTGCTGCGCAAATACGAGGTATTGCCCGATTCGCCCGCCGCCTTGCGGGTGCCACCACCCGGTGGGCCGCTTGGCGCTGATTCGCCAAATGATGGCGCTGCTTTCACTCGCGAGCCTCTAGGGGCGGGCTCTGAGAGGCTGTGAATCAATTGTCATTTGACGGTAGTTCAGACACTGATATGACCCTGGGTCGACGCGTTGAGGTAGGTTTCGCATCAGAGCGGTATGTGTCGGAGGCGGCAACGATAGG
>Ga0136621_1001176_pt1 | contig 10613 bp, 7 predicted proteins | sample AntDryUQ445A2306_FD_104673 | JGI IMG/M metagenome (GOLD analysis project Ga0136621, IMG submission 104673) | Polar desert sand microbial communities from Dry Valleys, Antarctica - metaG UQ445A (23.06) | ecosystem: Environmental > Terrestrial > Soil > Desert | place: Antarctica: Dry Valley...
GAGATCCCGCTGTTCCTCGCCTCGCTGGACGCTCGGCCGAGGCCGGAGCTGGTCATCGGCCGGCGCAGCTTCCGGGCGATGCCGGCATCGCGGCGGATGGCGAACGAGCTCGGCCGTCGGGCGTTCTCGTGGGCGGTGGGCGAGGACATCCCGGACAACCAGTCGGGCTACCGGCTCGTGGGACGGCGGCTGATGACCGCGATGCTCGACAGCCGTGAGCCGGGGTTCGAGTTCGAGGTCGAGATGATCACGACCGCGCTCCGTCACCGGTGGCCGCTCGGCTGGGTCCCCATCCGCACGATCTATGGCGCCCCCAGCCACATCCGGCCGCTCCACCACCTCCGGCACTTCCTGCGGGCGACGCGCGCGGCCCGGCGGGCGATGCGCGAGGGGTGACGTCGGGCACGGAGTCGCGGGATCAGGTCACGGCAGGCTGCGGATCATGCCCCCATCGACCGCAACGACCACCCCGTTGACGTAGGACGCAGCCGGTGACAGCAGGAACGCGCCGACGCGTCCCACCTCGGACGGCTCGCCATACCGCCCCAGCGGGATGCGCGCGCGGTTCTGCGCCCGGACCTCCTCGACGCTCGTGCCCGCCTCGTCGGCCCGTGCCCGGTCGAGGGTGCGGATCCGATCGGTGTCCACACGACCAGGCGCGATGCCGTTCACGCGGATGGGTGCCACCTCGCCGACGAGGCTCTTGATGAGGCCGTTGAGCCCCGGCCGGAGCACGTTCGAGGTCACCAGGTTGGGGACGGGCTCGCGGACCGACGAGGACAGCACGATGACAATCGCCGGCGCGGTCGATTCGCGGAGCGCGGGCAGCGCCTCGCGAATCAGCCGGATGGCCGCCAGCAGGGTCCCGTCGATCGCCTTCCTCCAGGCCGCCTCGTCGAGCGCCTCGAAGCTGCCCGGCGGCGGGCCGCCCGAGTTCACGACCAGGCCGTCGAGACCGCCGAGCGCCTCGAGCGTCCGCCGGATCGCGTCGGCTGGTCCGTCGGGCTGACCGAGATCCGCCTCGATGGCGACGGCGCCGATCCGCTCGGCGTGCGCCGTCAGGTCGCTCGACGGGCGGGCGACCGCGGCCACGCGAGCACCCTCGGCGGCGGCCGCCTCGGCGATCGCCGCGCCCAGGCCGCGCGAGGCGCCGCCCACCATGACCCGCTTGCCGCCGAGCCCCAGGTCCACTCGTTGCCTCCTGCGCTGATCCGGTGCCAGCCTAGCGCGCGGCCGGTCGCGAGATCCGGGCCCGGCACCGGGGTTGTCACGCGACTGGGATGCCCGATCGCCTCCCGGAGCGCGCTGGGTCGAGCCGGCTGTGCCTAGTGTCGGTGCGTCGCGCTCGGTGCGACGGTGAGCACATGGAGACGGCACCGGCATGAGATGGAAGCGAGCCTCGCGCAACTACGTCGAGGACCAGCGCGGCGCGGGCGGCGGGTCCGGCGGCCTGGGCGGTGGAGGGATGCGCGGGGGCGGCATCCCCATCCCGATCCCCACGGGCCGAGGCGGCGTGGGCGGGCTGGGGCTCGTCATCATCATCGCTTTCATCGCCTTCCAGATGTGCAGCGGCGGGTTCGGAACCGGCACCGGGACGCCGGGCAGCGGCGGCACCGGCAGCAGCGACGCGGGCGGCGGGATCGGCGGGTTGCGGGCGGCCACCCCCGACCCCGCGGCCTCGTACGAGGTCATGGAGGACCAGGTCGAGTTCGTACGGGCCGTGACCGAGGACGTCCAGGTGACTTGGCAGGAGGCGTTCCGGGCCGCAAACCGCCCATACCGCGACACGACGCTCGTGCTCTTCGACAACGGGGTGAACACGGCGTGCGGAGCGGCTTCTTCGCAGGCAGGCCCGTTCTACTGCCCCGCCGACGAGAAGGTCTACCTCGACCTGACGTTCTTCGAGGAGCTGCGCTCGCGGTTCGGGGCGCCCGGCGACTTTGCCCAGGCGTACGTGATTGCCCACGAGTTCGGACACCACGTGCAGACCGTGCTGGGGATCAGCGAGCAGGTACGGAGCGAGCAGCAGGCCAACCCGGATCGGGCGAACGACCTGTCGGTACGCATGGAGCTCCAGGCCGACTGCTTCGCCGGCGTCTGGGCCTACTCAGTGTGGGCCCAGCCCGATCAGCAGGCGGTCGAGTCGATCACCCAGGAGGACATCAGCGAGGGGCTCAAGGCCGCGGCCGCGGTGGGCGACGATCGGATCCAGGCGCAGTCGGGCTCCGGGGTGAACCCGGAGAGCTGGACGCATGGCTCGTCCGAGCAGCGGATGGACTGGTTCCAGCGGGGGTTCCGCGAGGGGACGGCCGGCGCCTGCGACACGTTCGGCTCGTAGCGCCCGCCGGTCCGGGTCCGGGGCGTGGGCGTCGGTCCGCGTCCGGGGCGTCGCGCGGCGGTCCTCACCCCTGTTGAGCGGTTCCGGCACAGCGCTGCGTGGCCAAGGACCCACGGTGCAGTCTGGGCACACTTCCATTCGAGGCTGTGCGCGTTCTGCTCAACCAGGTTGAGTCGACGATAAGCGTCGGGTAAGGCGCTTTCGGTTCAATGCGGATATGGCGAGCACCGCTGCGGCACGGCATCTGCGTGGGACCCTCGGCCAGGCTGTGCGCGACGGACGGCGGTCAATGGGGTGGTCGCAGGCCGAGCTCGCCGGGCGCGCTGACGTCTCGACCGGCATGGTCGCGATGGTCGAAACGGGGCGTGCGAACGTCTCGGTCGATCTCGCGGGTCGGCTTCTGACGACGCTTGGCGTGTCGCTCGATGTGCGCTTCGTGGTCCCATTCGTCGAACCGCGGCAGCGAGACGCCGCGCACGCGCGTTCCGTGGCCTATGTGCAGCGCCGCCTCGAGCGTGCCGGGTTCCGGGTCCGGCGAGAGGTCGAGGTCGGAAGCGGACGGTCGCACGGCTGGATCGACCTGCTCGCGTGGCACCCGAACAGCGGGGTCCTGCTGGTCGTTGAGGTCAAGACCGAAATCCACGATGTCGGGCAGATCGAGCGAACTCTGGGCTGGTACGGCCGGGAGGCCCGGCGGCCGGCTCGCGAGATGGGCTGGCACCCTACCTCGATCGGACGATGGCTGCTCGTGCTTGCCACGGAGGCAAACGACCAGCGACTCGTCGAGAACCGGGAGGCGCTGGGCCAGTCGTTCCCGGCTCGAGTGCCGCCCATGCCGGGGGAACCTGGGCAGGCGCCCGGGCTCGCGATGTTCGACCCGAGCAGCCGACGCCGTTCGTGGCTCATCCGCGCCCGGATCGACGGCCGACGATCGGTGGCACCGTACCGGGACTACCGCGACTTCGTCGGACGCCGTATTACCGGCAGCGCGGCTGGGCGCTCACTGCCATCGAGCGGTTCCGGCACAGCGCTGCGTGGCCGAGCGACCACGATGCAGTCTGGGCGTCACTCCACGCGAGGCTGTGAGCGTTCCGCTCAACCAGGTTGAGTACGCCGTGACCGCGGCGACCGCGGCTACCGCTTCTTGGGTGGCAGCGTCCGCCCGTGCTCGATCGCGCGGCCAACCCAGCCTGCCACGGCAGCGTCGTCCTCGACGATCGACGCCGGCAGCGCCACGTAGTTCTTCATCGGGCGGCCGCCCATCGGGTCGAAGGTCGTCGCGCCGGCTGAGCGCGCCTCGGCCTGCTCGGCCTCGGGAAGCCGGATCACCCAGTCCTGCCGGTGCAGTGAGGTAACCATGTTGCCGCCGACGAAGCCGGCCGGGTACCCGAACATCTTCCGGCGCTCCACCTCCGGGTAGCCGTCGAGGATCCGACCGAAGCGCTCGGCCAAATCCGCGGTCGGCTTCTCCCACGCGGTCATCGTGTCACCTCACGCGTGGCGGGGCCGACCGCCGCGGGGCCGCCAATCGAGCGGCAGGACCACGACGAATCGCCCGGCCATCGCGCTCGAGCTGGTGGGTCGCCAAGGCACGAAGTCGGCATCGGCGGGCTCCACTTTCGGGCGAGGTTCTGCAGCTCGAGCTGGAACGCGGCGGTGCGGTCGCCGAACGGGTCGCATCATGTTGAGCATCATCTGCATGCTGGCGCCCACGCACTGGACGAGGTTCGTCTGGCCCACGAAGTCGCCCTCGCGGTAGAGGTCCATCCGGAAGGTCTTCGAAGCGGCAGGCCCGCCGCCAACCTCTGCGCCACCGGGTCCCGCGGCGGCGCCGGATGCCGCGCCCGCGACCGGGAACGCGAACGCGGCCGATCCGCGAGCGACGCCGCCATCAGGAGGGGCAAGAAACGGCCCGTGCGGGCTCGGGTGGACATGGCCATGACGCTGGTTACAGTACGCCCGACAGCACTGGATCGGATGTGGGATGGCCGGCGAGAAGACGATCGACGCGTACATCGAGAAGCTGGAGGACTGGCGCGGACCGACCGTCCGCGAGCTCGTGGAGCTGGTTCAGCGAGCCGCGCCCGAGGCGCGCGGGTCCATCAAATGGGCCCAGCCCGTCTTCGAGATCAACGGCCCGTGCATCTGGATCCGTGCCTACCCGCGCGCGGTGAGCATCGGGTTCTGGCGTGGCGCCGAGATCCGGGACGAGCACGCGCACCTGCAGGGCGAAGGCCAGCGCATGCGCCACGTCACGGTCCGTGAGGGCGAGGCGGTCGACGAGGGGGCCGTGACCGCCTACATCCGGCAGGCGATCGCGCTCAACGAGGCCAAGGGCGATCCGACCCGCCGCAAGCCGCTCCCCGGACCAAGTGACGTTCCCCAGGGCAAATGAGACTCACGCGGCGAGAAGCTCAGCCAGGTGAACGTGCCTGGTTCGTGGACACGCGACAGTTTGGGGACATCGCCCCCCGCAGAGCGAGTCCAGCTGCCGAACCCAAGCCGCCCTACCCGCCCCTTCGTCTCCTCTCGAGATTGCTTGAGCCGAGCAAGACGACCGCCACGGCACCCGCTGGTGTAAACCGCGGGTTCCTCACCGCTGTTGTGGTCGTGACCCTTGTTGCGGTCACGGGATGCGCGTGGTCCAAGCCCTCGCTGGCGCCCGCCGTCCTGGAGCCCTCTATAGCTGCCGAGGTCCAGCGGTCGATCGCCATCCGACTCGAGATGGGGCTCGAGGCCGACCGAAGCTGGGTCAAGGAGGTCGTGAGCGATCCCGCGTCGGTCCGACGGAACGGCATCCTCGTGTCTTCAGAGGAGGCTGCGGTCTTTGACGAGCGCATCCGCATCGAAAGGGCGATCAGCGAGGCCATCCAATTCCGCAAGTCGGCGGGCATGCAAGCCGATGAAGCATGGGTCCGCGCCGTACACGGCACCTCCGCGGCTGTCACCCGCTACGACATCCTGGTGACGCCTGCCGAGGCTGCCGAACTCGACCGTCGCCTCAAGGCCCAGCAGGAGATTGGGCCGGCCATCGTTGCGTACGGGGAGGCGCACGCCGACGAATCGGCGGGCGTGTACGTCGATGTCGAGACTGGCAACTTCGTCGCTCAGTTCACGGGAGAAATCGAACGCCACCGCGAGGCGTTGTTGTCGTTGTTCGTTCCCGGCGCGGCGACGGTCGAGGTCAGGCGGGTCCGGTGGTCGCTGAAGGACCTTGACGCTCGGCTGGACCGGATCATGTCACCGGCGGGTCAGGCCTGGCTCGAGCAGCTCGGGGCGGAGGTTCGCGGTGCCGGCAGCCGCGTGATGGAGAATCACGTCCGGCTGGAACTGGCCATCCCCGCCGCGAATCCGGTGCTCGATGTCAGGGTAGCGGAGCACTTCAATGGCGAGGGCTGGCTTGATGTCGTGGTCGACGTCGTGCCCGCCATCGATCTGCCCTTTGGCTCCCTCGAGCTGGTAGTGGTTGATACCACGAGCGAGCCGGTCGCGGACGCGGTCTGCGTGCTTCTTCCCCGGGTGAGGGGAGCGGGTGGCGATGACACAGTCCACTTCAGCGATGGCACCGGTACTTGCCACTGGGAATTTCTCCATGCCACCACTTACGACGTCGAGATCCGCACGTCGCTCGAAGGCGCAGTGATCGGAGAGGGGGAGGTGGTCGTTCCGGCCCGTCAGACGCTAAGAAGGACAATCTCCGTCGACGCGCGCTAGCGTCTTCGGGAGTAGGGCACCCAAGAGCCTATTCGTCGGCCAGGTTCTGCGCAAGCCAGCGGGCGGCGTCCTCGACCGTCATCCCCTTGCGCCGGGCGTAATCCTCGAGCTGGTCGCGCCCGATCCGGCCGAGGCCGAAGTAGGCCGACTGCGGGTGCCAGAAATACCAGCCGCTGACCGCGGCGCCGGGGTACATGGCGTACGACTCGGTGAGCGTGATCCCGGCCCGTGACTCGGCGTCGAGCAGACCGAACAGGGTGCCCTTCTCGGTGTGATCCGGGCAGGCCGGGTAGCCCGGCGCGGGGCGGATGCCCTGATACTTCTCGGCGATCAGCGCGGCGTTGTCGAGCGACTCGTCCGGCGCGTAGCCCCACAGCTCGCGCCGCACGCGCTCGTGGAGGCGCTCCGCGAATGCCTCGGCCAGGCGGTCCGCGAGCGCCGTCGCGAGGATGGCCGAGTAGTCGTCGTTGGCCGCCTTGAACTCCGCGGCCAGCTCGTCGAGCCCGTGCCCGGTGGTGACGGCGAACCCGCCGACGTAATCGGCGATGCCGGACTCGAGGGGCGCGGTGAAGTCGGCCAGCGCGAGGTTGGGCCGGCCGGGCGGCTTGACCATCTGCTGGCGCAGCGTGTGGATGGTGGCAAGGACGTCCGCCCGCGAGTCGTCAACGAACAGGTCGATGTCGTCGCCCGACCGATTCGCCGGCCAGAAGCCCACGACCGCGTTCGCCCGCAGGCGCGCATCGGCCACGATCCGGTCGAGGAGTGTGCGTGCATCGGCGTACAGCGACCGCGCCGCCGCGCCAACCCTGGGGTCGTCGAGGATCCGCGGGTAGGCGCCCTTGAGCTCCCACGTCGCGAAGAAGGGCGTCCAGTCGATCCGCTCGACCAGCTCGTCGAGCGGGTAGTCCGTGAAGGTCCGGAGGCCGAGGAACGACGGTCGCGGCGGCTCGACCCCGGTCCAGTCGATCGCGAGACCTTGCCGGCGCGCCTCTGCCACCGGGTGGCGCGCCTCGCGCTCCTGCCGGTCGCCCCGGTCGCGTCGAACCGTCTCGTACTCGGTTCGGATGCCCGCGGCAAACGCGTCGCGGCGCTCCTCGTCAAGCAGCGAGCTGGTGACCCCGACCGCGCGCGACGCGTCCAGGACGTGCACGACCGGCCCGTTGTACTTCGGCTCGATCTTCACCGCGGTGTGCGTTCGCGACGTGGTGGCCCCGCCGATCAGCAACGGGATCCGGAAACCCTCGCGCTCCATCTCCGCGGCGACGTGGGTCATCTCCTCGAGCGACGGCGTGATGAGGCCGGACAGCCCGATGATGTCCGCGTCGAGCTGGCGGGCGGTATCGAGGATCCTCGATGCGGGGACCATGACACCCAGATCGACGACCTCGTAGTTGTTGCACTGGAGGACGACGCCCACGATGTTCTTGCCGATGTCGTGCACGTCGCCCTTGACCGTCGCCATGACGACCCGGCCGTTGGCCTTTGCGGTCGTGGGGTCCTTCTCGGCCTCGATGTACGGGACGAGGTGGGCCACGGCCTTCTTCATGACCCGGGCGCTCTTGACCACCTGGGGCAGGAACATCCGGCCGGTCCCGAACAGGTCGCCGACCACGTTCATCCCGTCCATCAGCGGGCCCTCGATCACGTGGATCGGCCGCTCGGCCGCCTGCCGGGCCTCCTCGGTGTCCTCGACGACAAACGCGTCGATCCCCTCCACGAGGGCGTGCTTCAGCCGCTCGGCCACCGGCCGCTCGCGCCAGGCCAGGTCCTCGGTTCGCGCCTGGCCCGGCCCGCTCCAGATCCTGGTGCTCAGCTCGAGCAGCCGCTCGGTCGCGTCGGCGCGCCGGTTGAGCACGACGTCCTCGACCGCCTCGCGCAGCCCCGGCTCGATATCGTCGTAGATCGCGAGCTGGCCCGGGTTGACAATGCCCATGTCCATCCCGGCCGCGATCGCGTGGTACAGGAAGACCGAGTGGATCGCCTCGCGCACGGCGTCGTTGCCGCGGAAGCTGAAGGAAACGTTGGACACGCCGCCCGAGATCCGGATGTGCGGAAGCGTGGCCTTGAGCCTGCGGGTCGCCTCGATGTACTCGACGGCGTAGTTGGCGTGCTCCTCGATGCCCGTGGCGATCGCGAAGATGTTGGGGTCGATGATGATGTCCTGGGGCGGGAACCCGGCCTGCTCGGTGAGCAGGTGGTAGGCGCGGGTGCCGATTGCTACCTTGCGCTGGACCGTGTCGGCCTGGCCCTGCTCGTCGAAGGCCATGACGACCACCGCGGCACCGTATCGCCGGCACAGCCGAGCCTGATCCAGGAAGATCGCCTCGCCCTCCTTCATCGAGATCGAGTTCACCACCGACTTGCCCTGGACAGCCTTGAGCCCTTCCTCGATGACGGACCACTTCGACGAGTCGATCATCACCGGGATCCGGCTGATGTCGGGTTCCGAGCCGATCCGGTTCAGGAACGAGCGCATGACCGCGGCCGAGTCGAGCATCGCCTCGTCCATGTTCACGTCGATCATCTGGGCGCCCGAGTCGACCTGCTGGCGCGCGACGTCGACCGCCTCCTCGAGCCGGCCCTCGGTGACGAGGCGCGCGAACTGGCGCGACCCGGTCACGTTCGTCCGCTCGCCGACGTTGACGAACAACCCGCCGGGCGTGGGGATGGTGAGCGCCTCCAGGCCGGACAGGCGCGTGACCACGGGCACGTCCGGCACGACCCGGGGCGGGTGGCCGGCCACGGCCTCGGCGATCGCGCGGACGTGGGCCGGCGTGGTTCCGCAGCAGCCGCCTGCGATGTTGAGCAGGCCTTCGCGCGCCCACGACCCGATCAGCTCCGAGGTGATGTCGGGCGTCTCGTCGTAGCCGCCGAACTCGTTGGGCAGGCCCGCGTTCGGATACGCGCTGATCGGCAGCTGAGCGATCCGGCTGAGCTCCTGGATGTGCTCCCGCAGCTGGCGCGCCCCGAGCGCGCAGTTGAGGCCCACGACCACCGGGTTAGCGTGCGCGACCGAGTTCCAGAAGGCCTCGACGGTCTGGCCGCTGAGCGTTCGACCCGACGCATCGACGATCGTGCCGGACACGATGACCGGTCGGCGCTCGCCCTGAGCGTCGAAGGCTGCCTCCACCCCGAAGATCGCGGCCTTGGCGTTGAGCGTGTCGAAGATCGTCTCGATGAGCAGCAGGTCGGCGCCACCTTCGATCAGCCCCTCGGCCGCCTCCTGGTAGGCCTCCGCAAGCTGCTCCCAGGTGACGTTGCGAGTGGAAGGATCGTTGACGTCCGGTGAGATCGACGCCGTCCGGTTGGTAGGCCCCAGCGCACCGGCGACCCAGCGCGGCCGGCCCGGCTCACGGCGCTCGGCCTCGTCCGCGGCCTCGCGGGCGATGCGGGCCGCCGCCCGGTTCATCTCGCGGCAGACGGCCTCCAGCGCGTAGTCGCCCTGGCTGATCCGGTTGGCGTTGAAGGAGTTGGTCTCGATGATGTCCGAGCCGGCATCGAGATACGCGTCGTGGATCGCGCGGACGATCTCCGGGTGGGTCAGCGTGAGGATCTCGTTGTCGCCGCGCAGGTCGTGCGAGTGGTCCGTGAAGCGCTCGCCACGGAAGCCGGCCTCGTCGAGGCGATAGGTCTGGATGAGCGTGCCCATGGCGCCGTCGAGCACCAGGATCCGTTGGGCGAGCGCGGGCTCGAACAGCGCGAGGCGCTCCCCGCGGGTGAACGGTCGCGGCTCGACGCTTGCCCTGCCGGAGAGCCCGCGCGTGGCGGCAGGCGCGTCAACGAGCGTGGCTGAGGAGGCTAGGCTGGGGCTCATCGTGTCGGGAGTGTAGCGCCGCCTTTCGCGACGGCTCCCGATCAGAGGCCGGCGATCGAGCGGGCCGCGAGCCGAGGCCCGTACGCCGGCGGCCGGATCCCGCTCGCCTCCAGCCAGCGAACGACGCGAGCGCGCTGGCCGCGATACGGCTCGAGCAGCTCCAGCATCCGGGCGTCGTCGGCGCGCGGCTCCCCGGCCAGCACCCAGCTGACGAGGTGGGGCAGGTGGAAGTCGCCCACGCTCACGGCGTCGACGTCCCCGAGTGCCCGCAGGGCGACTTCCGCTGCCGTCCACGGCCCTACGCCGGGGAATGTCACGAGCCGTCGGTACGCTTCGGAGAGCGGCATGGTCGCAAGCTCCGCGACGCGGTCGGCGCGGGCAGCGACCCGGCGGATCGTCTCGGCCCTTCGGCGCTCCACGCCGAGCGGGTGGAACGCGTGGTAGGGGAGCGCGGCCAGCCGCTCGGCTGGCGGCGGCACCCACAGGTCGAACGGGCCCGGCGCCCGCTCGCCGTAGCGGGTCACGAGGAGCCGCCACGCCCGGAACGCCTCGGTGCCGGTCACCTTCTGCTCGAGGATCGCGGGCACGAGTGCCTCCATGACGTTGCCCGTGCGTCCGATGCGCAGCCCGCCGAGGCGGCGGGACGCATCCCGCAGCACCGGGTGCGCAGGCCGGAGCGCCGACCCGTCGTCCTCCAGCCCGACGAGGGCCGGGGCGCTGGCAAGGAGGATCTCGGCACCCGGGCCC
>Ga0136621_1001177_pt1 | contig 10610 bp, 10 predicted proteins | sample AntDryUQ445A2306_FD_104673 | JGI IMG/M metagenome (GOLD analysis project Ga0136621, IMG submission 104673) | Polar desert sand microbial communities from Dry Valleys, Antarctica - metaG UQ445A (23.06) | ecosystem: Environmental > Terrestrial > Soil > Desert | place: Antarctica: Dry Valley...
GTATACTAACGGCCCGGGCCCTTCTTGTAAACATACGGGTTGGTATACTTGCGTTGGATCTGCAACATAGCAAGGGAGAGGACCGGATATGGGCGCTACCAGAACGCCTGCGGCGGAGCGGATCTTCGAGGCCGCTTCGGAGATGTTCTACCGGGAGGGCATAAGGGCGGTAGGCGTGGACGCGATCGCAGCACGGGCGGGCGTCACCAAGAAGACCCTCTACGACAAGTTCGGCTCCAAGGGCGAGCTCGTCGCGGCCTACCTGCGCGGGCGGGACGAGCGTTGGCGTGCCTGGCTGGTAGAGAGCGTGGACCGGCGAGGCGGCCCGGCGAAGGAACGGCTACTCTCGACCTTCGACGCCCTGGGGGAGTGGATAGGGCACGGGAACACCAGGGGCTGCGGGTTCGTGAACGCCACGGTGGAGTTACGAGAGGAGGACCATCCCGCGCGGGCGGTGGTGATGGAGCAGAAGCGGTGGATGGGCGGCTACCTGGCAAGACTCGCCGCCGAGGCGGAGGTCGAAGATCCGGACGGGTTGGCGGATCGGCTCCTGATCCTCCACGAGGGCGTCAACGTCGCAAGCTCGTTGGGGATGCCTGCTAATGCGGCGCAGAAAGCCAGGCAGGCCGCCGCGGCTCTCATCGCCGACCTTTAACCCGGATGCCCTAAAGACGAGCTAATTCGTGGCGCGCAGCCATCTTCACCCCGCCTGTCAGCCTTTGAAGTAGCTGCGGTCGACGCCTTGCTGGGTGAGAGACCGGCCGGTCAAGAAGTAGACCTGGAAACGACGCCTGGGCCACTCGACGGCGATCAATCGCCGTGCTCTTCAAGGATCAGGGCTTCTGCCTCTATCTCTACCAGGATCTCGGGCGCTATGAGACGCCGGACTTCGACCATGCTGGTCGCGGGCCTGACGTTCCCGAAGAACTCGCCGTGGACCCTGTCGACGGCCTCCCAGTCGTCTATATCCACGACAAAGATCCTGGTTCTCACCACGTCCGAGAGACCCGCACCCGCCGCCTCCAGCGCGACCTTCACGTTGCTCAGAGCCTGAGCCGTCTGCGCCCGCGCGTCCCCGACCCCGACGAAACCGCCGCTCCCGTCGGTGGCCGTGGTCCCGGAGACGTAAACGAAAGGACCCCGCCGCACCGCCCGCGAGTACCCCACGACTCGCTCCCACTCCGTCCCGCTGGAGATGTTGTACCTGGGGTCCATGTTCTACGAGATTATGCCACGCGCGGTTCTTTGTGGCACAATCTTCCCGTGATGGATGGTTCTTCAGAGCAGGCACGGGTCAACGTGGGACCGCAGGGCAGGGTCGTGATCCCGGCTCGCATCAGGCGGTCGCTCTCGATCGGCCCGGGAGACACGCTCGTGGTGCGGGTGGTCGAGGGCCGCATCGTGCTGGAGAAGCGGGCCGACGTGCTCGCGCGGGTGCGCGGGAGGTTCGAGGGGGTTCGGAAGGGCGTGAGCCTGGCGGACGAGCTTATCCTTGAGCGTCGGGAAGAGGCGAGTCGGGAGTCGGCGGGTTGATCGCCGGCGGCTACTCCTGCGTGCTCGACGCCTCGGCCCTGCTGGCCTTGCTGCAGGACGAGCCGGGATCGGAGGTCGTCGAACCGTTGCTGGAGACAGCCGTCGTCTCCAGCGTCAACTGGTCCGAGGTCGCGCAGAAGAGCCTGGAGCGGGGCGTTGAAGTTGCGGGCCTGCGCCAGGATCTTACAGCCCTGGGGCTCACCCTGGCCCCTTTCACCAACCGCGATGCGGAAGATACGGCCTCGTTGCGCGAGGGCACGAAGGATCTGGGCCTCTCCCTGGCGGACCGGGCATGCCTCGCGCTGGCCGGCCGGCTGGGAACGGAGGCCCTCACCACAGACCGCGTCTGGACCAGGGTTACGTCAGTTCCTGTACGCGTTATACGTTAACCTGCCGTTCGGGCTACGAAGTCTTCGATCATGCGCCGGGCGATGCTGACCTTCGGGGGCAGCTGGGGGAGGTCGTCGGCTCGGTACCAGCCGGCGTCTTCGATCTCGCCGGGCTCCGGCCTGATCTCGCCTCCCGCGTAATCCGCGGTGAAGCCGATCATGAGCGAGTTCGGGAACGGCCATGGTTGGCTGCCGAAGTACCGTAGGTTCTCCACCTCAAGGCCGACCTCCTCGCGCACCTCGCGCTTTATGGTCTCCTCGATGGACTCGCCCGGCTCGACGAAACCGGCGAGTACGCTGCGCAGCCCCTTCGGAAAGCCCGGCGAACGCGCGAGCAGGACCTCCTCTCCGCGTCGTATACGGACGATCACGGCCGGGCTGACCCGCGGGTAGTGCATCATCCCGCATCGGGTACACCGCATCGCCATCTCTCCCTCGACGGGCTCAGTCTCGCCCCCGCACCGGCCGCAAAAGCGGTGTGTGGCGTGCCAACTCACGACCTGCTTCGCCCGCCCCGCCACCGCGAAGAACTCCTCGTCCACGGCGGCGAAGATCTCGCGCAGGTCCCGGAACGCCGCGCCGTCCGGCGCCTCCGCGCCGTCCGGCACCTCCACCGCCCAGCACGGGCTGCCGTCGAGGTATCCGACGGGCTGTCGGAAGGAAGCCTCTATCCCTAGCTCTTCGAGGGTGGACGCCCGCGGCACGCGCGGCCCGTCTCTTTCGAGAACGAGGAGCCGGTCCTCCCGGAACGCGAACCACAGCGCCTCTTTCGTCAAGCGCTCAGGCGCGTCCGTCTTGGAGGCGGCTTGCCAGGTACTCGGCCGGGTGGAGGGCGCGGCGGCCGGTGCCGTCCCGGATCTGCTCCCTGCAACTCGTCCCCGGCGCGACCACGATCCGACCTTCCGCCTCCCTGACCGCCGGGAAGAGCCTCCTGCCCCCCATCTTCATCGAGACGTCGTAGTGGCCCTTCTCGTAGCCGAAGAGCCCCGCCATCCCGCAACACCCGGAGTCCACGACTTGCACGTCCGTCCCCGGCGCGAGTCCGAGCGCCCTCTCCGTCGGCCCCGTCCCGACGAGCGCCTTCTGGTGGCAATGCCCGTGCAACAGCACGGAGGAGCCGTCTTTCAGCGGAAGTTCGACCTCCATCTCCAGCACCGCCTCCTCGAAGAGGCGGGTGGCCTGCGCGAGTTTCTCGACGCGGGGGTCGTCCGGCAGGAGCTTCTTGTAGTCGTCGCGCATCGTCAGGATGCAGCTCGGCTCCAGGCCGACGAGGGGGACGCCGCGTTCGATGAGGGGCGTCAGGAGGTCCAGGTTGCGCCGGGCGTTCTTTCGGGCGGGCTCTACGAGGCCTTCGGAGAGCATCGGCCGGCCGCAGCAGACCACCTCGGGGAGCAGGACCTTCGCGCCGGCGGCGGCGAAGAGGCGGACCGCCCCTTCCCCGATCTCAGGCCGCTGGAACTCGTTCCAGGTGTCGTTGAAGAGCGCGATCTCGACGGGACCATCCCCCTGGGGCAACTCCGGGAAGCGCTTGGAGAACGCTTTTTCGGTGACCCCCGGCAGCGTCCGGCGCGGGTCTATGCCCGCGAGGCCCGCCGCGCGTCTGGCGAGACGGGTCCTGCCGATAAAGTTGAAGAGCGCGGGCGCGCGGGACGCGAGCGAGAGTTGGGTCCGGATGTGTCCGGCGGCCCTCTGGCGGAGGGAGAAGCCGTGCTTCTTGCCCGACTGGTAGAGGACCTCGGTCTTCATGCTGGCGACGTCCACCTGGGAGGGGCACTCCGTCTTGCAGGCCTTGCACCCGACGCAGAGGTCCATCACCTCCCGCATCCGCTCCCCGGTCAGCTCCTCGGGTGGGAGCGTGCCTTCGAGCACGGAGCGGAGCATGTTCGCCCGTGCCCGCGTGGAGTCCTGCTCGTCCAGGGTGACCATGTACGACGGGCACATCGTGCCGCCAGTTTTTTTGCGGCAGAAGCCGCTCCCGTTGCAGAGTTCGACGGCCTTGGCGAATCCGCCCTGCTCGGAGAAGTCCAGGCCCGTCACTACCGGCAAGCGCCTGCGGCCCGGTCCGATACGGAGATGGCCGTCCATCTTCGGGGGGTCTACGATGATGCCAGGGTTCATCGTCCCCTTTGGATCGAAGAGCCCCTTGATCTCGGAGAAGGCACGCAGGACCTCCGGTCCGTACATCTTGCCGAGAAATTCCGAACGGCTGAGGCCGTCGCCGTGCTCGCCGGAGATCGAACCCCCGCACTCGACGACGAGGTCGGCGACCTCCTCGCCGATGCGCCGCATCCTGGCGACGCCTTCCGGATCGCTGGTGTCCAGTGCGGGCCTGATGTGCAAGCACCCGACGCTCGCGTGGCCGTAGAAGCAGGCCCACGTACCCGCCTCTTCCACGATCTCCTCGAACCTGACCACGAACTCTTCGAGCCTCTCGGGCGGCACCGCCGCGTCCTCCACAAAAGCGACGGGCTTCTCCTTGTCCGTGGTGCCGAGCAGGAGCGGCAGGGTGGACTTGCGGAGCCTCACCGTCTGGTACATCTCCGCCTCTGTGCGCAGCGGCGCCACGGACCGGGCGCCGACCTCCCGGGCCACCTCTTCTATGCCGGCGAACCTCTCGTCGAGCTCGGCTTCCGCGCCGCTCCACTCGACGAGCAGGATCGCCTTCGGGGGCTCCGCGTCCGGTCCGCCCTGCAAAAACCGGGTCGAATCCTTGTAGGCCGGGGTCTGCCGGGCGCGGCCTATGGCGACGTCGTCCAGGAGCTCCACCGCCGAAGGGTCCATCTTCAAGAACCCCACCGTCGCACGGGCCGCGGCGGCCAAAGAGTCGAACTCGAAAGAGGCCAGGGCGCGGGCTTCGGGGAGCGGGTGCAGCCGGAACTCGGCGCGGGTCACGACGGCGAGCGTGCCCTCCGAGCCGCAGACGAGGCCGGTAAGGTCGAGGGTGTCGGGGTCTACGAGGGCGTCCAGGCCGTAGCCGGAGACGCGCCGGATCATGTCGGGGAAGCGGCGCCGGATCTCCCCCTCGTGCCGGTTCCCTATCTCCATCGCCCCGCGCAACAGACGCCCCTCAGCGTCGTCTTTGCGCCCCCGCTCCTCCGCCTCCCGCCGCGGCATGGGGCGCAGGTCCACCGTCTCCCCATCCGGGAGCACACACCTCAAGGAGAGCACCTGGTCCGCCGTGGTCCCGAATACGAGGCTCCGCATGCCGGCCGAGTTGTTCCCGACCATCCCACCCAAAGTGGCGACGTCCGAGGTGGAGGTGTCCGCCCCGAAGACGAGGCCGTGGGGCTCCACGATGGCGTTCAACTCGCCCTGGACCACCCCGGGCTCGACCACGCAGCGCCGTCCCTCGACGTCAACCTCGATCACACGGTTGATCTCCGAGACGTCGAGGGCGAGGCCCGGGGCGGTCGCCTGGCCGGCGAGGCTCGTCCCGGTACCACGGGGGGTGACAGAGAGGCCGAGCCCGCGGGCGGCGCCCAGCGCCAACTTTACGTCGTCTTCCGAGCGGGCCACGACCACGCCGACGGGTTTGCGGAGGTAGATCGAGGCGTCCGTGCTCCATAGCGCGCGCGAGGCCTCGTCCGTGCGCAGGTATCCCTGCAGTCCTCCGTCGAGGATGGTGTGCAGCCGCCCCGCGATCTTCTCTTCGCTCTCCCGGATCATGCCCGCAGTATAGTACGGACGGTTGGGCCACGGACGTGAAGGGGGCCCCGGGCTGGACACGCTTAAAGTGATGAGCTTCAACGTGAGGGGCTCCTTCCGCGACCTCGGCAAGCAGGAGGCCTGGCCGAACCGCGCGGCGGAGAACGTCGCGACCATAGAACGCCACGCGCCGCACCTCGTCGGCCTCCAGGAGTGCCAGCGCGGCAATCTCTCCACCTACCGCAAGCACCTGCCCCGGTACGAACGCATCAGGGGACCCAGGTACGGAAACGTCCCGCCCCACGACTTCAACGCCATCCTCTATGACCCGGGGCGTCTCGAACCCGTCGAAGCGGGCGGCTTCTGGTTGAGCGAGACGCCCGAGAGGCACTCCCGAAGCTGGGAGACCAGGGTAACCCGCTCCGCCAACTGGGCGCTCTTCCGCCTGACCGGGACCGGCCTCCCCCTCCTGCACCTGAACACGCACCTCGACCACAAGAGCGCCCCCGCCCGCAGGAACGGAAGCGCCCTCATCGTCAAGGAAACGGCGAAGCTGCTGCAACACCACGGGCCGGAGACCCCGGCAATCGTGACCGGGGACTTCAACTGCCGCCCCGGCTCGCCCACCTACGAGAACTTCGCGGACGCGGGCTTCGTCGATACCTTCCTGGCCGCCGGCAACAGGGACGAGAAGGGGATAAACACCTTCCACGCCTTCAAGGGAAAACAGTACCGCGACCCCAGCCCGCAACGCGGCCCGAGGCGCATAGACTGGGTCCTACTAAGAGATCCCTCCACCCGCCTCCGCGTCATCTCCCACGACATCCTCCAGGATGAAGCCGAACACCCCCCATACCCGAGCGACCACCACCCCGTCCTGGCGCAATTCACCTACGCCGACCAACACCAGGAACCCACGCCCACGCAACCACAGACGTAGGGGCGGTTCGCGAACCGCCCACCACGGACAACATCCGAAAACCATCGGCAGCAAAAAGAGGGGCCCCGCAAATGGGACCCCTCTCGTATACGCCCTACACCGGACTACCCGTTCAGAACGGGCTTACGTACGACCTCACCGCCAGAAGCTGACGGCTGAAACCTGATGCCTGAAGCCTCTAAGCCGCCCCCCGGAGGACCGCGCCGAACTCGCCGCTGGCGAGCATCCGCTCGGCCTCGCGCTGGAGCTGGCGGACGCGCTCGCGGGAGATACCGAGTTCATCGCTGAGCTCGGCCAGCGTCGCGGTGTCGCGGTCGCCGAGGCCGTAGCGCCGGATCAGGACGTGCTGGTGCCGCTCGGGGAGCCGCTCGACGGCCTCCTTGAGCGAACCGAGCTCGATGTCCCCGATCACCACGCCCGCGACCTCCGCGGCGCGCTCGTCCTCGATGAGCTCGCCGAGCTCGGAGCCGTCACCGTCGGAAGACAGCGGCTGGTTGAGGCTGGTGGCGTCGGGCATGGCGCTCTTGACGTCGAGAACCTCGTCCACGGTCCACTCCAGCTTCTTCGCGACCTCTTCGTCGGTCGGCTCGCGGGTAAGTTGGGCGGAGAGCTCGTTGTAGGCGCGGGCCATCTTCCGGATCTTGTCGCCCATGTGGACGGGGACCCGGATGGTGCGGCCCTTGTCCGCCACGGCCCTCTGAACGGCCTGGCGGATCCACCACGTCGCGTACGTCGAGAACCTCCAGCCGCGGTCGGGGTCGAACTTCTCCACCGCCCGCATGAGGCCGACGTTGCCCTCCTGGATGAGGTCCTCGAAAGGCAGGCCCATCCCACGGTACCTCTTGGCGACGCTCACCACGAGCCTGAGGTTCTTCTCCACAAGCTTCTTGCGCGCCCGGTCGTCCCCGGCCTCGGCGGCCTTGGAGAGGCTGATCTCCTCCTTGTGCGTGAGGAGGTTGCCCTTGTCGATGCGCGCGAAGTAGCCCGGTATAAGATCCGGGGTCTCCGATGTCCGTTCCGTCTTGCGCCCTCTGGTCTCTGTTACTGTCATTGCGTTCCTCCTCTTGCCCGTGCTATAACGCCCGTCCATTGGCCCATTTCTCGTCCCCGTCCCCACAGCAGCGCGAGCAAAGCCGCAGAGGCCGTGATCTTCAGCGCTCGGAAGTTGTGTTATCCGGGGTTACAGGCTGTTTTTAGGAACTTGCCAAACTGGTATTTTACACGCGCAGAAGGCATTGTCAAGTACCCTGGCGGTGCCGGCCAGACCTGCGCGGCGGGGGTATTATTACGCGGCATTTGCTGGCGTGACGAGGTTTTCGGGAGGTCGGTTGCGTTCGGGTTGTCTGGGGCTGATTTTCAGGGTAGGGATGGTGTCGTTCGCCGCGGTTCTGGCCGCCGTCAGCCTGGCCTTGATCGCCTCGTTCGCCGTCTCGGCCGTCGGGCAACCCTCAGGTCTCGCGAACGTTATCGGGGTGATCATCGCCTGCGTGGCCGGGCTCTGCTTCTTTCTGGTGGGGCGTACGATCTGGCGCGAGATGAGGGAGAGGGGACCGGGGGACGGGCGCGACTGAAAGGGAGGTTTTGAGGCATCAGGTTTCGGGCTTCAGGTTTTGAGGGGTTGTAGAGAGAGGATGCCACGGGCATGCTGCTCTCTGAGGCCAACCATGGTGGCGATGTAGGGCTCCAAGCTGCGCACCGCACCCCTGATGCCTCAAAACCTCAATGCCTGAAGCCTTCATGTCAGGAGACGATACCGAGCGACCCTTCGTCGATGCCCACGACCCGGCCGTGGCCGGTAAGGGTGTCCCCGTAGAACCTCCGCCAGAGTTCGGGGGCGCCGGGGTCCAGGCGGGCGGTGCTCGCGGCGCCGAAACGACGGGAGATCCTCATGCCGTCCGGGCCGTAGACGTGGCCGGGGGTGCCGAAGCGGGCCTCTGGGTAGTCGCCCAGCTGGTTGGCGCTGGCCAGGTGTATGCCGGAGTCCAGGGCGCGGGCGGCGCAGGAGAGGCCGTACTGGGGTCCCCAGGGTTCGCGCCAGGCGGCGGGCGCCAGGACAAGTTCGGCGCCCCCGGCCGCCGCCTCGCACGCCACCTCAGGGAAGCCGAGGTCCCAGCAGACGGCCAGCGCGACCCGCAGGCCGCCCGCCTCCACGACGGGCAGGTCCGCCCCCGCCGCGAAGACGCGGTATTCCGGCGTAGTTTCGACGAGGTTGCGCTTCCGGTAGGTGACGAGAACCCCGTCGGGGCCTACGAGGTTGGCGCTGTTGAAGACCCCGGCGGCCGAGCCCGGGGCCCACTCGGGGAACCCGTAGGCGACGAAAATGCCGAGTTCTCGGGCCAGCCCGGCGAAGAACCGGGCGCTCACGCCGAAGTCGGCGTCCTCGGCGTGCCGGTGGACGGAGCCAAGGTCCGCGTATCCGCAGGTGAAGAGCTTGGGAAGCACCACCCACAGCAGCGAGGGATCCCGCCGGCACAACCTCCTGATGGCCCGGCCGGCGAGACGGAGGTTGTCCCCCACCTCGCCCGGCTCCGGGCCGAGGTTCAGCGCCGCGATGGACGAGGGGAGACGCGGGGTTCCGCCGTGCTCCTCGACGCCCGGGAAATCGCCCCGTATCACCTCCGCCAACGCCGCCTCCTCTCGATCCACGTCCCGCCCGACTCACGGACGACTCACGTACTGAATGTTTCTACGGCATCCTAACCGTAACGGTCGTCCGCGGCATCGGCCGGAAGGCGGAGAATACGAGGGCCAGGGACGCATCCCATTATCCCACCGTCGCATGACAACCTCTACGCCTGCGGGTAATATTTGCCTCGACCGGAGACCCGAGGCTCGGAGTCAGACGTGTGCGGGATCGTTGGCGGATACGGCGGTATAGAACCCCGGGACGCGCGGCGGATGATGGGGCGCATAACCCATCGCGGCCCCGACGACGACGGCCTCGTCCAGGTCGCCGGCAACACTTTGGGCCACCGGCGCCTCTCTATCGTGGACGTCGAGGGGGGAAAGCAGCCGCTCACGACGCCGGACGGAAGACTCCACCTCGTCGGGAACGGGGAGGTATACAACCACGAAGAGATCCTGGAGACGCTCGAAGACCGGGCCATGACCACCCGCTCGGACAACGAGGTCGCCCTGCGCCTCGTCGCCGAACGCGGCCCCGACGCCCTCGCGGAGCTGCTCGGCATGTACGCCTTCTTGATGGCGGGCGAGGACGGGGGCTTTATCGCCGCCCGCGACCCCGTCGGCATAAAGCCCCTCTACTGGGCGCGCGGGGAGGCCGACGGCCCCGTCTTCTTTGCCTCGGAGATGCGCGCCTTCGACGAGGACTTGCAGCCGTTCGTCGAATCTTTCCCCCCAGGCCATTACTGGACCCCGGAGGGCGGGCTCGTCCGCTTCGGCCGCGCCGTGCCGTCGGGCGAAGACCTGGAACCTTTCGATGGCCCCGCAGAGCCCGGCGCCCCCATCCCCGACACCATACTCGACGAGGTCCGTAACAGGCTCATAAGGACCGTGGAGCGGCAGATGATGGGCGACGTGCCGGTCGGGGTCTTTCTCTCCGGTGGCCTCGACTCCAGCCTCGTCGCCGCCATCGCCGCCCGCTGGTACGAGGAGCGCGGCCAGAAGCTCAAGACCTTCGCCGTGGGCCTTGCGGACTCGCCTGACCTGCTCGCCGCCCGCGCCGTCGCCGAGCACCTCGGCACGGAGCACCACGAGAGCGTCTACACGGAGAAAGACGCCCTTAACGTCTTGCCCGAAGTCGTTCGGACCATCGAGAGCTTCGACCCGTCGCTCCTCAGGAGCGCGGTCCCGAACTTTGTCCTGGCGGAGTTCACCGCAAAGCACGTCAAGGTCGTCCTGACCGGAGAGGGCGCGGACGAGATCTTCGCGGGCTACGAGTACCTGGAGGACTTCCGCACCGAGGAGGATCTTCACGCGGAGCTCGTCCGTACCATCGAGGGGCTCCACGACCTGAACCTGCAGAGGGCCGACCGCGTCACGATGGCCCACGGGCTCGAAGCCCGGGTGCCGTTCCTGGAGCTCGACATGATCTCGCTGGGACTGTCCCTCCCCGCCGGATGGAAGCTCGCGGGCGAGGACCA
>Ga0136621_1001178_pt1 | contig 10610 bp, 12 predicted proteins | sample AntDryUQ445A2306_FD_104673 | JGI IMG/M metagenome (GOLD analysis project Ga0136621, IMG submission 104673) | Polar desert sand microbial communities from Dry Valleys, Antarctica - metaG UQ445A (23.06) | ecosystem: Environmental > Terrestrial > Soil > Desert | place: Antarctica: Dry Valley...
GGGGGCGTCGACGACCTCGCCGGAAAGAACGTCTGCACGGCGCTCGGCTCGACCTACGAGGAGACGCTGAAGAAGCAGGCGCCAAAGGCCAAGCTGAAGCTCGTGGACTCCTACTCGGAGTGCCTGGAGCTGATTCAGAACGGGGCCGTCGACGCCGTCTCGACCGACGACGTGATCCTCACAGGCATGATCATCCAGGACGACACGCTGAAGCTCGTCGACGACGAGCCGCTGACGACCGAGCCCTACGGCGCGGGGATCAAGGAGGGCGACAAGGCCTTCCAGGCATTCGTCAACGAGGTCTTCGACAAGTACAAGTCCGACGGTCGCTGGGCGAAGGCCTACCAGAAGTGGGTCGGCCAGTACACCGGTGAGAAGCAGGAGCCGCCGACGATGACGCTGCAGGAGGCCATCGACCTCACGAAGTGAGCGCGCTGTTCGACGTCCTGACGGAGAACATCGACGAGTTCGGGGGTGGCCTGTGGGTCACCCTCCGGCTCGTCGGTGGGGCGTTTGTGATCGCGATCGTCGTCGGCACATTCGTGGCGGCGCTGCGGATCGCCCCCTCGGCGTGGCTGCGGCGCCTCGGCGGGATCTACGTCGAGACGTTTCGCAACATCCCGCTGCTCGTCCTGCTGACGCTCTCCTACGCGGGGCTGCGGCGGGCGGGCGTGGAGATCGGCACGTGGACGGCGGGGATCGCGTCGCTCGGCCTCTACACGGCGGCGTACGTCGCCGAGGTGCTGCGCTCGGGCGTCTTCGCGGTCAGCAAGGGCCAGATCGAGGCCTCGCTGTCGCTCGGCTTCAGCTACGCGCAGACCCTGCGCCGGATCGTGCTGCCGCAGGCCTTTCGCACCGTGATCCCCCCGCTGGGCTCGATCACGATCGCGATGATCAAGAACTCGGCGATCGTCGGCGCCTCGATCATCGCCCTCGGTGACCTGCTCAAGAACGCGCGGATCGTGCAGTCGGACACGTTCAAGACCGAGGAGTCGTTCATCTGGGCCGCTGCGGGCTACCTGCTGCTGACGGTCGCCGCGACGATCGCGTTTCGCTTCCTCGAGCGGCGCCTGGCGATCTCGAGGTAGGTGGGCATGGGCTACCTCGTCGATCCGGACAACTGGGAATGGCTGATCACCGCCCGCAACGCCCGCTTCATCCTCGAGGGCTTCCTCGTCAACGTGCAGATCGCGCTGATCGCGATGGTCTTCTCGCTGATCCTCGGCCTTGGGCTCGCGCTGCTACGCCTGTCGCGCGCCCGCGCGGTCAGCACCGCCACCGGCCTGTGGATCGACCTGTGGCGCAACCTGCCGCTGATCCTCGTGATCCTCTACCTCGCGATCGCGCTGCCCGAGCCCTGGCGCGACGCGTACGAGAGCGCCGCGCCCGGCTTCCTGCCCGACGTGCTGCAGACCGGACGCGTGTTCGCCGCGCTGCTGGCGCTGGTGCTCTACAACTCCGCCGTCCTCGCGGAGATCATGCGCGCCGGGATCCAGTCGCTGGATCGCGGGCAGGGCGAGGCGGCGGCAGCGCTCGGCATGAGCTACGCGCAGCGGATGCGGCTCGTGATCCTGCCGCAGGGTTTGCGGCGGATGGTGCCGGCGACGATCTCGCAGCTCATCACGCTCAACAAGGACACGACGCTCGTGAGCATCATCGGCATCCAGGAGGTCATGCGCCACGGCCGCATCCTCACCGGCAACAACTTCTTCGGCGGCGTGCAGGCGCCGCTGCTGCAGGTGCTGATCTTCATCGGCGCGCTGTTCATCGTCGTGAACCTGCTGCTGTCGCGGCTGTCGCGGCGCCTGGAGATCCGCGAGCGCGAGCGCACGGGCACCACACCCGAGCCGGTGAGCGGGGTCGAGGACCAGCTCGCCGTCGCGAGGGTAGACTGACGGCCCTTGCCGCCGCCTGCCGGAGAGGGGATGCGGGCGGAGGGACTCGAACCCCCATGGCTTGCGCCACCGGCACCTAAAGCCGGCGTGTCTACCAATTCCACCACGCCCGCGGGTGGCTGGCCCGAGGCCCTCTGACCCCGGCCGGGCGGGATTGTATGTTGGCCGGGCATGGCTCAGGGCGCCACGGTCATCGAGCATCCGAACCGCGACAAGGCTGCATCGCGAACGACGCGGGCGATCGTGGTCGTGCTGATGCTCGTCAGCGCCGCGCTGCTGTTCGTCGTGACCGCCGGCGGCTGGTCGAAGATCCAGGGCGCCAAGGCCGTGCAGGTCGGCATGCTCGTGCTCTACCTCGTGCTCGCGTTCTACATCGCGCGCTGGCGCAGCGGCCTGCTGCCGGTCGCCGCGGCGCTCGCGATCGTGCTGGCGATGTTCGCGGCGATCAGCGGGCCCGAATGGTTCGCACGCGACCAGCCCGGCTTCTCGGACCCGGCGCTCGGCGCGGGAATCCTCGGGGTCCTGACGCTCGTCCTCGTGCCCGTGCAGGTGCTGCTGATCATCTTCGCGGCACAGGGCTTCACGCAGCGCTGGAGCGTCGAGGTCGAGCGCGGCCGCGACCGGGGGCCCGGCAGCGCACGGCCCGCCTGACCTGCGCGGTCCTACAATCGGCGCCCAGGCCCGGGTGCTGGAACGGTATACAGGATCGGCTCAAAACCGATTGCCCGTGAGGGATTGTGGGTTCGAATCCCACCCCGGGTATGCGACGACCTCGCTACCGGCCCCTGAGCGCCGAGAACGCGACGCCCTACGACACTCGTCCGCTCGGGAATGCCGGGACGCAGTGAGAGGGAGAACCGATCAATCAACGTTCTCCACTCCATCAGGAGGCTGTTCTGAATGATTGCCGAGGCTGGACCACCCATCATCTTCATGGCCGTCGCGCTTGCTGTCTGGTGGGCCGTCAGCGAAGCCCTCTGGCCGCGACAGCCGGCTCGCTCGGACAAGGCGGCAGAGCGCAAGGGCACGGCGCAGTCATGGTGACCCCGGTGGTAGCCGAGATCTCGCCGAGCCTCGCCCGCAAGCAGCAGCGAGAGGCGCGGGCGTTGCGTGCCTCGCAGTCTGCGGACTACGTCCCGTACCGCCGCCGGACCGCAGCCAGCAAGATGCGCGTGGCGACGGCCGTGGTTCAGCGAACTATTCGATAACAGCCGATCGAGACCGGGTACGGTGCCCTGCGGACAGATCGTCAGGGACTGCGCGCGGCATTTGGCGTCAAGGTTGCGGTGGGACGGGGCGATCTGTCTGGAGTCTTGCCCACGGGCACCGGGCGAACCTGCGCTGCTCAGGAGACGAGCGCGCGCAGGTCCTCGATCAGCGCGGGCGGCGCGACGACGACCCCGACCGACGCCGCACCCTCCGCGGTGATCGGGTGCACGACAAGCCCCGCGCATTCGCACAACAGGGTCCCGGCGGCGATGTCCCACGCCTGCACGCCGCGCTCGTAGTAGGCGTCGAAGCGCCCGGCCGAGGCCCACGCCATGTCGAGCGCCGCGCCCCCCATGCGCCTGACGTCGCGCACGGCCGGCAGCACGCGGGCGACGACGGCGGCTTGGCTGGAGCGCACCGACGACTCGTAGGCGAAGCCCGTCGCGACCAGCGCGGACTCCAGCCGCGAGCACGTCGAGCCCGTGATCGGGGTGCCGTTGAGCGTCGTCCGGCCGCCGCGCTCGGCGGCGAAGAGCTCGTCGCGCATCGGATCGAAGACGACCCCGGCGACGGCGCCGCCGTCGTCGTGGACCGCGACGCTCACGCACCACTGCGGCACGCCGTAGAGGAAGTTCACCGTGCCGTCGAGCGGGTCGACGATCCAGCGCAGCCCCTCGCCGGCCTGCGTCTCGCCGCCCTCCTCGCCGAGGATCGCGTCGCCCGGGCGGCGCGCGGCGATCAGCTCGCGGATCGCGCGCTCGGCGGCGAGGTCGGCCTCGGACACGACGTCGGTCGGCGAGCTCTTGGAGCCCACGGCCTGCTCGCCGCCCGCGACGAAGCGCTCGCGCAGCAGCTCGCCCGCCGCGCGCGCGGCCTCGGCGGCGATCACACGCAGCGCGGTCGGGCTCGCGCTCAAGAGACCGCCGGGCGCGCGCCGCCCCACGGCCGCGCGACCTCGAGCTGGCGGGCCAGTGACAGCAGGGTCTGCTCGCTTCCCGGGCGCCCGCCGAGATGCACCGACAGCGGCAGGCCCGCCGCGTCGAAGCCCGCGGGAACGGCGGCCGCGGGGTTGCCGATGTGGTTCCACACCGGGTTGAAGGCGACGAAGCCCCCGGCGGCATTGAACGTCCGCAGCGCGCCGCAGCCCTCGTAGCGGCCGATCGGCAGCGGCCCCGCCGTCAGGGTCGGGGTCAGCACGACGTCGACGTCGTCGAAGATCGCGTTGATCCGCGCCGCGTCGGCGGCCTGCGCGGCGAGCGCCCTGCGCAGCAGCGGCCGGGCGGCCGCACCGAGGCGAACCATGCCCCTCGTGCGACGCTCCAGGCGCCCGCGGTCGGGCACAGTCTGCGCCTCGGCGTGCGCGCCCGCGAGGTAGCGCACGATGACGTTGCGTCCGATCAGGCCGTAGCTGGGGTCACGCTCGACGACCTCGTGGCCGAGCGAGCGCAGCAGCTCTGCGGTGTCCTGCGCCGCACCACGCTGCTCGGCATCCAGGCGCGCGACCGCTCCCGGCGGGATCTTCACCGACAGCGCGATCCGCAGGGTGCCGGACTCGCGCCGCGCTGCCTCGACGTACGGCCGCCCGGTCGCGATCTCGTAGAGCAGGGCGCTGTCGGCCACCGACCGGGTCAGAAAGCCGTAGACGCTCAGCCCCGTCCAGACCTCGCGCAGCGGTACCGTAGAGACCCTCCCGCGCTGCGTCTTGAGGCCGAAGAGCCCGCAGCAGGCGGCCGGGATGCGGATCGAGCCGGCGCCGTCGGAGGCTGTCGCCGCCGCCACGAGCGCGGCCGCGACCGCCGATCCCGAGCCGCCGCTCGAGCCGCCGGGCGAGCGCGCGAGGTCCCACGGGTTGCGTGTCGGCCCGCCGTGGGCGGTCTCGGTGAACGGCCACAGCGTGAGCTCAGGCGTGCGCGTGACGCCGATGACGATCGCGCCCGCCTCGCGCAGCCGCGCGACGAGCGCGGCGTCGGCGGGCTCGGGCCCGCCGTGGGCGTTGGATCCGCGCACGCGCGGGGTGCCGGCGACCGCCATGTCGTCCTTGACGGCGATCGGCACGCCGAGCAGCGGGCGGTCGTCACCGCCGCGCGCGCGGCCGCCGGCCTGGTCGGCCTCCAGCAGTGCGCGTTGCGCGAAGACGGCGCGAAAGGCGTTGAGCTGCGGATCCAGGCGCCCGATGCGCTCGAGCGCCAGCTCGACGAGCTCGCGCGGGGAGACCGCGCCGTCGCGCACGAGCTCGGCCTGGCGCGCGACGCCGGCGAAGGCGAGCTCGCGGCGCTCGGTCGTCGTCTCGTGGGCCATCGGCGCAACAGACTAGTGCCGCGCCCCTGCCCAGCGGTGTCCTCCTCGTGACGCCACGAGCCTCACTGGCCTGTGACGAATGTCATGTTGACGCGCCAGGCCCAGCGTGGGACGTTCGCTGTCATGAGCACCTACCCCGTCGTATATCGCCAGACGCCAGCCGTCGAGCGCAGCCGCTTGACGGTGTTCTTCCGCTTCCTGATGGTGATCCCGCACCTGCTCTGGAGCATGCTCTACGGGCTCGCAGCCGGAGTCGTGGTTTTCATCGCATGGTTCGCGATCGTCTTCACCGGGCGCTATCCCACGGCGATGTACGACTTCGTCGCGGGCTACACGCGCTTCTCGATGCGACTGCTCGGCTACATGTACCTCGTCACGGACGAGTTCCCGCCCTTCGATGGCGGCGAGCATCCCGGCTATCCGGTCACGACCGTCATCCCACCGCCGCCGGAGAGCCTGAGCCGGCTCACGACGTTCTTTCGGATCATCCTGCTGATCCCCGTGGCGATCCTGCAGTACGTCTTCACGCTGTGGATCTACGCCGTCTCGATCGCGATCTGGTTCGTCGCCGTCATCACCGGCAAGACGTCGGCGGGACTCGTCGACGCCGAGCGCTTTCCGCTCGCCTACCTCGCCCGCGCCTACGTCTACGGCTACCTGCTCACCGACGTCTGGCCGCCCCTGGAGGACCAGAGCTCGGGTTCCAGCCAGGTCGCGTACACGGCCGTCTCGCCACCGCAGTCGTCGTACTGAGCGGCGCCGGGGAACCACGGCCGGCGCGTCGCCCTCGCCGGCCGTATCCTCGGGCGCCATGAGCCTCGTCCTGCAGGAGGACCATGGCGCGGTCCGTCATCTCGTGCTCAACCGCCCGGAGAAGCGCAACGCGCTCAACACCGAGCTGGTCGAGCATCTCGGCGAGGCGCTGCACGCGGCCGCCGCGGACCCCGGGGTGCGGTGCGTGGTCCTGCGCGGAGCCGGAACGATGTTCTCCAGCGGCATGGACGCCGGCGATCTCACGCAGATCGCGCGGGACCCCGACAACCTGCGCGACTGGCGCGAGCGGATCCTGACGATCTGGAGCCTCTGCGAGCAGATGGCGAAGCCGACGATCGCGCAGGTCCACGGCGCGTGCCTCGGCGGAGCCGCGGAGCTCGCGCTCGCGTGCGACCTGCGCGTCGTCGCCGACGACGCGATCTTCGGGCTGGTTGAGACCCGCATCGGGCTGCTGCCCGACCTCGGCGGCTGCTCGCGGCTGCCCGCGATCGTCGGCCTCGGCCGTGCCAAGGAGCTGATCATGACCTCGAAGTTCGTCGACGGCACCGAGGCCGAGCGCATCGGGCTCGCCAACCGGGTGGCCCCGCTGGCGGAGCTCAGTGCCGCGACCGGCCTGCTCGTCGGCGAGCTGCTGACATGCGCGCCCCTCGCGGTGGGCCTGGCGAAGGGCATCATCGACGCCTCCGCGCTGCCGGCGCTCGCCGACACCCTCGAGCAGGAGGTCACGGCGCAGGAGCTGTGCGCGACGAGCGAGGACTTCCGCGAGGGCGTGCAGGCGTTCGCCGAACGCCGCCCGCCGCAGTTTCAGGGCCGCTGATCCGCCGTCGCGTGGCGACGGGCGGTTATGCTCGCAGGCGCTTGCCCGAGCCGGTCTCCATCATCGGCGCCTCCGGCGCGCTCGGCTTCGGTCTGGCGGTGCGGCTGGCGCGTGCCGGCAGCGAGGTCGTCATCGGCTCGCGCGACGAGCAGCGCGCGCAGGAGATTGTCGCGCGCGCGACAGCAGCGGTTCCCGAGGGCGCCTTCCACGGCGCGGTCAACGCCGAAGCCGCGGCGACATCGCAGCTGCTGATCCTCGCCGTCCCGTTTCGCAATCAATCCGAGACGCTGCACAATCTGCGCGACGTGCTGCGCCCCGGCCAGCTCTTGATCGACGCCACGGTGCCGCTGGCGGCAGCGATCGGCGGCCGGGCGACGCGCACCCTCGGCGTGTGGCAGGGCTCGGCAGCCCAGCAGGCCCAGGAGATGGTTCCCGCAGGGGTGACGGTCGTCAGCGCGCTGCATACGATCAGCGCGAGGTCACTGCGCGACCTCGGCTACGCGCTCGACGAGGACGTGCTGCTGGCCGGCGATCGCCGCGCCGACAAGACGCGCGTCGCGGCGCTGCTGAACGCCGTCGAGGGCCTGCGTTGCGTCGACTGCGGGCACCTGGAGATGGCGCGCCTGACCGAGCAGCTGACGGCGCTCATGATCTCCATCAACGCGCGCTACAAGACGCATGCCGGCGTGAAGATCACTGCCCTGCCCGACGAGCTGTGGCCCGCGGCCGCGCCGGCGGCCTGATGGCGCCCGCGGTCGTCGTCCTGGCGGGCGGTTCGGGCGGCGCGAAGCTCGCCCGCGGGATGCTCGACGTCGTCGGCGAGGGCCTGACGGTGATCGCCAACACCGGCGACGACATCGAGATCTACGGCGCGTACGTCAGCCCCGATCCCGACCTCTGCACGTTCTGGCTCGCCGACCGCATCGCCGAGCGCGGCTGGGGGCTACGCGAGGACAGCTTCGCCGTCATGGACGGGCTGCGTGAGCTCGGTGCGGAGACCTGGTTTCGGCTCGGCGACCGCGACCTGGCGATCGGGATCGAGCGCGCCCGGCGACTCGGCGAGGGCGCCCGGCTGACCGACGCGCTGGTCGAGCTCGGCGCTGCGCTCGGCCTGCGCGCGCGCGTGCTGCCGATGACCGACGAGCCCGTGCGCACATGGGTGCGGGCGCGTGGGCGCTGGATGCCCTTTCAGGAGTTCATGATCCGCGAGCAGGGCGAGGGGCCGGTCCAGGACACCGTCCTGCGCGGCATCGGCAGGGCACTGCCGACGCCCGAGGTGCTCGCGGCGATCGCGGAGGCGGACGCGATCGTGGTCGGTCCATCCAACCCGGTCATCTCGATCGGGCCGATTCTCGCAGTACCCGACATGCGCCAAGCGCTCATCGACAGTCCCGCCCCGATCGTCGCCGTGTCGCCGATCGTCGACGGCGGCGTGCTGAAGGGCCCCACCGCGGCGTTCATGCAGTGGGGCGGCTTCGCGACGAACACCGAATCGATCGCCGCGATCTACGCGGGCCTGATCGACGGCCTCGTTGCCGACGAGCCCGCCGCGGGCGTGCCGGTGCTGCAGACGCAGACGCTGATGGGCGACGAGGACGGCCGCCGCCGGCTCGCCGCCGAGACGCTGGCGTTCGCCGGGGGACTCGCCTGATGGCCGTCACGTTCGCGATCCTGCCCGTCAAGCGCTTCGGCGCCGCGAAGTTCCGCCTCGGCGACGAGCTCTCCGGTGGCACGCGCCGCGCCGTCGCCGAGGCGATGATGACCGACGTGCTGATGGCGCTGCGGCGAACCGCCGCGGTCACCGAGGTGCTGCTCGTGACCTCCGAGCCGGCCGCCGAGGCGATCGGCCGCGGCTACGGCGCCAACGTCGTGCACGACGACCCCGAGAACGGCCAGAGCGCCGCGGCGCTGATCGGGATCGATCACGCGCTCGATGCCGGCGCGACGCGCGTGCTGCTCGTGCCCGGCGACTGCCCGGCGCTCGATCCCGCCGAGGTGCAGGCGCTGTTGGACCGTCCCGATGACGAGCGCTCGGTCGTGATCGTCCCCGACCGCCACGGCAGTGGGACCAACGCGCTCGTGCTCACCCCGCCCGACGTCATCGAGCCGGCCTTCGGCCCCGACAGCCGCGCGCTGCACGAGCAGGCCGCGGCCGCCGCCGGTGCGACGTGCACGGTCGAGGTGGTGCCGACGCTCGCGCTCGACGTCGACACGGCCGAGGATCTCGCCGCGCTGCGCACGGCGCTCGCCAACCGCCGCGGTGGCGCGGCGCACACGCGTGGGATGCTCAGCCGCCTGGCCGGCACGCGCAAGGCCTCGCCCGCCGATCCACCGGGCGCCTGACGGCGGCCTCGTGATCGTCGCCGCGGCGCTGCCCGCCATCCCCGAGATCCGGGCGGGCGACGACCTCGCGGCGCTCGTCGCCGGCGCCGCGAAGCACCTCGCCGACGGCGACGTGCTCGTGATCGCCCACAAGGTCGTATCCAAGGCGGAGGCCCGCGTCGTCGCGCTGTCCGGCGTGCAGCCGGGCGAGCGGGCGCGGGCGCTGGGCGCCGAGCACGGCAAGGACCCGCGGCTCGTCGAGGTGATCCTCGGCGAGAGCGCCGCGATCGTGCGCTCGCGGCCCGGCGTGCTGATCTGCCGCACACGCCACGGCTACATCTGCGCGAACGCGGGCGTCGACGCGTCCAACGCGCCGGCCGCCGGCGATGTCGTGCTGCTGCCGCTGGACCCCGACGCCTCGGCTCGCGCGCTGCGCGGTCGCCTGCGCGAGCTGACCGGCGTCGCGCCGGCGATCGTGATCGCCGACTCCTTCGGGCGCGCATGGCGCGTCGGCCAGTGCGACGTCGCAATCGGGATCGCCGGCCTGCGCCCGGTCGAGGACCTGCGCGGACGCCACGACGGCGGCGGGCGGCTGCTCGAGGCGACGGTCGTCGCGATCGCCGACGAGGCAGCCGCGGCCGCCGACCTCGCGCGCAGCAAGGACAGCCGCGAGCCAGTCGTGCTCGTGCGCGGGCTCGAGCGCCATGTGAGCGAGGGTCACGGCCCCGGCGCCGCGGCGCTGATCCGCGCGCGCGACGAGGACCTGTTTCAGTGAGCCGAGCTCAGCCGACGCGCTCGACGCGGTAGCGCCGCTCGCCACCGGGCGTCTGCGCCGACACCGTGTCGCCGGCGCGCGCGCCGACGAGGGCGCGTGCGACGGGCGACTCGGAGGACAGCCGGCCCGTCTTGAGGTCGGCCTCGGTCGGGCCGACGAGCGTGAACTCCTGCTGCTTGCCGGATGCCTCGTCGACGACGTGCACGGTCGAGCCGAAGCCGACGACGTCGGGATCGCTGGTTCCCTCGACGACGCGCGCGGCTCGCAGGCGCTCCGTCAGCCGCTTGATCTTCGTCTCCAGATGCGCCTGGTCGTCCTTGGCGATGTGGTACTCGGCGTTCTCCTTGAGGTCGCCGAGCTCGCGTGCGGCCTTGATGCGGACGGCCATCTCGGCGCGGCCCTCGCTCTCGAGCTGCGCGATCTCCGCAAGCAGCACGACCAGGCCCTCCGCGGCAATCTGCACAGAGTCCAGCATCTCTTGAGCGTACCGAACCACGCCACAGCCGAGAACCACGAAGAC
>Ga0136621_1001179_pt1 | contig 10601 bp, 9 predicted proteins | sample AntDryUQ445A2306_FD_104673 | JGI IMG/M metagenome (GOLD analysis project Ga0136621, IMG submission 104673) | Polar desert sand microbial communities from Dry Valleys, Antarctica - metaG UQ445A (23.06) | ecosystem: Environmental > Terrestrial > Soil > Desert | place: Antarctica: Dry Valley...
CGTCGGCCGCTACAACGAGTTCGAGAACCTCCGCATCGCCGGTGTGCGACTGGCCGACCTGCGCGGCTACTCCTACGACCGCAGCGACGTCACCGGCCGCGGGCTCGCCAACGCGTACGCGCAGACGCTGGGCACCATCTTCTCCTCCGGAGGTGAGAAGCCGTACGAGGTGGAGCTCTTCGTCGCCGAGGTCGCCGACGCCAGCGAGGAGGACCAGATCTACCGGTTGACGTACGACGGGTCGGTCGCCGATGTGGCGACCCACGCGGTGATGGGTGGGCAGGCCGAGCAGGTGGAGGCGTACCTCGCAGAGCACTACACGCCCGGCCTCGGGCTCGACGCGGCGATCAGGCTCGCCGCGGCCGCGCTGGCCAGCAACGACGGCGAGGAGGCCCGCGTCATCGAGCCGGGCACGCTGGAGGTCGCCGTGCTGGACCGCACGCGCGCTTTGCCGCGCAAGTTCAAACGGCTGCCTGAGGCCGCGATCGCCGCGGCGCTCGCCGATGCTTGAGCCGTCCGCTCCCGACGGGGTGTGGGCGCCGGTCACGGAGTCGCTGCTCCACGACGGATGGCACCGGCTGCTATCGCGCACCTACGAGCTGCCCGACGGCCGGCGGGTCGAGTGGGAGCTCGACGCCTCCGCGGACTGCGTCGTGGTGCTCCCGCTCACCCCCGAGGGGGAGGTCGTCTGCATCAGCCAGTTCCGGCCGGGGCCGGACCGGCAGATGCTCACCTTCCCCGGCGGCATCCTCGACCCGGGCGAGGGCGTCCGGGACGCTGCGATCCGCGAGCTGCGCGAGGAGACCGGCTACACCGCCGACTCGCTGGAGGTCGTCGGGCACCTCGAGCGCGGCTCGTCGACGCAGAAGTCGTACGCCGCCGTGGCCAGCGGCTGTCGGCCGACCGCTTCGCAGGACCTGGACGAGTGGGAGGACTGCACCCCGATCTTGATGAGCGTGGAGGACGTGCGGCGAGTCCTGCGCGCCGGGGGGATGACCGGCAGCCACCTCGTCTACTTCGCCCTCGACCACGCCGGGCTGCTCGGCTGAGTCGATCCCTCGGTCGCCGCCGGTCGCGGTGCCAGCCCGCTCCACCCGGTCACCGCCTAGTCTTGGACCGTGGACCGGCGGATCTTCGGCATCGAGAACGAGTACGGCGTCACGTGCACGTTCAAGGGGCAGCGCCGGCTCTCGCCCGACGAGGTGGCCCGCTATCTGTTCCGGCGGGTCGTGTCCTGGGGACGCAGCAGCAACGTCTTCCTGCGAAACGGCGCCCGCCTCTACCTGGACGTCGGCAGTCACCCCGAGTACGCCACTCCCGAGTGTGACGACATCGTGGAGCTGATCGCCCACGACAAGGCGGGGGAGCGGACGCTCGAAGGCTTGTTGGTCGATGCCCAGCACCGGCTGCGCGAGGACGGCATCCTCGGCGACGTCTACCTGTTCAAGAACAACACCGACTCGGCCGGCAACTCCTACGGATGTCACGAGAACTACCTCGTCGGACGCGACGGGGAGTTCAACAAGATCGCCGACATCTTGATCCCCTTCCTGGTGAGCCGACAGATGATCTGCGGTGCCGGCAAGGTGCAGCAGACGCCGCGCGGCGCCATCTACTCGGTGAGCCAACGCGCCGAGCACATCTGGGAAGGGGTCTCCAGCGCCACGACCCGGTCACGCCCGATCATCAACACCCGCGACGAGCCGCACGCCGATGCCGAACGGTTCCGAAGGCTGCACGTGATCGTCGGTGACTCCAACATGAGCGAGACCACAGCCCTGTTGAAGGTCGCCAGTACCGACCTGGTCCTGCGCATGATCGAGGGCGGCGTCGTGATGCGTGACCTCACCCTCGACAACCCCATCCGCGCCATCCGCGAGATCGCGCACGACATGACCGGGCGACGCAAGGTCGGTCTGGCCAACGGTCGAGAGCTGTCGGCGTTGGAGATCCAGTCGGAGTTCCTGGCCAAAGCAGGCGACTTCGTCGACCGGCACGACCTGCGTACGCCCACCATCGAGCGAACCCTGGACCTGTGGGAGCGCACCCTCAAGGCTGTCGAGTCAGGGGACCTGTCGCTGGTCGAGCGCGAGATCGACTGGGTGATCAAGTTCAAGCTCCTGGACCGCTACCGCAGCACGCACGGCCTCAGCTGGTCCGACCCGCGCATCGCCCAGCTCGACCTGGCGTACCACGACATCCATCGCGACCGTGGCCTCTACTACATGCTCGAACGCAAGGGCGCGGTTGCCCGCGTCACGACCGACCTGCAGGTCTTCGAGGCCAAGACGAGGCCACCTCAGACCACGCGCGCCCGTCTGCGCGGCGACTTCATCAAACGCGCCCAGGAGCGGCGCCGTGACTTCACGGTCGACTGGGTGCACCTCAAGCTCAACGACCAGGCGCAGCGGACCGTGTTGTGCAAGGACCCGTTCCGGTCAGAGGACGAGCGGGTCAACAAGCTCATCGAAGGCATGTGAAGGGTACGACTGCCGTCGGCGCGCCGGGCTGCCCAGGGTTTCTCAGGCGCGGCGGATACGATGGCGCAGGCACCACATGACGCGACCGGGCCGCGGTCACGTACCACCGATCATCGAAATGGGTTAGTTCGTGCGTCGTTTGCTCGTCGGGTCGTTCGTGTCTGTCCTCACCCTCACCGCCTGTGGGGGTGACTCCGAGGGCTCCGCCTCGACCTCACCGGCCACGTCGTTGTCCGGTGTCACTGTCAGCGGTGACTCCGGCGAAGAACCGACCGTCGAGGGCGTCAAGGGATTCGAGACCTCGAAGGTGGTCAGCGAGACGGTGAGCGAGGGCGACGGCGAGCTCGTCGCTGACGGCGACACGGTCAACGTCGACTACGTCCTGTACGACGCCAGCACCGGCAAGTCGTTGCAGACCACCTATGACACCGCTGAGGTCGCACTGCCGATCGACGAGACCGAGGACCCGCTGCTCGCCGGCTCCATCATCGACAGCAAGATCGGTGGCCGCCTCATCATTGCGGCCCCGGCAAGTGACTTCTACGGCGACTCCGCCCAGACAGCAGGGCTCAGTCCGGACGACACGCTCGTGCTGGTGACCGAGCTGGTCTCGAAGTTTGCCGCACCCAAGCCGACCGGGACGATCAGCGACGTGACGGTGACCGGGCCCCCGGGCAAGGAGCCCTCCGTGGAGGCCATGGACGACCTTTTCGTCGCCAGGACGCAGTCCAAGGTCCTGCGCACCGGCAAGGGAGTCACGTTGCGCGCCGGGGACAGCGTCGAGGTCGACTACGTGGGCGTCGACGCCCGCACCGGCGAGACCTTCGACAGCTCCTACGAGAGCGGCACGCCGGCCACCTTCACCCTCGACGATGCGGTCATCAAGGGCTTTTCCCAAGGGCTTGTCGGCAAGAAGGTCGGCAGCCGGGTCCTCATCACCGTGCCCTATTCCGCCGGATACGGGCCCGAGGGCAATCCGCAGGCAAAGATCGAAGGTGGCGACAGCCTCATCTTCGTCATCGACATCTTGTCCAAGCCCAAGGCGGCCCCGGCCAACTGAGGGTGACCCGACAGGAAGGGTTGGTGTGTCCGCACGCAAGAGCGAGCGACTGATGAACCTGGTCATCGCGCTTCTCGTCACGCCGCACTACCTGAGCAAGGACCGGATCCGACAGGTCGTCGACGGCTACCGCGGCCAGACCGACGAGGCGTTCGACCGGATGTTCGAGCGAGACAAGGACGACCTGCGTGACATCGGCGTCCAGATTGAGCTCGGCACCTTCGAACGCGGTTTCGGCGACGACCTGGGCTACCGCATCGTGCGCGATGAGTTCGAGATGCCCGAGCTCGTCCTCGAACCCGACGAGGCCGCCGTGCTCGGCCTGGCCGCCCGCGTCTGGCAGCACGCCCGGCTCGCCTCGCAGACCTCGAGTGCGTTGCTCAAGCTGCGCGCTGCCGGCCTGGCGGTGGACCCCGATGCCTTGTCGACGCTCGACCCGCGGCTGGCCGCCAGCGAGGCGGCGTTCGAGCCGTTGTGGGACGCCGTAGTGACCCGGACACCGGTCGAGTTCAGCTACCGCCGACCCGGCGCGGAGGCCAGCTCACGTGCGGTCGAGCCGTGGAGCGTGCTGTCGTGGCACGGCCACTGGTACCTCGCCGCCCATGACCGCGGCCGCGGCGAACCCCGGATGTTCCGTGTCTCACGCATCGACGGTGCTGTCTCCGCGGCCGGTTCGCCCGGTGAGTACGACATCCCCGCCGACATCGACGTCAAGGCGATGGCGATGTCGCTGTTCCCCCCACCGCCCAGTGCGGCCGCCAGCGTACGCGTGCGCGCTGGGACCGCACTCGCCCTGCGCCGGCGTGCCACACGGTCGCGTCCTGCCGATGCCGGCTGGGACGAGATCGACGTACCGTACGGCTCCATCTCCGAGCTCGCAGCGGAGATCGCCTCCTTCGGCGCGGACGCGGTCGCCACCGCACCCCCGGAGCTGCGGGACCGGGTCGTGGCGCACCTGCGCGGCATCCTCGAACCGGCGGTGGGCTCATGAGCACCGCAAAGGACCAGGTCACCCGCATGCTCGCGCTGGTGCCCTATCTCCGCGGCAATGACGGCGTGCCGGTCGCGCAGGTCGCCCGTGACTTCGGTGTCCCGACCCGGCAGATCATCAAGGATCTCAATGTTCTGTGGTTCTGCGGCCTGCCCGAGGCGGTCACCGGTGAGATGATCGACGTCGACATGGACGCCCTGCGGGCGGACGGCGTCGTCTACATCGACAACGCCGAGTTCCTGCCGCGTCCGGTGCGTCTGACCACCCACGAGGCGGCGGCCCTGGTTGTCGCACTGCGGACGCTGCGCAGCTCAGCTGCCGACGCCGAGCTCGCTGCGGTCGACTCGACGTTGGCCAAGCTCGAGTCCGCGGCCGGCGACGGCGCGCTGGCGAGCTCGTCGGTCGAGGTCCACGTGGAGTCCGTCGACCCCGCGACGCACCGCACCCTGGCGACCGCTCTGCGCGAGCAGCGCCGTGTCGCCATGAGCTACCTGGTGCCGTCCCGCGATGAGGAGACCGAGCGTGAGGTCGATCCGATGCGGTTGCTGACCGCAGAGGGCCGGCTCTATCTCGAGGCATGGTGCTACCGCGCCGACGACGTGCGGTTGTTCCGCCTCGACCGGATCGGTGCTGCGAGCATCCTCGACGTCGCCACGACAAGCCACGCCGACCGGCAACGGGACCTGTCAGCGGGCTTGTTCCAGCCACTCGAGGGCGGGCCGTCCGCAACCCTCGACCTGGCCCCCAACGCCCGCTGGATCGTGGAGTACTACTCCACGGAGTCGACGCAGGAACGCTCTGACGACACGTTGCGCGTCGTCATCCGCGCCAACGACGAGCAGTGGCTGCGACGCTTCGTCCTGCGCCAAGGTGGCCAGGTCCGGGTCGTCGCGCCGGCCGACCTCGCCGAGCGTGTATCCGCGGACGCCCGTCTTGCGCTCGACGCGTACGATGAGTGATGTACGTTGCAATTCTGGCCCAGCCCCGTCAGGGTCGGTATCGAACCACTTCTGAGACAACGTTGGTCCGACCCACTGAATCGACACCATGCCAACCCTGAGGAGACAGCGTGTTTGGTAGAGGAATCGGCGCACCCGAGGTCCTGCTGATCCTGGCAGTCGTGATCTTGCTGTTCGGCGCCAAGAAGCTCCCGGACCTCGCACGAGGATCGGGTCGTGCCCTTCGCATCTTCAAGTCCGAGACCAAGGGTCTGATGGACGATGACGAGAAGGACAAGCCGACCTCGCGCAACGACGAGCTCGAGCCCGGCGTCCAGGCCGAGATCGGCGAGCCGGTCGCGCGCCCGGCCGAGATCGGCGAGCCGGTCGAGCAGCCCAAGCGGCACGACCAGGTCTCGTAACCTCACTGCGTGGCCATCTCATCCTGGCGGCCGTTGCGTCGTCGCGTCGTGGCAACGGCGTCAGCTGGCGGCAGCATGCCGCTCCTCGAGCACCTACGTGAGCTTCGCGTCCGCATGTTTCGGAGCATCCTGGCGATATTCGTCGGGATGATTCTGGGCTATATCTTCTACGAACAGATTTTCGCCATCCTCAAGGGGCCGTTCGAGAGCGGCCTTCAGTCGCTTCTCGCTGGAGGCAATGAGGTCGACGCCTCGTTGAACCTCGTCGGATCACCCGGCCTGGCGTTCATCCTGCAGCTCAAGACCTCGCTCGTCGCCGGGATCGTGATCGCAAGTCCCATCTGGCTATGGCAGGCGTGGGCCTTCGTGGTCCCGGCGCTGCGCCAGAAGGAGAAGTTCTGGAGCGTCGTCTTCGCTGCCATCTCCGGCCCGCTGTTCATCACCGGCATCGCCGTTGGCTACTGGGTGCTGCCCAAGGGCTTGGAGATCCTGATCGGCTTCACCCCCGGCGGCCTGGACAACCTGGTCAGCATCAACGACTACATCAACTTCGTGCTCCGCATGTTGCTCGTCTTCGGTATCGCCTTCGAGATCCCGTTGTTCGTGGTGCTGCTCAACCTTGCCGGTGTCGTCACCGGCAAGCAGCTGGGCTCGGCGCGCGCCTGGATCATCATCGGTACCTTCGTCTTCGCCGCGATCGGTACTCCGTCGACGGACCCGATAAGCATGCTGTTCCTGGCAGTCCCGATGACCTTGTTGTTCTTGATATCTGAGGTGATCGCTCGGCTCGTGGACCGGCGGCGACAGCGCAGTAGCGGCGAGGACTTCGATGCGTACGCCGACGACGAGGCATCACCTCTGCACATCGACCGCCGTCCGGAGGACGAACGTCCGAGCAGCATCGACGACACGTAGGCTTGCGCCATGACCACCCCGGCGGAGCGTTACGCCAGTGCCCGGGCCGGTCGGTCGCACCCCCACGTCGCCGAGTTCCGCGGGCTGTACGACTTCGGGCTCGACCCTTTCCAGGAGCGGGCATGCGACGCGCTCGAGGACGGTCACGGTGTCCTCGTGGCGGCACCCACCGGATCGGGCAAGACGCTCGTCGGCGAGTTCGCCGTCCATCTCGCAATCGCACAGGGCCGCAAGTGCTTCTACACGACGCCGATCAAGGCACTGTCCAACCAGAAGTACAACGACCTCGTCGACAGGTACGGGACTGGCAACGTCGGACTGCTGACCGGCGACAACACGATCAACGGCGACGCGCCGGTCGTCATCATGACCACCGAGGTGCTGCGCAACATGCTGTACGCCGGCTCGCGCACCCTCGAGGGGTTGGCGTACGTCGTGATGGACGAGGTGCACTACCTCGCGGACAGGTTCCGCGGTGCGGTCTGGGAAGAGGTCATCATCGGGCTTCCCGAGTCCGTCGCGGTGGTGTCGCTGTCAGCCACGGTCTCCAACGCCGAGGAGTTCGGGGACTGGCTCAGCGAGGTACGCGGGGACAACGTCACGGTCGTCGAGGAGCGCCGGCCGGTACCGCTCTTCCAGCACGTCCTCGTGGGACGGCGCATGTACGACCTCTTCGAAAACGCAGGCAACGGCACCGTCAACCGTGAGCTCGAGCGGATCGCCCGAGACGACGACCGAGCCGTGCGGCTCTCGCGCGGGACGAAGGGCAAGAGCTCCGGTGGTCGCAACCGCAACGGGCAGTCGTACGGCGCGATGCGGCACCGTCAGCGGCACTTCACACCGAGCCGCGTCGACGTGCTCGAACGCCTGGACGCCGCCGCGTTGCTGCCCGCGATCGTCTTCATCTTCAGCCGGGCCGGCTGTGCGGCAGCGGTCCAGCAGTGCCTGAGCAGCCGGCTGCACCTGACGACCCCCGAGGAGGAGCGGGAGATCCGCGCCTACGTCGAGGACCACTGCGCCGACATCCCCGCCGAGGATCGTCATGTGCTCGGCTACCACGACTTCGCCGAAGGACTTGTCCGCGGCATCGCCAGCCACCACGCAGGGCTCCTACCCACCTTCAAGGAGTGCGTCGAGGAGCTGTTCAGTCGCGGCCTCATCAAGGCGGTGTTCGCCACCGAGACCCTGGCGCTCGGCATCAACATGCCCGCGCGGTCGGTCGTGCTGGAGAAGCTGTCCAAGTGGAACGGCGAGACCCACGCCGACGTGACGCCGGGGGAGTACACCCAGCTGACCGGGCGCGCCGGACGCCGCGGCATCGATGTCGAGGGTCACGGCGTGGTGCTCTGGCAGCCCGGTCTGGACCCGCGGCAGCTGGCCGGCCTGGCGTCGACCCGTACCTACCCGCTTCGGTCGTCGTTCGCCCCGTCGTACAACATGGCGGTCAACCTCGTCCACCAGGCCGGTCGCGAGCGGGCTCGAGGCATGCTCGAGCAGTCCTTCGCGCAGTTCCAGGCCGACCGCGCCGTGGTCGGCCTGGCCCGTCAGGTTCGCAAAGCCGAGGAGGCGCTCGAGGGTTACGCCGAAGCCGCGCAGTGCGACAAGGGAGACTTCCTGGAGTACGCCGCGCTGCGCCGCCGCATCGGTGACCTGGAGGCCGCGGGTGCGAAACGCCGCAAGAGCGCTGACCGGGACACCGTCATCTCCTCGCTGGACGCGCTGCGTACCGGTGACGTCATCAGCGTTCCAGCCGGCCGCTGGGCGGGCCTGGCCGTGGTCATCGACCCCGGGATCGGCTCGGACCGCAGCGGTCCACGCCCGTTGGTGCTGACAGCCGACCGGCACGCCCGCCGGCTGGCTCTCGTCGACTTTCCTACGCCGGTGAACGCCATCACGCGGATGCGGGTGCCGCGGTCGTTCAACGTCCGCAACCCGCAGGCCAGGCGCGACCTCGCGTCGTCGCTGCGGCACAAGACACATGGTGGCGTCCCCGCGGGCGAACGCTGGAAACCGCCGACGCGGGCGCAGGCAGGCAACGACCCCGAGGTCGAGCGGTTCCGGGGCCAGCTGCGCGAGCATCCCAGTCACTCCTGCGAGGACCGCGAGGACCACGCCCGATGGGCAGAGCGCTACCTCAAGCTCGAACGCGACACCCAGAACCAGCGCCGGCGGATCGAGGAACGTACCAACACCGTCGCCCGACAGTTCGACCGTGTCTGCGAGGTCCTCGACGAGCTCGGCTACCTCGACGGGGACGAGGTCACCCCCGACGGCCACCGGCTTCGGCGCTTGTACTCCGAGCTCGACCTGGTGGCCGGCGAAAGCATTCGCCGCAGGTCATGGGACGGGTTGGCACCGGCCGAGCTCGCCTGCGTGCTCAGTGGCCTCACCTTCGAGTCACGCAGCTCTGACGACCCGGAGTCACCCAGGTTTCCCCGCGGTGGAGCGCAGGAGGCGGCCACGGCGACGATCCGCCTGTGGACCGACCTCGAACACGTCGAGCGTTCACACAAGGTGGCCTTTCTGCGGCGGCCGGACTTCGGGTTCGCATGGGCGGCGTGGCAGTGGGCGAGCGGGGTGGCCCTCGATGAGGTGCTCAGCGACAACGACTTCGCCGCCGGTGACTTCGTCCGGGCGGTCAAGCAGCTTCTCGATGTCACCGGGCAGGTCGCCGACGCGGCGGGGCCGGGACGATTGCGCGACAACGCGCGCGCCGCCTCAGACCTGCTGCGCCGGGGCGTGGTCGCGTACAGCTCGGTCTCGACGCCGTGACGCCCGGCGGGTGACCTGGGCGACGATCTACCGGGCGTTGTCCACGCTGGGCGAGCTCGAGATGGTGACCCTTCCCTTGGTCGGCCGATTCGAACGTGATTTCGACTTCGACCTCCGTCTCGAGCCTCTGCACGCGGCGCTGCTCGGGACCTGCGCCGACTGTCGGGCCACTGGGCCCGCACCCGGCGACGCCGCTCCTGGCCGACACCACCACACCTGAGGATCAGGTGACGGCGTCCAGTGCGGCCAGGACGCGCTCGGAGGCGCCACCCAGCCCCCACTTCTCGGCGAATGCCTCGAAGGTGGCGCGCTGCGCGTCCTCTATCGCGTGCAGCCGAAGATCGGTCCCGGTCACGTCGTCGATGTCACAGGCCACCGAGACCACGCGCACGGCGGCGTCGAGGTACGCCGCGCCGTCGACGAGTTCGCGGATCTCCGCGCCGTCCATCCGCGCAAGCTGCTGAGACGGGTCGGCGACGAAGGGCCGGCCGGCCTGCAGGCACTCCCGGGTGTGCCTGATCATCGCCGCCGGGTCGTTGGGGCTGATGACCACGAGATCCAGGCCACCCACCCGCTCGGCGACCGGGGCAAGCTCGATCTCGCGCGCCTCGGACATCGCCCCGGGGTAGAACGACGCCAACTGGCTCATGTCGTTGTCGGTCGTGCAGATGAACCGCGCGGTGAGCGCGACGTCGCTGACGTGGACCGAGCCGCAGTCCACCCCGTGGCGTTCGAGCCAGGACCGGTAGTCGTCGAAGTCGGCGCCCACCGCTCCGACCAGCAGCGGTGAGGAGCCCAGGGCGCCCATGCCGAAGGCGATGTTGGCGCCGGTGCCGCCGCGCCGGACCTTGAGGTCACTGGCGAGGAAGGACAGCGAGACGTTGCTCAGCTGCTCCGCGAGCAGCGAGTCCGCGAACCGGCCTTCGAAGGTGAACAGGTGGTCGGTCGCGATGGATCCGGCGACGGCGATGCGCATGCGAGCGACCCTAGCGGCGGACTCGCGAACACTACTGATCAGTAGGC
>Ga0136621_1001180_pt1 | contig 10598 bp, 8 predicted proteins | sample AntDryUQ445A2306_FD_104673 | JGI IMG/M metagenome (GOLD analysis project Ga0136621, IMG submission 104673) | Polar desert sand microbial communities from Dry Valleys, Antarctica - metaG UQ445A (23.06) | ecosystem: Environmental > Terrestrial > Soil > Desert | place: Antarctica: Dry Valley...
GCCGCCTCGGTCTCGCGCCGGGGTGAGAAGACGAAGGTGAAGGCGCCGTCGTAGCCGACCTGGTCGACCAGCTCGAGCGTGGCGGCGAAGTCGTCCTCGGTCTCCCCGGGGAAGCCGACGATCACGTCGGTGGTCAGGGCGCAGTCGGGCACGTGCTCGCGGATCATCGCGACGCGGTCGAGGTAGCGCTCGCGGTCGTAGGTGCGGCGCATCGCCTTGAGGATCTGGCTCGACCCCGATTGCAGAGGCAGGTGGATGTGCTCGCAGAGCGCCGGCAGCTCGGCGTGGGCGCGGATCACGTCCTCGCGCATGTCCTTGGGGTGCGGGCTGGTGTAGCGGATCCGCTCGATCCCCTCGACCGCGTCGACGCGGGCGAGCAGCTCGGCGAAGCTGGTCCTCGCCTCGCCCCGCAGGTCGCGCCCGTAGCTGTTCACGTTCTGGCCCAGCAGGGTGAGCTCGCGGACCCCGTCGCCGGCAAGCCGCTCGACCTCGGCCAGCAGCTCTCGCGGCTCGCGGCTCTGCTCGCGCCCCCGGGTCGAGGGCACGATGCAGTACGAGCAGCGGCAGTTGCAGCCCTGGGAGATCTGCAGCCAGGCCTGGAACTCGCGTTCGCGACGCATCGGCAGGTGCCCGGAGAAGCCCTCGAACTCGAAGTAGCCCTGGGCGGAGATCGAGTCGGAGGTGAGGAACTCGGCGAGCCGGCCGATCTGGCCGGGCCCGAAGGCGACGTCGACGAAGGGGAAGCGCTCGAAGACCTCGTCCTTGACCGACTGCGCCCAGCAGCCGCCGACGCCGACGATCCGCTCGGGATCCTCCGACTTGAGCCGCTTGGCCTCGCCCAGATGGGCGATGAAGCGGGTGTCGGCGGCCTCGCGGATCGAGCAGGTGTTGAACAGGATCAGGTCGGCGTCGGCGCGCTCGGGCACGGCGGCGTAGCCGAGCGAGTCGAGCATCCCCTTCATCCGCTCGGAGTCGTGCTCGTTCATCTGACACCCGAAGGTGGTGACGTGGTAGCGCTTGCCGGTCATCGGCGGCGAAGCCTAACGGCGTCCGCGAGTGCGGCGGTGGAGGCGGTGCTAGCTGCCGCCGGAGGCGCCGGCGCCCTCGGTCGACTCCGCCAGGTACGTGACCAGCGCCTCGAGCTGCTCCGGGCTGAGCTCGGTCTCGTAGTCAGAGGGCATCAGGTTCGGTGGAAAGCCCTCGGCGACCTCGTCCGCGGGCTCGACGATCGAGGTCTCGATGTACTCGGGGGACTCGCCGGCGAGAGCGCCGTCGAGGTTGGGTCCGAGCTGGCCGCTCGAACCAGCGGCGTCGAGGGTGTGGCAGGAGCCGCAGCCCTGCTCCTCGTACACCAAAGCGCCGTCGGCGGCAGCGGCGGTCACCGGCTCCGAGTCCTCGCTCTCCTCGCTGGCCTCCTGGGCCTCAGCCTCGTCGCCGCTGGCCTCGTTCTCCTCAACCGCGGCGGCGAGCTCGGTCTCGCGATGCTCCTGCTCGTCCTCGGCGTTGCGCCAGCCGAACACCGCGGTGGCGATGACCAGGAGCGCGAAGACGCCGGCGACCGCGCTCATCATCCCGCGCGAGCTCGGGAACTTGTCCGAGCGCAGCCCGGCGAAGGAAACCACGATCGCGAGCACGACCAGGCTGAGCCCGAGAACATAGAAGAGCGTCTCGTTCATCCAGGCGTGATCCTATCGACGGCGGGAGTCGGCCATCTCGGCGGGCGCTAGCTGGCGAACGACGTCGAGCGGCTCTCGCGGATCACGGTCACCTTGATCCGGCCCGGGTACTCCATCTCCTTCTCGATCGCGGTGGCGATCTCGTGGGAGATCAGCGCCGCGGACTCGTCGTCGACCTCGCCGGGGTCGACGATCACCCGGATCTCGCGTCCGGCCCGCATCGCGAAGACGCGCTCGACGCCGGGATTGCGCGAGGCGATCTGCTCGAGGTCGCGCAACCGGCTGACGTACTGCTCGAGCGCGTCCCCGCGGGCGCCGGGCCGGGCACCGGAGACGGCGTCCGCCGCCTGCACGATCACCGCCTCGACGGTGCGTGGCTCGACCTCGCCGTGGTGGGCCTCGATCGCGTGGGCGACCGCCTCGGATTCGCCGTTGCGGCGTGCGATCCGGCCGCCGACGATCGCGTGCGGCCCCTCGACCTCGTGGGTGACCGCCTTGCCGATGTCGTGCAGCAGGGTGGCGCGGCGAGCCGTCTCGACCGAGGCACCGAGCTCCTCGGCAATCAAGGCTGCTAGGGCGGAGGCCTCGACCAGATGATCGAGCACGTTCTGGCCGTAGCTGGTGCGGAAGCGAAGCTGGCCCAGCAGCCTCTGCAGCTCGGGCTGCAGGCCGTTGACACGCGCCTCCAGCGCCGCCTTCTCGCCCTCCTCGAGGATTCGTGACTCGGTCTCCTCGCGCACATGCTCGTAGGTCTCCTCGATCAGCGCCGGGTGGATGCGGCCATCGGCGATCAGCCGCTCGAGCGTCACTCGGGCGACCTCGCGCCGGACCCCGTCGAAGCTCGAGAGCACCACCGCCGAGGGCGTCTCGTCGATGATCACGTCGACCCCGGTGAGCTTCTCCAGGGCGCGGATGTTGCGCCCCTCGCGGCCGATGATCCGGCCCTTCATCTCGTCGTTGGGAAGCTCGACCAGGCGCGTCGTCGACTCGCTCGAGTGCTTCGAGGCGAGTCGCGCCATCGCCACCGCGAGGATGTTGCGCGCCCGCCGCTCCGATTCGACCTTGGTCTCCTCCTCCACCTGGGCGAGGCGCAGGCCGGCGCGCTGGCGGGCCTCCTGCTCGACCTCGGCGAGCAGCAGCTGCTTCGCCTGTCCGGCGCTCAGCCCGGAGAGGCGCTCGAGCTCGCGCCGTTGCACCCGCTTCGACTGCTTCAGCTCCTCCTGCGAATGCTCGAGATTTCGCTCGCGATCCTCGAGCGCCTGCAGCCGCCGGTCGACGTCGGCGCGCTGGATCGCCAGCGACTCGGTCTCGCGCAGGGCTCGCTCCTCCATCCGCGCGATCTCATCGCGGCGGGCGCGAAGCTCGTCGGCGGGCGGTGGCGGCAGCGATTCGTCGACCGGGGGGGCCTTGACCCGGGCGCTCCCCCGGTCACGCCGCCACGGCAACCACAGCGCGCGTTCGCTCATCGCTTCCTCTCTCGGCGCGACCCGCGGTCACGCCGATTCGCCTATCCGCCATCGGGCGGCCTTTCGACCGCGGCGAGGGTGCCACCGAAGCGCTCTTGGCTGCTGGATCCTGGGCGCGGCTAAGCGCGCGCCGTGCGTGTGGCCGGGGTCCTACGCCGGCTGGAGGTTCCTCGGGTCTCGGGTGCTCATGGAAAGATCGATCTGCGTGTTCAGCTTGCCAATTGCGTCTTCAGGCGGCTCCGAGCCGCGGACACTGATCGTAAACACGCACCGACCGCTTCGCAAGTGCATGTGTCACTTCAGGCGGCGAGGCGGCGCTCGAGCCCGCGCACCGCCTCGTAGGCGACCTCGGTTTCGAACCCGCGCCTCGCCAGATACCCGAGCGCGCGGGCGCGCGAGCACTCGTCGGCCGGCGCTTCGCCACGGCGCTCGAGCAGGCCGATCGCTCGTTCGAGCTGCTCGCCATGGCCCTCCAGCGCCAGCGCCCCCTCGATCAGGCCCGGGTCCAGCCCGCGCGAGGCCAGCGCCTCGCGAATCCGCTCGGGGCCCCAACCGCGCAGCGACCGCTTGTCGGTGGCGAACTCGCGGGCGAAGCGCTTGTCATCGAGCGCGCGCGCCTGCGTCAACCGCACGACAGCCTCGGCGATCTCGTCGCGGTCGAAGCCGCGCTCGGCCAGCCAGGCGACCAGCTCGGCGCAGGTGCGCTCCTTGCGCGAGAGGGCCTCGAGCCCGCGCTCGAACGCTCCCTCGGCCACGTCGTCCTACCGCACCGGCCGCTCAGGCCGCCTTGCGCTCGGGCTCCTCCGGCGCAGCCACTTCCAGGTCGGGTGCCGCCGGCTGCTCGGCCGGCTCCTCGACTGCCGCCACCGCCCGCGGGGTCGGCTTGCGGTCGAGGCCGAGCTGGGCGAACAGCTTCGTCTCGATCTCACCCGCCAGCTCGGGGTTCTCCGCCAGGTACTGCTTGGTGTTGTTTCGTCCCTGGCCGAGCCGCAGCTCGCCGTAGGAGAAGAACGATCCCGACTTCTGCACCAGGTCGTGCTCGGTCGCGAGGTCGAGCAGACAGCCCTCGTGGGAGATCCCGTCGCCGTACTCGATGTCGAACTCGGCCTGGCGAAACGGAGCCGCGACCTTGTTCTTGACGACCTTGACGCGGACGCGGTTGCCGACCGCCTCGGTGCCCTCCTTGAGCGTCTCGATCCGGCGGATGTCGAGGCGCTGCGAGGAGTAGAACTTCAGCGCCCGCCCGCCCGGCTGGGTCTCGGGCGAGCCAAACATCACCCCGATCTTCTCGCGGATCTGGTTGGTGAACACGCAGACCGTCTTCGCCCGGTTGAGGTTGCCGGCGAGCTTACGGGTCGCCTGCGACATCATCCGCGCCTGTAGCCCGACCGTCTGCTCTCCCATCTGGCCCTCGAGCTCGACCCGCGGGGTGAGCGCGGCGACCGAGTCGACGGCGACCACGTCGACGGCGCCGGAGCGGACCAGGACGTCGACGATCTCGAGCGCCTGCTCGCCGTAGTCGGGCTGCGAGACCAGCAGGTCGTCGGTGTTGACGCCGATCCGCTGCGCGTAGATCGGGTCCATCGCGTGCTCGGCGTCGACGAAGGCGCAGACGCCTCCAAGCGCCTGGGCCTGGGCGATGATGTGGTAGACGAGCGTCGTCTTACCGGAGGACTCGGGACCGAAGATCTCGATGATCCGCCCGCGCGGCACTCCGCCGACCCCGAGCGCGAGGTCGAGCGACAGCGCTCCCGTCGGCACCACCTCGACCGGCACCGAGGCCTTGTCGCCGAGCTTCATCACCGAGCCGAGACCGAATTGCTTGTCGATCTGGCTCATCGCGGCCGCCAGCGCCGCGTCCTTGGCCTGGGCCTCCTTGTCGGCCGCCTTGAGCTCGGCCTTCTTCGCATCCGCCACGTTCATCACCTCTTCTGTCCCATCGGAGACGGCAAGTCAACGCCGGCAAGGCGCTCGTACTCGGCACCCTGCGGCTTCAGATTGGAAAGGTAGAGCGCAACCCGGACGGCTTTGAATGGCTCCACCAGGGCCTTGGGAAGCGAGGTCGGGGGGTTCTTCACGCGTCGCGGCCGGCCCTTGCCGCGTCGCTCGCCGCGCTCCGGCGCGGCCCGCTCGGAGCGCACCCGCGCCACCGTCACGTGGGGCCAGAAAGGGCGATCGTCGGGTTTGTAGAGGCGCTCGGAGCGCAGCAGCTCCGAGAGCTCTCCCTGTAGCGCCCGGGCCGCCTCGCTCTCGGCGGCGAGGGCATAGAGCCCAGGGCGGCCCTTCGGAATCGGCGCGGGCTGGGGCTCGAACCGCAGCTCGACCGGGCGTGGGCGCAGCGACCTCAGCAGCGTCTCGATCCGGGGAATCGCCGCGACCGAGCGGTGCGAGAGAAAGCAGAGAGTGACGTGCAGCGCCTGGGGGCGCATCGCGCGCAGCGCGGAGTCGGTCAGCGCCCGCGCCTGCCAGGCGGCGATCTCGTCCCTGACGGGGTCGGGCAGGTCGAGCGCGACGAACAGACGGGCGCTGGCATCCCCGGCACCCTTGGCGGTTGTCGAGCGCTCCTTGGCCACCCCGGGGACGCTACGGGGCGCCTCGGCGCAAAAGCCGCGCGAGAGGAGCCGGATACGCGATCGAAGCGCCTCAGTCCACGCGCAGGTGGCGAAAGTGAAGCTCACCGGATTCCGCCTCGAGCACCCCCATCGTCTGGGTGGGCGCGCGGCGGCGCTCGGTGGGGCTGCCGGGGTTGAAGATCTGAAAGCCGTCCGCTGTCTCGATCAGCGGCTGGTGGGAGTGACCGAAGACGACCGCGTCGGCGTCGGGAAAGGCCCGGCGCATCCGTGCCGCCCTCCCCGGCCGCGGGCCGGCGTCGTGGATGACGCCGAGTCTGGCGCCGGCGAGCTCGATCACCGTCTGCGGGGGCAGCCGCCGGCGCAGCGTCTCGTCGTCGACGTTGCCGTGGACCCCGACCAGTTGCGGGCCGATCGCGGCGATCTCCTCGTAAGCGGCCGCGGTCGAGAAGTCACCGGCGTGGATCAGCAAATCGGCCGCGGCGATTCGCCGCAGGCATGAGTCGGGCAGCCGCCGACTCCCCCGCGGCAGGTGGGTGTCGGCGATCACCGCGACGATCAAGGGTCGATGCCCTCCCCGCGCAGTAGCCGCCGGACCAGATGCAGGGCGAGCGTGCAGGAGCGATCGCGGATCTCGAAGCGATCGCCGGGGATCACCGGGTCGCGGGCGATCGTGGCACCGTCCGCGGTCTTCACGCAGATGCAGACGTAGCCGACCGCCTTTCGCTCGCTGCCTCCGTCGGGCCCGGCGATCCCGGTGATCGCGGCGGCGAGGTTGGCGCCGAAGCGGCCGAGCGCACCGTCGGCCATCGCCTCGGCCACCTCCGGCGAGACCGCCCCGTGTGTCTCGATCAGCTGCGCCGGGACACCGAGCAGCTCGGTCTTGGCCCCGTCGGAGTAGGAGACGACTCCGCCGAGGAAGTACCGCGAGGCCCCCGGTGGGTCGGCCAGCCGCGCCGCCAGCAGCCCGGCGCTGCATGATTCCGCGACGGCGATCTGGCGGCCGTCGCGCAGCAGCGCGGCGACCTGCTGGTCGATGGTCGAGCCGTCGGTGCTGAAGACGAAGTCCCGGTGGCGCTGCTCGAGGCCGGCGACCAGCCGCTCGCGAACCGGATCTGCTCCGGGTCGGTGGCGGATCTCGATCTCGAGCTCGCCTCGCCGCAGGCAGGTGGTGATCTCCAGGGGCGAGAGATCGGTCTCGCCCTCGATCTCGCGCAGCGACTTGGCCAGCTCGGACTCGGGGATCCCGAACATGCGCACTGTCTGGGACGTGAAGGGCTCGGCCCGCGCGACCAGCGCCCGCACGGCCTCCGACTCGATCGCCGGCGGCCACATCGCGTGCAGCTCTCGCGGTGGCCCGGGAAGCACGATCACCGTCGGCCCGGAGTCGACGGCGACCACGAGGCCGGGCGCCGTCCCCGCGGGATCGATGGTCAGAGCACCCGCGGGGACCATCGCCTGCTTGCGGTTGGCGGCCCTGAGCGCCTCGTCGTCGAAGCGCATGCGGCGGGCGAAGCCGGCGATGATCCGAGCGATCTTGCCCTCCATCTCCTCGTCGAGGACCATCGGGACGCCGGCAAAGCGGGCGACCACCTCGGCGGTGAGGTCGTCGGCGGTCGGGCCGAGCCCGCCGCTGGTGACGATCAGCTCACAGCCGTTGCCGGCGAGGAAGCGCAGGCCCGCCTCGAGGTCGTCCGGGCGGTCGCCGACGACGAGGATGTGGGCGACCTCGAGACCGAGATCGGCGAGCCGCTGAGATACCCAGGGCCCGTTGCGGTCGGTGATCCGGGCGCTGATCACCTCGGTCCCGGTAACCAGGATGCCGGCGCGCACGCTCACGGGCAGTCCTCGGCGCGGCGCGGCTCGGTCGGGGTGAGCAACGCCGGCGCGATGATCTCGAATGCGGCCGCGCCCTCCACCGCGGGCAGCTTGCGCGGCTCGCCCGCGACCTCGATCCGGAGCTGGTCGGGAGCGAAGCCCGACGGAAAGCCGAGCTCGAAGCGCTCGCGCTGATAGCGCTCCTCGGTTCCCGCGGCGAGCAGCTGGCCGTCGATCAGCGCCGTTCCGCCGCCGCCGATCAGGCAGACCTCCACCGGCTCGCGCGCCACCAGGACGAGCTCGACGGCGCCGCCGGTGGCCGCTCGAGGGCGCCCGGCATCGCCTTGCTGTCTCGCCCCGCGGTCGCGATCGGGACGCTGTCGCTGCTGATCGTCGGGATCGTCGCCGCTCAGCAAGATCACCAAGGCGGCCGCGATCGCGACCGCCGCGGCGATCGCCAGCGCCGGCCCCAGGCGCGATCCCTGCCGGCCTGCGCCCGCTCGCTGCTGCTCGCGCTCGGGATCGGCCAGCGGATACCCGCGGCTCGCCGCCTCGGGCTCCTGCTGGCGGCGGTACTCGTCGACGAGCGCCTCGCCGTCGAGCCCGAGCAGCTCGCCGTAGGTACGCAGGAAGCCCTTCGCATAGGCGCCCCCCGGCAGCGCCTGCCACTCCTCGTCCTCGAGCGCCTGTAGGTACTTGATCCGGATCTTGGTCCGCTGCTCGGCCTCGCGCAGGTCGAGGCCGGCGCGTTCGCGAGCCTGCTCGAGCACCTTGCCGATCTGCATTCGTCCTGGGGCTTCGCTGGCCACGCGCCTATTGTCGCGGCTCGGGCGGGTTAGAACGGCGGGCTGCTGACCGGCTCGCGACCGCTTTCGGTGCCCGCCTCTCCGCCTGTATCCGCCGCATCGATGATCCCGCCGGCCACCCGGTCGAGCAGCCGGGGCAGCTCGGATTGCGAGACCAGCACCTGGCGCGGCTTCGAGCCCTCGTAGCCGGAGATGATCCCGCGCCGCTCGAGCATGTCGATCAGCCTGCCCGCACGGGTGTAACCGACCCGCAGGCGCCGCTGGATCATCGAGACCGAGGCGGTCTCGGACTCGACCACGATCCGGGCCGCGTCAGCGAGCAGATCGTCCTGGTCGGGGGAGAACTCGCCCTCCGCCCCCTCCTCGATCTCGGGCTCCTTGACCTCGAGCAGCTCGACGTCGAAGTCCGGCTCGCCCTGCTTGGCCCAGAAGCCGCAGACGCGGGCGATCTCCTCCTCGGTGACGAAAGCACCCTGGATCCGGTTCATCTTCGAGGTGCCCACCGGGCGGAACAGCATGTCGCCCTGACCCAGTAGGGTCTCGGCGCCGCCACCGTCGAGGATCACGCGGGAGTCGACCTGGGAGGCGACCGCGAAGGCGATCCGCGAGGGGATGTTGACCTTGATCGTGCCGGTGATCACGTCGGTCGAGGGGCGCTGGGTGGCGAGCACGAGGTGGATCCCGATCGCCCGCGCCTTCTGGGCGAGGCGGATGATCGAGTCCTCGACCTCGGCCGGGGCGACCATCATCAGGTCGGCGAGCTCGTCGATCACGCAGAGGATGTGCGGCAGCGGCGCCTCGCCCGCCTTCTTGCGGGCCCGGTTGAGCTCGACCAGGTTGCGGGCTCTGGCCTCGCTCATCACGCCGTAGCGGCTCTCCATCTCGACGATCAGGTTGGAGAGCACGTTGGCGGCCAGTCGCGGGTTGGTGACCACCGGGGTGAGCAGATGCGGAACCCGTTCGTAGTGGTTGAGCTCGACCCGCTTCGGATCGACGAGGACGAGGCGCACCTCGTTCGGCGAGGCGTGCATGAGGATCGAGGTGAGGATCGCGTTGATGCAGCCGGACTTGCCGGAGCCCGTGGTCCCGGCCACCAGGACGTGCGGCATCAGCGCCAGGTCGGCGCTGACCGACTGGCCGGAGACGTCCTTGCCGAGCCATGCCAGCAGCGGCGAGGCGCCCTTGGGGCGCTCGGCGTAGAGGTCGCCGAGGCGAACCAGGCGGCGGCGCTGGTTCGGCACCTCGACCCCGACCGCCTTCTTGCCGGGGATCGGGGCGAGGATGCGGATGTCGGTGGAGGCGAGCGCGTAGGCGAGGTCGTCCTTGAGCGCGGCGACCTTGGAGACCTTGGTCCCCGGGGCCAGCTGCAGCTCGTAGCGGCTCACGTGCGGACCGCTGACCGTGCCCAGCAGGCGGGCCTCGATCCCGAACGAGCGCAGCGACTCGAGCAGGGCCTTGGCGGTGACCTCGCGGTCGCGCATGTCCGGGCCCGGGTCGGCCTTGCCGCGCTCGAGCGCCTTCTGCGGCGGCAGCTTGTAGGTGAGCTCCTCGGAGGCGGTGACGCCGCCGCGCTCGCGCTTGGAGCCCATCGGGGTGACGCCAACACCGGCCACCTCCTCGCAGGGAGCGCCAGCGACCGGTGATCCGGGCGCAGCCCGGATTCCTCCGGGGGTGCCGGGGTCTGCGGGATCGGGCTCTTCGAGCTTCGAGTCCGGCGTGGCCTCATAGGTGAAGTCGTCTTCCTCCCAGGGCTCGGTTTCGGCGGCGATCGCAGCCGTCTCCTCATCCTCCTCGGCCTCGAGCTCGGAGGTGATCGGGTCGCTGGTGACCGTGCGGGTTATTGCGATCTCGTCGCCGGGTACATCGGCCCAGGCATCGTCGCTGCGAAACCTCTGCGTCCTCACTGTGCGGGCGACGTCGCGCGTTCCCGTGCCGGCGCGGCGGACCGCGCTGCCGGTCGCGCCGACGGCACCGGCGACGGTGGTGCCGGTAATCAGCAGCACCCCGGAAGCCAGCATCAGCAGCGCCAGGATGTGGGCGCCGAGGCGCTGGAACAGGTTGGTGGACGCCCAGTACAGGGCCTCGCCGAGCGCCCCTCCGTGCTCGACCATGAAGCGGGGCTCGAAGGTGTCGTGGCGTAGCGGCCGCTCGGGACCGAGGCCGGCGGTCTCGGCGGCGAAGGCGAGCAGCAGCCCAGCCAGCACCAGGATGCCACCCGCGTTGAGCGCCCCGGGCGCCCGCAGCAGCGGCCGCGAGATCAGC
>Ga0136621_1001182_pt1 | contig 10592 bp, 8 predicted proteins | sample AntDryUQ445A2306_FD_104673 | JGI IMG/M metagenome (GOLD analysis project Ga0136621, IMG submission 104673) | Polar desert sand microbial communities from Dry Valleys, Antarctica - metaG UQ445A (23.06) | ecosystem: Environmental > Terrestrial > Soil > Desert | place: Antarctica: Dry Valley...
GATGCCGGCGAAGTTCATAGCGCCGTGCCAGTCGCCTTCAGAGGTTCCGCCTTCTCCAAACCAAGTCCCCACCACCGCATCCTCGCGTTTGAGCTTCTTGGAATAGGCGATCCCGGCCGCATGCAGGCACTGTGTTGCGATCGGAGACGACCCCGTGATGATGTTGTATTTGCGCGACCCCCAATGAGCAGGCATCTGCCTGCCCGCAGACGAGGGATCCGACACCTTGCCGAACAACCCGGCAAAGACGTCGGTCGCCGTAAAGCCGGCGGCCAGCGCCAAGGCCATGTCTCGGTAATAGGGACACAGAACGTCCTTGCCTCGCTCGAACGCCCACACCGATCCCACTTGCGCCCCTTCGTGTCCGGAGACGGGGACGACAAACGGAGCCCTGCCCTGGCGGTTCAACGCCCACTGCCGTTCGTCGCAATAGCGCGCCAGCAGCATCATGTGGAACATCTCGATCAGATCCTCTTCTTTGAGGCCTAGATCGCTGTGCAGGTCGGTCATGTGCTCGCCTTTCTTGTGGCTCAGGAAATGAGCCGGAGCTCCTCTGCGTCTCGTGCCGTTGCGAGGGCTTGAGGTACATCCTTGGGAGTGACCCACTCGAGCGGGCGGCTCATCACCCGAGCGAGATGGCGTCCCAGGATCAGCGCGACTTCTTCGAGCCGATAGTGCACCCCGGTCTCCGCTTCGACCGAGGTGACCCAGTGGTCTTCTATGCCGCACGGCACGATTCCCTCGAACATCGAGAGGTCGGTGCTGACGTTGAGGGCGAAACCGTGCATGGTGATGCCGCGCGTGATCCTTACGCCAATGGCTGCGATCTTGTTGTCACCCACCCACACGCCCGTATGGCGCGTGTCACGATGCCCTTCGATCGCGACCTCAGCGAGGGACTCGATGAGCGCATTCTCTATCCCCCGCAAGTATTGAAGGACGTCGTAGCGATGCCCCAGCGCCACGATCGGGTAGCCGACTATCTGTCCGGGTCCGTGGTAAGTGGCCCTGCCCCCTCTATCAACCTCGAACAACGAGATGCCGCGCGCCCGCCTCTGCTCGGGGGTGTAGAGGATCTCTTCTGGAGTCGAACGCCGGCCCAAGGTGTAGGTCGGCGGATGTTCGAGGAGGGCGACCATGTCGTTGCACTCGCCGGCACGCCGGGCTTCGAAGCGGCGTCGTTGCCACGCCCACATGTCCTCGTAGCCGGCGCGCCCCAACCACGCGGCTTCGAGGACGCCGGGCTGCGCCGCGGCCCCCTCCTGATATCCCATCACCCTCCTAATGCCTTGTCAGAGGTAGTGCGCCAGCTCGCTTGAGAAGTCCATCGTCTCGAGCCGCTTCTTGAGCAAAGCCAAAAATCTCGAGGCCTCCGCCCCGTCGATGACGCGGTGATCCCAAGACAGTGTCACAAATCCCATGCTGCGAATCGCTATAGCGTCGTCATCTGTCACGACCACCTTCTTGCCGATCGCCTCGAAGCTCAGGATCGCTGCTTGGCCGCGCGGGATGATCGGCACCGAGACGATCGAACCAAAGGGCCCGGGGTTGGTTATCGTGAACGTGCCACCCTGCAGATCATCGGGCGCAAGCTTCTTGGAGCGGGTCCTGGTGACTATCTCATTGACCGAGCGCGCCAAGCCGACGAGGTTCTTCTCATCGGCTCCCTTGACTACAGGGACTATGAGCCCTCCACCCTCCAGCGCGACTGCAATCCCGAGATTGACGTAGTGCTTCAGGCGGTTCGCCTGATTCTCTTCGTCGTAGGTCGAGTTGACCTCCGGCATCTCGAGGAGGGTCTCGCACAGGGCCCGTCCGAGAAAGCCCATGTAGGTGAGGTTGAAGCCCTCACGCTTTTTGAAATTAGCCTTGACCTGCTCACGCATCGCCACCAGCGGCGTCCAGTCGACTTCGACCGCGTTCCACGCTCGCGCCGTCTCCCGCACCGAGGCGGCCATGTGCTCGGCAGTGCGCCTGCGGATGTTGGTCCACGGGACGAGCTCCTCGCGCGCACCGGAGTCGGGGGAAGCGTCTTTAGCCTCTTTAGCTGCGGGGGCGTCCTTTTTGGCTGCGGGGGCGGACGCCTTCTCGGAGGCCTTCTCTTTGCTCGGCTCGGGGGCCTGCTCGCCCTTCTCGAGGAATGCGAGCACATCCTGCTTGCGAATACGGCCGCCCGTGCCGGTCCCCTCGACCTTATGGAGGTCGAGGTTGTGCTCGTCGGCAAGGCGCCGCACGAGGGGCGAGATGACCCCTCGCTTGGACCTGTCCCCGTCTCCCTCGGACGAATCCACCGCCTGCTCAGCGGAGGGCTCCTTCTCTTCGGTTGCCGGCTCGGAGGTGGCGGCAGGAGCCTCCTCGGCCGCCTCCTCGACGGTGTCCTCCTCGGCCTCGGCTCCGGCCGCCTCTTTGTCGACGTCTCCTTCGCTCGGCTCGGTTTCCTGAGCCTCGGCGGCAGGCTGCTCTTCCTCCGATGCTTCAGCCTCTGACTCTTTCTGCTGTTCGGCTTGCTCGGACTCCTCGGAATCCTCGCCGGACTCGGACTCGCCGTTCGATCCGGCGGCACCGTCTCCCACGAGCGCGATGGCGGTGCCGACCTTGACCGTCTCCCCCTCGCCTACGAGGATCTTCTGGATCGTCCCCGCCGCCGACGAGGGAACCTCGGAGTCGACCTTGTCGGTCGACACCTCGACGAGGAGCTCGTCCTCATCGACGGAGTCGCCCTCTTGCTTGAGCCACTTGGTAATCGTTCCCTCGACGACGGATTCGCCGAGCTGAGGCATCTTGATCTCTGTCGCCATCCACCGACCCTTTCAACCTGCGAACCAACCGACACTGTCGTCGCCGCAACGAGTACAAAGCCCTCTTTCGAGGTTACCCCTCCGGAGAGGTGGTCACCCTCGGCTGAGGGCAGTCGGTTCTGCCCGGCCGCTGCAGCGCAGGTTTGGCCCGAGACGACCACATAGGTCTTTTGGGCAATGTTGGCCCGACCTCAGCAGCGCCGGGCGAGGTTCACGCGGAAACAGTTGCTGGTCACACCACCACGATTCGCAGGTAATCGGTGCTGCCGGCCCTCGGCCCGGCGCTGCCCGCCACCAGAGCCACCAGATCCCCGGGGGACACGCACCCGGCCCTCAGCGCGGCCTGTGTCACGCGCTCGACGTCCTGGCGGTCGTCGTAGGCGACGGGAATATCCGGCAGGTGGACTAGCTCGACGCCCCACACCGCGGCGAGACTGCCGAGAGTCGCGAGGCTCTCCGAAAGAGCGACGATTGGCATGCTGGGCCGGGAGATCGCGACCCGGCGCGGCGTGCTTCCCGTGCGCGTGGGACAGATGATGGCGGCTACCGAGAGGTCCTCGGCGGCGCGCCACCCCGCGCGCGCAACGGCCCATGAAACGGCGTCGGTGACGGCGTCCTTGCAGATGCCGTGCTCGGTCTCGAGTGAGGCTTCGGCCGTTTCCGCGAGATCCGACATCGTTCGTACCACGTTGACGGGATCGTTGCCGACCGCGGTCTCCTCGGAGAGCATGAGGGCGTCGGTCCCATCCAGGACCGCGTTGGCGACGTCGGCCGCCTCCGCCCGCGTGGGCAGGGGGGATCGGGTCATGGATTCCAGCATCTGGGTGGCGGTTATCACCGGCCGGCCCCATTCGTTGCAGGTGCGGATGATCTCCTTCTGGAGGATGGGAACGCGGCGCAGCGGCGTCTGGATGCCGAGGTCGCCGCGCGCCACCATGACCAGGTTCGCCTCGGCAACTATCTGTTCGAGGTTAGCCACGGCCGAGGCGGTCTCCACCTTCGCCACGATCAGCGGCTTGGGACCGTGCTCTCCAAAAGCGGCACGAGCGCGCTGGATGTCCTGAGCGTCCTTGACGAAGGACAAACCCACGAGGTCGGCGCCCATTTCGATGGCCGCGTTCGTGGCCACCTCGTCCTCGGGCGTGAACGCACGCACGTGAGCCTCGGCACCGGGCAGATGCATTCCCTTGCGCGAACGCAGGATGCCGGGCCGCATCACCTCGGTGGCGACATCGGCCCCTTCGATCGACGTCACGCGCAATACGATCTCGCCGTCCGCTAGGAAGATCTCGTCGTCTTTCGAGACCATGTGAGCGAGATCATCCACCGAGGTCGACACACACGATTCGTCTCCCTCTATGTCCTCGGCGGTCAGCACGAGCCGGCTATCGAGTGGAAGGTAAGCCTCCCCCGAGGCGATCGGTCCGGTACGCATCTTGGGGCCCGGTAGATCGACGAGCACGCCGACGACCCTGTCGACCTCGGCCGCCTGCTCGCGCACGGTTGCAATGGTGGCCTGGTGAGCCTGCTTCGTGTCGTGGGCGAAGTTGACGCGAAACACGTCAACGCCCTCATCGATCAGAGCGCGCACGACTTTGGGGTCCCGGCTTGCGGGACCGAGCGTGGCAACGATCTTGGTGCGGCGGCCCATTCTAGACACCCCTTCTCAAGAGGAGGCCTTATCGAGAATGTCGGCCAGGTCCGTCACCTGATCTGCAGGCGGGGGCCGGACTTCGACAGTGGTTCCGAAGTCGTAGAAATCGACGGTGATCGACGACGACAGGCTCCCGGTTTGCTCGGAGCCTCCATAGCTGTAGCGCACTCGACGCAGCAAGCCCGCCGAATCGATCCACGCGTTGACGGGGACGCTTTTCGAGCCGGACGCCTTGATCGCCTGGGTCAGCGCCTCGCGCATCTCGGCCGGCGCCTGCTTCACGGCCTCGCTCATATCAACCACGGCCTTGTAACGGGTGGTTTCGACATCGCGCACGGTCTCCGAGCCTAGCTCCTCGACCTTGCCCGCGCCCTGAAGGAACTGAAGATACTGGGAGGGGTCCGCTTGGCCGAAGGCGTTGAATTGAGATGCGCCGCCGCTCTGGCGCTGCAACTCTTTGACGTCGATCCTCACCCACGGCTTACTCGTCGGCACGCTTTCCTGGAGGCCGGGGAGCTTCATGTAGATGACACTCTCGTCGAAGATCACATTCACGCTTCCGGCGTCGCTTCCCGCGGCCACGGGCAGCTTTCCCAAATCGACCGACATATGGCCTTTGTTGCTGGAGTAGTCGAAGGCGCCCTCGGCCCGGTAGCCGCCCTGCGGCAGAGAGCCGTCCGAGGAGTCCACCGACACGCTGACGGACACCTTGGAACTCTCTTCCTCGAGGGTCTTCTCCGAGGCTGTGGCCAGCGAGCGCGCCGCCTCGTTGGATGAGGACTCACCACCGCAAGCTATCAACAGCAGCAGTGCCACACTCAGCGCCCAGCAAACTTTTCGCATTGAGTTCATTTTACCGAACTTTTCCACCTCAGCAGCGCGGAGCGCTCCTTTCGCGGAGAAGATCGACATTCGGCTCGCGGCTCAGTCGTTCTCGATTCGCTGGGGCTGCGACCTCGTGCGGCAGACCTGCCGTCAGGCGGCTGCGGCGCTTCTACGGTCGTCGTGTGTCAGAACTTCGTGGCTATCAGGTGTGATGACTACGGTGTGTTCGAAATGAGCCGCGCTACTACGGTCCGCGGTGACGACGGTCCAGCCGTCGTCCATAAGCTCTACGTCTGCGGTCCCTGCCGCTGTGATTGGCTCGATGGCGATCGTCATGCCGGGACGAAGGATTTCTCTTCGACCAGGCGGCCCCACGTTCAGGACCGTCGGGGGCTCCCACAACTTCCGCCCGATGCCGTGGCCGCCAAGGCGGGACACGACGGAGAACCCCGCGCCCTCGACCGTTCGCTGCGCGGCCCAGCCAAGATCGCCCAAACGTTTGCCCGGTTCGCACATGGAGATGGCCGCTTGGAGCGCTCGTTCGGTTGTTGCGAGCAACGCAAGGGTTTCCTTGTCCACGCTTCCGATGGCGTACGTCCACGCGGTATCAACGTGGAACCCGTCATAGAAGAGCGCAACGTCAAGTGTCACAACATCCCCGTCCTTCAGTCGATAGGGACCTGGGACGCCATGAACAACGACGTCGTTGGGAGAGATGCATATCGCGCCGGGGAATCCCTGTAACCTGGAGGAGGAGCGTGCTCCGGCCCCGGTGATGAGGTCTTCGGCGATCCCATCCAATTGTCTGGTTGTTATGCCTGGACGCAGCCTCGCCTCCAGGCGGTTCATTACTTCTGCAACGACGCGGCCGCCTCGCCGCATCGCCGCAACCTCCTCGGGCGACTTCTTATAAACCATCGAGTAAGTATGGCACGCGTTCATCGGCGGGCGAAGCGGGCCTTGTCCACTCACCTCAGGAGTGAGTGGATCTCCTGATCACGCCTGGGGGCCGAAGCTCAGGGGAGGCCGGGCTGGACTAAGGGGTGGCCTGAAACTCGAAGCGTGTGATGACCGGACATCCGCTCGCTTGCAGGAAGTCCCAAAATGTCGCGCATCTGCCTTCTATCTGATACTCGACTTGATCAATACTAGAGAACTGGAAGACGGTGTGGTTCAGCAACTGAATTAAGATGACGCCTCCCTCGGATGTCGAAAGACTTGGGAGCTCCTCTCGAAAATCTCTAAGACTGACCGTGGCAGCGCCGCTCTGGTCCACGCCAATGCTCTCGACTAAACCGGCTGTTTCTGGAGAGAAGACTGACGATAGTCCCTGGCCACGCTCCTGTGGCGTCGGTCCTTTCACAAGCTGGTTCATGGCCGCTCGCAGCCTACCGACGACGCTGTCGTCTTGTTGAGGGGCTCGGCCGATCTACTCTCTGGTAAGAAGCTCTCTCGTAGGCCGACGCATCACTCAACTTGAGAAAGTTAAGGACGGAAGGCTCCCCTTTCGCCGTTGCCACTTGGGAAGCCGGCGGCGAGTCATTCGCGACGGGAGTCTCACTCGCCATCGTAGAGGGATGCTCGATCACTCCTGGCCGAATTTCGAACAAAAACATGGTCGTCCAGCCGAGAGGCCCCTAGTGATAAGAGAACTGCCGACGCAGCAACAGCGCGCCGACGACGATGCTGGCTACGCACTTCGGGCCCATTCCACCCACGTTGCCTGGGCTTGGTTCTGGAGTCTCCGTTCATCTGACTCCACTGATCTGGTCCTCCCTTCTTGCATCGACTAAGCTCCATTCCCTCGCCCACGCGATAAGTCAGTTGATCGAACTTTTCTACGTCAGCATCGCTCAGCGGGGCTCACGTTGAAAAGATCGCCGTTGGGCTTGCGGCGCTCCTAGGTGCCGTGCAGGGGCTTGCCGGCGAGGCCCAAGAACGTTTCGCCGATGGCCTCCGACAGAGTCGGGTGCGCATGTATCAGCTCTGCCAGCTCGGACGGGTAGGCCTCCCATGATGTTACGAGCTGTGCTTCGGTAATCATGTCCGACGCGCGCGGCCCGATTATGTGTACGCCGACCACCGCTCCGTCCTTCTCGGCCACGGTCTTGACGAAGCCCTCGCCGCCGCCCAGCATCAGAGCACGCGCATTGTGCGTGAACATGTAGCTCTTGGTGACCACGTCCATGCCCAGCTCTTTGGCTTTGTCCTCGGTAAGCCCAACCGAGGCGACCTCGGGCTGGCAATAGATAACGTGCGGGATGTTCTTGTAGTCGATAGGGGTGACGTCTTCACCGGCGATGTGCTCGGCGACTTTTGTCCCTTCCAGAAACGCAACGTGCGCTAGCTGGGGGTGCGGCCAGTTGGCGTCGGGGATCTGAATGGCGTCACCTATGGCGAAGACGCCACCAGCGTTCGTCTGGAACAGCTCGTTGGTGACGATGAAGCCGCGCTCGGTTTTGACTCCTGCGTCTTCGAGGCCGATATCCTCGGTCCGGGGGCCGCGTCCCACGGCCACCAGCAGCCGCTCGGCAGTCAGGGTCTCGCTACCGTCCCCCTTCTTCAGCTCAACTTCCACGCCCGAGTCACTGCTGGAGGCTCCCGTAACCTCAACACCGACGTGGAAGTTGATACCGCGCTCTTCGAGCAGCTTGGCCAATGTCTTGGAGATATCGGAGTCCTCGTTGGGAGCGATCTTGTCGAGCATCTCGACGACTTGGACGTCTGCTCCAAAGGATCTGTAGACGCTGGCGAACTCGAGACCTATGTAGTTGCCGCCGACGACGATGATCGATTCGGGAACGTCGCCGGCCGTAAGGCCGTGGCTCGAGTTATGGACTCTGTCGCCGTCCGCCTTGATAAACGGAAGCTCGCGCGCATACGAGCCCGACGCTATGACAAGACCTTCATCGGCTGTAAGAGTTCTGTTGCCGTCCGAGGTCTCGACTACAACTGTGCGTTCGTCGGTGATGCGGCCCATGCCTTGGACCAGCTCGACCTTATTCTTCTTGACCAGCCCGGATAGCCCCTTGTACATGCGATCGACCACTGAGTCCTTGAATGCAAGGACCTTAGTCCAGTCGTACTCCGGCTCCGCGACCGAGAGCCCGAAAGAGGAGGCGTTCCGAAACTCATCCATGAGGTCGGCCGCGTGCAGCAGCGCCTTGGTCGGTATGCAGCCACGATGAAGGCAAGTGCCGCCCACCTTGTCGTTCTCGACCATGGCCACCGACATGCCGAGGCCGCCGGCCCGGAAGGCTGCCGCATATCCAGCGTTGCCGCCGCCGAGGATCACCAAGTCAAACGAATCGTCTGCCACCACAGCCTCCTTCTGGTTCGCCCGACCGTCATCGAGGGCCGCTTCGCCGTCCTCCTGCCGAGTCCCCGACGATACATGCCCCCGGCGCGGCCACCCCGAACCGCGATTCGTGGCAGCATGGGGTCGGATGAGCCCGGAAGGGGCTCGATTACGAGGGATGGGGGCCAAGTGAAGGGAGACACGGTCGAAATCGTCGTCGATGTCTCCGATGGGACCAAGACCTACGTCATCGAGGCCTCCAAGGCGGGCCGCCGAGTCGAGATCTCTACCTCTCGGGGCGTGGTCGAGGTCTCCGAGGTCACTCGCACGGGGATCGTGATTCGCACCGGGAGATTCATGTCGAGCCGTGTTGTGGCGTTGATGGAGCATCCCGCTGAAGGCCCCGATCGGGCCGAGCCGAGGGCGGAAAACCAAGCCTCGCTGCTGTGAGCTTCATCCCCAAGGCGACCGCCGTGCTCCTCGCCGCCCTGCTCTTGGTGAGCGCGTGCACATCCGGGACCGAACGTTCGAGCGGTGGAAACAGCTCTGCGGCCAAGCCGGGAGGTTCCCAAAAGGAGCCGAAAAAAGAGCCTTCGGAGAGCCCGAAGCCCCCAAAAGAAGATAAGAAAGATGAGCCGGAGGTCGACAAGCCTGCCGGGCCCAAGCTCCCGCGCGGCGGACGCAGGCTGTTTCCCGACTACCGCGTGGTCGCGTACTACGGCACGCCCAGCACCGACGTCCTTGGTGTGCTGGGCGAGCAGGGGCCGAAGGAAACGTCCGCGAGACTACTCGAGCAGAGCCGTCCCTACAAAGTCGAGGGCCGCCCGGTGCTGCCTGCGTTCGAGCTGATCGCGACCGTGGCAGCAGGCTCGCCCGGCCCCGAGGGCGACTACAACCTCTCCTTGGACCATGCCGCAATCTCCCGATACCTCGCGGCCGTGCGCAAGATCAAGGGTCTGCTCATAATCGATGTCCAGCCGGGTACCGACACCTTCCTGGAAGAGGTGAAACCGTACGAGCGGTTCTTAAAGGAGCCCGACGTCGGCCTGGCGCTGGACTCGGAGTGGAGATGGGGCGCGGGAGAGACTCCGGTGGAGACGACGGGACACACGACCGCCGCAGAGATCAACGAGGTGTCGGCATGGCTGGCCGAGCTCTCCAAGAAGCACGATCTCCCCCAGAAGCTTCTCGCCGTCCATGCCTTCGCCACGGGAATGGTCAGGGAACGCTACGCCATCAAGGCGCATCCGAGGCTTGCATTTACTTTTCACATCGACGGCTTCGGCGGCAGAGCGGCGAAGCTCAGCAAGTACGACGTGCTTAAGACCGAGCGCAAGGGCTTCTTCAACGGCTTCAAGCTTTTCTACGACGAAGACGTCAACATGTTCTCACCCGCAGAAGTGCTCGGGATCAAACCACGGCCCGATCTCATCACCTATCAGTAGAGGACCCGCAGTGCTTGCAGTAGGGAGCCGACCCGGCGATGAGACCTCCGCACGACTTGCACACCGGGGGCTTGAAGCCGCCGGAGCGGTTCAGCACGGCCACACTCAATGCGGCGAAGAAAACAGCGAAGACAGCAATCAGCAAGCCGATTGGGTCTGATCGTTCGCTAACCGCAATCGCTCCGATAACGGCTGCAGTCACTACTATGGCCACGGCGATCAAGCGCTTGATCACTCGACCGTGATGGTTCCTTTCATCCCTTGGCTCTCGTGTGGGATGCAGAAATACCGGTAGGTTCCGGGCTCGTCGAGGATGATGTCGAAGCTGTCGTCCGGCTTGACAAGAGTGGCGCCGACGCCCTCGCGCGCTGCCCCCTCGTCTTTGAGGTTGCCGCTCGAGAAATACTCGGCTCCCTCCGGCACCCCGTCGTCGTAGGCAGTCACGCTGTGGGCCGCCCCCGAGTCGTTTCTGAACTCGAGGTTGTCACCCGCCTGCACGGTGACCTCCGATGGCGCAAAGCTGTTCCCCTCGGACATAAGCACGGTTCCGGGCTCGACCGAAGGGGAGCACC
>Ga0136621_1001184_pt1 | contig 10587 bp, 7 predicted proteins | sample AntDryUQ445A2306_FD_104673 | JGI IMG/M metagenome (GOLD analysis project Ga0136621, IMG submission 104673) | Polar desert sand microbial communities from Dry Valleys, Antarctica - metaG UQ445A (23.06) | ecosystem: Environmental > Terrestrial > Soil > Desert | place: Antarctica: Dry Valley...
CCGGCCCGAGGCCGTCGCCCGCCAGGGGCCGCCATCCCACCCGCCGGGAGCGCTCCTCGGCAGCCTCCCCGAGCCTTTGACCCACCGCTTCCAGCCGCCCCTCGAGCCGGAACTTGGGCCCTGAGATGTCAAGGGCCGCAGCCACACGGCCGCGCCCGTCCCGGACCGGCGCGGCGACCGCCACCAGCCCCGGCTCGAGCTCCTCCTCGGCAACGGCAAAGCCCCTGGTGCGCGCCTCGACGATGAGCCCGTGGAGCTTCCTCACGGTGGCGGGCGAATTGGGGGCAGGGCGAGGAAGCCGGGCGCCGGGCCAGAGCGAGGCCAGCTCCGGGAGGCTGTGGTCGAGCAGCAGGGCTCGCCCCGATGAGGTGCAATGCGCAGGAACCGTACGGCCCACCCAATCAACCGCCTGGACCGCCTGAGCCGGAGACTCGGACAGCACGGTAAGCACCTCGCCTCCCTGGAAGACGCACAGGTGCGCCCGCTCCCTCACCTCCCGCGCCAGGCCGACGAGGAGCGGGCCGGCCTCCTCGAGCAATCTCTGCTCCCCCGCCCGCGCAGCCAGGGCGAACAGCTGCCAACCGAGCCGGTAGTTTAGGGTGTCTGGGTCCCGGTCGACGAGGCCGAGCTCGTTCAGCGTGCGCAGCGTCCGGGACACCTGGCTTTTCTCCCGGTCCATCAGACCGGCGATCTCCATGACGCCGAGCCCGTGGCTCTTCACCGATCGGTCGGACGCGAGAACAAGCAATACCGACAGCGCCCGGCGCAGGCTGGTGGCTGTTTCGTAGGACATGGGTCGAATGTACAGGGCGAAGGGGAGGCCTTTGGTTTGTCCCGGGAGTCATGCATGGCGACCGGCAAGGCGATCCGCCACGGCGACCGGCAAGGCGATCGTCGATCTGAGCGGCACCGGGCAGTGGCCTCGCCTATGCTGCAACGGCAGGTGCATCATCGCCATCAAAGAAGGGGCCCCATGCACGAGTCCGGCACCGAGACGCTGGCGCGGCTGCTCGCCAACCCCGTCCTCGAGGTGTTCCCGTCGTCCGGCATCGAGGAACGGGTGGCCGGGCTGCCCGACGGCACAAGGATAAGCGTTACCTGCTCGCCCGCAAAGGGGGTCGATGCGACTCTGGCGCTGTCCGCTTCCCTTCGCCGGGAGGGGCTCAACGTCGTTCCGCACATCTCTGCCCGCCTCGTGGACGATCACCAGCACCTCGACGCGATCTGCCGGCGCTTGACCGAGCTCGGGGTCGCGGAGATATTCGTCATCGGAGGCGATCTGAAGCAGCCCGCCGGCCGCTTCTCCTCCACGCATGAGCTGCTTGCCGCCATGGCGGAGATGGGACACAGCTTCGGCGAGGTCGGCGTCGCCGCCTACCCGGAAGGCCATCCCAGCCTCTCGGACGAAACGCTCTGGCAGCACCTGCGGGCCAAGCAACCTCTGGCGACCTACATGGTCACTCAGATGTGCTTCGACGCGGGGGCGATACTCGCCTGGATCGAGCGGGCGCATCGGGAGGGCGTCACCTTACCGGTAGTGATAGGGGTCCCGGGCGTCGTGCAGAGGAGGAAGCTCCTCGGCCTGTCTCTCAAGATCGGGGTGGGCGACTCGACCCGTTTCATCGCCAAGCACACCGACCTGACGGCGAAATTGTTGGGGTCCGGGCGCTACAGTCCGGAGGATCTCGTCAAGAGGCTGGCGCTCGATGCCGAGCGCCGACGGCTCCGGCTCGCCGGGTTGCATATCTACACCTTCAACCAGATCGACGGCACCGAAAGATGGAGAGGGCAGATGCTGAGCTCACTGGGGGGCGAATGGGGCGCAGGGACGTGAGGCACAGACCGATGAGGCCCTTCTAAGTCGCCGCCATCAGCTCCAGGGGAACGGCGAGTTGCTCGTGGGGTGGAGCCGCCCTTCGGCGTAGCGGCTGAAGCGAAACGGTTCCAGCAATGGTTGTGACTCGCCCAGCAGCTCGGCGGCGACGAGGGCGCCCACGCCGATCATCTTGTAGCCGTGGTTGGAGTCTGCTATCACGTAGGCGTTCTGACGGAAGACGTCGAACACGGGAAAGCTGTCGGGCGTGAAACATCCGATCCCCCCGGAGGGCTCCTTCGAGAAGAGCCCTCGCTTGCCCTCGAAACGCTTGTGGCAGTGCGCCAGCCCGGCCGTCCACATCCGCGCGAAATCGTCGCCGACGACGAAGTCGGGGCTCGCAGGCCCATAGGGATCCACGGCGACCTCACCGGCCGGCCGGTCGACGATATAGGGCATTGCTCCGCCTTGCACGCCCCCAAAGTTGAAGTCCGGCTTGTAATAGATGCCCCACAACCGATCGGTGACCAGCGCGCCCTCGTCGTCGTAGAGGGGCGCATCGGTATCTACGTGGACGACCGGAGGCATGTCGTTGCGGTTGTCCATGAGGAAGTTCGGGTCGACCTCGAGGGTGCCTTCTTGCAGCGACCAGTAGGTCCACATGTCACGATCGTCGTAGACCGTGCCGTCGGGCCCCTTGACAGAGATCTTCTCGGGGAGATCGAGGAACTTCCACATGTCCCGAACCCACGGACCGACGGCTATGACGACCTGTTCGCATCCGATCGCTCCGGCGGTTGTCTCGACCGCGGTCACCGCGCCTTCGTGCAGCCTCATACCGGTGACGTCGACGTCCGACAGGATGCGCACCCCCTCGGCTTGGGCTTTAGCAGCCAAGCCCCGCATCGACGCCTTGTTGTTCGCGTAACCACCACGGTGTTCGTGCAGGATGCTGGTGATGCCTTCGGCCTGCCAGTCGAAGAAGATGTCCTGCATGTAGGCGCGGCACTCGGCCGCCCCTTCCACGAACGTGGATGGGTAGCCGATTGCCTTCTGTTCCTCGTATATCCCTGCGACGTCTGCGTGCATGACCTCGGGAGAGATCTGCATGTAGCCGACCGGATGGTACGAGAACGCCTCGGGATCCGATTCCCAGACGCCGACCGAGTGAGCCATGAGCTCTCGCATGGCGGGCTGAAAGTAGTTGTTGCGAATCACGCCGCAGGCAATCCCCGATGCGCCGGCGGCAACGTCGGACTTGTCGAGCACGACGATGTCGCTCCCATCGCCCGTCCCTCCGGCCTTCAGCTTCTTGCTCAGGTGCCAGGCCGTCGAGAGGCCATGCACACCGGCGCCGACGATGACGAAACGAGCTGCTGATGGAAGCACGGATAACTCCAGGCTAATGCGTTGCCCTATACGCAACGCCGTTTCATTTTTGCTAGGCTAGGCTACCATGGTCCACCTAGCAGAGCAGGGCGTCCGCCACATAGCCTCCGTTGCCCGCGCCGTCTCGGTCCTCGATGCCCTGGCCGAGGCGGACCGGGACCTCGGCACGAACGAGATCGCCCGCAGGACCGGCATAAACGCAAGCTCGGTCTCGCGACTGCTGGCCACGCTCGCAGAGGGGGGCCTCGTCATGCGCGCTGCGGAGACCGGCCGCTACTGCCTCGGGTTGAGAATGTGGCAGCTCGGAAACGCAGCGCTTGCCCGGTTCGACATAAGGGACACGGCGCGCCCCCATCTCGCTGCCCTCGTGGACATCACCGGCGAGACGGCGTCCCTCTCCGTCCCCGGCGAGCGCGAGGCGATGACGGTCGACTTCGTCCAGAGCGAGCGGTCGGTGCAGAGCGTTGCCCGCGTCGGACGGCCGAGCGTGGCGCATGCTACGGCGATCGGCAAAGTGCTCTTGGCCTGCGGCGAGGGAAGGCTCCCGCCGGGACCGCTGACCGCGTACACGGCCCGCACCATCATCGATCGCCAGGACCTCGCCGTGGAGGTGGCCCGCACCGCCAAGCGCGGCTGGGCTGAGGCGGTCGGCGAGCGCGAGAGCGACCTCAACGCCATCGCAGCACCGATCTTCGGCCTCCAGGGCGAGCTCACGGCGATCCTGGGCCTGCAGGGCCCGTCACGGCGGTTCCATCGCCGGGCTATGCGCGACGCCCTGCGCGATCTGATCGGTAAGGCGGAGCTTCTTTCCGGCATCCCGGCGCGCCGCCCTGCCACGGAGGACTCCGGCGGCCGGCCGGCGGAAGGGATCCGTACAAGCGATGCTTAGCCGGTTGTCCTCCCGTAACGGTCACGGCATGCGCGCCCGCTATTCGGCATTCAACCTGGTCCGGTACGGCATTGGCTCCGGCGAATGGCCGCGCGCGTGGCGGGACCATGAAATGAAAGCAAGCTACGACGTAATCATCGTCGGGGGTGGTGTGCACGGGCTTGCCGTCGCCTACTACCTGGCCGCGGATCACGGGATAACCAACGTGGCCGTCCTGGACAAGGGTTACATCGGGAGCGGGGGGTCAGGGCGCAACACCGCGATCATCCGTTCGAACTACCTGACGCCGGAAGGCGTCCGCTTCTACGACCGCTCTGTGAAGCTCTACGAGAGACTGGCGGGAGAGCTCAACTTCAACGTCATGTTCTCGCAGCGCGGGCATCTCACACTTGCCCACAGCGATAGCTCGCTGCGAACGATGCACTGGCGCGCCGAGGTCAACAAGCTCGAAGGGATCGACTCGGAGGTGATCGGTCCTCAGGAGATAAAGGCGCTCGTGCCCTTCATGGACACCTCGGAGTCGACCCGTTATCCGATCCTCGGGGCGCTGTACCACCCGCCGGGAGGGATCATCCGTCATGACGCGGTTGTGTGGGGATATGCGCGCGCGGCCGACGCCCTCGGTGTCCACATACATCAAAACACCGAGGTGACCGGCATCGACGTAACCGGCGGCCGAGTCGCCGGGGTTCGCACCGATCGCGGGTCGATAGCGGCGCCCGTGGTCGTCAACTGCACCGCGGGTTGGTCGACGCTCATCTCCGACATGGCCGGAGTCGACATGCCGGTCACCACATCACCCCTGCAGGCCGCGGTAACCGAACCGGTGCGGCCCTTCCTGAGGCCGGTGATCGTGTCCGGCACCCTCCACATATACGTGAGCCAGACCGATCGAGGTGAGCTCGTGTTCGGCGCCAGCGTCGATCCCTTCCCCTCTTATTCGATGCGGGGATCTCTGGAGTTCACCGAAGAGTTGGCCGGCCACATCCTCGAGTTGATGCCATCGCTCTCTTCTGTCCGCGTGCTGCGCCAATGGGCCGGACTGTGCGACATGACACCCGACTACTCCCCCATCATGGGCGTCACCCCTGTCGAGGGCTTCTACGTCGATGTCGGCTGGGGGACCTACGGCTTCAAGGCGGGCCCGGTAGCGGGCGAGACCATGGCGCAGCTCATCGCGACCCAGAAGACGCCCGAGCTCATCACCGCGTTCGGACTCGAGCGCTTCTCCCGCGGCGCCCTGGTCGGCGAAAAGGGGGCGGCGTCCGTTGGCCACTGACCGGCCATGATGCTGTTGCCCTGCCCCCACTGCGGGCCCCGCAATTCGTCGGAGTTTCGTTACGTGGGCGAGGGCACCGCACGCCCAGACCCCGGCACGGCAACCATCGGAATGTGGCGCGACTACCTGTACACGCGCTCGAACCCCGCCGGATGGACGACCGAGAACTGGTTCCACCGCGCCGGATGCAGGCGCTACTTCACCGTCGAGCGCCACACGGTGTCCAACGCCGTGAGGGCCTCGCATCGTCCTGCCGCACAAGCTCGAACCACCACCGACCCTGAAGGTCTGTCGGCGGGCACCGAAAGGGGGCCGGATGCAGGTCCTGGTTGACACGATGCCGATGCGTCTCGAGGTTCGGCGCGGCGAAAGGATCGACCGCAGACACACCTTTGGATTCACCTGGAACGGCGACCGGTACACCGCCTATGCCGGCGACACGATCGTCTCTGCCCTGGCCGCCGCCGGCGAACGCATCTTCTCACGCAGCTTCAAGCTCCACCGTCCGCGTGGGCTGCTCACCGCGAGCTATATCGACCCCGGCTGCATGGTGCAGGTCGGCGACGAGCCGAATGTGCGCGGGGCGCACCGTCTGGTCGAATCCGGCATGACGGTGCGGGCCCAGAACGCATGGCCGACTCTGCGCTTCGACGTAAAATCCGCCAACCAGGCCGTCGGTCGTTTTCTTTCTGCCGGCTTCTACTACAAGACGTTCATGAAACCGGAGCGATTGTGGCCCGCCTACGAGAACGTCCTGCAGCGCTTCTCCGCGGGCGGGGTCGTTTCCGAGAGTTCGACCCATGGTCTCTACGACAAGCGCTACGCGCATCCCGACGTGATCGTTGCGGGTGGGGGCCCGGCAGGGATGGCGGCAGCCGTCGCCGCCGCCGAGGCAGGCGCAGCGGTCCTTCTGGTCGAAGAAGAACATGAGCTCGGCGGACATCTGCGCTGGGCGGGCCCGGACGCCCTCGATGCTCTCGAGAAACTACGCGCTGCGGTAGCCGCAACGGACGGCATCGAGACGATGACCGACTCGGTGGTGACCGGGCGCTACGACGACAACTGGGTCGCGGTGCTGCAGCGCAGCCTCCCGCATGTGAAGGAGCGCCTCGTCAAGGCGCGCGCCAAGACGCTTGTGGCCGCGCCCGGGCTGATCGAGCGGCCCTACGTCTTCGAGGGCAACGACACTCCCGGTGTCATCCTGTCGACCGCGTCTCGCCGGCTAATCAACATGTTCGCGGTCAAGCCGGGTCATCGTGCTGTCGTGTTCAGCGCCAACGCAGACGGGGATGCGGCGGCGGCCGACCTCGAGCGCGCAGGTGTAGAGATCGCTCGACTGGTAGATGCTCGCAAGGGCGAGGACATCGTGCGCGTGAGTGGAGGCAAAGGCGTGCGATCCGTCGAGTGCAATGACGGCGCGAAGATCAAATGCGACCTCGTCGTCACGGCTGTGGGCTGGACCGCTCCGACGTCCCTCACAAACATGTCGGGCGACCGCCCCGCCTATAACCCGCACGCCGGACGCTTCTTCCCTTCGAGCCTCCCAGACGACGTGCTGGTGACCGGCGGCATCGCAGGTGACGGCAACCTCGATCAGTTGCTCGAGCACGCGCGCGCGGTTGGCTGTGAGGCGGCGCGACGCTCCGCCCACATCGGGCGCCGCAGGCGCGCCGCAGCCCCTCAGAGCAACTCGGATGAAGGACGGGAAGGGCCGGCCGATTCCCCGGTGGTCATTCCCGAGCTGCCGATCGCCGGTCACCCCGAGCTGTTCATGGGCAGGACACACGGCGTCGTCGACTACTCCGAAGACGTCGGGTCCAAAGACCTCGTCGCTGCGGTAAAAGAGGGATACGACTCGATCGAGCTCGCCAAGCGCTATACCACTGCGACGATGGGCCCGGCCCAGGGCAAGCTCGAAACCGTCAACGCCGTGGCCGTCGTCGCGGCCGCAACGGGATCCACCATCGAAGCCACCGGCACCACCGTATGGCGGCCTCCCTTCAACCCGATCTCACTCGGCGCGCTCGCGGGGCGGATCTTCGAACCCGTGATGTTCAGCCCCATGCAGCCATGGCACGAAGGCCGCCGCGCCGAGCCTCTCGTAGCAGGAACGTGGATAAGGCCGGACCACTACGGCGATCCGGCCGCCGAGGTCCGCAACGTCCGAACGAACGTCGGTCTGATCGACGTCACCCCCCTCGGCAAGTTCGATCTGCGGGGCCCGGACGTACCCAAGCTCCTGAACCAGCTCTACGTCAACAAGTGGTCGAAGCTTGGCGTGGGATCGGTCCGCTACGGGGTGATGTGCGCCGAGGACGGCGTGGTGCTCGACGATGGTGTGACCGGCCGGCTCGAACCCGACAGGTACATGATGAGCACAACCTCCTCCGGCGCCGCCGCGCTGTGGGAGTGGATGGAGAACTGGCTGCAGACCGAACATCCCGAGTGGCGCGTCCGTCTCACTCCGATGACCAGTGCGTACGCAAGCATCAACGTAGCCGGACCGAAGTCGCGCGAGCTGATGAGGCGCGTGGCGGAGGAGATCGACCTCTCGCCTGAAGAGTTTCCCTATATGAGAGTCCGTACGGGCCGCATCGCAGGTGTGGACGGCTGCTTCGTGTGGCGCATCGGGTTCACCGGCGAGCTCGGCTACGAGATCCACGTCCCTGCGTCCTACGGGCTGCACGTATGGACGACGTTGATCGAGCTCGGCGCCGATTTGAACGTGCAGCCGTTCGGCGTGGAGGCACAACGCATCCTGCGTCTCGAGAAAGGCCACATGATCGTCGGCCAGGACACCGACGGGCTCACGGGCGCTTACGGCGCAGATGTCGGCTGGGCGGTGAAGCTGGACAAACAGGACTTCGCGGGAAAACGCGAGCTCGTCTGGCAGAGCGAAAACGACGACTACTTCAGGCTTGTGGGGCTGCAGCCGGTCGATCCCTCGGAGATTCCCCCCGAGGCAAGTCAGATCATCGAAGGGACCAAGCAGATCGCCGGGCGGATCACGTCAAGCCGGATGTCGCCGACGCTCGGTCGGTCGATCTGCCTCGGTTTCGTTGCCCCCCATCTCGGCGCGCCGGGGACAACCGTCACCGTGCACCTGCCGGACGGCCGCCGAATCCCCGCCACGGTGATGCCTCAGCTCGCTCACTTCGATCCCGATGGGGGGAGGGTTCGTGGCTGAATCGGCGGCCGTCGCCCGGAGCCCGATCGCACCTACGCCCCCGGTCGCGATCGAGAACGGATGGGAGGTGAGCGCACGCCGCAGCGCGGCGGATCTCCGGATCACAGACTGCACGCCGCTGACAAAGCTCCTCGTGCTCGGGCCCGAGGGCGGCGTATTCGGCATCCCCTTCGGGCGCGCCGAGCGCGATGAGGAGGGTGTGCTCGTCGCCGGTTCGGGCCCCGGTGAGTGGACGCTGTTCGGCCCTCCCGGCACCGGCGAAGGGCTTGCAGGGCGAGCCGCCGCCGCATTGCCTCCGGATGAGGGCGCCGTCTTCGACCTGACCCACGGGCGGGCGGCCATGAGGATCACAGGCCCGGCCGCTGCTGCTGCCTTGGCAAGAGTGTGCGCCGTCGACCTGGCCGGAGAGGTCTCGCCCGATGGAGCAGCCTTTCGAAGCTCGGTCGCCAAGGTAGTCACCGACGTGGTGCGCGACGACATTGACGGTCAACTCTCTTACCTCATGCACTGCGACCGAGCGTTCGGTCAATACCTGTTCGACGCCTTGCTCGATGCAGGCGCCGAGTTCGACATCGAGGTCGACGGCTTCGCCGGCCCGGAAATCTAAAGGAGTTGGGAGTGGGGAACATGAACATGCCGACCAGCTTGACCATCGCCCGAGAAGCTTCGCTGAAGCCCATGATCGACGTGGCTGCAGAGATGGGCCTGGGCCCCCATCTGCTCGAGCACTACGGCGACACCGTCGCCAAGATCAAGCTCGACGCAATCGAGGAGCTGGCGGACAAGCCTGTGGCCAAATACGTCTTGGTCTCCGCGATAACCCCGACGCCACTCGGCGAGGGCAAGACCACGACGACGATCGGCCTCGGACAGGCCTTCCGGCATATCGGCAAACGGGCGACCGTCGCCGTACGCCAGGCATCGATGGGACCGACCTTCGGCATCAAGGGTGGAGCCGCCGGCGGAGGCTACAGCCAGGTGGTTCCCTTCGAGCTGGTGAACCTCCACCTCACCGGCGACATGCATGCAGTCGCCGCGGCACACAATCTCCTGGCGGCCATGGTCGACAACGCCCTTCACCGGAAGGGCGGCCTCGACATCGACCCCTACAGCCTCACGTGGAAGCGGGTCATCGACGTCAACGACCGGATGCTGCGTAACATCGTCGCGGGATTGGGCTCTCGCGAGGACGGAACACCCAGAGAGACGGGCTTCGACATCACCGCCGCTTCGGAGGTCATGGCGGTGCTTGCGCTGTCCACCTCCCTGCAAGACATGCGGCGTCGCCTGGGTCGCATCGTGTTCGGGAACGATCTCAGCGGCAATCCACTCACCGCCGAAGCGATAAAGGCCGCCGGCTCGATGACGGTCATGATGCGGGAGGCGATCAAACCCAACCTGCTGCAGACGCTCGAGAACACCCCGGTGCTCGTTCACGCGGGGCCTTTCGGCAACATTGCCCACGGCAACTCCTCGATCGTGGCCGACCTCATCGGTATGCACACCGGGGACTATCTCCTCACCGAAGCCGGCTTCGGCGCCGACATGGGGGCCGAGCGCTTCTTCAACATCAAGTGCCGCACTTCAGGCCTCAGTCCCGACGCCGCGGTGGTGGTTGCGACGGTGAGGGCGCTGAAGGCCCACTCGGGCCGGTTCAAGGTGACGGCGGGCAAGCCCCTGCCGCCGGAGATGGTGGCGGAGAACCCCGGCGACGTGAATGCCGGCGGCGACAACCTGCGAAAGCAGATCGCAAACATTCGGCTGCACGGGATACCGGCGGTCGTTGCGATCAACTCGTTTCCCACCGACCAACCCTCCGAGCACGATGCCATCCGTGCCATCGCCGCCGAGGAGGGCGCACGGGTTGCGGTCTGCACCCATTTCGCCGAGGGGGGCAAGGGTGCGATAGAGCTGGCCGAGGCGGTTGCCGAAGCCGCCGATGAGCCCAGCGATTTCCGGCATCTCTACCCAGATGACGCCGGCCTGCGCGACAAGATCGAAGCTGTAGCGTCGAAGGTCTACGGCGCGGC
>Ga0136621_1001185_pt1 | contig 10584 bp, 7 predicted proteins | sample AntDryUQ445A2306_FD_104673 | JGI IMG/M metagenome (GOLD analysis project Ga0136621, IMG submission 104673) | Polar desert sand microbial communities from Dry Valleys, Antarctica - metaG UQ445A (23.06) | ecosystem: Environmental > Terrestrial > Soil > Desert | place: Antarctica: Dry Valley...
CGCCCACCCAACCGGCAACGTGACCCGACGCGACCTGGAGAACGCGTGTCGGCGTGATGGTGGCGCGAACTCCGTGGCCACGAGCGCTGGCCTGATGGCCCGCGTAGGTGTAGCCGCCGTTACCCGCTTCCGCCGCACACGTGCTGCGGCTCGCGACCGCGGTGTCCGACTCGCCGGCGAGCGCCGCCACGACGAGCGCGCCAGCCGTTACCGCGAGAACATGCCGCAGCCTCACCTTTTTCTCGTCGGTCGACCCTTCCGAGCCCCCGATCCCTCGTTCGCCCTAACCGGCCTCGGCAGGGTCCCGTGCATTCCGCAACCTACAATGCGCGCGATGGCGAAGACGGAGGATCGCGAGACTTCCGGCTCGGTCTCGGACTGGCGCGAGGGCGTCTACGAGCGGGTCCCGGAGCGCTCGGACGAGCTTTTCTCGACGATCTCGGGAATCGAGCCCGACCCGCTCTACACGCCCGAGTCGAGCGAGCTCGACTACGAACGCGACCTTGGCTACCCCGGCGAGTACCCGTTCACCCGCGGGGTGTATCCGTCGATGTATCGCGGCCGGTTGTGGACGATGCGGCAGTTCGCCGGCTTCGGAACCGCGGAGGAGACGAACGCCCGCTTCCGCTACCTCCTCGAGCACGGACAGACGGGTCTCTCGACGGCGTTCGACATGCCCACGCTCATGGGGTACGACTCGGACCACGCGCGCTCGCTGGGCGAGGTCGGGCGCGAAGGCGTCGCCGTCGACTCGCTCGCCGACGTGGAGACGCTCTTCGACGGGATCCCGCTCGGCGAGGTGTCTACCTCGATGACGATCAACTCGCCCGCCGCGATCCTGCTCGCGTACTACGTCTGCGTGGGCGAGCAGCAGGGCGTCTCGCGGGACCGGCTACGCGGCACCGCGCAGACGGACATCCTCAAGGAATACATCGCCCAGAAGGAATGGATCTTCCCGCCCGAGCCGTCCATGCGGCTCGTCGTCGACATGATCGAGTTCTGCGCGCGGGAGATGCCGCTCTTCCACCCGATCTCGATCTCGGGCTACCACATCCGCGAGGCGGGCTCGACTGCGGCGCAGGAGCTCGCCTTCACACTCGCGGATGGATTCGCCTACGTCGAGGCAGCAGTGGAGCGCGGCCTCGACGTCGACGACTTCGCGCCGCGGCTGTCCTTCTTCTTCAACGCGCACCTCGACTTCTTCGAGGAGATCGCGAAGTACCGGGCCGCGCGGCGGATCTGGGCGCGGGAGATGCGCGAGCGCTTCGGCGCGCGCGCGGAGCGGTCCCTCCTCATGCGTTTTCACACTCAAACCGCGGGTGTCTCGCTTACCGCGCAGCAGCCTCAGGTCAACATCGTGCGCACAACGCTCGAGGGGCTCGCCGCGGTGCTCGGCGGGACACAGAGCCTGCACACCAACTCGTTCGACGAGGCGCTGGCGCTACCGACGGAGGACGCTGCCCGCTTGGCGCTGCGGACGCAGCAGGTGATCGCGCACGAGTCGGGCGTCGTCAACACGATCGACCCGCTCGGCGGCTCCTACTACGTCGAGGAGCTGACCTCGAGGCTCGAGGCGCAGGCGTACGAGTACTTCGACCGGATCGACAAGCTCGGCGGTGTGATCCCGGCGATCAAGGACAACTTCTTCCAGCGCGAGATCGCCGAGGCATCGTTCCGCTACCAGGGCGAGGTCGAGTCGGGGAGGCGTGTCATCGTCGGCGTCAACCGCTACCTCCAAGGCGACGAGCCCATCCCGATCCTCAAGATCGACCCCGCGCTCGAACCGAAGCAGATCGCCCGGCTTGCGGGAGTGCGAGCCCGACGGGACTCCGCGGCCGTCGAGTCGCGACTCGCGGCGTTGAGCGAGGGAGCGGCGAAGGAGGGTGTCAACCTGATGCCACTGATCGTCGACGCCGCGCGCGACTACGTCACGCTCGGCGAGATGTGCGACGCGCTGCGTGACGTCTGGGGCGTCTGGCGCGAGACCCCGGTTTTCTAGCGGTCAGCGACGTCGTCTCCTCTCTCCAGAGACGCTATTGGGGCAATGGTCCAGGCTCAACGATGCAGGTCCAGCGGTCACCACTCCACCTTGGCACATCGCCGATCTCGCAACCCTGGGGGAGCTGGTACTTCGGGTCGACCGAGAGTGTGACGACTCCGTTCTCGGTGCTGCTCGTCAGGCCGGTTCCCGCCACAAGCGACGCCATGTCGCCACTGCTGAAATGAACCTGCGTTTGCGTTCCGTTGCAGGGCTTCAGCGGCGAGTCGCCCGCCGCAAACTTGAGTAGGTCACCGTTCTGGCTCAGACAGCCTGTATAGCCCGAAGTCGAGCTCAGGAGCTCGGCGGCCAGCGCGGTTCCGGCTACGGCCAGGACAACCACGCACGCAAGCAACGCGAATACATCTTTCCGTGGCGGCGAGAGGACTCTCATGAGTCACTCGGCTTCTCGGCGTGAGCGGAAGCGCTGTCAATGCCAACGGTCCTTGCCGAAGCGGGCCAGCCCGCGAGCCCTGGGGCGGTGGTTCGCGGAGCTCGATTACGCCGCCGCGAAAGCATGTAAGCGGCTGCCGCGATCGCGTACAGGACAGCGAGGAACACAAGGGACCCGAGCGTGCGCATCCCGTACACGGGATCGAGTACCCAGACCCCGATCACGAGTGTGACGAGCACCACGAACAGCGCTGAGATCCCCGCGAGGAGCCGCTCTTCGCGGTGGAACGCGATGGCTGCCGCCAGGCCCGAGCCCACAGTTGTCAGAGCGAGCGCGACGACTGCGATCGAGGTCCATTCGGCGAATGCGTCCCAGTACGCGTCCACCGCCGCGAGCGCGCACGCCGGAACGACCAGCAGGGCCAGCGCAACGAGAGGGACGGAGTCTCCGGTGGTGCGGGCGACGGAGCGGGGAAGCACGTTGTCGTGCGCCGCCGCGAGGAGCACTCGAGTCGCCGGCAGGAACAGCGTCGCCATCCAGCCCAGCACCCAGGCGGACATGCCGAGGATGACGGCGTACTGCAGGATCGAGCTGTCGGTCAACCAGGTCGCGAAGACCACCGGGTTCGGCCACGCCGGAAGTGGTGTCGCCGGCGTGGTGCCGTACACAGTGCCCCAATAGAGGTTGTTCGCTTCGTTCCACAGGTCCCAGGTGCTGCCACGACCGATCGCGACGAACAAGAACAGGCTGATGACCGTCGAGGCAGCCGCAGCGCGTATGAGCACCAGACGTACTGCGTCGGGCTTCCTCGTCCTTACCTCTCCGACGAGTGGACCCGCCCAGCCGATCCAGAGACTGAAGAGCAGCACCAGCGGGATGAGCCTGAGCGTGTCCAAGGGCTGGACCTCGGTCACGCTGGCATCGAGGCTCCCGATCTCCACGATCTGAGAGGACGCGAGGGGGCTGGTCTCGTACATTTCGGCGGATCGGTCGTCGAACGCGTCTCTGAACTCACCCGGCCCGCCGGAGAGGAAGAGAGCGAGGACGACGACGAGCGCCGCCCCACCGATGACGACGATGACCGCTGGGCGATTGCTGCGCGACGCATGCCCAGACCGGCGAACGCGGTCGCGATAGTGATCGCGAGGAGCGACGAGGTGAAGATGCCGTCCCGCCCGCGAAACCAGGAAGCGAGGCCATTCCATTCCGCGTATGTCAGCAACGGGTCGATGACCTGGACGAGGGCTACGTTCCCGTAGACGGGTGCGAGGAGCGCGACGACGAGCCACCACGAGGTGAGTGCGAGAACCGCGCCGAACCGAGCGTCGAGAAGACGCGTCTGCCAGGCGTAGTCGCCGCCGGTCCAAGGCCATCTCGTGGCCAGCGAACCGAGCACCACGGCGCCGAGCACCACGATGATGCCGGCGAGAGCGACCGCGATGAAGAGGTTTCCACCGACCAGGGGCGCAAGCGAGAACGTCCACAGCCCGAGGGCGAGAGGATTGACGACCAGGAACGCGTGGAGGCCCAGGTCGAGCGGAGACCAGGTCTTCGCAAGTGACGGACGCGGCTCCGCGACCACTAGGGTGCGTCCAGTCGGTAGACGGGTCCCGCGAGCGACGTCGCGTAGACCCGGTCGGCGGCATCGACGCCGAACGAGCTCAGGAGAAGCACGTTCACCCCGAGGGGGCGCTCGTCGACCGCACGATCACCGTCGAGGCGGAAGCTTCGAAGGGATCCGTCGCAGAAGTCGCCGTACAGGTGGCGGCCGACCAGGCTCGGCAGCGCAGGATCTTGCACGGTGACGCCCGTGACGATGCTGCAAACGGGATCGCCGGGCTCGAGCCGAGCGTCCACCCGTGGACGACCTCGGGTGACCGCGGGTGCCGCGGTCGGCTCGACGACCGCAGCGGAGCCTCTGACGAGCTCGATGGCCGGAAGCACGGCCTCGTCGCACGAGGAGGGCCCGTTTTGTCCGAACGCGAACGGCGACGTCCCTTCGAAGCAGCTCCACCCGAAGTTGATACCTGCACGCGGAGCGATATTGATTTCCTCTGCGCTCAGCTGTCCGACATCCCCGATGACGAGGGCCCGGGTCGTCGGATCGAAGCCGAAGCGCCACGGGTTGCGCAGGCCGTACACCCAGATCTCGTCGCGTCCCGGACGCCCCACGAACGGGTTGCCAGGCGGTATCCGATACGACCGGTTCCCCTGAGGCCGAGGGTCGATCCTGAGGATCTTTCCGTGCAGGTTGTCGAGGCGCTGAGCCGGGAAGTTCCCACGGAAAGATCCCCCACCGTCTCCCTGCCCGATGTACATCCGACCATCGGGCCCGAACAGGAGCAGGCCGCCGTGGTGGCCGAACGACCTGTTCGCGATCACGATCACTTCGCGAGCGCTCCGAGGATCGGCGAGGTTCGGGTTCGCTGCTCGCCGGAGCTCCTCGACGACGGTTCGATGCCGGAGGTCGGTGTAGTCGACGTAGAGGAGTCCGGACGTCGCGTAGTCGGGGGCGAACGCGAGCGACAGGAGTCCCTCTTCCAGGCCCTCGAGGGAGATCCGGTGCGAGAGATCCAGGAACGGGCGCCGGAGTCTGCGTCCGTCGGCGACGACCCAGATGCGTCCCTTCTTCTCGACGACGAACAGCCGCTCGTCTCCCGGTGGTGAGGTGACATATACCGGGTTGTCGAAGCGTCCGACTTCGACGAGCTTCGCCTCGGGCGCTGGGGGCGGCGCGCCTGACTCCTCCCGCGATACCAGTCCAACCGTCGCAAGCACGGCGATCAGGGCGAGAGGCAGAAGGACGAGTCTCAAGCCGTCGCAGCGTAGTCAGTCGTCCAGATGCCTCTGCCCTGCGCAGCCCGCACGTCGCTCAGAGTTCGCCATCGCTGAGGTCACCGGTGATCGTTGCCCGAGAGCGCTGTCGTCGTCCCAGTGTGAACACCGCTCCTCCGAGGGCGTAGAGGGCGGCAAGGAAGATCACGGGACCCGGCGCTCGGATTCCATACACGGGATCGGCCACCCAGATCCCGATCACGAGCGCCACGAACGACACGAAGACGCCTGAGATCGCCGCCAGGGGTCGGCTGTCCCGCCGAGACGCCACGATTGCCGCAACACCGGAGCCTGCGGTCGTCAGTGCGAGCGCGACCACCGCCGCCAAGGTCCAGCCCGCGAACGTCTCCCAGTACGCGTCGAGGGTGGCGAGTGCGCACGCCGGAACGACGAGTAGAGCGAGGGCGGCTGTTGGAACCGAGTCTCCGGTCATACGGGTGACGGACTGCGGGAGCACGCCGTCGGCTGCCGCCGCGAGCAGCACCCGAGTCGCGGCGAGAAAGAGGGTTGCGGTCCAGCCGAGAACCCAGGCGGCCATGCCGACGATGAGCGCGATCTGCACGTATGTGCTGTCGGAGAGCCACGCGGCAAAGACCACCGGGTTCGGCCACGTCGGAAGGAGCGTGGTCGCTGTCGTCTGGTAGACCGTGCCCCAATACAGGTTGTTCGCCTCGTTCCAGAACTCCCAGTTGAGGGCTCGAGCGATGGCGACGAAGAGCACCAGGCTCAACACGGTCGAAGCGGCTGCGGCGCGTACGAGTGCGCGACCGACCGATTGAGGGTGGCGGGCCCGGACCTCTCCGACGAGCGGCGTCGCCCATCCGACCCAGAGGGCGAAGAGAAGCACCAGCGGAACGAGTCTGAGCGTCTCAACCGGCGCAACGTCGGTGATGCGGGCATCCAGGGACCCGAGGTAGAGGGTCTGCCCGTACGTGATCTGGCCGGCGCCGTAGACCTCCGCAGCATGTGCGTCGAAGGCGGGTCTGAAATCGCCCGGGCTCGCCGTGACCAGGAGAGCGAGAACGGCGACGAGCGTCGCGCTGCCGATGGCGACGACGATCCGCTGGGCGATCGCAGCCCGACGCATGCCCAGGCCGACGAAGACCGTCGCCACGGTGATAGCCAGCAGCGAGGCTGCGAAGGCTCCGTCACGACCACGGAACCAGGAAGCCAAGCCGTCCCAGCCGGCGTGAGCGAGCAAGGGATCCAGGACCTGGACGAGGATCACGTTTCCGTAGACGGGTGCGAGAGCGGCCACGACGAGCCACCACGACGTGAGTGCGAGCGCCGCGCCGACCCGATGATCGAGAAGCCGGGTCTGCCAGGCGTAGTCGCCGCCGGTCCACGGCCACCTGGCCGCGAGCGCACCGTAGACGGCGGCCCCGAGAACCATGACGACGCCGGCGAGCGGGACTGCGACGAAGAGGTTTCCCCCGACGAGCGGGGCGAGCGAGAAGACCCAGAGCCCGAGCGCGAGCGGGTTGACGACCAAGAACGTATGGAGTCCGAAGTCGAGAGGGGACCAGCTCTTCGGAAGCGATTGCCGGGGCTCGGCGGCCACCTACGGGGCGTCCAACAGGTAGACAGATCCATTCAGCGACGTCGCGTAGACGCGGCCGGCGGCGTCGACGCCGAATGAGCTCAGAACGAACACGTTCACCCCGAGTGGTCGCGGGTCGATCGCGCGGCCATCTTCGAGGCGAAAGCTTCGAAGCGCGGGGTTACAGAAGTCCCCGTACAGCTGACGCCCGGCGAGGCTGGGCAGCGCGGGATCTCGAACGGCGACGCCGGCCACGATGGTGCAGGCGCCTTCGCCGGGAGTGAAGCGCACATGCGCGCGCGGGCGTCCTCGCGTCACCGTGGGTGCTACCTCCTTCGGCTCGACGTCGACAATCGGAGACCGTGACACCTCGAGGGCCGGCGGAACCAGATCTCTGCAGGACCCAGGGGCAGACGAAGAAGCCAGGGGATTGAAGGGCTCGTTCCCCTCGAGACACGGCCACCCGAAATTGAGCCCGGCGCGCGGCGCGATGTCGATCTCCTCGATGCGCACCTGCCCGACGTCCCCGATGACGAGCGCCCCTGTCGCCGGATCGAAGCCGAAGCGCCACGGGTTACGCAGACCGTAGACCCAGATCTCATCGCGTCCCGCACGTCCGACGAACGGGTTATCGCTCGGTATGCGATAGGGACGGTTCCCTCGGGGACGCGGATCGATCCTGAGGATCTTTCCGTGGAGGGTGTCGAGGCGCTGTGCGGGAAAGGTCAGATCGTGAAAGATTCCGCCGTCCCCCTGACCGATGTAGAGGTGACCGTCCGGCCCGAAGAGGACGAGTCCGCCGTGATGCCGGTCGGTCGGGTTCGTAATGACGAGGACTCGTCGCGCGGTCCCGAGGTCGGCGATGTCGGGGTCCGAGGAGCGGCGGAACTCCTCGACGATCGTCCGGTGCTCGAGATCGGTGTAGTCGACGTAGAAGAGACCGGACGTCGCGTAGTCAGGCGCGAAGGCGAGTGACAGCAACCCCTCCTCCAAGCCACTCGACGAGACCCGGCCAGACAGATCCAGAAAGGGACGCCGAAGTCGGCGTCCGTCGAGGAGCACCCAGATGCGCCCCTTCTTCTCGACGACGAAGAGCCGTACGTCACCTGGGGGTGAGGTCGCGTACACAGGCTCCTCGAAGCGGCCACCGACCTCGACGAGCTTTACCTCTGGCGTAGCAGAAGGCTCGACTGCCTCGTCCCGGGATCCGAGACCGACCGCCGCGAGGATGCCGAACAGACACAGCGGGAGGACGACAATCCTCACCCGGACGGGCGGTCCGCCAGTTGGTCGTACACGGCGACGAAACGCCGTCCGACGACATCCCAATTCAACGAATCGCGAATCAGGGCTTGTCCGCTCCGACCCATCCGCTCACGCAGCTTGGCATCGCGGGCCAAAGCGAGGATGGCCTCGGCCAGTGCCTCGTCGTTGCGCTCCTCGACGAGGAACCCGTTCTCGCCATCCCTGATGACCTGCGGCAAGCCCCCGACGCGAGTCGCGACGAGGGGCTTGCCGGCGGCCATTGCCTCGAGCGCGACGTTCGGGAGACCGTCCACATACCCACGGAAGTGCACCGAGGGCACGGCGACGATGTCCGCGGCAGCGAGATACGCAGCTACTTCGTTGCGCATCACCATCCCCACGAAACTCACTCGCTCCCCAAGGTCCAGACGCTGTACGCGCCGCGCGAGCTCCCCGGCAAGGTCGCCGTCACCGGCAATCACGAGTCGGACCTCGGGCGCGGGAGCACGGAGACGGCCGATCGCGTCGATGAGGAACTCGAAGCCCTTCCAGTGCACGAGTCGACCGAGGCCCAGCACCAACACATCCTCGGCGCGGGGCGCGAGTCGATCGCGAACTTGCTGCGCTGCAAGCTTGTCGGGACGCAGCGCCTCGACGTCAGCGCCGTACGGGATTACCTCGAGAATCCCTGTCGCCCCGAGCCCCCTTGCCCGCTCGAGGAGGTCCTCGCTCGGCGCTGTGACCGCCGCTGCGCGTGCAAAGCAACGACGAGCGAGAGCGCCCATCCAGCTCGAGCGCTCGGAGACGGAGATATCCGAGCCGTGCAGGCTGATCACTAGCGGTAGCCCTAGACGCTCGCTGACTGCCGCGGCGATCACGCCGTTGGGCATGAGCCAGTGGGCATGGACGACGTCGAACCGCTTTCGTCTGGCGAGTTCCAAGCACTTCCGCCGCGCCGAGTAGAACACGAACGGTGCGAGCCCATAGAGGCTGCGATGGAGCTTCACTCCTGCCTCTAGCGACTGCGAGTACCCCCAAGGCGTCCAGGACCGGCGAGGGGAGTAGCGGTAGGTGTGGAAGTGCACGCCGTCCTGAACAGCGGGGCGACTCCATTCCCGGTGCTCGGGCAAGACGAGATGGACCTCGGGACCCTCCCGAGCGATGTGCGTCACGATCGATTCGATGAAGGGTGCCGTCGCGTCGCCCTGAAACCTCGGGTAGGACGAGGTCAGCGAAAGGATTTTCACGCTTGGTTCAACGGAGGACCTCTTCCACCACCGAGTCGGTGCGCTCGCGCTCGTGCATTCGTTCCTCGTGCTGTGACGTGATCAGCTCGGACAGCAGCCCGAGCGACATCAGCTGAATGCCGACGACGACGAGAAGAACACCGAGCGTGAGCAGAGGGCGGTGGCCGATACCGGCTCCACCGATCTTGATCACGGTGAGGTAGGCGAGGGAGACGAAGCCAGCGAACCCGAGCACGAGGCCGATGCCGCCGAACAGGTGGAGCGGACGGTGCCGATACCTTCCCATGAAGGTCACGCTGAGCAGGTCGAACAAGCCGCGGAGGTAACGGTTGAGCCCGTACCTGGATCGGCCGTGCTGACGGGGCCGGTGGTTCACGGCGATCTCGGCGATGCGAAAGCCCCGATAGCTGGCGAGGACGGGGATGAAGCGGTGGAGCTCGCCGTAGAGGCGTAGCCCACGCAGCACCTCGGCCCGGTAGGCCTTCAGGCCACAGTTCACGTCGTGTAGGCGAACACCCGACACGACTGCTGTCGTCCAGTTGAAGAGGCGCGACAGCAGACGCCTTGTCCACGGATCGTTCCGCCTCGTCTTCCACCCGGAGACGAGGTCGAACCCCTCGTCGAGCTTCGCGAGCAGCTTCGGGATCTCCGCCGGGTCGTCCTGGAGGTCCGCGTCGATCGTCACCACCACGTCTCCTCGAGCCTCGAGGAATCCCGCCTGCAGAGCAGCCGCCTTCCCGAAGTTACGGCGCAGGTGAACCACGACGACGTTGTCCGCCTCGCTGTGGAGCTGGGTGAGCAGCGCCAGACCGCCGTCCGTCGATCCATCGTCGACGAAGATCACCTCGTACTCGTGCCTCTCGGGCTCGAGGGCCGCAGAGATCTCACTGTAGAGCGCCTCGAGCGACCGCTCCTCGTTGAAGAGTGGGACGACGATCGAGAGCACGCCCGGAGGGTACAGCGCCGTCAGGTCGGCGTCCTCACCCGCCTGGAACGTCGTTCAGACGTCGATCTCGAGGCCGTCGTAGGCGAGCTCGTATCCCTCGGGTTCCGGCAGCTCGCACGGACGGTGAGTGACGAGGAGTCGCTTCGCTCCGGAAGCCTCGAAGGCATCGATTGCCTCGTCGAGCGAGAGATGGCCACGCGGCTCGCCGTCCAGCTCCCCCCTCAGCAGCGTCGCCTCGCAGACGAACAGGTCGGCGTCGCGGGCGGCGGTGACGAGCTCCTCGGACGGCGCAGAGTCTCCGGAGTAGGCGAGCGTGCGCTCGTCGGCCTCGACCCGAAA
>Ga0136621_1001186_pt1 | contig 10583 bp, 7 predicted proteins | sample AntDryUQ445A2306_FD_104673 | JGI IMG/M metagenome (GOLD analysis project Ga0136621, IMG submission 104673) | Polar desert sand microbial communities from Dry Valleys, Antarctica - metaG UQ445A (23.06) | ecosystem: Environmental > Terrestrial > Soil > Desert | place: Antarctica: Dry Valley...
TGATGTTTCCATTGGTATATTTGGATTGCCGTGCGTTTAATTTTTTTTATACTTTGTTGCGTAAGTTTTCTCCAATTCATACGGTAGAATCGTTTAGAATTTGTTTCTGATTGTGGAAGCTTTTCATTTTCACCGCTGGTAGCAATATTATTTGAATGATCGACATAAGTAGGGGAAACAGCATTGAAGTTAGCGAGCAAGGCTACTTTAAATCCCTTGCTGATGAGTTGCTGCGCCATTTCAAATACCACAACTCCTCCAAAGCAATAACCTCCCAGCAAATAGGGACCTTCAGGATTAATGGTGCGAATCTCATTTATATAATGCTCCGCCATTTCTTCAATACTCTTCTGAAATTTTTGCTTGCCATCGAGTCCTTTAGGTTGTAATCCATACATTGGTTGGTCTGCTCCTAAATGGTGAGAAAGCTCGCGATAAAATAAAACGGTACCGTGTCCTGCATGTACACAAAACAAAGGCAATTTTGATCCATTCGGTTGTATGGGCACAAGTGAGGACCATGGCGCATTGGCTTCTTTTTTCTGAAGATAGGCCGATAATTGTTCAATGGTAGGTGTTTGGAAAAGAAGCGAAATTGGAAGCTGAATACCTGTAATCTTTTTAATTTGCGCAAATAATCTATTGGCCTGTAAAGAATTTATTCCCAACTCAAATATGTTGTCATGTATGCCTATAGGATGCATGCCCAGGGCCTGCTCAAATAATTTTGTCAATTTAGTTTCTAAAGTACTCCTTGCACCTACAAATGTTGTATCCACATCTCTTTGCTGATCCGGCACTGGTAAAGCAACCCGGTCCACCTTACCATTGGTTGTTAATGGAATTGCATCAAGAATCACCAAATGCGAAGGCACCATGTATTCCGGAAGCTTTTCACCAAGAAAACGTTTTAGTTCTTTTGTAGAAACCCTATGGCCTGTATTCAATACAAGGTAAGCAACGAGGTGTTTGTCGCCGGGGGAGTCTTCTCTTGTAATTACTGCGGATTGTTGTACCTCCGGGTGCTGAAGGAGGGCTGATTCTATTTCTCCCAATTCAATCCGGTAGCCCCTGATTTTGACCTGGTGATCGCTGCGTCCCAGGAAAACTATATTTCCGTCATCCAAAAAACGAGCTAAATCCCCTGTTTTGTAAAGCTGTGACCCGCTGTCCGTATTAAAAGGGTTAGGAATAAACCGCTCTGCCGTTAATTCGCGGCGATTGAGATAGCCCCTGGCCACACCCGCTCCACCAATATATATTTCGCCTGTAACACCAATAGGTACGGGTTGCAGATGACTGTCAAGTATATACATCTGTGTGTTGGCGATTGGCCGGCCAATGGGTATATTTTCCAGTAATGACGTTTTTTCTGAAACCTCATAAATACAACAACCCACAACTGTTTCTGTAGGTCCGTATTCATTAATAAGCCTGGTAGATGGAGCATGTGTGCGCCAAAGGTTCAAACTTTTGCCGGATAGTGCTTCCCCGCCAATTATTAATGCATTGGTCTGTCCTTCCAATTTGTTTGCAGGAAGCAAATTACCTAGTATCTCCAGGTGTGCAGGAGTTATTTTTACAAGGCTGAATTTGTTTTTTGAACTTAAAACATTGCTAAGCGCTTCTATTTCTCCATCTTCCGGCAGTAGAAGTAAGTGCTTTCCTGTTAATAAAGGGGAAAGAAAACTTGTAACAGTTGCATCAAAACCAAGAGAAGAATTAACGGGGCAGCCATTGCCCCCCGCTACATCGTAAGCTTTTATGCACCAACTCAAGTAGTTAACTACTCCCCTGTGTACGATAAGTGTACCCTTGGGCAAACCAGTGGAACCCGAAGTGTAAATTACATACGCCAGGTTTTCTGGTTTATTGCTTCCTACAGGATTAGCATCATCATGATTTGCAATTTTATTCCACTCCGTATCTAAACAAATAACCTGTGTTTCATTGGCTGGAAGTTTATCTATTAGCTGGGATTGGGACAATAGTATTGAAACCTGTGAATCTTTTAGCATAAAATCTACCCGGCTTTTTGGATGTCCCGGATCTAAGGGGATGTAGGCGCCCCCTGCTTTTAAAATTCCCAACAGCGCCACCACCATTTCCAGGGAACGTTTCATATAAATACCTACTAATATTTCCGGCCCTACACCCTGGCTCCGCAAATAGTGGGCTAATTGATTTGCTCTTTTATTCAGTTGGGAATAAGTCAATTGGCTTTTTGTTTTAGGCAAAGAGCTGTCTACCTCTCTATAAAGCTCTGTAGCAATGGCACCGGGACTACGGTTTACCTGCTCTTCAAATAATTCATGAATACACTTGTCATCTGGATAAATATTATTGGTATTGTTCCACTCAAAAATTAATTTATGTCGTTCTGTTTCACTGAGAATGGGCAGTTGCGAAATGTTTTTTTGCGGACTGGCAACAATTCCATCAAGTAAAATTTGAAAATGTTCCGCTATTCCCTTAATTGTACTTGCTTCAAATAATTCCGCATTATATTCCAACACTCCTTCTAATCCACCCAGAGTGTTTTGTAACGATAATACCAGGTCAATTTCGGCAGCGTAGCTAGGTGTTCTTTGAGAATTCTGGGATAGTATTAGATTTTCAGTTTCCGGAACATCGGTATCCTGAAAGGCAAACATTACCTGGAAGAGAGAACTGCCGTTTGAACCTTCTTTAGATGTCAGCGCATCTTCTAACACCTCAATGGGTAAATTCTTATGTTCATTTGCATCATTAACAACTACCAGCACACGTTGGAGTAATTCCGAAAAAGTGGGAATACCAGACAGATCGGTTCGAAGAGGTATTATGTTACTGTTTCTATCTGTTGAAGTTCCCTTTTCATAAATGTTGTTATCGCGGGTGAGATATCCTACTACAATGTCTGTTTGATTTGTATAACGATATAGCAGCGTGTTGAAAGCCGAAAGCAAGGTCATAAACAGGGAAGCATCATATTGCTGACTGAGAAGTTTTATTTTATCTGTACAAATTTTAGATATTGTAAAATGGAGATTAGCTGTACGATACGTGCCTGCAGAAGATCTTGGATGGTCAGTATGTAATTCTAACCGGTTAGGTGCACTTGCAAGTTGCTGTTTCCAATAGTGAAGAAGTTGGTCGGCCCCTTCATTTGTATAGTTAGATATATTGCTCGTTCCTGAATGTATCATAGGGGAAATGTGCTTCTAAACAATCGTAGGCAAAGTATGAAAATCTTTTAGCAAGTCACAATTATTTATAAAGAGAAAGAGGTTTTTGCATCATTCTTATCTCCATAAATACCCCGTTTCACTATTCTGCCAATACCAGAGTAAAATTGATTGATACAGGAGAAAATAATTTACCTGTAACCCGCATAAAAACATTCTGAATCTTCTGTTGGCATAATCTTTACGAATATAACATTAGATCTTAATTTATTTACGATGAAAATCAGCATCGTGATATTGATAGTGTGCAGTGGTTTCTTTTTCAGCTTTACTGAAAAAAAGAAACAAATCCCCGAAAATATTGAGGTATACGGCATCTGGAGAGGTGCATATGGTGTAAATGATGAGATCAGGAATGCCATCGTCATGGTAAAAACAGACAATATCATCGAGTTCTATGACGGAGAAATGAAAGAAGCCAATAAAGCTTCCGGAAGCTACAAAATCCTTGGCGATACGGCCATCATCTTTACTTATTTTAAGCCCGACAATAAATGTGTATCTATGTACGGCAACCTCAATAAAACAAAAAATTTTGTCGATGGCTTTTGGCAGGCGAATGCAGACGTAAAAGGAAGCTTTTATTTCCAAAAACAATCCTTATAAACAGGTACAAGGGCGACATCAATAGTCGCTTTTTTTATTATTGTTATCCTCCCTTTTTTATATTTATAAGTACACAGGCACTAAGGCTTGAAATGCTTGTTTCTGCACACACCCTCACTAATACAAATAACAAAGCCTAAAAATAACGGGCAAAAAAATACGGCGCTTTAATCTAAAAGAATCAACGAACCTTAAATATCAACCTAAGAGACTATTAGGAATCCGGTAGTTCATCTAACATAATTAAACCATTTGTACCTTAATACTTTACTTTATTATTTAACTACACTGTTTATGAAACTCCTGTTTTATCCTTTCTTATTAATTTGTATTAATTCTTACTCACAAATTCAAAAAGCTCCTGAGCGTAAAGAAGGAGAAGGGCCATGGATACAACTGATCATCCGTGGTGTTACTCTTATTAATGGTACCGGTGCACCACCTATCGGCCCAATTGACATAGTTATTGAGAACAACCGCATTGTATCTCTAAATAATGTGGGCAATCCGGGAGTTCCTGTAAATGCAGATAAACGCCCCAAATTAAAAGAAGGGGGTAAAGAACTGAATTGCGAGGGCATGTATGCATTGCCTGGTTTTATTGATATGCATGGTCACATCGGCGGTAAAGAACAAGGCACTCCTGCTGAATATGTATTTAAATTATGGATGGCACATGGCATCACTACTATCCGAGACCCATCTTGTGGCAATGGGCTGGAATGGGTGCTGGATGTAAAACAAAAAAGTGCACAAAATAAAATCACGGCGCCAAGAATTTTTGCCTACACTTCGTTTAAACAAAATGCTAAACAACCCATCATTACAAAAGAGCAAGCAATTGAATGGGTAAGAGACAATGCAAAAAAAGGTGCTGACGGCATCAAGTTCTTTGGAGCACCGCCGGAAATTATGGACGCCGCCCTGCGGGAAAATAAAAAACTCGGATTACGTTCAGCGTGTCATCATGCTCAAATGGATGTGGCAAGATGGAATGTATTGCAATCGGCACGTGCAGGACTTACTTCTATGGAACATTGGTATGGTTTGCCTGAAGCTTTGTTCACAGATAAAACAATTCAAAACTATCCACTTAATTACAATTATGCAAATGAACAGAACCGTTTTGAAGAAGCAGGAAAACTATGGAAACAGGCAGCAACACCGCACAGCGATCATTGGGACAAAGTGATGAATGAATTATTGAGCCTCGATTTCACTCTTGACCCAACCTTTAATATTTATGATGCCAACCGTGACCTCCATCGTACAAGAAGAGCCGAGTGGCATGAAGATTATACGCTGCCATCACTATGGAAATTTTATGAACCAAGTTATGTATCTCATGGTTCCTATTGGCACAACTGGGGTACCGAACAGGAAATAGAATGGAAAGAAAATTACAGGCTCTGGATGACATTCGTAAACGAATACAAGAACCGCGGCGGAAGAGTAACAGCAGGGAGCGATAATGGATATATTTATCAAACTTATGGCTTTGGTTATATCCGTGAACTGGAGTTATTGCGTGAGGCTGGTTTTCATCCACTGGAAGTAATACGTTCCGCTACTTTATACGGGGCACAGGCATTGGGAGCAGAAAAAGATTTAGGTTCGGTAGAAGAAGGCAAGCTGGCTGATATTGTGATCATTGATGTTAATCCCTTAGAGAATTTACAAGTGCTTTATGGAATAGGTGCTATCAGGTTAACTGCCGATAATAAGATCATTCGTGCAGGCGGAGTGAAGTACACCATAAAGGATGGAATTGTTTACGATGCAAAAAAACTTTTAGCGGATGTAAAAAAAATGGTGGATGAGGAGAAGAAAAAAACAGGATGGAAATTGTTGCAGCCAGGGATGCCTGTGTTTTAATTCTGAGAAAAGAGTGAAGAGAAAAACACACCCGAAGAAGACTAACCCATTACCATTACCGGAAACCGGAAATCATTAACTTGGAACCACTATACAGTTTACCTTAAACCTTCATCCCCTTTTTTATGAAACGAAATATTTTTGATGAAACAACCCGCAACGAAGTTTTTTCAAGGGTTGAAAAGTTAAATGCCGAATCCACAGGTCGGTGGGGCAAACTAAACGCCCCTCAAATGTTGCGTCATCTTTCCGAAGCTTGCCGTATGGGGTTGAATGAAATTTCCATTGCTAATAAAAGCAGTTTTTTTTCACGAACATTTGTAAAATGGCTGGTAATAAATAATATAAAACCACCGGGCCGTGAAAAAGGAAAAATAAAAACTTTTGATGAAATAGATATTGTACAATTGAATTTTCCTGTTGAAGAACTGGAAACAGAAAAGGAAAATTATAAAGCAATGCTTCACAAACTTTCTTATACAGAAAAACTGAGTGATCATCACCCGATGTTCGGTAAACTTACACACAAAGACTGGGGTTACTTAACTTATTCGCATGCTGATTATCACCTTACCCAATTCAATGTGTGAAGGATACCTTTTCCATACCAGGCATAAAAAATTCCGTAGCATTAGCCGAAACTGCAATTCCTTATATTAATGAATTAAATAGTAAAGCTTTCCATCAAAGACATCTTGATCAGCATGCCTCAATGATAATGGCTGAGCAGGCATTTGAATTATCTGTCACAGCAAATTATCAGAAAGGAAAGGCCGAGGCTTTGTTGAATATTGGATTTCAGGAATTGACGAATGGCAGGTACGACAAAGCATTTGATCTGTTTAATCAATCCCTTCATATTTTTCTTAATTTAAAAGATACAGTGGGTATTGCACACGTTAATTATAACCTCGGAGTGGTGTATTTGCGTCTCGGAGATTATGAAAATGCAATGGAAGCACAACAGGAAAGTCTCAGGTTGCGGAAAGAATTAAAAGATGATGATGGCATTGCTTCCTGCAAGTCTCAAACGGCTTATATTAATACTCAGTTTGGGTTAAATGATACGGCATTGCAGGAATATTATGAATGCATAGGTATTTGGCGTAACAATGGTAATAAAGCCGGCCTGGCAAGTGCATTAATGGCTTTGGGAAATCTGAAGTTGAAACTAAATGACCTGGGAAAAGCGAAAGGATATTTGATTGAAAGCCTGAACATAAGAAAAGAACTTAATGAAATGAATGGCTGGCTTGGATCAACCAACTATCTTTCTGATGTTTATTTGAAGGAAGGAAATACAGGTGAAGCTCTTAAGTTATTAGGCGATGCATTAATTACTGCGTTAAACCAGCAAAATCCCTTTGCTGCCGGTATTTGCCGGTTAAGAACCAACCTTGCAAAGGTGTATGGTCAAATGAATGATCAGCAAAATGCCATTCTGCAGTTGGAGAAAGCTCTTGACATGGCAATAGAAACCAAACAGCAGTACCAGTTACACGACATTTATTTTGAACTCTCGAAACTGTATAAAACGATAGGCCGATTTGATAAAGCGCTGGATTACCACGAGAAGTTTCATGTAAGCAAGGAGAACGTGATCACATTGAATGCGGCAGCCAAACTGCGAAACCTGGAGATGATGAATAAAGTGGAAATGGGTGAAAAAGAAATTGAAATTCACCGGTTGAAGAATATTGAATTGAAAGAACGGAATAAAATCATAAGGGAAGAGCGCAAAAAGTCTGATGATCTATTGCTCAATATACTTCCGCGGCAAACCGCCAGGGAATTGAAAAAGAATGGCACCACCAAAGTGCGACAATATAAACTTGCCACAGTTCTTTTTACTGATTTTGAAAGTTTTACCAAAACGGCCGAAAAACTTTCTCCTGAAGAACTGGTGAGCTCCATCGATAAATACTTTCGTGCTTTTGATGAGATCATTACAAAGAATAATATTGAAAAAATAAAAACCATCGGCGACTCATATATGGCAGCGGGCGGGTTGCCTGAAGCCAATACCAGCAACCCTTTTGATGTGGTAAATGCGGGCATGGAAATAATGACTTATGTAAAAGAACAGGATGATCCTTTATTCAAAATAAGAATAGGTATTCATTCCGGTGCTGTAGTAGCAGGTATTGTTGGTAATAAAAAATTCGCTTACGACATCTGGGGTGATACTGTCAACATTGCATCGCGTATGGAAAGCAGCGGGGTTGCAGGGAAGATAAACATTAGTAGGGCAACTTATGAATTGGTGAAAGCTCAATTCAACTGTATCTACCGTGGCAAAGTAACAGCTAAGAATAAAGGAATTATAGATATGTATTTTGTTGAAGTATGATAGTTAGCAGGAGAATAAATAAATAAGTGCTGCCGGTTTCAGGTAACCCGTTATCGTATGCTATTTCTTATCACGCATTTGATTTATACCAGGAACGTGAAACAGATCAGATCAGTGATTATCGCAATAATATGACCAAAATATTTGATGCCCATATATTTGATGAAATGGTTAAAGACTATCCGGATATAAAAATGCCAACGTCAAATCCTGCCTTATTAATTACAGACCGGTTATTGTTCAATGAATTATTGATGAGGGTAAATTTTGTGAAAAGAAATAAGCTTGCTAACCATCTTAAATTGAAGAACCTAAAGGAAAAAGCAAGCAGATTGGTGCTGCACATACAAAAAGAATATCACCTGTAATGAATGAAGAAGAAAATATAGAAGAAAGCCAAAAGGCCGAAGGTGAAGGGCTTAAGGAAGAAATTCCTGATCCACCCACTCCAGCCAATGAAATGGTTCCTGAAAATATTTCAAGCCCTACACCTTCCGCCTTAAACCCTCAACCTTCAAATATGGAAGTACATCACCACGGCCACGTACACGAAAAAAGGAAATGGAAAGAATATTTGTTCCAGTTTCTTATGCTGTTCCTTGCAGTTACCCTTGGTTTTCTTGTTGAAAACAAACGGGAGCATTATGTAGAACAACAGCGGGAAAAACAATTCATCCGGTCACTCGTAAATGATGTAATTGCAGATACTGTCAGGATCAACACCATTATTAATCAACGCCTTGCCAGGGAACAAAGGCTCGATTCCTTAACCTTCCTGGTGAATAGCGATTCCTCCGAAGTTCAAACTGATCTCATATATTTTTATGCCGTAACGGCTGCCCGTTCGCTTGCCTTCAGGTTCATCCCAAATGATGGAACTATGCAGCAATTAAAAAATTCAGGTGCTTTTCGTTTAATCCGTAACAGGACAGTCGCCGATAGTATTGCCAGGTATGATGTAACCGTAAGAAATTATTTGCGACAGGGAGACATAGAAGAAACTTTGATCCAGGATTACCGGATAGCTTCAGCCTTCATATTTGATGCACTCGTATTTGACCGCATATTGGATAGAGATAATAATGTTAGATTGCCTGTAGACAAGCCTCCGTTGTTGTCCTTTACGAAACAAAATCTTCAGGTATGGAATTACAAAATGTATTCAATCAAGGCCAATAATAAGGGACACCGCAGAGAGGCACGTCTGCTGCTACGGCAGGCTCAAAATCTTTTAGTCACTTTAAAAGAGGAATACAATCTTAAATAAATGAATGATGAACAAAACATATCCGCCTCCAATGCTTCTACAGATAAACCGGAAGCACAGCCCATAAATGATTTACAGGCGGCAGAAATAAATTCAAATCTATTAGTTGAAAATCCTGTAACTCAAAAACCAGGGCATAAAGAAACTATTGAACCCGTTCAACCTGAAACCATCAACCCCAAACTACAAACTGAAGAAATGGAAGTACACCACCACGGCCACGTACATGAAAAAAAGAAGTGGAAAGAATATTTCTTCCAGTTCCTGATGTTATTTCTCGCCGTTACTGCCGGTTTTTTTATGGAAAATCAAAGAGAACATTATGTGGAACGCCAACGTGCCAAAGAATTTGCCACCTCTTTGTACTACGAAATTGTGAACGATACAACCAAGCTGAAGAATATACAGGAAGATTTTACAAATAACTCATTCTACCTGGATACCTTATTTGATCTTATCAATTCTCCATCTCTAAAAAATATGCCTGGTGGCGAATTGTATTTTTATGCTGTAAGAGGCTTACCGAATCGCCAATTTAATCCAACAGATGCTACACTTCATCAATTGATAAACTCCGGTAGTCTCCGCTATTTCAGAAATCCGGAATTAATAAAAGCAATTTCGAGGTATGACCAGTCGCTCAGGACTAGTTTGAGAGCAGAAGAAAGCTCTCTTACAATTTTTAACGAGCTTAGGAAAACACAAACAAAAATATTTAATTTAAAAGTATTTCAATTGATGAATAATTGGTCTTTACAGAATAAAAATGATTCACTTTTAAAATATAAAAAAAAGAATTTGGCTATACTTACTTACGACCCTGCTCTGCTTGCTGAATTTTCAAACTGGGCCATACTAAGGAGGGGGAATAATATGGGTGGCAGAGTACGTTCATACAGGGCAACTCTGGAAATAGCACGAGAGCTTATAAAGATTTTGAAAAAAGAATATCATTTAAAATGAAATATTTTATCTTTTATCTTTTTCTTCCACTTCACCTATTTGCACAAAAAAATATTGCAGAAAGGATTGATTCGGTAATGCACTCTCACAACGATTTTAGCGGCGTATTGCTGGTGGCAAATAAAGGCATGCCCGATTTTCATAAAGCATTTGGTTACCGTGACTATGCGCAAAAAATTCCATTGCATACATCAGATATTTTTGAATTGGCTTCTGTTTCAAAACAATTTACAGCCATGATCATCGTGATGCTGAAAGAAAAAGGAAAACTAAATTATGATGATGCTGTTGAAAA
>Ga0136621_1001187_pt1 | contig 10582 bp, 9 predicted proteins | sample AntDryUQ445A2306_FD_104673 | JGI IMG/M metagenome (GOLD analysis project Ga0136621, IMG submission 104673) | Polar desert sand microbial communities from Dry Valleys, Antarctica - metaG UQ445A (23.06) | ecosystem: Environmental > Terrestrial > Soil > Desert | place: Antarctica: Dry Valley...
CGGGAGCCGATCGCCGACTCCGGGCTCGAGCTTCTCCGAAACCGTTTCGAGGTGGTCGAGGACTTCGAGTCGGATCTCGGGTCGATCATCGGCGAGTTCGACGCGATCGTCGTCCGCTCGGGGACGCAGCTCGACGCCGCGCTGATCGAGCGGGCACAGCGTCTCAAGGTGATCGGTCGAGCCGGAGTCGGAGTGGACAACGTCGACGTGGATGCCGCGACACGCCGAGGAATCGTCGTCGCGAATGCGCCCGAGGCCACCGTCGTCTCCGCCGCGGAGCACACGATCGCGCTGCTGCTCGCCGTCGCACGCAACGTCCCGCAAGCCCATGCGCTGCTCTCGGCGGGAAGCTGGGAGCGGGAGCGCTTTGCCGGGATCGAGCTCGCCGGAAAGACGCTCGGCGTGCTCGGTCTCGGTCGTATCGGATGGCAGGTCTCGCGCCGCGCGCTCGGGCTCGGGATGCGCGTCGTCGCGTACGACCCCTTCGTCTCATTGGAGCGCTTCCGGGAGCTCGGAGTCGAGCCCGCGGCGACACCCGAGGATCTCTACGCGCAGGCCGACGTGATCACGCTCCACTTGCCGCTCAACGACGAGACACGCGGCTTGATTGGCCCGGACGCATTTACGCGGATGCGTGACGGAGTGCGAATCGTGAACGCGGCGCGGGGAGGTCTCGTAGACGAGGCCGCTCTGGTGGAGGCGATCGAGTCGGGAAAGGTGGCGGGCGCGGCGCTCGACGTGTTCGAGTCCGAGCCGTATGCGGGTCCACTTCTCGGCCTCGAGCAGGTCGTCGTCACGCCGCATCTCGCCGGCTCGACTAGCGAGGCGCAAGACCGAGCCGGAGTCATCATCGCCGAGCAAGTGGCTGCGGCACTCGACGGCCAGCTCGTGCAGACCGCAGTGAACATTCCCGTCGTCGACCAAGCCGACCTCGAGGTCCTCGGCCCGTTCATCCCTCTCGCGTCGAAGCTCGGACGACTCGCGACCGCACTCTTCACAGGCCGCCCGTCGCGCATCGTCGTCGCTGCGCATGGGCCGCTCTCGGAGTACGACACACGACTCTTGACAGTCGCCGCCCTGAACGGCGTCTTTCAGGATCGCGTCGACCAGATGGTGAACTACGTGAACGCTCCGCTCATCGCCGCGGAGCGCGGAATCGACGTCTCCGAGCAGCGGTTCCCTGCGTCCCGGCACTACACGAATCTCGTGCGCGTGGTCGTCGCGGCGAATGGGGAGGAGGTCGAGGTCTCGGGGACGATCGTAGGCCCGGAGCGGCGGCTCTTCCTGGCGGGCGCTCTCGGATTCGCAATCGACATCGAGCTTGCCCCGAGGATGGCGTTCCTCGTCTACGACGACGTGCCCGGGGTCATCGGGCGGGTGGGAACGATGTTCGGCGAAGCAGGCGTGAACATCGCGAACATGGCGGTCTCGCGGACGAAGGAGGGAGGGAAGGCGCTCATGGCCTTCTCGATCGACACCGCCGCGCCAGCGGAGCTCGTCGAGCGGGTGGCGCTATCGGGGTTTGACGACGCCCGCTTTCTCACACTTGCCTGAACCGGTGTCAGACACCTCTTCTGTCAAGAGGCATTCGTGCCAACGGTGCGTCAATCGATCCACAGGTGTGGGGGATCCGAAGCGGCGTCAACACTGGCACCCGCAGAGACGGACATGTCCGAACACCTACAGCGGGCGCGGTGCTCTCTCCGAAGGTGTCTGACACCGGGGTCGATGCGTCTCGCGACTCGAGACCGGTAGATTTCCGCCGTGGTAGCGGTCTGGCCGGAGCCCGTCGAGCGGGTCTCGTCCTATCTTCGCGACGCCGGAGCTGACGCTCGAATCGAGGAGTTCTCCGATGGAACGCCGACCGCGGAGGACGCGGCCACTGCTGCCGGATGTGGCCTCGACCAGATCGTGAAGTCCCTCGTGCTCGTGTGCGACGGCAAGCCGGTGGTCGCGCTCGTGCCGGGTGATCGCCGCGGCGACGTCGAGAAGATCGCCCGCGCAGCCGGGGCCTCGAGCGCGCGTGTTGCCAAAGCCGCGGAGGTGGAGCAGGCCACGGGTTTCGAGCCGGGAGCGGTCGCTCCCTTTCCGCTCCCAGGTGTTGCAACAGTGCTCATGGAGCGAACGCTGCTTCGGCATCCGCTCGTCTGGGCCGGAGCGGGCTCGCCAAAGCACATGGTCGCGCTCGCCCCCCTCGAGCTCGGCCGCCTTGCCCGCGCACGGCCGTTGGACGTCGTCAGTGACTACGATTCGACCGAACCCAAGGAGCGTTGAGACCGATGCAAGAGACCGAGAAGATCTGGATGAACGGAGACCTCGTCGACTGGGCCGACGCGAAGGTCCACGTCGGCGTCCACGGGCTCCACTACGGCTCGGGCGTATTCGAGGGGATCCGCTGCTACGACACCCCTCGCGGACCGGCGGTCTTCCGTCTCCAGGATCATCTGAGGCGCCTCGAGGACTCGGCCAAGGTGCTCTTCATGGATCTGCCGTACTCGATCGAGGAGCTCCGCACGGCGACACACGAGCTCGTCGCGGCGAACGGTCTACCCATCTGCTACATCCGCCCGGTCGCCTTCTACGGCTACGGCGAGCTGGGCGTCGCGACTACCGGCAATCCGATCGACGTCATCATCATCAGCTTCCCGTGGGGTGCGTATCTGGGCGAGGACGGGCAGCAGAGCGGGATCTCGACGATGGTGTCGAGCTGGGAGCGGGTAGGCCCGAACGTGATCCCGCACGTCGCGAAGGCAACAGGGATCTACCTGAACTCGATGCTCGCGACCACCGAGGCGCGCCGCGCCGGATACGACGAGGCGATCATGCTCACGCGCGACGGCTACGTCGCCGACGGGCCGGGGGAGAACATCTTCGTCGTGAAGGACGGCCGCCTGCTGACGCCTCCGCTCTCGATGTCGATCCTTCCGGGCATCACGCGCGACACGATCATCCACATCGCGCGCGCTCTCGGGTACACAGTCGAGGAGGCACTTCTCATCCGCACCGACCTGTACCTCGCCGACGAGGTCTTCCTGGTCGGGACCGCGACCGAGGTGGCACCGGTTCGCGCCGTCGACGGGCGGGAGATCGGCGTCGGGCCCGTGACGCTCGAGCTGCAGAAGGCATACCTGGACGTCGTGAACGGCCGTGACGAGCGCTTCAGGGACTGGCTCGACGTCGTCGAGATGTCGCGCATGCCCGCCGAAGTTTGAGCATCACGCGGCAGGTCTCGCTCTCGAGTCCCTGGCTCGACGAGCAGGAGGAGCGCCTTGTCCTCGACGTGCTGCGCTCGGGGCGTCTGTCGCTCGGGCCGACGATCGACCGGTTCGAGGAGGCCTTCGCCCAGGTGGTCAACGCTCCGTACGCGGCCGCCGTCTCGAGCGGCACCGCCGGTCTTCATCTTCTCTGCGTGGCGGCGGGTGTCGGCCCTGGCGACGAGGTCATCACCTCTCCGTACTCGTTCGTCGCCTCGGCGAACTGCGCGATCTACGAAGGGGCGACGCCGGTGTTCGCGGACATCGACGCCCGAACCCTGAATCTCGATCCCGCCGCGGTCGAGGCGGCCGTGACGGAGAGAACGAAAGCGGTGGTCGCGGTCGACATCTACGGCTACCCCTGCGAGCTCGACGAGTTGCGCGCGATCTGCGAGCGGCACGGGCTCGTGCTGATCCAGGACGCCTGCGAGGCACTCGGCGCTCGCTATCGCGAGGAGCCGATCGGATCGCACGGCCCGTCCGCCGTCTTCGCCTTCTACCCGAACAAGCAGATGACCACGGGCGAGGGCGGCATGGTCACCACGCACGACGAGGACGAGTGGCGCCTCCTTCGCAGCTTGCGGAACCAGGGGCGAGCGGACTCGGGGGGCTGGCTCGACCATGCGCGGCTCGGCTTCAACTACCGCCTCGACGACGTGCGCGCGGCGATCGGGCTCGGGCAGCTCGAGAAGCTCGACGAGATACTCGCCGGACGCGCGGCAGTAGCCGCCCGCTACGGAGAGCTGCTTCGGGAGATCGACGGCCTCGAGCTTCCGATCGCCGACGACGACGAGCACGATCGCTCGTGGTTCGTCTACGTCGTGACCCTGCCGCCCGACTCGGATCGTGAAGCCGCGATCGAGATGCTCGAGCGTCGTGGCATCCAGACTGCGCGCTACCTGCCCTGCATCCACTTGCAGTCGTACATGCGCGAGCGATTTGGCTTCGGGCCCGGCCTGTGCCCGGTCGCCGAGGACGTGAGCTCGCGCACGCTCGCCCTTCCGTTCCACGCGCGACTCGACGAAGACGATCAGGCTTTCGTCGCCGAGACGCTCGCTGCCGCTCTGAGCTAGAGACCGAATGTGAAAGAGGAGCGGCAGCGGCCGCGAAGCGGACGCCTTCAGGGATTCTTGCGCGACCGGAATCCGCCGGAGCGGACTCCGGTCTTGCGCCAGCAAGCGACGAAGCTCGGCGGTCAGGGAGAGGCGCTGGCCACGTGGGTGTTCTGGTGCCTGGTCACGCTGGCCGTGCTCGTCACGTACAGCCGGCTCGAGCCTGTAGAGCTCTACCACACCTCCGAGGACGGGGTTCGCGGCGGGCTCGGTCGAGCCCTCGTGCTGCTCAACTTTCCCGTCGCGCTCGTTGCGGTTGCGATCACCCTTGTCGCTGTCGCCGCACTGTCGCGTGCCGCGTGGTGGGCCGCCGCCCCGGGGATCGCACTTTGTGCGGTCGTCCCAGCCGTGGTCGACCAGGACGATCTCGACGCAAAGTGGGGTAACGCGCTCCCGGCGCTCGGTGTTCTCATCGCCTTCGCGCTGACCTTGGCAGCCACGCGCCTCGTGGAGATCGCGTTCGCTCCGCGTCGACCGGGAGATCCGGCGCGTCTAGTCGCCGGGGTCGTCGTTCTCGCGCTGTCGCTCCCGTGGATAGCGGCCGAGGTGGGCTTTCACTTCCCCGGCGATGTCTTCCGCGGCGAGGAGCTCTATCCCGAGAAGGATGGCACGGTGATCGCGTCGGTTCATCTGGGGCACCACCATGGAATGGACGGCGCGCTGCTCGTCCTCACCTCGCTGCTGCTCTCGCGCGTGCGGGTCGCGGAGGCTCGCCTGCGCTTCGCGCTCGCAGCCTACCTGGGCCTGATGCTCGCGTACGGCGCAGTCAACTTCGCGCAGGATCTCTGGTTCGAGCAGGTCGTCAAGCGGGGGTGGACCGACGCGAGCATTCCAGCGGCGCTCTTGCCCGGGCTGCGGCCGATCTGGGCCGTCGTCGTCGTCCTCGCGGCGCTTGCAACCCTCGTACTGGTGCGGGAGAACGACCGTGTCGAGACGGCCCAACCGGCGTAGACGCACCCGCGCTGGGCGGGGTTACGCCGCGGCACAGGCACGCCTGCTGGCAGGCATCGTCGCCGGCTACGACCCACCGCTGCTCGGCACTGCGTTGCGCGCGGTCACCGGACGGCCGCGTGTTCGGGAGTCGTCGGTCGGCGGAGTGCCCGCCACGGTCGCCCGACCGGCGCGCGGAGACGGTCCCTGGCCTACGGTCGTGCTGCTCCCGGGGGTCACGAGACGCGGACGGGCGCACCCTGCGTTCCAGGGCCTCGCCCGCGCGTTTGCGGTTACGGGTCACCTCGCGGTCGTCGTGGAGCCCGAGGGGATCAGCGTCGGCGAGCTGACGTCGACGGGCCTCAGGAGAGCGCGCGGGGCCGTCGAGGCGGTCGCTTCCAGGTCCGATGCTCGAGGGCGAAGAATCGCTCTCGCCGGCGTCTCCGGCGGCGCGACCGTGGCGTTGCTCGTCGCCGCCGATCCGAGCCTCGCCGAACGCGTCTCCGGAATCGTCGTGCTCGCGCCGTGCTGCGACCTCGAGGAGGCGCTGCGCTTCGTCACGACCGGCGTCCGCCGTGACGGCGACGTTCTCGTGCCCTTTGCGAGCGGCGACTTCTTCAAGCTCGTGATCGCGCGCTGCGCGGTGGGCTGGCTTCCTCCGGGGAAGGACCGGGAGGTTCTTCGCTCGCACCTGCTCTCGCTCGACGACTACGGTCCCGACCCACTCGGCGGTCTGCGCGCCTGGCCGCGGGACGAGCTCACCGCGCCTGCACGAGCGGTGTTGGAGCTTCTCTCGAACGACGACCCGCTCCGCTTCGACGACCTCATCGCTCGCCTACCTGCGGAGATTCGCGCCGACATGCACGCGTTATCTCCTCTCGCCGGCGCACGGAGGATTGTCGCGCCCGTCGAGCTCGTCGTACCGCGTGCGGACAAGTACATCCCGCTCGAGGACTCGCTCGCCTTCGCTGAGGCATGCCCGTCGGCCAGGCTCACGATTCTCGAATCGCTCGAGCACGCGGTGCCCACCATCTCAGTCACCGGCGCACGCGACCTGGCCCAGCTGAACGGCGTCTTCGTCCGATTTCTGAGGGAGTCATACTCCGGGCGATGACACCGCAGCGCATGGTCTTCCTCGGCTTCGGCAAGTACGCGCGCGCCGACAAGATCTACGCGCTCGAGCCCCTCATGGGCGATGAGCGCGGCGGGGGCAGGCGGACACGCGTGTGGATCGAAGGGATTGACGGGGCGGTCGTTGCCTCGCGGACCGAACGAACGATCCTCCACGACATGGGCCACGAGGCGGGTGACTCGGCGCTCCTCGACGAAGCCCTCGATCTCGCCGAGCGCCTCGCGGCGGCGGCGGGGGAAGGACGCGTCGATCTCGGCGATCTCGGCCGGCGCGCACGTCGGGTTCTCGCTGCGACGGCGCGACCGGCGGCGACCGAGCAACTCTTCTGAGCTCGCTCGAGCGCACGTTCTTCGCGCAGGACGTGCACGCGATCGCGCGCGATCTCGTCGGCTCCACGCTCCTCGTGGACGGCGTGGGCGGCGTCATCGTCGAGACCGAGGCCTATGCTCGCGACGATCCCGCGAGCCACTCGTACCGCGGTCGCACCCGTCGCAACGCTGCGATGTTCGGACCCGCGGGAACGCTCTACGTCTACCGCTCGTACGGGATGCACTGGTGCGCAAACGTGGTCTGTGGCGCTGACGGCATCGGAGAGGCGGTTCTCTTGCGCGCGCTCGAGCCAACTCACGGTCTCGACCAGATGCGCGGCCGCCGCCACCTCGACGACATGCGACTTCTCTGCTCCGGTCCCGGCCGCCTGACTCAGGCCCTCGGGATCAGCGGAGCGCACGATGGTCTGCCGCTCGATCGCCTGCCCTTCGAGCTCGCCGGGGTCGAAGGTCCGGTCGACGTCGTTGTCTCGCCGCGGGTCGGAATTTCGCAGGCGATCGACCTCTCCTGGCGTTACTCGCTCAGGAGCTCTCCTTACGTGAGCCGTCCCCGACCACGAGCCGAACCGTGAGCTTCGGCGCGGCCGTCACACCTGGCTCTGGGATCTGCCTCAGCACCATGCCCATCGGTCCGGCGGCCGTGATCACACGAGGGCGCAGCTTGAGGCGGCGAACCTCCAGACTCGCGTCCGCCAGGCTCGAGCCCACGAAGTTCGGAATCAGGCCGTGCTGCGCCTTCGAGATCGTCAGATCCACCGAGTCGTTGGCAGAGAGCCCGCCCGCAGCAGGATCCTGCCCGAGCACGATGCCGGGAGGACGCCCCGCCTTTGCCGGGGCGTAGAAGAGCTCCGCGTCAAGTGGCTGCGCATCCAGGCGAGCGACGGCTGCCTCCTCGGTCATGCCGACGACGTAGGGCACCTGGACCTCGTTCGGCTTGCAGCTCGCAGTCTTGCCGGGGCCTTTCCCCGAGAAGTAGACGAGCAACCGCGAGCCACGGCAATAGCCGTTGTCGACACGCCACTCACCGCCGCGCTTCACGACCCACGTCGGCACTGCGCCGAGATAGGGCGCGTAGTCGAAGGAGGCGTCCTCGTCGCTTTCCTCCACACCGGACACGAACTCCTTCCAGATGAGCGCCGGCAGAGTTCCGCCCGTGACCGGCTCGCCGGCGAACTCGGTGAGCATCGGCCGGAGCCGGTCCGGGTACCCGACCCAAACAGCGACCACGAGCTCGGGTGTGTAGCCGACGAACCACGCGTCCGCGTAGTCGTCGGTCGTTCCGGTCTTGCCGGCGACGCTCCGACCGGGAATGCTCGCTCGTCGCCCGGTGCCGGAGCGGACGACGTCCTCGAGGAGGTCGGTCAGAACCGCAGCTTCACCCTCCTCGAGCGCCTGTGTCGGCAGCGGAGCGTTCTCCTCGACCCGCCCCGCCCGGACCCGCTCCACCTGCTCGATCACGCGCGGACGATCGCCGAGGAGCGATCCGTCGACTCGCCGGCCCCCGTTCGCGATCGTCGCGTAGGCCCTGGCCATCTCGAGCGGGTTCACCGCAACCGATCCGAGCCCGATGGAGAAGTAGGCGTCGAGGGGGCTCTTGATCCCGAGAACATGGGCGGTCTCGACGATCGCCTTCGGGCCGACAACATCGGTCAGCTGTGCATAGACCGAGTTGTCCGACGAGACGAGCGCTTGCCCGACGCTCACCCGGCCGAGGTAGGTCTTGTCGTAGTTCGTCACCGACCAGACCCGATCGCCTGCATCGATCGAGACGGGCTTGGACTCGATCTCGGTGAGCGGCGAGATGCCCTCACGCATCGCGGTCGCGAGCACGATCGGCTTGAACGCAGAGCCGGGCTGGCGCTCGGCCTGGGCTGCGAGGTTGAACTGGCTCTCTCTGAAGTTTCGCCCGCCGAACATCGCCTTGACCCCGCCCGTCTTGGGGTCGATGGCGACGAGCGCGGCCGCGGGGCCATCGGGATTGCGCAGCACCTTCTCGATTGCCGCGCGCGCGCTTGCCTGAAGCTCGAGATCGATCGTCGTCTGCACGTGGAGCCCTCCGCCGAACACGCGGCCGGCGCCGTACTCCTCGACGAGCTGGTCCTTGACGTAGTTGACGAAGTACTGCGCCTTCCCGCCCGTTCCCGGCAGCCGCACGTCCTCCGAGCGCGGAAGCTCGGCGCCGTCGGCGCGCGCGAAGTCGGCGTCCGTGATCTTGCCCTGGCTGCGCATCATTCCGAGCACGAAGCGCCGGCGCTCCTTCGCCTTGCGCGGGTTCGTCACCGGGTCGTAGAGCGCGGGATCCGCGGGAAGCCCGGCCAGCAGCGCCGCCTCGTGCAGCTCGAGGTGTTTCGCGCCCTTGCGGAAGTACGTCTGCGAGGCCTGCTGGACGCCGTAGGCGCCGTTCCCGAAATAGATCGTGTTCAGATACGCGGTGAGGATCCGGTCCTTGCTCCACCTCTGCTCGAGCTGCCACGCGAGCGCCGCCTCGCGCACCTTGCGCGCGAGCGTGCGCTCATTTCGGATGTAGGCGTTCTTGACGAACTGCTGCGTGATCGTCGAGCCTCCTTCGACGATCGCCTGGCTCCGGACGTCGGCCCAGACTGCGCGCGCAACGCCGCGAAGATCGATCCCCTTGTGGTCGAAGAACCGCTGATCCTCGACCGAGACGATCGCCTGGCGCATGATCGGCGCGATGTGCTCGGTGGCGACGAGGACGCGGCTCTCCTCGCCACGCAGCACCGCGAGCACGGTGCGTCCGTTCGACGCGTATACCACGGTGTTGACGTCCGAGCGCTGGGCGGCCGGATCGAGAGACGGGATCTCGCTTGCGACCGCGCTCACGAGGCCGAACGTGAAGGCCAGCAGCGCAAGCACGAAGAGGACGCTGAGCAGAGCGGCCAAGCGCCGCTTGCGCACCCGGCGTCGAGGCCGCGGTGTCCCCTTTTCTCTCCGAACCCGCAAGTCGGAGAGTCTAGACCCAGGCACGCCGCGGCCAGCCAAGCGGTTCAGGTGAAACGCGTCAGACGGGAGTCGACGCGACGATCGGCTCGTTCTTCGAAACCTCGACGCCGCCCTCGTTTTCGAGCGTGACGGCGACGACGTCGCCGGGTGTGACGGTGCCGTCGACACGTTCGATGTCCACCCCGTCCTCGCCCGCGAAGAGACCGGACGGAAGCATCTCGTCGCCCTCGAAGATCCACATCTCGTACGTCTTGCCGGGTGGGGCCGGGTCGAGCCCGTTGAGCACGAGCACGGCTCGTCCGTCCTGACCGACGACGAGGCGACCCTCTCCGGCCTCGAGCGGGACGGTACGCGCGGTGGAATCGGCGAGGACCGCGGCCGTCTGGCGCTCCCGCTCGAGCGCCGCGCGTGCGTCGTCCAGATCCCCCGCGACCTGCGACGCCCAGAGACCGACTGCGAGCGCGGCCACCGCTGCGACTGCCGCCACCGCCGAGAGCACGGGGACGGCTCGCCGTCTGCGAGGCTCGAAGGGGACGACAACCTGCGGTTCCGCTCGCGCGTCGGCGAGGATTCGCCCGCGCAACCCCGCGCTGGGCTCGGGGCCGGAAGCAGCGATCGCAAGCGCGTCCGCCGTCTCCCAGAAGGAGGTCAGCTCGTCCTGGCAGCGGACACAGTCCGGGAGGTGTGCCTCGTAGGTGCGGCGCTCCTCGGAGTCGAGCGCGTCGAGCGCGTACCCGGCGGTCAGCTCGTGAGTTCCGGTCGCCACGACCCCTCCTTCGACGCTTCGTCGAGGATCTCCCGCAAGCGCGCGAGTCCGGCAAACATCCGGCTCTTGATCGTGCCGAGGGGCACTCCGAGCCTCTC
>Ga0136621_1001189_pt1 | contig 10568 bp, 12 predicted proteins | sample AntDryUQ445A2306_FD_104673 | JGI IMG/M metagenome (GOLD analysis project Ga0136621, IMG submission 104673) | Polar desert sand microbial communities from Dry Valleys, Antarctica - metaG UQ445A (23.06) | ecosystem: Environmental > Terrestrial > Soil > Desert | place: Antarctica: Dry Valley...
AGCAGGCGGTGCTCCCGCAGCTCGAGGACATGAAGGAGGCGCTCGATGACCTCAGCTCCTACTAAGGCGATGATCGACGTCGCGATGCCGCAGATGGGCATCTCCGTCAGCGAAGGCACGATCCTCGAATGGCGCAAGGCGGTCGGCGACCCAGTCGCGGCCGACGAGACGCTCTGCGAGATCACCACCGACAAGATCGACGTGGAGATCCCATGTCCCGCCACGGGGACGCTCGCGGAGATCCTGGCGGAGCCCGGTCAGACCCTGCCGGTCGGCGTCGCGATCGCCCGGATCGACACCGGCGCCGACGGGACGGCCGGCGCCCGCGACGAGGCCACCGGCGACGCTTCACAGTCACCTGCGAACGGTACGGCCGAGGCCGACCGCTCTGCGTTCATCTCGCCCGTGGTCCGCCGGATCGCGAGCGAGCACGGCATCGACGTCGGCCAGGTCGAGGGCCATGGGGTCGGTGGGCGCGTTCGCAAGAAGGACCTGCTGGCGCACCTCAAAGCAGAGCCGGCGGGGGCGCCGGCCCCCGGAAGTTCCCGGCCGCTTCACACCGAATCACCGTACGTGCCCGATGCCCCCGCCCAGAACGGCGGCGACGCCCGCAAGGCGATGACGCCGATGCGCAAATCAATCGCCGACCACATGGTGAAGTCGCTGCAAACCTCCGCGCACTGCACCACGATCGTCGAGGTTGACTTCTCGGCCGTCGCCGCGCGGCGGGCCGAACTGAAGGAGACCTACGCCAGACGCGGTGTGCCCCTGACGTATCTGGCTTTCGTGGCGCGCGCGGTGGTGGAAGCCCTGGCGGAGTTCCCCGTGCTCAACTCCTCCGTCGAGGGCGATGAGCTCGTCCTCCACGACCACGTGAACCTGGGAATCGCGGTTGCCTTGGACGAGGGCCTGATCGTTCCCGTGATCCAGGACGCCCAGCGCCTGTCTCTCGAGGGCACGGCGGGCGCGATCGCCGACCTCGCGGAGCGGGCGCGAACGAAGAAGCTGGCGCCCGACGACGTTCAAGGCGGCACCTTCACGATCACTAACCCCGGCCAGTTCGGCGCGGTCCTGGCGACGCCGATCATCAACCAGCCCCAGGTGGCGATCCTCGACTTGGAGGCGATCGTCAAGCGCGCGGTGGTCGTCGACGACGCGATCGCGATCCGCCCGATGGGCTTCCTGCCCATGTCCTGGGACCATCGTGCGCTGGACGGGGCCGAGGCCGCGCGATTCCTTGGCCGGGTCAAGGAGCGCCTCGAGGCGGGAGGCGCGTCATGAATCCACTGGCGGCACCCACAGCTCCAAGGCTCCGGCACGAGTCGGTGAACAAACGCACGGGCGAGCGCAGCGGCGTGGAGATGGTCGTCGCGATCCACTCGACCAGACTGGGCCCGGCGCTTGGGGGCGTTCGGCTGTGGCACTACCACGACGAAACCCAGGGGGCCGAGGATGCCTTGCGGCTTTCGTCGGCGATGACCCTGAAAGCGGCCGCGGCGGGTCTGGATCTGGGCGGTGGCAAGGGCGTGATCTGCGCGCCCCCCGGGCCCCCGCCCAACGGGGAGCAGCGCCGCGCGATCCTGGACGACTTCGGCGACCTGGTCGAGTCGCTGGACGGTTCCTACATCACCGCCGAGGACGTCGGGACCTCGACGGCGGACATGGTCCGTATCCACATGCGCACCCGCCACGTGACGGGGCTCCCACTGGAGTGCGGTGGCGCGGGCGACCCGAGCCCGTTCACCGCGATGGGCGTCCAGGCCGCGATGCGCGCTGCGGCCCGGTACGCATTTGGCAGCTCCGGGCTGGCCGGGCGGCGCGTCTGTGTGGTGGGCCTAGGCCACGTGGGCTGGCACTTGGCACGCGGGCTCGCACAGGCCGGGGCGGCGCTGACCGTCGCCGACATCGACCCCCGCAAGCGCACGTTGGCCAAGCGGCTGGGAGCGCGGTGGCTGGAGCCGGAGGAAGCGATGCTGGCGGAGGTCGAAATCCTCGCTCCATGCGCGGTCGGCGGCGCGATCGACAGCGAGAACGCCGACCGCCTCGCGTGCCGGATCCTGTGCGGGGCGGCGAACAACCAGCTCGCGGAACCCGGCCTTGACCACTCGCTCGACCAGCGGGGCATCCTGTTCGCCCCGGACTTCATCGCGAACGCAGGCGGGCTGATCAACGTCTATCGCGAGCTCAAGGGCTACGGCGCGCGACGCGCTACCGAACTGACTCTGGGGATCGAAAAAACGATGGACCGGATTCTGGCGCGTGCCGCCGCCGAATGCGTGACGCCGCTCGATGCCGCAACCGCGCTCGCCAGCGAGCGCTTGGGCGAATAGCGGTGAGCGGGGGATTGTGAGGGCATGGCTAAGAAAAGTCCCCACTCGCGGCTAGTGGGAGACTCCCGCCGGTGAGTGAGCGACCCGAGCTTTGGGTGGTGCGCGCGGGCCAGGTGCCATATCTGGACGCCCGCGACGAACAGAAGCGCCTCGAGGCGGCGCGGAGCGAGGGCGCCGTCCCCGACCTGCTCTTGATCCTGGAGCATCCGCCCGTCTACACGAAGGGGCGCCGCTCCGAGCCCGCACACCTGCCGATGGGCGAAGACTGGTACCGGATGCAGGGCATCGAGGTCGCCGAGACCGACCGCGGCGGTCAGGTGACCTACCACGGCCCCGGCCAGCTCGTCGCCTATCCGATCATCGATCTCGCGAGCCTGAGAGACCGACGCACCCCCGGACGCGAAGCGGAGGAGGTGGCGCGTGTTGATGTTGTCGGTTTCGTTCGGAAGCTCGAGGAGGTGATGATCGCCTCGCTCGGGTCCTACGGCATCCCCGCCCAGGTCTTTCCGGGCCTGACCGGGGTGTGGACCGCGGGCGAGCCGCCGATTGCGCCGGGCGAGGTTGGGCCGCAGCGAACACCGATCGAGCCGGGCATCCTTCCGGGCGGTTCCGCCCGGAAGATCGGCTCGATCGGGATTCACGTCAACAAGGGCATCACGACGCATGGGCTCGCGATCAACGTCAACAACGACTTGCAGCCGTTCGAATGGATCGTGCCGTGCGCGATCGAAGGAGTGCGGATGACCTCGGTGGGCCGCGAGCTGGGCGGCGAGCAGGACATGGGCGCGTTCGCGTCGGCGCTCGTCGGGCGCTTCGCGCAGACGTTCGACCGGGAAGCGATCGAGGTCGATCCGAGCCGGCTCGCGGGTGCGCGCGCGTGAACTACGAGGAAGCCCACGTCTACGCCCGCGAAAAGGGTGTGTCGCGACCGCTTTATGCCGTGGTCCGCGGGGTCGCGGTGCCGTTCATGCGGCTCTTCTGGGGCCTTCGTATCGAGGGCACGGAGAACGTGCCGGCGGCGGGGGCAGCGATCATCACGCCCAACCACAAGAGCTTTTTCGACTCTTTCTTCCTGGCGGCCGGAACGAAGCGCCACCTGCGGTTCATGGGCAAGTCGGAGCTGTTTGAAGGGCGCAAGGGCAAGATGCTGATCGGCCTTGGCGCCTTCCCGGTGAAGCGCGGCAGCGCGGACGCCGAGGCACTCGAGACCGCGCGGGTGATCCTCGCCCAGGACGGGCTGCTCTCGCTCTTTCCGGAAGGCACGCGCGTTCGTGATCCGCAGGAGCTGGGAGCGCCCAAGCGTGGCGCCGTGCGATTGGCGCTGGAGAGCGGCGCACCCCTGATCCCGGCCGCGATCACCGGAACGGAGAAGCTCTTCGCCGGGCCGCTGCCGAGGCCGCGAACCGTCCGGGTCGCGTTCGGCCCAAGGATCCCGGTCGACCGGATGCCGGCCACCCCTGAGACCGCCGGCGAGGTTCTGGACGACCAACTGTGGCCGACCGTCGAGGCGGAGTTCGGGCGTTTGCGTGCCCACCCCGGGCTGATCGCGGCCGGCCTTGCGGCGGCCGGCATCGGCGCCGGAATCGCGGTCAGGCGCAAGCGGTCCGCTCGCAAGTCACGGTGGCGCCGATGAACCCTGCCACCCGCGCTAACGTGGAGAGCGTGAAGCTCGAGGCGCAGCACGTGACGCGCTCGCGGACGAAGCCGGGCGGCAGCGTGGTCGAGGGCGGGCTCGCGTTCCGCGAGCGCAAGCCGCCGTGGCTCAAGGTACCTGCGCCCGGGGGCCCGACCTACCGCAAGCTGAAGCAGGCGATCGAGGAGGACAACCTCCACACCGTCTGTGAAGAGGCCGCGTGTCCCAACGTCGGCGAGTGCTGGGAGCGCGGCACCGCCACGTTCATGATCCTTGGCGACGTCTGCACCCGGCGCTGCGGCTTTTGCAATGTGCAGACCGGGGTGCCGACGTGGAACGACCCGCTCGAACCGCTCCGCGTCGCGAACCAAGTCAAGAAGATGGGGCTCGTGCATGCCGTCATCACTTCAGTCGACCGCGACGACCTACCCGACTATGGGGCCGGGGCGTTCGTCGGGGTGATCCGGTCCATTCGCCAAATGGCGCCGGGCTGCAAGGTGGAGATCTTGACCCCCGATTTCCGCGGCCAGGAGATGCCGCTGGCCAAGGTGATCCACGAGCGGCCCGACGTCTTCAACCACAACGTCGAGACGGTGCCGCGGCTCTATCCGAGGGCGCGGCGGGGGTCGAGCTTCAAGCGCTCCGCGCGCGTGCTGCAGATGGCCAAGGAGATGGGCGGCGGCGAGGTCGTCACCAAGTCGGGGCTGATGGTGGGCCTGGGCGAGACGTTCGACGAGATGGTCGAGACGTTCGGCCTCTTGCGCGAGCACGACGTGCAGATCCTGACCGTCGGCCAGTACCTGCGCCCGACGGTAAATCACCTGCCGATCGAGCGCTACTGGCATCCGGACGAGTTCAAGGCTCTGGAGGAAGCCGCCTACGGCATGGGATTCGCCGCGGTCGCTTCCGGCCCCCTGGTGCGGAGCTCGTACCACGCGGATGAGGCGGCGGCGAAGGCCGCGTCGGCGCAAGCCGCGTAGACCTCTAAGCCAGTCGCTCCAAAACGGCTCCGTCCGGGCCCACGGCGAACACCGCGGGCACGATCGCGATCCCGTACTTGCGCGCCAGGTCGGGACGCTCCCGCACGTTGATCCGCAGCAGCGGCTCCGGCCGCTTGGCGAGCCTGCGCTCCCAGGCTTGGCAGTCGGAGCAGAGCGGGTGGGTGAACTCGACGTGTGCCCGGGCGGCACCGTCGAGGCCCGGCAGGTCGCCCGGGTCGATCCGGTCGTTGTGGCTCGCCGAGATGCCTCGCAGCCGGGCGCCAAGACGGTAGATCTCGCAGCCGGCGCAGAATCCGGTTGTTGCGGATAGCAGAGCCAGAAAGGCCACCAGGGCCGCGACCGCCGTGGCTGCGCCCTCCGCCCCCAGCCACCAAAGGGCTGCCGCCGATCCAAGGAAAGCGATGCCCATCATGTTGGCCAGGCGCGGCGGGCGCGAGTCCTCGAGCTCACCCTCGCCGAACCGGGGCTGGATCACGGTGAAGTAAGTCAGGCAGGGCAGGCAGAAGCGGCGGCCGAAGGTCAAGCCGATCACGAGTTGAGCCGCCATCAGCGCCCAAGCCAGTGGCCAGCCAAAGACGACGCCGCCCAGGGCGACCAGACCCGTCACGCCCTGGTTGAAACGGGCGGCGCGAACGTCGAGGACGTCGGTGTCGTTCCATGGGTGGGCTGTGCGCGTAACGGTCACTCCTCCAATGGTGGCAGGGCCGTTTAGGCTCCTTTCCCCCTGCTCCCCATCAAAGACAACATCCCGACCCTGCGGTTTCCGATAGTGACGGTCGCTCTGATCCTGATCAACGTCGCCGTCTTCGCGTGGCAGCTCTCCTGGTCTGACGATCCCGGCTCCAGCACGTCCCCGAACGTGCCGGGACTGTCGGAATACGACGAGCGCACCCTGGAGCTGGGCGCGGTCCCATACCGGCTCACTCATCCCGGCAAGGAGTGCGGCGTTGTCGTAGGCGAGCGCGCCGCGACGCGCGAGCTCGATCAGCCGTTGGTCTGCGAGGGATCGGTCGAACGCCGCAAGGCGGAGGAAAAACCCGGCGGCGGGGTCGTCGACCTCGTGTCGGCGGCGTTCTGGGTGACGATCCTGACGTCGATGTTCATGCATGGGGGCTGGCTCCACATCATCGGCAACATGCTGTTTTTGTGGGTGTTCGGCAACAACGTCGAGGACCGGATGGGCCGGATCCGCTTCATCCTGTTCTACCTGCTGGCCGGCGCGGTGGCCGTCTACGCGCAATCTCTTGTCGACACGACCTCCACGGTGCCGACGATCGGGGCCAGCGGGGCGGTGGCGGGGGTCTTAGGCGGCTACATCCTGCTGCACCCGAAGGCTCGGGTGCTGACGCTTGTCTTCATCATCTTCTTTGTGACCATGATCGAGATCCCGGCGATGATCCTGCTCGGCATCTGGGCGGCCCTTCAGTTCCTGCCCGCCCTGGGACAGGTGGGCGCGGGCCTGGATGGCGGCGGCGTCGCCTACCTCGCCCACGTGGGCGGGTTTGTGTTCGGCCTTGCCCTGATCAAGCTTTTCATCGCCGGGCGCCGCGACCCGGCCCTGAATCCGAGGGCTACCTAAATGGATCCCACCACCAGAGCCGCGATCCTGATCGGCGGGCTCGTCTTCGTCCTCTTCTTTGGCGGCATGACGCTGGTCGTGCTCGCCCAGGACGGCTTCAACATCCTGATCATCCCGTCGATCGCGATCGTCGCCCTGCTGGGGATAGCGATCTGGGGCGCGATCAACAGCCCGCCGGATGACAGGCGCTAGCCGGGGAGACCCCGCAGGAGCCGGCGGAAGACCCCTTTGAGGGTCTGCTTGCCGTAGTCGTGATTCACGTTCCCCTCAGTCGTCACCGCGAGCCCGATCCGGCGGGGGCCGTTTCGCAGCAGCGCCACCTGGTGATCGACCGCGCCGGAGCCCGATCCCCAGCCACCTTTGAAGTGCAGTCTCCACGTTCTCGGCAGGTCAACCTTCCCGATCCCCCAGCGCTGTGACGGCACAATCTGGGCAAGCTGATGAAGCGCGTACTGGCGGTGGCGCCGGGGGACGAAGTTGCCCAGGTTGCGCATGAACAGGGCCTGGTCACGGGCCGTCGTGCGGCAGTAGCCCCAGATCGCGTGCCACTGAAAGCTCTGCATCCGCGCCCTATCAGCCAGCCGCTCGATCGGCCCGCGGCCCAGCATGTCACGGATCCGCGTGGCGGCCTCGTTGTCGGACCACCGGATCATCGGCTTGATCAGGGCGTGCTCTGAGCTCGTAAGCTCGCGATCCGCGACGGAGCGCTGGCGCAGGTAGGCGACCATCAGCATCACCTTGAACGTGCTCGCCATCGGGACGCTGTGATTGCCGTCGAAGCGGTGGAAACGCCCCTTCATGTCGAAGGCGGCGAACGTAACCCTGCCGGCGCGCGAGTTGGCGTATTGACGGGCGATGTCGACGCGCGGCTTCCACGCGCCGGCCTCGTCGGGCGTGATCTCCCGTGCGGTCGGGGACCCGCTCGCCACAGCCGCCGTGGTGGCGGTGGGGTGCTCTCCTGCGAGGGAGATCGCGGCGAATGCGGCCCCCAGCGCACTCCATTGCAGCATCCTCACCCGGCCAGGATAGCCCTGGTCCCGCAGCCGCCGATCGCCACCGGGGCTAGTCTCCACCAGTCAACCATCAAGAGGAACAGCCATGAGCGGTACCGCCGAGCCAGTCGTCGACCCGGTTCACGGAACCCGCTACGAGTTCGAGCGCCGCGGTGATGACCTCTTCGTCCAGACCTGGATGGAGCCGGGCGGGGCGCTGCCCAAGCATTACCATCCCGTCCAGGAGGAAGCCTGGTTCGCGATCGAAGGCGAAATGGAGGCGTTCGTCGACGGCACCTGGCACACGATGCGACCCGAGGACGGCAAGGCGGTCGTCAAGCCTGGAGTTGTACATGCGATTCGGAATACCAGCGGGGAGCCGATCCACCTGGGTTGCGACGTCTCTCCCGCTCTGAACCTCGAGGAGTTCCTCACCGACAGCGCCAGGGCGGCGCGCGAGGGCCTGTTCATGAAGGGCGGTATCCCGAAGAGCTGGCGGGGCGCGAAGTGGGCGGCGGGGTTTCTCGTTCGCCATGAAGACCAGACGGTGATGACCTTCCCGCCGCGGTTCGTCCAGAAGATGATGCGACCGCTGGCGTAGCTGACAGGCTAGGAATGGAGCCAGCCGGATTCGAACCGGCGGCCTCCGCGTTGCAAACGCGGCGCTCTACCAACTGAGCTATGGCCCCAGGCGCAAACGATTGTAGGTCGCGGCGGCGTGGGTGTGAAAGGATCGCGCGGTACGGGTTCTTGCCGAAGGAGGACACATGGCTGAGACGCGGACCGTGACCGACGAAGAGACCGATCACTCCCCGATCGCAACGGAGCAGGAAGAGGACGAGGCGAAGGAATCCGGTCAGAGCAAGGCCGGGCAGCGGGCCGAGGTCTCGAATCTCGACATCGTTCGGCACTATTTCGACAAGGCCTGCGACCACATGGACTTGGCTGAAGACGTGCGGACCGTCTTTTGGACCCCTTACCGCGAGGTCACGGTTCAGATCCCCGTCAAGCTTGCCGACGGCAAGATCCACACCTTTTCCGGCTACCGGATCCAGCACAACGGCGCCCGCGGCCCGTATAAGGGCGGAGTCCGCTTCCACCCGGAGGTGGACGTCGACGAGGTGCGCGCGCTGGCGTCGCTGATGACCTGGAAGACCGCCGTCGCCGGGGTTCCTTTCGGCGGCGCCAAGGGTGGCGTCAACTGCCCCGCCAACGACCTGTCCCAGGACGAGCTGCAGAAGATCACCCGGTCGTTCATGAGCAAGATCGAAAAGGTCCTGGGACCGACCCGCGACATCCCGGCTCCCGACGTCAACACCAACGCGCAGGTGATGGCCTGGATGATGGACGAGTACGGCAAGCTCCACGGGCACACCCCGGCGATCGTCACCGGCAAGCCCCTGTCGCTTGAGGGCTCGCAGGGACGCGACGCGGCAACGGGCCGCGGCTGCATCTACATGTTCCGCGAGGCCGCACCCGGCCTGGGCTTGAGCCCGGCGGCCACCAAGTTCGTGATCCAGGGCTTCGGCAACGTCGGCTCCTGGGCCGGCCGGATCATGCAGCAGCTCGGCTCCACGATGATCGCCGTATCCGATGTTCACGGCGCGATCCGCTCCGACGACGGCATCGACGCCGACGCGCTCCACAAGCACCTGTCAGACGGGAAGCCGATCGGCGAGTTCCCGAACGTCGAGCAGATCGACCCCGAGGACCTGGTCGCGGTTCCCTGCGACGTCTTCATCCCGGCGGCGCTCGGCGGCATGATCCACGAGGGCAACGCCGACCGGATGCAGTGCAAGGTCGTGATCGAAGGCGCCAACAGCCCCACGACCCCGGTAGCGGATCAGGTTCTCAAGGGGAACGGCACGTACATCATCCCCGACCTGATGGCCAACGCCGGCGGCGTCATCGCCTCCTATTTCGAGTGGGTGCAGAACCTGCAGCACTTCCAGTGGGACGAGCGCGAGGTCAACGACAAGCTCGGCAACATCATGCGCCGGGCCTTCCGCCAGGTCTCGACGCGCGCTAAGGAAGAGCAGCTTGACCTCCGCGAGGCCGCCTACCTCCTGGGGATCGAGCGCGTGGTGGACGCCGCCCGGACGCGCGGCTACATCTCACGGCCTGACGAGGAGTAGCTGAGGCGGAGCGCCGTCGGCGCCACCGCTACTTGAAGTCGAAGTCCTTGGGCTCGCCCTGCTCGAACCAGAGCTCGTCGTCGTCGGGATTGTCCCGCAGGAACTCCGGCGTTTCCTCGAGCACGTCGTCGGCCGCCTGATCCGTGCCGGCCGGCTCGGGATCTGATTCCTCTTCGACGAGATCCACAGCCTGCTCCTCCTCGACCGGGTCCCGCTCGAGCAAGTCGGCCTCGGCCGTGGGCTCAGGCTCGACCGCGACCTCCGGTTCGATTGCGGGAGCCTCCGGCGGTTCGCTCGCAGGCTCCTCGGCAAGGGTGTCGACCTCCTCCAGCTCCTCCTCGAGGTCCAGGTCAAGGTCGACGTCCAGGTCAACCTCGGGCTGGTCCTCCGGGAGCTGGTGATCGAAGAACGTGGTCGGCTGGTCGGCGATCGCCTCACGTTCCGCCATCGTGAAGGTAGCGCCCTCTGCCGCAGGCTCGCCACCGAGTTCGGGAACTGCGGGATCGGACGGCGCCTGGACGGAGTGCTCGGCGTCGGGTGATTCGACCTCGGCCTGCTCACCGGTCTCGCCAAACTCGGGCTCGCCCGGGCGGGCTGGGGGGCCGAACGCCTCATCCTCGAGTTGCTTCAGCTCTGTCTCTTCAGCCCCTTGACGGCGCTTCAGGTCCAGATGCTGGCGGATGGCGTCGTCGAAAATTCCCATCGCGGATGACCGAAGCAAAGACTACTTGGACTTGGCGGTTGTGTCTTCCGCCACTACAACCTGGTTCTTCCCGGCCCGCTTGGCCTGATACAGGGCTTCGTCAGCAGCAATGAACAAACCCCGAACGTCGTCCGCCGACCCGGACATCGTCGCGGTCCCGAAACTGGCGGTCACGCGCAGCGGCCCCCCGCCGGC
>Ga0136621_1001192_pt1 | contig 10562 bp, 9 predicted proteins | sample AntDryUQ445A2306_FD_104673 | JGI IMG/M metagenome (GOLD analysis project Ga0136621, IMG submission 104673) | Polar desert sand microbial communities from Dry Valleys, Antarctica - metaG UQ445A (23.06) | ecosystem: Environmental > Terrestrial > Soil > Desert | place: Antarctica: Dry Valley...
CCGGTTGCCGCGCTTGATCGACTGGAGCGCCCAGTGCATCGTGAAGCTCGAGGTGACGAGGATGGCCGTGTTGACTCCGGCCACGAAGACGGGGAAGTGGTACGGCTCCGGCGGCCATTCGGAGGGTGCGCCGGGGTTGACGACACGCACGAAGAAGTAGGCCGTGAAGAACGAGCCGAACAGCATCGCCTCGGAGGCGATGAAGAGCAGCATCCCGAGCAGACGCGCGTCGATGCGGGAGCTCTGGTTGGCCTCGGGTGGGCCGTGGTGGTCGTGGACGGCCTCCGCGTGACTCGTCATGCGCTCACCGGAACGGCCGTGCTCTCCACGATGACGTGCTCGACGGGCAGGCCGCTCTCGGAGCGAAGGCGTCCGACGAGATCTCGCCGGAGCCAGCCCGAGCGCGCGCCCGGGAACGTCGAGACGATGATCTCGTCCGTCCGCTCGTCGCGGATCGCCTGCATCGTGGCCGTGAACGGGTCCGGATGCGCGATCTGGCCGTGAATTTCGATGCCTTCCGCGCGGAGCTCCGAGAGCGCCGCCCGCAGGCGCCGTTCCGCCTCTGGGTGCTGGGAGCGCACGGGGTCACTCTGAGGCGCGACGATCAGGAAGCTGGCGCTTCCTTCCTTCGCGCGTGCCCGGATGCACTCGAGCAACGGCTCGCCGAGGACGGTCTCGTTGGCGACGACTAGGACGTTGGCGTCGGTCTGGACGGAGGCGTCGCTGACGACGTGCTCGACCGGCCTGCCGCCCGCCGCCTTTCGGATCTCCTCGAGCAGGTTCTTGCGCAGCCAGCCCGATCTCGCGTCCGGATGGGTCGAGACGACGATCTCGTCGATCTCCTCGGAGGCGAGCAGGTCCTTGACCGCGGCCAGTGGGTCGTCGTCGAACACGGCGCCGTGCGCCGGGATCCCAGCTTCGCGGAGAGCTGTCACGGTCCGGTCAAGACGGCGACCGGCTGCGGCCCGACGGGAATCGCGGTAGACGACGTACCCCGCGCGCGGCTGCGTCACGGGCGCAACCACGATCACTCGAACCTGGCCCTTCTCGGCCCGCCGCTTCACGGCAGCCACCAGCTCACCGCCGGCGAGCGTCTCATTGGCGACGACGAGGATCTGAGGGGTTGGGCTCACGGGCGGATCTCCGCCCGGCGAGCGTGGAGGGGCGTGGGGAACCGGGAGGTTCCCCACACTCTCGAGAAGAAGGGGGAACGCGGGGGAAACATGGTTTCCCCCGCGTTCGTTTGCCGAAGGCGAACGAACGTCATGCATGCACCTCCTCCGCCACCTCCTGAGACTCCTTAGCCGGACTCATCACGGCGTGTCGCGCGCCGGGCACGCCGTACTCGTACGGCCCGGCGACGACCTGAGGAATCTCGTCGAAGTTGAAGATGGGCGGAGGCGAAGACACCTGCCACTCGAGCGTGAGCGCGCGCCAGGGATTCGCGTCGGCGACCGCGCCACGGGTCCAGCTGATGACGATGTTGTAGACGAAGACGATGAACGAGATGCCGAGCAGGAACGAGGCGATGGTGATCGCGAAGTTCAAGTCGCCGAAGGCCTCCTTGTAGTCGGAGACGCGGCGTGGCATCCCCCGGAGACCGACGTAGTGCATGGGGAAGAACGTGGCGTTGAAGCCGACGAAGGTCATCCAGAAGTGGATCTTCCCGAGCCGCTCGTTGTACATCCGCCCGGTCATCTTCGGGAACCAGTAGTAGACCCCCGCGAAGATCGTGAAGACCGACCCGCCAAAGAGCACGTAATGGATGTGCGCGACGATGAAGTACGTGTCTGACGCGTGAATCGTGATCGGCACCGCGCCGAGATAGATCCCCGAGAGACCGCCGATCACGAACATCGTCACGAAGCCGAGCGCAAAGAGCATCGGGGTGTTCAGATGGATGCGTCCCCGCCAGAGGGTGGCCACCCAGGAGAAGATCTTGATGCCGGTCGGAACGGCGATCAGGAGGGTGGTGATCATCATCGGGACGCGCAGCCAGTCCGCCATGCCCGCGACGAACATGTGGTGCGCCCAGACGGAGAAGCCCAGCACCAGGATTCCCATCAGCGAGAGGGCCATCAGCCGGTAGCCGAAGATCGGCTTGCGGGACATGGCCGCGATGACCTCGGAGACGATCCCGAAGCCGGGCAGCATCATGATGTAGACGGCCGGATGGCTGTAGAACCAAAAGATGTGCTGGTAGCCCAGCGCGTACCCGCCTCCTTCGGGTGTGAAGAAGTCGGTGTGCAGGATCCGGTCGAACATCACGAAGAACTGCGAGCCGGCGATGAATGGGGTCGCGATGACGACGAGGAGCGACGTCGTGAAGTTGGCCCAGACCAGCAGCGGCATGCGCCAGAAGGTCATCCCCGGCGCGCGCATGGTGATGATCGTGACCAGGAAGTTGAGGGCCGTCATGATCGACGACGCCCCCGCCCACTGCACGCCCATGTTGAAGAACGTCTGGCCGAGCGGTTGTCCTTCGGCGAGCGGCGCGTAGCCCGTCCAGCCGGCGCCGAAAGCTCCACCCGGAGCCAGGAAGCTCGCGACGAACATGATCCCGGCAATCGGGAGAAGCCAGAAGGAGAGGGCATTCAGGCGCGGGAACGCCATATCGGGCGCGCCGAGCATGAGCGGCACGGCGAAGTTCGCGAGTCCCGCGAACGCCGGGATGATGAAGAGGAAGATCATCAGCGTCGCGTGCACCGACACGAGGCCGTTGAACGTCTGCGAGTCCACGAACTGGAGCCCCGGTTGCGCCAGCTCCGCGCGGAAGAACATCGCCATCAGCCCCGCGAGGGTGAAGAAGAAGAACGTCGTGACGAGGTACTGGACCCCGATCACCTTGTGGTCCGTGTTGACCCGGAAGTAGTCCCTCCAGGTGCGCGCGCCATGGCCCGAGTGGTCCTCGGGCCGGGTTGGGCGACCGACGATGTAGTGAAGCCAGTAGTCGAAGGAGCCGATGCCCGCCAGGAAGCCGATGGGCGCCATGGTCATCGCTGCCACGGCCAGGATGACCTCGGTCAGCCAGAGCGGCTCCCAGCTCCACCACCAGCGCAGGCCCAGGACGAGGAGCGTGCCGAGCACGAAGAAGAGCGCTCCCATCCAGAGCCCGCGAACCAGGCCGGGGCCGAAGAGCGCCTGTCCGAGCGGGCTGCGAGGCGGCTCGTAGTGCTCCGGATAGACCTGCTGCTCGGGGTGCGGATGCGTGGAGGTCACGTCTGGTTCTCCTCGATCCACGCGTCGAAGTCCTCCTGCGAGACGACGCGCGCCCTCGCGCGCATGGTCGCGTGCCCGAGTCCGCAGAGCTCGGTGCAGACGACGGCGAAGTCACCCATCCGGTTAGGCGTGACGAGGATCTCGGTCTCGATTCCGGGCACGGCGTCCATCTTCTGGCCGAGGTTCGGGACCCAGAACGAGTGGATCACGTCCACGGAGGACATCGTGAAGCGCGTCTCTTGTCCAATGGGGATAACGAGCTCACCCGACTGGAGATCGTCGAAGTCGGAGTAGACGAACTTCCACGCGAACTGCTGCCCGATCGTCTGTATCTCCATGGGCTTCACGCCTGCTTCGCCGTTTCGCGCCATGACGATTGCGCTGAAGACCCCGATCGCGGTCACGAGCACGGCAGGGATCGCTGTCCACAGGATCTCGAGGCCGGTGTGACCGTGAATCGGTGGGCCGTCGGCGTCGTCGTCCTCCGGCACGCGCCACTTCCAGACCGAGAAGATCACGACAGCGGTGACGAGGGAGAAGATGACGATGGAGATGATCGTCACGAACCAATAGATCACCTGGATGCGGTCGAACTCTTCGGATGCAGACTCCGGGAGCCACTTGAAGAGGACCGCCACCAGCGTGAGCGCCACGCCGATCACGATCCCGATCGCGACGAGCTGGACGATCCCCTTGCGCACCGCGCCGAGCCTACTCCAAGCGCGAGCTATCGTGACGGCACATCCGGTTCTGCTCCAGCGCTCCTTCCTGATGATCTCTCGCCGCTCACTCTGGCTCTTTGCAGCCGCCTTACTCGTGGCGTTCGGCACGCTCGTCGCCGTCCTCGGCAACGGGAAGAGCGAGGCTTCGCCGGCGGCTCCGGCGGTCGTGCGAGGGCCGCTCGGGAGCGGAAATCCGGTCGTTTTCGCTTTCGGCGGGGACGTCCATTTCGAGGGTGTCCTCGAGTCCAAGCTGGCCGCTGATCCTTCGGGCCTGCTGGCGCCGATCGCTCCCGTGCTCGGCGAGGCGGACATCGCCGTGGCGAATCTCGAGACCGCGGTGACCAACGGCGGCGCGGCCGCTGGCAAGACCTTCGTGTTCCGGACGCCGCCGAGCGCCTTCGCGGCCCTGCGCGGCGGCTCGGTCGACGTGGTGTCGATGGCCAACAACCACGGGATGGACTTCGGCGAGGCGGGGCTCCGCGACTCACTCGCAGCGGCCAAGCGGTACCGGTTCCCTGTGATCGGCATCGGGCTCGACGGCAAGCAGGCGTACGCGCCTTATCGAGCGACGGTGCGGGGCCAGCGGATCGCCGTCCTGGCGGCGACCCAGGTGCTCGACGATCACCTGATCGACAGCTGGACCGCCGGTCCCGGAAAGCCCGGGCTCGCGTCGGCAAAGGCGGTCCCGAGGCTGCTGCAGGAAGTTCGGCGCGCTCGACGGACCTCGGACACCGTCGTGGTCTTCCTCCATTGGGGAGTCGAGCTGGAGCAGTGCCCGACCTCCGATCAGCGGACCCTGGCGCGCCAGCTCGTCGGCGCGGGGGCGGACGTGGTCGTCGGCGGACATGCCCATCGCCTCCTCGGCACGGGCCGAATGGGGAAAGCGCTCGTGTCCTACGGCCTCGGGAACTTCGTCTGGTACGGGACGAGCGCGCTCTCCACCCAGACCGGCGTGCTGCTCGTCACCGCGACAGGCCGACGCATCGACCGCTACCGCTGGGTGCCCGCGCGGATCGCAGACGGAGTCCCGCGGCCGCTCTCGGGGAGCGAGCGTCAGCAGGAGCTCGCGTCGTGGCGTTCGTTGCGCGCCTGCACCGGCTTGAAGCCATAGGACGAGGCAAGCCTCGCCGCTCCAAGCCGGGGCTACACTTGCGCGTCCCGGGGCCGTTAGCTCAGTTGGTAGAGCAGGGGACTCTTAATCCCAAGGTCGAAGGTTCGAATCCTTCACGGCCCATGGAGGACGGCGCATCGCGTGAGAACTAGACGTGGTGCTAGACGCCTCCGAGCGCGGCCGTGATCCTCTCGATCGCCGCCTTCTCCTCGTCCTTCACCCCGCCCTTGGCCTCCGCCACCGCAGTCGCGACGTCGAGCACCAGACCCCTGTATGCCTCGAGCTCTTCCGGGGCCTTCTCGCCGAGCACCGCCACTCCGGCGCCGAGGGCGTTCATCGTTCCCTCCACGACCTCTTTCGGGGACGCGACCAGGCCGAAGCCGGTGCCGCGGGTCCCGGAGAGCTCGCGGACGAGCTGGCTCTCGCTCTCGCGATGGGCGGCGAATTGTTTCGCGACGGTGCTCGCCTCACCGAACGCGTCGGTGAAGTCGCGGTGGGCTGCGGAGACGAGCATGCCGCTACCCGTGACGCCCTGCTGGAGCTCCTTCCACTCGTCCTCGGTGAAGTCCGCCTTGCCTGCCATGTGTCCTCCTCGTCCGTGGGGAGTGATGTCTGGAAGCGAATTCTTGCATCGTCCGTCCATGCTGGCCGGCGCCCCCTCGAGCCGATGTCCGCGGACGCGACCGAATAACTCAGGTACGAGCCCTTTGCGACACTCCGTTCGACGGCTCGACGCCTCCGGCGGCGATATCCTCGTGCCCCCAGCGGCCCGGGATTCCGCTGAGCACCAGCCGGCCGATGCTCGCTGGGAGCGCGGGGTCCGATGTGAGCTCATCGCCGTTCGGCTCGAGGCCGAGCAGGGTGCGGATGAGCAAGAGCGGCGCCGCGGTCGCCCAGGCCTGGGGGCTCGACGCGGTTGGGTACTCGACCGGGGCGCCCGTGCGTGAGCGGTCGTAGCCCGCGAACACCTCCGGCAGCCGGTAGTCGAAGAAGGACGCGGCTTCGAGGATCGCCTCGGCGATGACCGCTGCCTCCTGGCGGAAGCCGTAGCGGGCGAGGCCGGCGGCGATGAACGAGTTGTCGTGGGGCCAGACGGTGCCGTTGTGGTACTCGATCGGGTTGTAGCCGCCTTCGCCCGCCGCCATCGTGCGGACACCCCAGCCCGAGAAGAGCTTCTCGCCGAGCAGGTGCTCGACCAGCGCGGGCGCTTTCTCGTCATCGACGATCCCGCTCCACAGGAGATGACCGATGTTCGACGTCAGGCTGTCCACAGGACGCTTGTCTCCGTCGAGCGCGAGGGCGAAGAATTGGCGGTCCTCGAGCCAGAAGTCGCGGTTGAATCGCTTCTCGAGCTCCACTGCCTCTTGCTCGAGTCGCTCAGCGAGATCCGCGTCGTCCCAGATCTCCCGCGCCAGCCTCGCTGAGCGCACCTTCGCGTCGTAGACGAGGCCCTGGATCTCGCACGTCGCGCGCGGGAGCGTGGCGAGCGTGCCGTCCGCGTACAGGATCGAGTTCCAGGAGTCTTTCCAGCACTGATTCTCGAGACCGGTGTCAGCGTTTCGGCGCTCGTACTCGACATACCCGTCTCCGTCGCGGTCCCCATAGCGGTCGATCCAGTCGAGGGCGGCGCGCGCGTTCGACTCGAGCTCGCGGACGAGGCCGGCGTCGCCGCTCCAGCGCTCGTACTCGTCGAGCAGAATCAGGAAAAGCGGCGTCGTGTCAGAGGCCCCGAAGTAAGGCGCGTGTGGGCGCTCCTCGAAATGGACGAGCTCCCCGAAACGGATCTCGTGCAGGATGCGACCCGGCTCCTCGTCGCGGAAGTCGTCCACGACCTTGCCCTGACGCGCCCCGAGCACACGTAATGTCGTTTGGGCGAGCTCGGGCACGAATGGCAGCGACTGGTAGCTCGTGATCAGGCTGTCTCGACCAAAGAGGGTCATGAACCACGGCAGGCCCGCGGCCGGCAGCGACGCGTCGGGGAGGATGTCCGAGTAGAAGCGAAGCGCGGCAAGGTCGACGAGGCTGCGCTTGTAGATGTGCTCCAGCCGATCGAGGTCGCTTTCGAGCTCCGGCGCCTGCTCGAGCCACTCGTCGAGGGTCTGGCGCATGTTCGGTCGCGGAGTCGCCTCGCCGTGCTCGTACTTGACCGCAGCATCGTCGCCGGTGCCAGGAAGCACATCGATGCACGTGCTCCACTCCTGGTGCGGCTCGAGCTCGAGCCTGAACAGGAAGCCTTCCTCGGTCACCTCGGCGTCCTCGCTCGCCGAGATCCGCGTCTCGCGGACGAAGTCGTCGCGCCGGTAGCCGAGGACGAGAGCGCCGTCACGGACCTCGCGGTACTGCTCACCCTTCTTGTCGAGCGCGTCCTTGACCTCGAACAGGTCGGCGAAATCCGCCCCGGCCTCGATCCGCAACTCGACGGTGGCGGGCTCGTTGTCGTGATTCAGGACCGCGACGTCCTCGTGGAACCCATCGCCGACCATGCGCTTGCGGATAACCGAGAGGTACGGGTTCTTGTAGATCGACCCGGTCGCGGGGACGAGAAAGAACTGGGCGGAGAAATACTGCTCGTGCTCGACCGAGAGTGGGTCCGGCGAGAGCCCGTTGACGGTGACACGCCACCGCGACAGGAAGCGAGTGTCGCGGTGGAAGAGCCCGTGATGCTGGCTCGGGTTGGCGTCGATGTCGCCGCGCCGGTCTGAGACGACGAAGGTGCTGCCGTCGAGGATGCTGATTGTGTCTCTTGCCATCTCTTCTCCTTTTTACGGGCTGTTCCGCGGATAGTCGCGGCTGCCGACCCGGCGTCACACGGCATCCTCTGCAACGGCCTCCGGCTCGCGCAGACAGGGGCGTCCGACCGAGATCGACTCTTGTGGCGCCCTCATGGTCGCAGCCGTCGCCTTCTCGGCGCCTTCGATCCTCGGACTCGCGTCGGTGTGGCGTCTTCCTGCTTTCGAGCTCGAGCTGGATGGCGTCACGGGCCAAGTTTCGAGGTCTCGGTCGCTGCAGTGAGCGAGGTCGCGACTCCAGGAGGAGTGCCGGGTCTAGCCGGAGGTGTATCCGCGGGATCCGACGATGCCCGCGAGGAAGCCCAGCACGGCGCCCCCGACAAGAGCCAGGATCGTGGCGATGCGCGTCGGGTAGAAGAGCCCGTACTGCTCGAGCAACAACCCGGTTCCGGTTGCGAGAACGACGCCGAGGAACATCGCCAGCAGTGTGGAGAGCCCGGGACGGCCTCCCCGCAGCGCGAACGAGAGCACGCCGAGGCCACCGACGATGACCATCGCGATCCCGATCGCCCCCGCTGCCGACTCGAGCGGGTTGCCCTGGACATCGACGAGCGCCGTGGCTTCGCACGTGAAGCCCTGCCCGGTGCTGGTGCCGACGAGCTTGTAGAGGCCGATGCCGTAGGTTGCGTAGTCGTCGACGGGCACGACGCTCGTCCAGGTCGTGCCGGTCGTCGGCTCGTCGTGGATCGTGTACCGGATCCCGGCAAACTCCATCTCGACCTTCAGGCGTCCGATCGGGCGTTCCCCGGTCATGATCACGGGTACGGCGCCCGTCTGGGGAACGCTGATCGCGTCGCTCCGCGAGAACGTGTCCCGCGCGACGACGTCCTCGCCCGCGATCGTCGCCTCGCACGGCCCTTCGATCGTCGCCAACGCCTCGGGCGCCAGGGCGAGCCCGAGAACCACGACGAGCGCTATGACGAGCCGTCGATGCATCGGAGCCTCCTCGGGCGGCGAGTCTACTGGCGGTATCGGTCGGCCCAGCCTCTACACCGACCCCTTGTAGGGTTGCCGGATGCTGCCGATCGAGCGGCCGGGCAAGATCGTGTGCGTCGGTCTCAACTACCGCGATCATGCGGAGGAGCAGGGAGTGGAGCTCCCGTCCGCGCCGCTCCTTTTCGCCAAGTGGCCGAACGCGCTCATCGGGCCGGGCGAGTCGATCGTCATCCCTCCGGTCGTCACCAAGTGCGACTACGAAGCCGAGCTCGGCGTCGTCATCGGCGCACAGGTCAAGAACGTGTCGCGAGAGAACGCGTTCGCTGCCGTCCGCGGGTACCTCTGCGCCAACGACGTGAGCGCCCGCGATCTGCAGTTCTCAGATGGGCAGTGGACACGCGGTAAGTCGCCCGACACGTTCTGCCCGATCGGCGCTCTCGTTCCTGCTGGCGAAGTCTCGGACCCGCACAACCTGCGCATCCAGGCGATCGTGAGCGGCGAGGTGCTCCAGGATTCGTCGACCGCGAACCTCATCTTCGGGATCGACGAGATCATCAGCTATGCCTCCCAGACCATGACGCTCGAGCCGGGCGACCTCATTCTCACTGGCACGCCTGCAGGAGTCGGAGTCTTCCGTGAACCGCAACGGTTGCTGGAGCCGGGCGACGAGGTGACGATCGCGATCGAGGAGGTCGGCACCCTGACCAACCCTGTCGTGGCTGGTTGAAATGTGAGCACCGTCTCGCGAACGGTTCTGCGCGAGCAGATCAAGGAGATCCTGCTCGAGCGAATCCTCCGAGGTGAGCTCGAGCCAGGAGAGCGTCTCGTCGAGACCCGGCTGGCGCGCGAGCTCGGAACGAGCCAGGCGCCGGTGCGCGAGGCGCTCCGGGACCTCCAGCTCTTGCGCCTCGTCGAGTCCGAGCCGTTCCGCGGCGCCCGCGTTCGCGCGGTCGACGACTCCCAGCTCCTCCCGGTGTTTCCCGTCCGCGCTGCGCTCGAGGAGCTCGCCGCGCGCGAGGCCGCGCGTATGGCGAAGGGCGAGGTGGAGGTTCTCGATCGGGAGCTCGAGGGAATGCGTGACGCTGCCGCTCGGGGCGACTGGCGGACCCAGATCTCGCACGACATCGCGTTCCATCGCGCGATGGTCGAGCTCGCCGGAAACGAGCCGCTGCTGCAGAGCTGGCTCGGGCTCGGCGTGGAGGTCTCGACCGCCTTTGCCGTCTACTGGACGTTCTGGGACCAGTCTGACTTGGCCGAGTTCCACGTCCCGATCGTCGACGCGATTCGCGCGGGCGACTCGGCGAGGGCAGGGTCGGAGGCACGCAAGCACGTCCGGCGCACGGAGCGCGTCGTCCGTCGGAGAACGCGCGCGGCGGAACGCAAGCTGCCGAAGTGAAGAGGCTTGACGAGCTGAAGGCGGGCGTCGTCGGCACCGGCTTCATCGGCGCCGTTCACGTGGATGCGCTGCGCAGGCTCGGCATCGAGGTGCTCGGCGTGGCCCGGCTCGACCCCGGAGCGCGCAGGCTCCAAGGGCCTCGCGCGCGCCTACGCCTCCTTCGAGGCGATGCTCGAGGACGAGCGCGTCGACGTGGTTCACCTGACGACGCCGAACCATCTCCACTTTCCGCAGGCGAAGCAGGCCCTGGCGGTGGGGAAGCATGCCGTCTGCGAGAAACCGCTGGCGCTCACGTCGCTCGAGTCGGCGGAGCTCGTCGAGCTCGCGAAGACGGCGGGGCTTGTCAACTGCACGAACTTCAACCTCCGCTTCTACCCGCTTGTCCAGGA